>JADMIO011246872.1_pt1 | contig 50092 bp, 42 predicted proteins | sample 8958161 | NCBI WGS metagenome assembly JADMIO01 (sample SAMN16585339, study PRJNA669376) | soil metagenome | isolation source: Crop rotation soil | place: USA: Cullars Rotation, Alabama | collected 2011
CGCGACAACTTGTCCACGTGGAATTCTAAGCTTAGGATCCCAATGTGCTGGAAAGTGCCGTCTCACCGAAACTAGCCCGCTCGACTCTGTTAATGTCGTATTGACACTATCAGGTGCTGTGGCCATAATACCTGGAGAACATGCTCATCATGAGGTCGGAACATGGTGAAGGTGAACGACTGGGTGGAAGACTGCCAGGGCAACGTCTGGCAGGTCGTCGAGGTCAAGGACGAGAGCAAGAAGGCGCTGTGCCGGCAGGAGGGCACGAACGTGCTCAAGACGTTCCCCGTGGGGGAACTCCAGCCGCACCGGCCCTGCTCGTACGGGCCGATGAAGTAGGACGGCGTTAGTTAGGCTGCGCTAACTGCGACTATTTCGGCTCAGCGAAATCAGCCGCCGCAGCCGCAAAATGGCTTTACCAGGCGCAACACGGCTCCAGCAGGAGGGCGACATGGTGTCTCATGAGGTGGAAAGTCAGACGGAATGACTGAGACGAGGGTCGAGCGGATTTAGTTGACACGTCAACCATCGTTCAGACAGGTGGTCGCACAGGAAGCGCGTGCGCCTCGACAACGGGCATAAAGTCATCGTCCGTTCCGCTGGCGCGTACATGGAGCACGCCCTGTGCTGGCTGGCCTACCCGGAGGACTACGCCCAGACGCCGGCCGACGCCGCCCCGCGCTTCGGCCCCTGGATGCACGGCGTCGGGTCTTGTATCCTTGAAGCGCTCCAGCCGGACCTCGCCGCGCGGTGGATTCACGTCGAGAGCGGCAAGGAGCGGATGGAGAAGCCGGACGTCATGCGTGCCCTGGGCGTCGCCCAGGACCGGGCGTTGACGGCGTTCCTTTCGGCGTGTGAAAAGGCGAAGCGGCGTACTTCTTTTTGAGCAGCGGGCCACAGCAAAAAGGCGAACCGGCGTGGGAGGAGCGTGCTCTCAACCAACTACCAGGTGTGAGGCAGGAGATAATGGAGGTGGACCTGTCGCAAGCGTGGCACAACACCGGAGGAATCATGCAGTCAGAGGACGCGGCCGCACTGCTGCGCCGTTTCGGGGCGAAGGTGACTCATGGGCCGAGCGGAGGGGGCCTGGTCCGCTACCAGGCTCACCTGAATGGTCAATGCCTCTGGTGGTTGTCCTCAAGTTCTGGCAGAATCGAGTTCGTGAATCACAAAGCGCCGGGCGGCGGGTTCTCCAACCCGGGGCGACTCACACACGATGCGTGGGTGAAGGCTGGCCCGCGCATCCGGCTGTTCGTCCACGTCGTATGCGAGAAGCGGTGGCGGGTGAACGGCCTGGACATCCGCTACGGGCCGACGCCTCACTGGACTTGGAGCGCTCCGTCCGACTGGGGGAGAGGCGGGTGACGGACCCGGTCTGCCTCGGCATCGCGTCCGACGTTGTTGACGGGCTCGTGCCGGCGACGACCTTGTGGGACTGGCTGGACGACAACGGCTTCGTGGGGTGAGTAGAGGAGGCGATGGACGTGTTCTGGTTGTGGATGATGTTGTGGCGGAAGTGGGAGTAGTCGGACGACGAGCAGGACATGGTCTTGCCCGCCCTCCTGCTCGCGCTACCAGCCCAGACGCCGGAGTGGCCCCCTCAGCCAGCCCCACAGCCCGCCCCACGGACGCGACTGCCAGTGCATCTTACCGACCACCCGGCCGTCCTTGCTGATGAGTCGCACAGCCCCGCCGGGTGCCGACCACACACTTATCCGGGCCACCGTCTCGCCCGTGGCGCGCGACCGGAAGTCTTCCACCCCGGCGGACACCGGGACCGCCTCGTGCCCGGGGCCGAGCATGGTCAACCCCGCTTGCGCGGAGAGCACGAACGGCGCGTCGGGGGAGACGCCGTAGTATCCGGGCGGCCTCCCCAGGGCGGCCTCCGCGTCCTCATACTCCATCCCCATCGAGACCCTGTTGTAGTCGGCCCGGCCGAAGGGTGGTGAGGGGAGCAAGAGGAGGCAGACGATGCCGACGGCAATGCCGGCCAGCACCCCCGCCGCCAGCAGCCACCACACGACCCGCCGGCCGCGTGCCGGGCGTTCGGCCATCAGCCCCTCCTCCCTGTCAGTTTCCGCTCGCCAGGATAACCGGCCGGCGTGGAGTCGTCCAGATGCTCGGACGGGTCGCCTACGAGCAGGACGTGGGCGGCGGCACCTCGCTCACCCAGACGAGGGGCGTATCAAGCCAACGGCCCGGGTGGTGTGCCCGGGGCTAGAAAGCCGTGGCGTGCTCTTGCTGTTGGGGATGGTGTCGCGGGAGTGGAGGCAGTCGCGACCAGAGATGCGGGCGCAAGGAGGGCCCGGAAAAGTGATGGAGGCTGAGAGGCCGCAGGATGCTGTGGGGAGCACCCTGTTCAAGCTGGTGTTCTCCGGGAAGAAGGGCAATCCCCAACGAGTTCTGGTCGTTGGTGTCATCTTGGGGTCGTCCTGTTGACCGTACTACCCGGCGTGCGTGGGTCCAGCGGGTTCTACCGCCATCCCAGTCCGCCTCCCCTGCTCGTGCTTATGCCTTTCAGGGGGTTGTTGGTCGTGACGCATACCCCAGGGGCATCGCCAAGACCAAGCTCGTACCATACATACTCCCAACGCGGGGAGCTCTGTACACGTTTTTTAGACATCCTGAAGTTTTTCTTCCTCCAGCCATCCGAGCTCAGCCAAGAGCGCCTCTTCCTCCATGACGGGGACGCTATCCGCCGGGGTGACGTGGCAGGCGAGGACCTTCGCCGCCGACTCCGGCGTCAGGCCGACCTCCTCCTGGAGGTGCCTCCAGAGCAGGGAGCGGTGGTGCTCCGGCATCCCGAGGACGAACTGGCGAATAGCGGTCTGCGCGCGGGCCTTCACCCTCTCGCCCCGGAACCGGTTGTTGAGGGTCTTCGTGTCGATGCCGAGCTTGATGGCGATGTCCTCGTCGGCCGCGTCCTCCAAGGACATCTCGATGTACGTCCGCGTCTGGGAGTCGAGCAGGTAGGCGGCCCGGCCGAGGATACGGCTGGCCCAACGGTACGCTGCCTGGGTGGTCGCGTCCGGCGTTGTCCGCTGCTCCTCCCGCGCGGCCTCGGCCTCCTGCTCCAGTACGGCCACCTCCTTCTGGCGGCGGTGGGCCCTGGCGGTCTCACGGCGGAGCCGCTCCTTAAGGTTGCGGGCGAAGAGGTACTCGAAGGTCCCCTTCCCGACCTCGTACTTCCTCATCGTGTACCGGAGCGCCTCCTCCAGCAGGCAGTTGTCGCGGCGCGTCTCCTCCATCGGCGACAAGCCTTGATGGTCCTCCTGGCTGATGTCCAGGCGTCTCACGGTGCCGCCCCACAGGTCGATGCCGGGGTGGGCCTTGGCGAGCTCGCCGGCGATGCGGAGGAGGCTCTCGGCGTAGGTGCCGCCCTCGCGGCCCTTGATGTCTCTGCTCACGGCCGGGTACAGTTGGAGGTAGGAGGTGAAGAGCTCGGAGAAGGAGGTGCTGCCCCGGGCGATGACCGGGAAGGTCTTGGCGCTGTACTTCCGTGGCACTTACCGGGCCGCCTTCTTCTCATGGGCCGTCAGCCGCCTCGCGGAGCGGGACAGCCGCTCCCGGGCTACATCCTCGGGCGTGACCTCCAGGCCGAAGACGCCAGAGATAAGCTGTGCCTCGAACCGCAGACCGCGGTACTGCCGCTCGTCGATGTTGAGGTGGATGGTCCTCGTCTTGTTCAGCATGTTGAGCTCTCCAACGTGGGTTCTGTCCTCCGGCGTCAGCATCGCCGGCCTTGGTATTACGCCCCAGAGCGTACCGTGGAATGGTGAAAGCACAAGGGGGTGGCGCGATTCATTGCTCAGCGTCGTCGAGGAGCTCCCCGAGCTCGTAGCCGGCGAAGGTCATGAGCTCGCCACAGAGCACGCACTTCAAGAGCGGGGGCCCCTCCTCGCCCCTGCTCACGGAGTGCCACGAGCAGGTGAGGTGGACCAGGTTGCAGGTGTCGGACTCGCAGATGAAGTGGCCGGTGAGCATGGGCGCTTACTCCTGTAGATAAGCCCGCGCCGTGCGGGCTTCGCCCTCCCTGTACCCCGCGCAAGAAAAAGCCACGAGAAAATAGCCTCTCCGAATAACAGAGGTGTATAGTCCTGTGCCGAGAGCGAGACAGGAGCGAATCATGAGCAAGACTGACGACCTGGTGTCCGTGACCATCCGAGTGAGCGAAAGTACGCTCGCCGCATTGCGGCGTGAAGTCGCGCTCGCCTACCTGGACGGCAGGACCATGACGCTCGCTGAGGTCATCCGCCTCCGCATCGGCGACGAGGCTCCGGTCCGGCGCGGCCGGCCGCGCGTTCGCGCCTGACGTACAGGTCCGCCAGTGCTGCTCTCGCTGGCGGTTCTGAGGCGGCGGGCGGGGTTTTCTCGATGGCCCCGCTCGTCGCCTACTCTTTCATCTGCTCGACTGAGACCTGCGGCCCATTGATGTTGGGGGCTGACCAAAGATGGACCGCCCACCGCCATGGCGCAGACGTTCGACATCATCGCCCAGCTTCAGCTTCAGGGGCCGGCCAACCTCGGCTCCGTGGTGGGCCAAATCAACCGCGGCCTGCGCGGTGCGAATACCTCCATCAACATCGACACGTCGTCCGCCACCTCGGGCGTCGGCAAGCTGAACAACGGCGTGGCCGCCACCGCGACGACGATGGCCCGTGCCCGCGCCCAGGCGGCCGCGTACAACGCCACCCTCCAGGCCACCGTCAACGTCACCGGAGGGCTGGGCGCTCAGCTGGAGAACCTCGCCAACCAGGCGGGTCTGGCGGCCAGGAGGTTCGTCGCCTTCTCGGCGGTAGCTGGGGGCATCTACGCGGTCAGCCGCGCCCTGCGTGAGGGCGTGTCGGCGGCCGTCGCGTTCGACCTAAAGATGAACAAGCTGGCCCAGGTCTCCGGCGAGACCGGCTCGCAGCTGGCCGGGGTGCGCGCCGAGATTGGCCGCCTGGCGACCTCCCTCGGCGTTTCGAGCGACTCGCTGGCCGACGTGGCGGTCACCCTCAAGCAGGCGGGCGTGGCCGGTAAGGACCTGTCGGCCGCGCTGAAGGCGGTGGCGCTCTCCGACCTGGCCCCGAACTTCGACAACATGAAGCAGACCACGGAGGGCCTCATCGCCGTCTGGCGTCAGTTCCGGGTCGAGGCCAAAGACTTCCAGTCCGTGCTCGGCTCGGTCAACGCGGTGGCCGGCGAGTTCGCGGTCGAGGCGTCCGACCTCGTGACCGCCTTCCAGAAGGCCGGCGGCGCGTTCTCGTCCCTCGCCGGCGACGCCAAGACCGGCCAGCAGGCCCTGGCCGAGTTCATGGGCCTGTTCACCTCCATCAGGGCCACCACCCGCGAGTCGGCCGACACCATCGCCACCGGGTTGAGGACCATTTTCACGCGGCTCCAGAGGCCCGAGACCGTCGATGCCGTCCGCGACCTGGGCATCAACCTCCGCTACACGGCGCAGGAGGCCCGCTCGCTGGGCGACATCAAGCTGGAGAACCAGTTCGTCGGCGCGTACGAGGCCGTCAAGCGCCTCAGCGAGGGCCTCGACGGCCTGCGTGAGACGGACCCGCGTTTCAGCAACGTCGTCGAGCAGCTGGGCGGGCTCCGCAACATCTCGAAGGTGCTGCCGCTCCTGAAGCAGTTCGAGACGGCTCAGCAGGCGGTCAACGTCGCCACGGCCGGGCAGTTGAGCCTCCAGACTGCCGCGGAAAAGCGGTCCGAGTCGCTGTCGAATAAGACGGCGAAGCTGAAGGAGGAGTACCTCCAGCTTGGCCGCTCCATCGTAGACACCCCCTCGTTCCAGGCGGCGGCCAACGGCCTACTCAGCATCGCCAGTTCTTTCGCGAAGATTGTCGATGCAGGCAAGCCCCTCCTGCCCTTGCTCACGGCGCTCGCGGCGGTGAAGTTGGGCACGTCGCTGGGCGGCATCTATCAGCAGTTCTCCTCCAGCTTCCTCGCGCCCGTGGGCTCGTCCGGCCTGCCGGTGAAGCGCGCCGGTGGTGGGTTCGTGCCGGGTGTCGGCGACCAGGACAGCATCCCGGCGATGCTCACGCCGGGCGAGTTCGTCATCACCCGCAGGGCCGCCAAGGCCATCGGCTACGACCGGCTGCACGCGCTCAACGCTCGGGGTTATGCCCGCGGCGGCATCGTGGGTCTGGCGCAAGGCGGCCGCGCTGAGGACGGCGGTGAGCTTCTTGCTAGCCTGTCGCCTTCCCAGGCCGCGCTTTTCATGCGTCATCTCCGCGTTGTCGAGCGGTCTATCGGTCGCGTCGCCGACGGGGTTGACCCGACCGGGGAACTGGAATCGGCCGCGACCCGCGCGCTGGCCCAGGCCGTGCTCACCCACGAGGGCGAGGCGTCGGACTTCAAGCCCTCGCGCTTCGTCCAGAGGGCTGTCTTCAGTAGGGTCTCGGACCTCGCAAAAAGGGCCGACAGGGCGAGGGCCGTCCCCGTCAGCGAAGGGCTCCAGGTCGCTGGTGGGGCTGACCCGGCCCGCCTGGCGGCTGACAATGAGGAGCGCGCCCGGTTCGCGGCGGCGCTGGGCGGCCCCCTTCCGACCGACCAGAAGAGCCTGCGGGCTGCTGCTCAGTCGCTGGGCGTTCGTGGTACGAGTACGGCTGCCCTGGCGGAGGGGGTCAATCAGGCCATCATCGCGCGGCTCCGTGCCCAGCAGGCGGAGCAGGCCGGTGGGCTCGTGGCGGGTGGCAGTGGCGGGGGCGTCATCCCGCCCATCGCCCCTCCGACTGCCTCTCCCGCCCCGGTCCCCGGCGGCGGTGGGCGCGTCCGCGACCTGTCTTTCAAAAAGTTCGCCGACGGCACCTATGATGTGCCGGCCCGGCATCTCGTCGGGTTCACCAAGGCGCTTGGTCAGGACGCGGAGGGCTACTCCGACCTGTCGAACCAGGCCCGTGAACTGGCCCAAAAGATGGGGCGGCTGGGCACCTACATCTCTGGCACGACTGAGGCCGTCATCCAGGTCAAGGGTGGTCTGGCGAAGGTCATTGGCTTGAGCGTACCCCAGAACAGGAGCGTGAGCGGCCCCAGTGCCGGCCTCAACGCCTCCGACCCGGCCGCCGTCCAGTACCAGGAGCAGGTGGTCGGGTCCGTCGCAGCGCGTCGGCAGGCCGAGGACATCCGCCAGACGCGGCAGGGCCGGGCCGCTCTCGCTGCTGGTGGTGACCCCCTGGCCCAGCGTGCGGCTCTGCGCGCCTCGGGCGTGGGCCTGGCCCAGGAGCGGGCCGACGACGTGGTTGCCCTCCGGGCTCAGAACGCGCGCCGTGCTCGGACCGCCCTCACCCCCGAGGAACTGGCCTACCAGGACAAGACGCTGGCGGCTGCCCGCTTTGAGCAGGAGCGCCAGGCCCAGCAGGCGGGGCTGAAGGACGCCATCAACCAGCGCGAGCAGACGAGGACTGAACGTGCGGCGCGTCAGCCGGGCGTTGACCCCCTCCTTGCCGCTCAGGGTGACCGCACGCTGCGGGCTCAACGGCTCCGTGATGAGGCGGCCTACCGCCAGACGCTGGAGGACAGGACCGCCGCGACCAACGCCTACCGCACCCGCCGCGACGCCGCGGGGCTGTTCGGCGTTACGGACCCGCTGCGAATCAAGGAGGCGGCGCTCCGCACCATCAACGACCAAAACCTCAACCTCGATGTCCGGCAGGATGTCCTGGGGCTCGCGCGGCCGCACCTGAGCGCCGCCCAGAACAAGCAGCTGGAGGCCGCGTTCCTGCGCGCTGGCGGGCAGCTGCCGGGCGTGACGCCGAAGTCGGCCCAGGCGGGCGTGCCGTCCTCGGGCGGCTTCTTCGGGCGCTTCGCGGGCCTCAGCGGCAAGCTCGACCAGTCGGCCCTCGGCCGGTTCATCGGCAGTAGCGGCGGCCTGACGGCGGCGCTGGTCGCCCCGCTGATTGCCGGCCAGCTGGACTCGGCTGCTGGTTCCGCGCAGGACGCGGTCGCCGGGGGCAACACCTTCCGCTTCGGCGGCTTCAGGGCTGCGTCCGGCGGTCTGAGCGGCGCGGCCACTGGGTCGTTCGCCGGCTCGGTCCTCGGCTCGGCCGTCCCGGGCGTCGGCACCGTCATCGGCGCTGGCGTCGGGGCTGTAGTCGGCGGCGTGGGCGGCATCGTCGGGGCCCTCTCCGACGTGGCGAAGGACATCCGGCAGGTCAAGATTGACCAGGCCCTGACCAGTTTCTCCGAGAAGGTCGGCATCGCCGCCAACGTCGGCCTCGGCCGCGCCAGCCCGGAGGTGCTCCAGGGCCTGCGGTCCAGCCTGTCCGCAAGGCACGCCGAGACGCTCGCCAAGAACGGCGTGGCGGCCAGCGGCTACCTGACCGGGCCCGACGCGGCCTCCTTCGTCGGCCTACAGTCGCGCAGCTTGCGACAGGACTTCGGGGGCTCGCTGCCGTCCATCCTCCAGTCGCTCCAGCGCGAGGCGGACCAGCTGGGCCGCGCCAACGTCGGCGGCAAGGTCGAGGACATCGCCCGCCAGCTGAAGGACGGCGGCAACGGACTGAACGCCGAGTTCATCTCCATTGTGAGCCAACTGCGGGGCGTTCCTGTTGCCGCGGTGAGCAAGGAGCTTCGGGAGAACATCCTCTCCGGCCAGCGCGCGGCAGTTCGAGAGCGCCAGCTTCGTGATGGGCAGGCTGCCGAAGAGAGGAACAGCAACTCGTTTGGCAGGCTTCTCCTTGCCGTTCAGTCCGCCTCGGACTCCCTGCTGGGTCTCCGGCAGCGTGCCCTCGCCCTCGGCGAGGCGTTCGACGGTACGGTCGGGGCGTCCCGCGTCTCTGTGCGGGCCGAGAACTTGGAGCAGTTGGGCAGGCTCGACCGGGGCGCTCTCGCGCCCCTGAACACGGTCGCGGCCGTCGGCGGCGGCATCGGCCGGCAGCTGCGGCTGGCGGGCGGGCAGGTGGACGACCTCTCCCGCGTCCTGCCGGGCGTGTTGACGGAGGCCGTACGTCACTCCCCGACCGACCCGGACCACGACATCAGCGTCGAAATCTCGCGCAGGCTGAGGGAGCAGCTGGGCGGCTCGCCGGGCGCGGAGGGGGCAATCTCCTCTGTCGTCAGCCGGTTGAGCGACCTTACCAAGGGCGGGAAGTCCGACCTCTATGAGCAGGTGCGGGTCGATGTCACGGCTCTGTCGCAGAAGCTCGTCTCTGGTCTGGCCGACCCCGTGAAGGACGTTGGCGGTAAGGTCGCCCGGCAACTGGAGGAGAACGCCAACGCGCTCGTCGAGGGCCTCGCCCAGGCGGCCCACCGCGCCCGCCAGACCGGCGAACTCTACGACCAGCTGGCGGCCGCAAGGTCGTCGTCCTTCCGCCTCGGCTTGGAGTTCACCTCCCAGCAGGCCGGCCGCGGCCGGCAGGCCCTGGACTTCGCCACCCTCGGCCAGCTGGAGTCGGCCCAGGACGCCCGCCAGTTCCGCCTGGCGGGTGCCGTCGGCAACGACCCGGCCGCCATCGGCCGCGCCCTGGGCCTGACCCGCCAGCAGCTTGAGCGCGCCACCGAGCGGCAGCAGCAGGCTTTCGCCGCCACCGGCGGCAAGGGCGACGCCTTCCTCCAGGTCGCCGACGAGGTCCTCCGCCTGAAGGGCCGCGCCGCGGACCTCCAGCAGGCGCTGAAGAACCTGGCGGACGTGTCCGCCCGGACGGCGGCCGTCCAGGAGAAGCTCAACCGCCTCCAGCAGGAGCGTGACTCCCGCCTGGGCCTTGCCGAGCGCTACGCCACGGCCTCGCCGGACGAACTGGTCAAGCTGAACCGGTCCGCCCTCCTTGCTAACGAAGCGGCCAACGCCGGCAACCTCAACGGCCTGCTCAGCGACGACCGCCGGGGCGTCATCGACTTCCTCCGCTCGGCTGGTGGGACCACCCTGTCCGGCTTCAAGGGCTCGCCGCGGGCTGACGACCTTCTCGGCAACCTCCTGGGCAAGAGCTTCGGCGGGGCGTTCGACCTGACCGCCGGCCAGAAGGCCGAGGAGGGGGCGCTGCAACAGGTCGCGTCCACCCGCTCGGCGACGGCCGAGGACGCGCTGTCCGTGCTCATCAAGTCCCAGGAGGGGGCGTCGAGGTCTTTCTTCGACAACCTGACCGCCCAGCAGCAGCAGTTCTTCACCAAGCTGGAGGCCCTCCTCCTCCGTGAGCGCCAGGTCGCGGACACGAACAGGCTCGGCAGCCTGGGCCGCGAGCAGCAGCGCCTCAACGGCCAGGCCGACTCCGCCCGCCTGCTCGCCAGCCTGGGTATCAAGGACACTGCCTCGTTGGAAGCGGCCCGCCGGTCGCGCGGCGACATCGAGGCGCTCTCCGGCGAGTACCGCTCCCTGGACACGACTAACCGGCTCCGCGCGCAGGTGGCAGGCGGCGGCGTGCGGCAGGCTTTCGAGCGCGAGCGCCCGCTGGCGGATGTCCCCGACGCCGACCTCAGCTTCGGGCCCCTGTCCAGGAACGTCACCGGCACGAGCCTCTCCGGGCGGACGCTCGACAAAATCGGAGGCTTCCTTCGCAAAAACTATGCGGACCTCTCCCCGAACCAGATTTCCAACATCCAGGGGCGCATCGGCAGGCAGGCTTACCTCGCCCTGTCTGAACAGACGAATGCGGCCGACCCGGCGGCCGTCCGGCGGCAACTAGGCGCATACGTCCAGCGCTACGTCGAAGAGGAGCTTTCCGGCAAGACCTACAACGGCGCGGCCACCGAGGTCGGCGAGTCCACCTCGCGGCGGGTCGAGCTTGAGAACCGGCTCCGCGGCCAGGGCCTCAACGTCAGCGGGTTGCAGTCACTCGCGGCTGACGGCAAGGGGTTCGACCGGCTGCGTCAGGCGCTCGACGCCTTCACCGGCGACAACCGCCTGGAGACGCTCGGCGACCGCATCAGCCAGACGACGGCGGAGTTCAACGCCCTCTCCCAGGCCGTGGCCGGCTACCGCGCCGCGTCCGGCGGGACCACGGGCTTCGCGTCCGGCGGCAAGGTCGGGGCTCACCCCGGTGGCCCGCGGGGCAGCGACACCGTGCCGGCGTGGCTGACCCCGGGCGAGTTCGTGGTCAACGCGGCCAGCGCCCGGGCGAACGCCTCGCTGCTCAGGTCCATCAACAACGCGAAGGGCGCGTCGTACCACGCGGACGGCGGCCTCATCGACGACGCCGTCGTGAAGGCCGGCACGGGGGCGGCCCCGACCCTGCTGGGCGCTTACCGCCACTACAAGAACGCCGACTGGTCTCGCCCCTCCGGCTTCATGCGCTGGCTGGCCGGCATGGACCCGGCGAAGAAGAAGCGGGAGGAGATTCCGACCGAGGAGGTGATGTCGGGCGTGGCGTACCGCGCCCGCGGCGGGGTCATCTACCGCGCGCAGGGCGGGGAGACGGAGGCGGAGTACTACGCCAGGAAGAAGAAGGAGGCGGACGAGATGCGCCCGTCCTCGTTCTTCAGGTTCGTCGGCGAGAGCCTCGGCCTGGTCGGTCGCGACCTGCCTCCTGCCCCTGTGCTGCCGCCGGACATCGCCCCGCTGGTGCCGCGGTCCAGGACCGAGGACCCCGCTACGGCTCCCGCCCCGGCTCCGACCCCGGTACGGCCGGGCGGTGGCGTCGGTGGTCCCCCGTCGGCCCCGTCGCCGGCCAGTGACCCGCGGCGTCTGGACAACATCCTGCGCGGCGTCGGCGGCCCTCGCCAGACCCCGGCCCCGGACGGCCCGCGCCGGTTGGACAACCTCATCAGCGGCAGGCCGTTCGAGAACCCGCCGGCCCCGGTCGCCCCGCCGGCTCCGCCCGCACCCGCTCCGGGCCCGGTCGCCCCGGCCCCCGTGCCGGCCCCGCCGCCGGTTCCTCGTTCGGACTCCCCGAACCTGCCGCGCTTCCTGGCGGACGACCTCCGCCGGCGTGAGGCGGCCAAGGCCGGCGAGTTCGTCGGCCCCGTCCAGGAGGCCCCGCGCGGCCTGGACCAGGCCCAGCAGGCGAGGGAGTTCGCCCAGTTCAAGGCCGAGGAGGCGGCGACCAACAAGGAACTCGCCTTCCAGGCGGCCACCAACCCCTACGGCGCGTCGTCACTGCTGCTGACCCGCCGCGGTGCCCAGCAGGCGGCCAACAGCCGCTACGCGGCGGACCGGGAGAAGGGCGTGAGCAAGGCGCTGGCCTACGCCCGAGGCGCGGCGTCCATCGCCAACGCGGTGGGCTCGACCCACCTGCTCGGCCAGGTGCTGAACTTCAACCAGCGTTCGTCGCTGGTCAACGGCCCGGCCGCCCCGGGCTCCGAGGGCCAGCGCGCCATCGGGGAGGCCGCGCTGCGCAACACGGCGGCGGCTCAAAACGAGTTCGCCCGCCGTGACTACCGCTACCACGACTACCTGCGCTCGCGCACCCAGCCGGGCGTCATCGGCGTGCGGCGGTTCGCCACGGGCGGCCATGTGCCGGGCTCGGGCATCTCCGACAGCGTGCCCGCCCTGCTGACGCCTGGAGAGTTCGTCCTCTCCCGTCAGGCGGCGAGCAGGATGGGCGGCAGCGCGCTCCAGCACTTGAACAGGGGGGGCTTCGCCGGCAGGCCGGCGTACCTGGCGGACGGCGGCACCGCGACGGGCTCCTCCTCGGGCGGCGACTCCAGCCAGCTGGCGCAGGCCCTGACCACCTTCGGCCGTGACTCGGCGGCCTTTGGCCAGTCGGCGACCCAGCTGAGCCAGGCGTTCGCCACCTTCAACTCCAACTCCGGGACGTTGGCCGAGGCGCTGGCGGCCTTCCCCAAGCAGATGACGGGCACCTTCCAGCATACGGTCCAGGTGAACCACAACGGCGCGGCCATTTTCGAGAAGCTCACGCCGGAGATTCAGGCGATGGTCACCTCTGAGGTCAAGAAGACCATCGGGCGGGTCTTCAAGGAGCACATGCCGGATGCTGGCGTCCCGGCGGAGTGACGTGCCCGTTGGGGTACGAAGAAGGTCGAGCAGGAGGTGTCGTGATGGCCATCGAGCGTTGGACTGGAGTGGTGGGGTTGGAGCAGCAGTACCGTGTCAGCACGCACGGCCGAGTCTTTTCCGTCTCCGACGACGACTTCCTGCCGGTCCGTCGCGGTTCCGTTCGCCTAAAGGTGGGCGGCCGTCGGGTGAGCCGGCAGGTCGCGCACTTGGTGCTCGAAAGTTTCGACCGACCGCCCCTGCCGGGCCAGCGAGTCGTCTGGCGAGACGGAAATGTGGACAATGTCGGGTTGGAAAACTTGTTCTTCGGCAGCCAGTCCGAGCACGCCAGGCGACGGCCGACGTGCCCCTCCTGCTAACAAGAAAGATTCGCCCCCAGTGAAGATTCCCAAGGGTCACAACGAACAGCAGGCGCTCGAAGCTATCGAGCGAGTCGTTGTTTTCATCGCGCCAGCATTCATCTTTGGGCCCTACACCTCCGAGGACATCCGGCAGGAGGCCAGGCTCATGTGCCTCAAGGTTCTAGAGACCGAAAGGTACGACCCCTCCAGGAGGCCGTTGGAGAGCTTCCTCTATCGCCACGTCAGGAATCGGCTTATCAATTTTCGTAGGGACCACTACTACAGGAATGACCCTCCGTGCTCCGAGTGCCATTCAGGGTCGCCCTGCGGCAAGGACGGCACTCTGTGCAAGCGGTACTCGCAGTGGTCGGAGCGCAACCGCTCGAAGGTCAGCCTGATGCAGACCTTGGACCTGCGCGACCGCCCCGAGGCCCGAGAGTCCGACGCCGAGACGCCGGTCCTGGACAAGGTGGAATACGACGACCTCGTCCGGCTCCTCGATGAGAAGCTCCCCGTCGAACTCCGCTCGGCCTACGTTCGCATGTTGGATGGCGCGTCGGTCGAGTGCGTGACCAAGCGGAAGGTCCGCCAGGCCGTCGCGGACATCATGCGGGAGGCGGGTATCGAACCTCCCGAGTCAGAGGACTGAGCTTCCGAACGGTTCAGCACCATTCGGAAGGGTTCGGAACCGCGCGGTGTATCTGGTGTTGAGGGCCGGCTGTCGGCTCTGGTCAGATGGAGAAGCAGATGTCCGAAACTACCACGCTTACTCGCACCGAAGCGGCCGCTGTCCTGGGCGTCGGGGAGCGCAGCATGTTTAACCTGGAGAAGCAGGGCTCCCTCATTCCCCGGCGTGTCGGGACGCGCGTCGTGTACGACCGCGCCGAGGTCGAAGCCTATCGGGACCGGCGGTCGCACCGCGTCATCCTCAGGGACGAGGATTTCGCGCAGTTCCGTGTGAACCACGGCACCGTGCCCAACAAGGGCGAGGGCTCCCGCAAGTCGGAGCGCCTCATCACGCTCAGCGTCCGCTGCCCCGGACCAGGCGACAGGGACGTGGTTCTGACGCCCGACACCTGGGCGGCCATCCTCCTGCTCGCCCAGGCCGGTGGCTACCCGTCGTCCCAGCTGGAGGCCCTGCCCGAACTGGGCATCAAGGACGGCACGAAGCTCGCCGCGGCGCTGGAGTCGGCGGTCGCCGTCGCTGCCCTGCTCAGGCGGGGGCGCGGGGCAAAGCTCGGCTGGAAGAACGCGCAGCTGTAACCACCAACTACAGGGAGACCATCTGATGGACATCACCTACGCCGAGCACGAGCGCGCGAGGGGCGTCATCCCCGAGAGCAAGCCCGAGCCCGCCCCCATCGAAATCACGGCGGAGCAGCTGGCGGCCGCGGCCAGGGCCGGCGGCGGCTACCGGGGCACCATCGAGGGCCTGGTGGCCTTCCTGACCACCAAGGAGACCGTCCGATGACCCGAGAAGAGGCTGAGGCGATTATCGAGAACATCATTCCGCCGGGCAAGGAGCCGCGCCGCGCCGAGGCGGAGGCCCAACGGCTCGCCATCATCCGAGCGCAGGAAGAGGAGTTCACTCGCTTGGAGCGGGCCCGAAGCGTCAACGCCAAGCAGGCCGCGCGCATCGCCCTCGTCAAGGAGCATCTGAAGTTGAACGACGCCGACGCGGCCGAGTTCGTCTCCGCCCAAGAGTCGCTCTCTGACGAGGCGTTCGCCAAGCAGGTCAAGCTGGTGGTCAAGCAGGTGACGAAGTCCACCCCGGCTCCGCTGCCGGACGTTCAGAAGGACATCGCGGAGTTCTTCGGGAAGACGACCTCCGCCGACGCCAAGCAGGAGCAGCTGTCGGGCGTGGACCGGGCGGTCCTGGAGTTCCTGAAGTAGAGCCTCTCTTGTCCGGGCCTTCCAGCTGCTGTGATGCGGCCGGAAGGCCCGACGCCCGCCTGGCCGCTACAGTATGTCCTGCTTGCGTTTAGGCGTCAGCTTCACGTCGGCTCGCCAACCTGTTGAAAGTTGGAAGTGCAGGTACAGGAACACGTTGGCCACCGCCAGGTACGTCACGGCCACCGCCACCATCGCCCCCTGTACCAGGGCCTGCCAGATCGCGTTCGGCGACGCCCACGCCAGCAGCCACACCGGCCCGGTCAGCAGCAGCGCGATCGCCACCGTCAGCCACTGCGCCACCAGCACGCCGCGCCCGCGGCTGACCCGCCGCCACGCGCCCAGGCCGGCGAACAGGTCGCTGTCCTCCACCACCAGCACCGCCGGCAGCGTGGCGAGGTACACCAGCCCCCACGCCAGCAGCAGCGTGAGCACCAACCCCGCCACCTCGATCAGCGCCGCCCGGGGCCACTCCTCAGGGAGCATCGGCCCCAGCAGCGGCAGCGCCACCCGCGTCGCGATGAGCCCGGCGACCAGCAGGCCGACGCTGAACAGCAACATCACCACCAGGCCGGGCAGCCCCGGCAGCCCGTCGCGGATGCGGGCCGGCTTCAGCCGCGACAGCTCGTGGAACGTCATCCGCGATAGCAGCGCCACCTGCACCAGGGCCACCAGCGCCACGCCCCCGTCGAACAGCCACGTCAGCGTGGCGTCGGCCGTGCGCAGGGCGATCAGCGCCCCCATCGCTGCGGCCGCGAACGCCGTGACCCACAGCTTGCGCCGCGACAGGGCGCTGTCCAGGGCCGCGGCCAACTCCACCAGCAGGGCCCGTACGCCGACGAACTGCATCGCCGCCGGGTCGAGGCGCGACGCGACGGACTCGCCGCCGGTGCGCACGTCGCTGAACTCGCTGATCGCTTCGAGCGGCCGCCACTCCTCGCTGGTCGTCCGCCGGGCCTGCACGTCGTGCGTGATGCGCCCGGAGGCGATCTGCTGGCGCAGGGACGAGGCGGCCGCCCGGACGACGCGGCCGTCAGGTAGGCGGAGGTACCACAAGTCGGCGGGTTCCGGCATGGTCGCGACCCTGGAAGAGCGGGCCAGCGTCCCTGCCTTATTCCATCCATCCCCCTCACGATAACCGGACGCCGCGGCCCGCGCCAAGCCACGCCGCCGATCTCGCCTTGTCCGGCAGCCGGCACAGCCGGTAGGATCGTCGCGCCCCGGAACCTCACCCCCCCAGCCCCCCTCTCCGCTTCGGAGAGGGGGGAGCCGGCAGAGTGAGGGTTTTACGGGGCTGCGCCCCGGGCAACGACAAGCGATGCTCTGCCGGCTCCCCCCTCTCCGCTTCGGAGAGGGGGGCTGGGGGGGTGAGGTTCTTCTCATGACACGGACCGTCGAACGCGCCATCTACGCCCTGCTCCTGCTCGCCGTCCTCGCCGCCGGCTACCGCGCCGCCGTCAAGGCCGACGACGACCGCACCGCCTTCACGCGCTGGCGGCACCAGTTGCTGCTGCTGAAGGACGGCGTGGACATCAGCGCCGCCCACAACTACCCCAACCCGCCCGTCATGGCCGTGCTGCTGGAGCCGCTGGCGTACCTGCCGCCGGTCGCCGGGGCGATGACGTGGTACGCCTTCAAGGTGCTCATGGCCGGGCTGTCGTTCTACGGCGTCTGCCGGCTCGTCGAGGGGCGTGATGGGTCATTCGCGCCGTGGGCGCGCGTGCTGGCGGCGCTGTTGTGCCTCAAGCCGGTGCTCGACGACCTGACGCACGGCAACGTCAACCTGTTCATCCTCGCCCTCGTCGTCGGCTGCTTCGTCGCCTACCGGGCGCGGCACGACGGTGCGGCCGGGCTGTTGCTGGCGCTGGCGGTCGCCTGCAAGGTGACGCCGGCGCTGCTCGTGCCGTACTTCGTCTACAAGCGGGCCTGGCGCTTGCTGCTGGGCACCGCCGCCGGGATGCTGCTGTTCTTCTACCCCGGCTTCGTCCCGGCCGCCCGGCTCGGCATGCAGCACAACCTGACGCAGCTGAAGAGCTGGTACCGCGTCATGGTGCACCCGTTCGTGATCGAGGGCAAGGTGACCGCCGAGCACATCAACCAGTCGCTGCCCGGCCTGGCCCACCGCCTCCTGACGCGCTCGCCGTCGTTCGTCATCTTCAAGGACGACGTCGAGACGCCGGCCCGCTACGACAATTTCCTCAGCCTGTCGCCCGACGCCGTGCGGCAGTTGACCAAGGGCTGCCTCCTCGCCTTCGGCCTGGTCGTGCTGCTGACGTGCCGCGCGCCGGGGCGCGACGGCTGGCGGATCGGGGCCGAGTACGGGCTGATCGTCGTGGGCATGCTGCTGTTCAGCGAGCGGACGTGGAAGCATCACGCCGTCACGCTGCTGGTGCCGTTCGTCGTGGTGGCCTACCGCCTCCCGTCGAACCCACGGCTATGGGGCGTGGTGGCGGCGAGCCTCGTGCTGATGATCCTGCCGGGGCTCGGGTCCGGCGGAGAGCGCGAGACGGTGTGGGCGTCGCCGCCCTTCGCCAAGGTGGCCCTGGTCTACGGGGCGTACACCGCTCTATTCGTGCTGCTGGCCGGGACGATGGCCGTCCTGGCAGGGGGCGCAAGTCCGGCAACCTCGGCCGTTATCCCGGCAGAGGATCGACCGGCGTCGAAGGCGGCCTGAGCGGCATCCTCGAAACCCACCGCCGGCGGTGGATCCACATAACGGGCGGGCGGGGCGCGTGATCGCCCCGCCCGCCTGACCGTTTCCGTGGCGGGTCGGCTCGCTCCTGGTATCATCGACGTAGAATTGACGGGGAACGGAGGACGGGCGATGTCGCTAGCTGAGGTGCTACCCGCGGTGCAGGCGCTGACGCGGGAAGAGAAAGCGGAACTGGTGCGGATCGTGTCGGAGGAGTTGAACCACGGAGGGACTCCCCCCCAGGCGAGTGGCTACTACGCCATCAGTTTTGGCCTCCACGACGAGAGGAGTTGCCAGGGGGCAGCGGTACTCCTGAAGGCGATCGAAGACCACCGCCGACAGACATGAGCCAACTCCCCGCCACGTTCCCCTTCCTTGCTCGCTTTCCCACCCTCGGGCGAGCGGGAATGGCTCCGCTGCTTCCCGTCGTCCTCGCGGCCAACGGGATTCAGGTAAACCTGCACGGCCTGCCCGACACGGGGGCGATGACCAATGTCTTGCCGTATTCGGCGGGAGCCCACCTCGGGTTCGACTGGGCGGCGCAGACGCTTGTCGTCCCCGTGGGTGGTATCCTGGCCTCCCTGGAGGCGAGGTTGGTGATGGTTGCCGTCACGGTCCCCTCGTTCGAGCCTGTTGTCATGCCGTTCGCGTGGCTGGAGAACGACGGTGCCCCACTGCTCTTGGGAGAGCAGACGTTTTTTGACGAGTTCGACGTGTGCTTCTTCCGCTCGCGGCTGGTGTTCGAGGTGCGGCGACGGCAACCGTGAGAACGGCTCCGTGGCGGATTGCCCTGCTCCTGGGTATCATCCACTCTGCCCACCTCCCACCCCCGACCGCACCATGAGCAAACCTCTCCCCTGGCACGGCATCACCCGGCGCGGCTTCCTCCTCGGCGCGGCCGCCGGCGTCGCCGGCACCGTCGCCGCCACCCGCTACCTGCCGCTGCTCCTGCCCCCCTCCCCGGAGGAGTCCACCGCCCGCTCCGGCTATTCCTCCGCCGACGTCATGCCCGGCCGCTACCCCGGCCGTGTCGTCGAGGTGCGACACCCGCACGCCGTCTCGCCGGATAACGTCATCGACCCGAAGGCCGTCGATGCCATGGTCGATCGCGGCATGGGCGACCTGACCGGCTACGATCCGGGCGACGTCACGAACGCCTGGGCGACGCTGTTCGACAAGGACGACGTCGTCGGCATCAAGGTCAACCCCGTCGGCCGCAAGCCGCTGCGCGGCGAGACCGGCCGGGTGCCCAACGCCGTCGGCTCGATCTCCAGCTTCGAGCTGGTCGTCAAGGTCGTCCGCTGTCTGCAACAGCGCGGCGTGCCGGCGCGCAACATCATCGTCTTCGAGCGCTACGCCGATGAGTTCTGCACCGCCGGCTACAAGGACCTCGTCGAGCGCGAGCTGCCCGGCGTCCGCTGGCTGTGCAGCGCCCTGAGCTACACCAACTCCCAGCTCGACATCCGCGGCCGCGACCCCGACTGCGTCGAACTGTCGCCGGACGTGTCCAGCCACGTCGTCGGCTACGACCCGGACGTGTTCACGACGATGGGCTTCTGCCAGCCGTCGCACTCGTCGCGCGACGACCGCCGCTTCCGCTCGCACCTGTCGCTGATCGTCAGCCGCATCATCTCGAAGATGATCACCCTGCCGGTGCTCAAGGACCACCGCTCGGCGGGCGTCACGCTGGCGCTGAAGAACATGAGCCACGGGATGAACAACAACGTGGCGCGCAGCCACCTCTCAGGGATTGCGCACGGCTTTGGCGAGGGCGGCAAGGTGCTGGGGCCGAACCAGTGCAACACGTTCATCCCGCAGGCGGTGTCGCAGTACCGGCTGCGGCAGAAGGCGACGCTGCACCTCCTCGACGGGCTGATCGGCTGCTACGAGGGCGGGCCGGGCTGTTGGAACCGGACGTGGGCGACGTGGCGGCACAAGGGGCTGTTCTTCGCCACCGACCCGGTGGCGCTGGATCATGTGTGCTGGGACGTCATCGACGAGAAGCGGGCGGCGGAGGGGTGGGCCCCGGTCGAGCGGATGGGCTCGCTGTACCACACCCCGTCAACGCAGACGGCCAGCGCCATGGCGGCGCTGGCCTCGAGCGATCTGTACGGCGGGGCCGCCCTGGCGACGGCGGCGAAGGTCATGATGGAGGGCCGCGGCAGCGAGGCGTTCAACGTCCGCCAGCCCGATCACGTCGTGCTGGCGGGGCAACTGCAACTGGGCGTCTTCGACCGCGAGCGCATCACCCACTCGCGGTCGTGGGTCGGATAGGACCCATGGGACGTATGGGTCCTATCCCGAGCCCTTAGTACGCCCGGCCCAGCGACGACGGCGTGAAGTTGGTCGCCCGCTCCTGCTCCTCGGCCAGCACGATGATGCGGGCCGTGACCATGATCAGCAGGCTCTCCGTCTCCTTGCCGTAGCCGACGTTCTTGAACAGCCGGTTCACGTACGGGATCTTCGACAGCACCGGCGGGCCGAACTCCGTCCGGGCCTCGTTCATCCGCTTCAGCCCGCCCAGCACCACCGTCCCGCCGTCCGGGATACGCACCTCCGTGCTCACCGACAGCGTCGTGATCCGCGGCTGCTGGATGTACTGCGTGAACACCACCGGCTGACCCGTCTGGACGCCGTCCAGGCTGCTGAACAGCGGCACCACCAGCGGGAACACCGGGATCGGCCCCGGCGTCGTGCTCGTGATCGTCAGCGGGATGCTGATCCGCACGAACCGACGGTCGTCCGTGATCAGCGGCTGCACGCTCAGCGACACGCCGCCGGTCAGCGGGGCCGGCGTCACCTGCGGCTGGAAGGCGAACTGGCCGCCCGGCAGGCCGACCACCGACACGCCGGTGACGACGTTCTGCACCACGTCGTTGATCGTGATCGTCGCCGACTGCCCGTTGGCACACGTGATCCGCGGGGCCTGCATCACGTTCGACCGCGTGTCGCCCTGCAGCGCCTCCAGCATCAGGAACACCTGGATGTCGCTGAGGAACGCCAGCCCCACGTTCAGCCCGCCGCCGGTGTAGTTGCCGAACGTCGGGAACGTCTGGTAGAAGCTCTGCTGCGCGATCGGGATGTCCAGCGTCGGCGTCAGCGTCCCGGCCGGCGTCAGCCCGGCGATGAACCGCTTCGGGTCGAAGGCGTTGATGAACCGGTTCGGGTCGCTCACGAACGTGCCGTTGAGGAGCTGCGGCTCGAAGCGGCGGTTGGCCTTGTCCGTCAGGATGTTCATCGCGAAGTTGACGCCAATCCGCTCGAAGAAGTCCTCGCTGACGGTGATCAGCCGCACCTCGATCGCCACCGACTGGTCCTGCAGCCGCCGCAGGGCCGTCAGCAGTTCCTGGATCTGCTCCTGGATGTCCGGCGTCTGGTTGATCACCAGGCCGAACGTGATCGGGTAGAACTCGATCGTGCCGGCCCCGCCGACGTCGCTCCACGACCTCGGGGTGATGGTCGAGGTGATCAGCTTGATCAGCTGCTCCTCCTGGGTGTTCGACGCGCCCTTCTTCGTCACCGACGTCCCGCCCGACGACATCGTCGTGCCGGTCGGCGAGCCGGTCGGCGTGCCGCCGTACATCGACGGCCCGGTGGTCGTCGGCGTCGGCGTGTACTGGATCAGCGGCTGGTTGTTGTTCGGCTTGCCGTCCGCGACCTGGCCAGGGGCGTGCTGCTCCATCGGCACCACCAGGTCGGCGACCTGGTAGGTGACGGTGACGAGCTTGCCCTTGGCGTTCTCCTCCGTCGTGATCTGCAGCACCTCGTCCTTGATCACGTACGTCAGCTTCACCTGATGCAGGATCAGGTTCAGTGCGCTCTTCAGCGACACCTGGTCCAGCTTGATCGAGATCGGGCTGCTCTCGTCCGTCCCCTGGCTCTGCAGCGACAGCTTGTCCAGCACGATGTTGATGCCGTGGAAGTCGCGCAGGTCGTCGAGCACCTGCTTCAGCGGCGTGTTCTCGAAGTTCAGGTTGACCGGCGTGAGCAGCTTGTTCTCGATCGCCTGCTCCTTCGTCCCGGTCTTGCCGATCCGCTGCGGGCCGAACGGCTGACGCTTCTTGACCTCCTCCCAGCGCTTCTGGTCGAACGCGACGCCGTCCTTGATCGCCTCATGACCGGGCTGCTCCTCGGCGTCGTTGGCAGCCTTGCGGAACATCTCCTCGCGGCTGGTCTTGGCCTGGTTGTACTCGTTGAGGTTGCTCTGCCGCTTGGCGATCGTCAGGGCGGCGGTGACGACCGGGTTGTCCGGGTCCAGGTCGTGGGCCCGGCTGGCCAGCGCCATCGCCCCGGCGAAGTCCTTCGCGGAGTACTTGGCGTTGTACTGCCGCATCAGGTCCTCGACGTTCTTCTGCTTCATCGCCACCGCGTTGCGCTTCGCCTCCACCTGCGCGTGGCCGGTGGCGCTCTTCTCGTTGACCCCGGCGACCATCTCCTTCTGGGCCTTGATCAGCCGGTACTGGTTGAGGCGCGAGTCGATCGGCCGCCGCAGCAGCGCCGCCTGGCTGTCCTCCAGGCGCGTCTCGGACAGCTCGCCCAGGTACTCCTGCAAGATCTCAAGCGCCGCGGCGTGCTGGCCGGTGCGGAACTTCTCGCCGGCCTGGCTCTGGGCCTCCAGGCCCTTCTGCCGCATCATCTGGAACAGCGCCGTCTGCCGCTGCTTGTACTCGTCCTGCAGCGTCGGGGCCGGGGCGTCACTGACCGACGCCCGGCCGGTGCCCGGCGTGCCCAGCTTGCTCGGCAGGCCCGGCCCGGAGGTCTGCATCAGGCCGGTGCCCAGCCCGTCGAGGCCCGGCTTGCGGTCCGTGGCGACGGCCGTGCCCGGCGTCGGCTTCGGCGCGGCGCTGGGGTTCATCTCCGGCGTCAGGTTGATCTCGCGCAGCCGGGCCTGCCGCGCGCCGTCCAGCAGTTTCATGTCGATCATCGCCATCATCGCCTGCGCCTGGGCGTACTCGCGGCGGCGGTAGGCGGACTCGACGGCGTCGAACGACCGGTTGGCCGTCAGGCGCTTCTGGTTGAACTCCTCGACGTCGATCGTGCGGAGCAGGTCCATCGCCTGGTCCTTGACGCCGTGGTTGCCGGTCAGCGCCTCCTCGGCCATGCGCCGGGCCGTCGCGACCTCGCCCTTCTTCAACTCCGCCCGGGCGTTGTCCAGCAGCCGTTGGCCGTGGCTGCCCTGCGGCGCGGAGTGGCTGACCGTCTGGACGGTGCCGGGGACGGCCCCGATCGGCGGCAGCGGCATCGTCGGCGGCGCTTCGGGGGCGGGGCGCATCGACACCAGTTGGGCGTCGATCGAGCCGGTGTCCTGGCCGAAGGCGGACGCGAGGGTGCGGGCCTCGGCCAGCTTCGACTCGGCCATCCGGTCGCGGGTGGTGCGGTCGCCCATGCCGCGGGTGCGCATCTCATGCGCCTCGCGGGACATGCGCTCGACGCGCTGCCGCGCCTCCGTCGCCACCTGCTGGTAGACCAGCGCCGGCGACGTCTCCTCGGCGCTGAACGTCACGTTCAGCCGCATCGCCTCGTCGGCCTTGGCCTTGGCCTCAACGAGCTTGCCCTCGCGCTGGAAGCGCTGGGCCTCGGCGACCAGCTGCTGGGCGCGGAGCTTGTTCGCCGGGGCGGGCGTCGGCGTCGGGGCCGTCGGCACGCTGGCCGGCGGCGTGGTCATGGCGGTGACGTTGGGCGTCGGCAGCGGCGTCACCCCGGGCGGCGGCTTCAGCCCCGGCAGCGGGTCGGCCGGCGGCGGCGTCTCCTGGCGCACGACGGCGGTCGGCGTCGCCGGCAGCTTCGGCAGGTCGGGCTGGCTCGCCTTCGCCGCCTGGCAGTCGGCCAGCAACTTGTTGGGCCGGTCGCCCAGGTCCCAGGCGCTGTAGCCGTTGAACAGCGTCTGCGAGCGGTAGGCCAGCCGGCTGGCCCCCTCGTGGTCGCCCTTGGCCAACATCTTGCGGCCCTCGACGAGCAGCTTGGCGGCCTCGTCGCGGTCGCGGTAGGTTCGGGCCTTGTCCACGTCGCGCGACAGGCTGTTGGGGTTGTCCTCGAACAGCCCCCACGACAGCGCCGTCGCCCCCTTGCAGCGCTGGGCGATCGACGCCGCGTCGTCGAGCTTGCCGTCGGCCAGCGCCTTGCGGCCGTCGGCCAGGAGCTTGAGGGCGTCGGGCTTGGTGCGCGGGATGCCGTTGGAGGCGGTGACGACGGTCGGGGCCGGGCCGGTGCTGGGCTTCTTCAGGTCGGCCAGCAACTTCTCCGGGGTGTCCTCGGTCGGGCTGAGGTTGGCGTTCAGGGCCGCCGCCTCGTTCGCCAGCTTCTGGGCCTCGGCGTGCTTGCCGGCCGCGTGCGCGGCGCGGGCCTGCTTCAGCAGGTCGCGCGCCATGTTATCGAACGCCGACGCCGACGGGGCGGACGGCGTCGGGAGCGGGCCCGCCGGGGCCTTCGGGGCCGGGGCGGAGGCGACAGCCGGCTTCGCGCCGCCCTCGGTACGCTTCAGGTCGGCGAGCACCTTGTCCGGGGTGTCGTCCCACCAGCCGAGGTTCGGCTTCAGCGCGGCGGCTTCCGTGGCGAGCTTGTGGGCCTCGTCGCGCTGGCCGGCGGCCAGGGCCGTGCGGGCCTTCTTCACGAGTTGCCGCGCCTGGTCGTCGGCCGCCGTCGGTGCCGGGGACACCGACTTCGGGCCCCCGGCCTTCGGGGCCGCGGCGGTGGCCGGGCTGGGGCCGGTGCCGACCTTGCGGGCGGCGGCGACGTCCTTCAGAGCCTTTGACGGCGTGTCGGAGAAGCCGCTGAAGGAGAACATGGTGGACGAGCGGTCCGCCATCTTCGCGTACTTCTCGGCGGCGTCGTAGTCCTTGCGGGTCAGGGCGGCGCGCGACGCCTGGAGCAGGGCGCGCGGATCCTTGCGAGCCTTGTCGAGGTCGGCGAGCAGCTTCGCCGGCGAGTCTTCGTTGTACTTGAAGGTCATGCCGAGGCGGGCGACCTCCATCGCGGCGGCCTCGGCGGCCTCGAGGTTCCCCTGGCCGAGCTGGGCGCGGGCGCGCAGCAGCTTGCCCCTGGCCTCGACCTTCGGGTCGGTGGTGGAGACGACCGGCGGAGGCCCGGAGGACGGGCCGGACTGGCCCCAAATCTGCGCGGGCGCGATCAGCCCGAGCTGCGCCAGCACGCCCGCCACGAGCAGACTGGCACGCCAACCCCTTCTGGTCCCATTTCCCCTGAGCACAAAGCCCTCCTTGCGGCCCTGGCCGCTGGCACGCGAGTCGAGAACCCCGATGGCGGCGAAATCCCCCTCGCCGCCGGTTCGGTCGGCCGCGGACTTGGGCGGCCGCGACCCGCAACGCCTCTGGTCGATCCCACACGGACGCCCTGGGCGGGCCGGCGTTAGCCGGCCCGAGATGGCCCGACGACGTGACCATGGGTTGAAGCGGCGGGGGTATAGCGATGGGGTTTCGCCGGGTCAAGGCGGATTTTTCGGGCACCAGGCGGCCTTCCTCGCTCCTCGCGGGCTCGCCGCCCTGGAAAAGGCGACCTGGCCTGTCTATATTGGCAAACATCCGGAATCTGCACCGGCACCGCAGTCGGTCACGTTCTCATCCCTTTCCCAACCCCCGAGTGACGGCGCGCCGTCGATCGATCCCTATCCTGATGGTCCAGAGGTGCCCCATGCCGGGAGGCCCCGGATGCCGGGCGGCCCTTGCGGGAGGTTGATCATGAAGAGGATTGGTCTCGCCCTCTCCGGAGGTGGCTTCCGGGCCAACCTGTATCACCTCGGTATGGTCCGCTTCCTCCGCGACGCCGGCCTGCTGTCCAAGGTGTCCCACATCACCTCCGTGTCCGGCGGGAGCATCTTCGCCGCCCACCTCGTGCTCAACTGGGACCGTTACAACGGCTCGCCCAGCGAGTTCGACGCCGCGGCGGCGGACCTCCTCTCCTTCGTGCGCCTCGACGTCCGCAACCGGATCACGCGCCGCTTCCCCCTGGCCGTCCCCCCCTGAACTGGGCGGGCTGGCTAATCGGCCGCTACAACCGCAAGCTGACCCGCACGGGGCTGCTGGAGTACCACTACGAGCGCTACCTGTACGGCGACACCAGCCTGTTCCAGCTGCCGGAGAAGCCGCAACTGCACATCCTCGCCACCAACCTGAGCGAGGGGTGCCTGTGCTCCTTCAACCGCAACGGCCTGCTGATGGTGCGCCGGCAACCGAATTCCACGTTCCGCGTGGACCGGATCGACGCGGGGCTGGCCACCGTGCCGATGGCCGTCGCGGCCTCGTCGGCGTTCCCCGGGTTCTTCCCGCCGCTGGTGCTCAGCGGCGCGGACGTCGGCTCCAGCGACGGCGACTTCGGCCGGCAGGCGTACACGGATGGCGGCGTCTTCGACAACCTTGGCGTCCGCATGATCGGCTGCCTACAGCGGTTCTTGCTGGCCGAGAGCCCCCTTTGCGCCAACGACTTCGTCGATTTCCCGGCCTTCGTCCAGGCGCTACAGCAGGCCAGCAATTCCGGCGACGAGACGCCGCTGCGCCGGCTCGGGCAGTTGCTGGTGGCGGCCTACAACCGGTCGGATCGGCTGCTGCCCCCGGGCACGGGGGGCGCGGACAACGTCCCGGTGCCCGTCCTCGGAGCCACCCCGGGCAACGGCGAGGCGTGGCTGATGTCCGGCCTGGGGGACCTCCTGCACCAGCACCCCTTCCACCGCGAATCGCTCTTCGCCGGCCTGAAGCCCCTGGGCTCGGAAGCGGAAGCGTTCTTCCAGACCTGCCGGCACGGCGGCCGGTCCCTGGACGCGAATGATCAACACTGGCTCAACCGCCAGTTGCTCGACGCCGCCTTCCGGCAGGTCACGGGCCAGGCCTGCTTCCGCCGGCTCAACAGCGTGCTGGACGGGGTCCTCGTCAGCGACGTGGGCAAGCGATTCGAGGTGCAGTCCGACAGCCGCTCCGGGGGGCTGATCCGGACGGCCATGCGCGCGGCCGACATCCTCATGGACCGGGTCTGGCAGCTGGAGATCGAAAAGTTCCACGACTCGCCCGGCTTCGTCTTCGCCCCTATCACCGACGTGGTCGAGCCGGCGGAGGATCCGACGGCCCTGCACCCGGAGGTCCAGCGGCAGGTGGCCAACATCCGCACGGACCTCGACCGCTTCTCGCCGCTGGAGATCAGCGCCCTGGTCCGGCACGGCTACGGCGTCGGCCGCAAGGCGTGCCGTTCGCACCCCGCCCTGTTCGGCACCGATATCCCGGACACGCCCCTGGGATCCGACCCCCCACGCCCACAGCTTTCCCATCCTCGCCGCGGTGGCCGCTCGCCTGGAGGGGAAGGCCCGGGAGCCGGCCCCCACGACGGTCGAGGCGCGGGCCCTGCAAGCCTCCGCCTTCCGGCGGATCTGGAGCACCTTGCTGGACTACCGCGACTGGGTTTCCTACGTCTACGTGCCGATCCTCGTCCCGCTCCTGTTCCTGCTGCCCTACTTCGTCTACAAGTCCTATGAGCGGTCCCACCGGATCAGCAAGCTCATGGAATCGCTCACCCAGAGCAGCCGGGACCTGGAGGAGATGACCCGCCTGCTCGACAGCCCGAGCACGCCCTGGACCGGGGAAGCCCCCGAGGAGGTCCAGAGTATCGAGAAGCCAGACTTCACGGGGTTCGAGGTGCTCCAGGAGATGCGCATCCTTGACCTGCGTACCTGGAACCCGGCCGCCACGGGTAAGAGCGACGGTGCTTCCGCGCTGTACGGTTACAAGCGGTTGAGGGTGGTCAAGAAGGACAAGAACCCGGGGAGCCGCTATTTCCGGCTCCCCCTGCTCCCGATCAGTCCCAACGCCCAGGTGCGGTTCCCCGTGCAGCAGGTGCCGGCGACCGTCCGCCGGGCAAACGTCGCGAGTTCGGTCCCCGGCCAGAAAGAGTGTCGGTGGGAAGCGAGCTTCGATTTCGAGAAGGTGCCGGTTGGCGATCATGTGGATATCACGGTCGAATTACTTTCCCCCGGGCTGTTCCTGAAAGGCAAAGGGGATTCGACCACCCTGACCTATCCGATCCACACGGACGCCGCCGAGGTGACGAGATGGGTCCTGTTGCCCAAGGGGAAAGAGTACCGGGCTTTTCGCATCATCCAGTACCAGACGGGAAAGCTGGAAACGGCGGAAGAAGCGAAGATCGTCACCAAGTACCTGGCGGAGGATTCCACGATCCTCGCCTACAAGCTGCTCTCGGTGGATGCCGGCTACACGTACGAGGTCACCTGGTATTACAAGTAACGGGGCAGGCGATGAACCGCCTGCCCCGTGGTGCTCGCCTCGCTGGCGCGTGGGGCTTACCGCTGCCCCGCCATCTGCGTCACCCACTGGCCGATCTGGGTCAGCGGCTTATCGCCGGACCGGCCGGAGCCGCTGAAGCTGCCGCGCCGCACCGTGATCGACGCCGGCGGCTCGCTGCCGACGAAATTCGACTGCCCCAGGATGGCCCGCGTCTTCAGGTCGATCAGCGTCGCGCTGGCGTGCCACTTGGTCGCAGGCCCACCGCCGTTGCTGTAGTGGCCGACCACATCCGAGCGCCAGCTCACCTGGAGCACCGTCGTCACCTCGTCCGCCTTCGACGCCCGGAGCCCGCTGTCGATGTAATAGTGGGAGTCGTCGGTCTTCCTCGCGCTCACGTTGATCGCCACCACCTTCGTCACCGCCGGCCGCGGCTGGCCCGCCGGGACCATGCCGGCACCGGCGATGGTGAACTTGTCGATGTCCTTGTAGAACGGGTCGTGGAACATGTACGACAGGGCGAAGATCAGGACCACCACCAGCACCAGCCCGCCGACACCCAGGCCGATCCAGATGAACACGTCCATCGACCCGACCGGCGGCGTCTTGCTCTTCTTCTTCTTCTTCGGGCGCGGCCGGTCGTCCTCGTCGTCCTCGTCGCGCCGCCGGCGCGGCCGGTCGTCGTCCTCGTCGGGGTCCTCGCGGCGCGAGCGGCTCGGCCGCTCGTCGTCGTCGCGGCCCTTGCGGCGCGGGCTCACCTCTTCCAGTTGGTCCAGTTCCTCCTCGTCACGGCGACGGCGCGGCCGCGGCTCGTCGTCGTCATCGCGTGCGGGGCGGCGGCGGATCTCGCTCATCGATAACCTCGGAAGAGGGGGTTAAGATGTACGCTGGCAGTTTATCCATTTCGCCACGGAATGATAGGCCGGTTGCGTCGTCGTGAGGGTGTATGGACGCCAGACGGTTCACCACCCTGATGGACGCCCACGCTGCCAAACTCGTGCTGTATGCGCGGCAGTGGACCGATGCGCCGGAAGACGCCGTGCAAGAAGCATTCCTGAAACTCGTCCGGCAGCGCGTGGAGCCCCACGAACCGGTCGCCTGGTTATACCGGGTTGTTCGTACCACGGCGCTGGATATTGGAAAAGGGCAGCGCCGCCGGGAGCGCCGCGAGACGCAGGCGGCCCGGCCGGTCGAGTGGTTCAACGAGCCGGCGGTGGACGGGTTGGACGCCGAGGACGCGGTGCGGGCGCTGGAGGCCCTGCCGCCGGACCAGCGCGAGGTGATCGTCGCCCGGCTGTGGGGCGGGCTCAGCTTCGAGCAGATCGCGGCGGTGGCCGGCTGTTCAGCGAGCAGCGCCCACCGCCGGTTTGCCGCCGGCATCGAGTCGTTACGCCGAACCCTGGGGGAGCCATGTCACAGGACCCGATCGACCGTCTGAGCGGCTTCTCCCCCTCGGCCGAGGGGCTGGACCGCGACGAGCTGCTGTTCGAGGCCGGGCGGGCGTCGGTGCCGCCGGCCGGCCGGGCGTGGGCGCTGGTGGCTCTGCTGGCGCTGACGCAGGTGATGACGCTGCTACTGTTCCCCGCGCCGCCGGCCCCGCCCGCGCCGCCGCCGCGCGAGACGCCGGCGTTCGAATACCGGGTCGAGCCCCGCTTCCCGAAGGAGGAGCCGCCGGCCGACGACCTCGTGCCCGACGTGCCGCCGCTGCGGCCGATGGACCGCACCACCTTCACCACCCTGGATTGAGGAAGGCGATGAAGATCCGACTGCTGACCCTCCTGAGCTTCGTCCTGACGGCGGCCGCGACCGGGCAGGGCCTGTTCGCCGAGCCCGACAAGAACAAGGCCCCGGAGCCGACGAAGCTCGTGGTGCCGTTCACCGTCAAGGCGATGGCCGCGCCGCGGCCGGCGCTGAAGTACCAGCTGCTGCCGACGCTCGACGAGATCGAGACGGGCACCGCGATGCAGATGTACCTGAAGTGCTTCATGGAGCAGACGCACTTCTACGGCGACAAGGAGGCGGTCGAGGACCGCGAGAAGTGGCAGGCGTGCCCGCTGAAGGACCTGCCCCTGGCGAAGGTCCGCGGCTACGGCGGCAAGTCGCTGCGCTACGCCGACCAGGCGGCGCGGCTGAGCCACATCGACTTCCAGGTGCTCGGCGACTTCCGCCGCGACGGCGCGTACACGCTGCTGCCGGAGATCCAGAAGCTGCGCGCCCTGGCCGCCGCCCTCAAGGTGCGGCTGCGCGGCGAGATCGCGGAGAAGAAGTTCGACGAGGCGGTCGGGACGATCAAGACGCTGTTCAAGCTCGGGCACCAGTTGGGCGACCACCCGACGCTGATCGGCAACCTCGTCGGCATGGCGATCGTGGCGCTGACCTATTCCTGCATCGAGGAAATGATCCAGCAGCCGGGTTGCCCCAACCTCTACTGGGCGTTGGCCGCTCTGCCCTCGCCGATGGTGTCGATCAAGAACGGCATGCAGGGCGAGCGGCTCCACATGCTCGGGGAATCCGGCCGGCTTGACCGCGGCAACGTGGCGAGCGCGGCGAGGATCGAGGAGGTGATCGCCGCGTACGAGAAGTTGCTGGACGCCTCGGTGCTGGGGGGGAAATCCGACGCCCAGGTGCGGACCTTGCTGAACGACCGGGCGTCGAGGCCGGAGCAGGTGAAGGCGGCGCGGGCCAACCTCGTCGAGTACGGGCTGAAGCCGGAGGTGGTCAAGGCGATGCCGCCGCTTCAGGCGATCCTGCACGACGAGGAGCGGCTTTACGAGGAGCAGCGCGACGGCGTGGTGAAGTGGCTGACGCAGCCGTACTGGAAGGCGGAGGCGCGGATGATCGCGGCCCACAAGGGCAAGGGCGGGGCGCTGGCCGGGCTGGTGCCGCAGGCGCAGGCGGTCCACCGCGCCCAGGCGCGGATCGAGCAGCGGCTGAAGATGCTCCAGGTGCTGGAGGCGCTGCGGCTGTACGCGGCGGAAAACGGGGGGAAGTTGCCGAAGACGCTCGACGAGGTGGACGTGACCCTGTCCGTGGATCCGTACACGGGCAAGCCGTTCCTGTACGCCGTGGAGGGCGACAAGGCGGTGATCCGCGGCACGCCGCCGAAGGGGATGGAGAAGGTGGGGGTGTACAACGTGGTGTACGAGCTGAAGATCGCGAAGTGACGTCGGGGCGGTTAGCCGCGACGCGCAGCGGAGCGGGCAGAGCGCTCCGCTGCGCGTCGCGGCTAAACCTTGCCGCGACAGCAACGTCGATACCGCTCTAACTCACGGCCCGATCGCCGTCGGGCCGCGCTCGCCGGTGCGGATGCGGACGCAGTCCATCAGGTCCAGCACGAAGATCTTGCCGTCGCCGATCTGACCCGTCTCCGGCGTCCGGGCGGCGTGGACGATCGCCTCCACCGCCGCCTCCACGAACGCGTCGTTCACCGCGATCTCCAGCTTCAGCTTCGGCAGCAGCCGCACCTGAAACTCCTTCTCGCGGTACACCTCCGTGTAGCCCTTCTGCCGGCCACAGCCGCGCACGTCGCTCACCGTCATCAGGTAGACGTCGTGCTCGTTCAGCGCCCGCTGCACCGCCTCCAGCCGCTCGGGGCGGATGATCGCCACTACCATCTTCATCGGTCGGTCACTCCTCGACGTGCGTCTGCACGGTGGTGTTCAGGGCCGTCTCGAACAGCCGCTTCAGGTTGCCGCGGACGCTGAAGTGGTCGCCGCCGCGGAAGTGGAAGCGGTTACCCTGGACGGTCGTCAGCAGCGGGTAGACCGCCTTGAACTCCGGCGGGTGCTCCACCCCCACCTGGCACATCTTCGTCCACACCGCCATCAGTTCCTTCTCGCTGGCCCCCTCGACGACGACCGTGAAGCGGCCCTGGCCGTTGGGCGGCACCATCGCCGGCCTGGGCTCCGGGCTGACCATCTCGGGGATCTCGTCGATCGCCCCCCCCATGCCGTAGTCGAACCCGACCTCGCCGTGCTCGCTGCGGTCGGTGCCGATGTTCTCCTCCTCCTCCGGCATCGAGAACCCGATCGTCAGGTCGATCGCCTTGATCAGGACGAAGGTGACGGCGAACCCGTACACCGCGGCGGCCACGGCGGCGGTGAACTGGACGCCGATCTGAGAGGGCGCGATGATCGGCCAGGGGCCCTCGACGGCCCCGAGGTTCTTGGCCGGGTTGTTGCCGGCGGCGTCGTTCCACAGGACGTAAGAGGCGAAGACGCCGGTCAGCACCGCGCCGAGGAAGCCGCCGACGCCGTGGACGCCGAAGGCGTCGAGCGAGTCGTCGTACTTGAAGAGCGTCTTGGCGAAGACCGCGCCGTAACAGACGACGCCGGCGATCGCGCCGATGATCATCGCGCTGGCCGGGCTGATGTAGCCGGCGGCCGGGGTGACGGCGACCAGCCCGGCGACGAGGCCGGAGGCCAGGCCCAGGGCGGTCGGCTTGCCGCGGTGCATCCACTCGGCGAGCATCCAGGTGACGGCGGCGGCGGCGGCGGCGCACTGGGTGGTGGTCAGGGCCAGCCCGGCCAGGGCGTTACTGCCCAGGGCGGAGCCGCCGTTGAAGCCGAACCAGCCGAACCACAGCAGGCCGGCCCCGGTCAGCGTCAGCACCATGCTGTTGGGGTGCATCGCGTGGTCCGGGTAGCCGCGGCGGCGCGGCAGGACCATGATGGCGGCCAGGGCGCTGAACCCGGCGGCGATGTGGACGACGGTGCCGCCGGCGAAGTCGAGCGCGCCCATCTTACCGAGCCAGCCGGCGGGGTTGCCCTTGTCATCGACCGACCAGACCCAGTGGGCCAGCGGGTCGTAGACGAGGGTGGACCAGAGGAGGATGAACAGGCAGTAGGGGCCGAACTTGATGCGCTCGGCGACGGCCCCGGAGATGAGGGCGGGGGTGATGATCGCGAACATCCCCTGGAACATGCAGTGGACGTAGGTCGGGATCGTCAACCCGGGGAACAGCTTGTTCGGCATCACGCCGTTGAGCCCGACGTACTCGGGCTTGAAGCCGATGTAGCCGCCGTAGCTGTCGCCGAAGGCGAGGCTGTAGCCGATGACGACCCAGTGGACGCCGACGAGGCCGAGGGCGACCATGGAGTGCATCATGGTGCCCAGGACGTTCTTGCGGCGGACCATGCCGCCGTAGAACAGGGCCAGCCCGGGGACCATCAGCAGCACCAGGCCGCACGAGACGAGCATCCAGCCGGTGTCGCCGGTGTCCAGTTTCGGGGCGGGGGATTCGGCTTTGGGGGGTTCCTGGGGAAAGAGCGGCCCTGTCAGGGCGAGGAGCGCCAGTAACACCAGTCCACGTCTCAAGGGATTTCCTCCGACAACGTATGGAGCCAACCCGCGCCCCGGAGAGAGGGGTGCGGGATCAAGGGCTGCCCGATCGCCGGAGAGAAGCGATTAGAGTCAGGATATGAGAATCATCCGTCGGGGGACCGTGTCAAGGCGTGAATCTTGTCCGTCAGGTGCGGGAACGCCGCTTCCAGGGCCGGCCGCGGCGGCATCTGGAAGTCGGCGAAGTCGAAACCCGGGGCGACGGTGCAGGTGACCAGGGCGTAGCCGCGCTCGACGCTGGCCCCGAACAGCCAGCCGGCCGGGACGACGGCGAACGGGAACACCCCATTGGCCGGGTCGCGGCCGAGCGGGGTCGTGGTGTAACGGCCTTCGGGTGAGATCGCGTGCAGCGTCAGCGGGTCGCCGTCGAGGTGGTGCCAGCCCTCGTCGGAGGCGATGCGGTGCAGCGCCGACACCTCGCCGGCTCGCAGCAGGAAGTAGATCGCCGTGCTGAACGCCCGCGGGCCGGCGAAGCGCGGCGGCAGGGCGGCGTGCGGGATCTGCTCGGTGGAGCGGTAGACCTCGCGGTACCAGCCGCCCTCCGGGTGTGCGGCGAGGTTCAGGGCGTCGATCCATTCCTGTGCGGTAGGCATCGCCTTGATCTCCGAAGAGGAGAACGAACCGCAGAGCCGCAGAGGCCGCAGAGGGAAGAGAAGACAAGAAGATCCATTTCTTCCTTCTTCCTCCTCTTCCCTCTGCGGCCTCTGCGGCTCTGCGGTTCGTTCTCTTCCGTCCTCAAGCAGCCCGCCGCGCCGGCGGCGACTCCAGGTTGATCGTCGAGCGCACCGAGTACGCCGGCTTGCCCTGACTCTCGAAGTACGTCCGCGCCAGCAGTTCGCCCAGCAGCCCCATCGACAGGAACTGCACGCCGACCACCTCCAGCCCGACGCTCAGCAGCAGCAGCGGGTTGCCGGTCATGAACAGCGGCGTCGGGGAGAGGTACTTCATCGCCACCGTCACGATGAACGTCACCACGCCGAGGAACATCGCCAGCAGCCCCGGCATCCCCAGCGCGTGCATCGGCCGCGTCACGTAGGTGTGCAGGAACTTCACCGTGATCAGGTCCAGCAGCACCCGGAACGTCCGCGACAGCGTGTACTTCGTCTTCCCCGCGACGCGCGGCCGGTGGTTCACCGGCACCTGGATCACCTTGGCCCCGTGCATCCGCGCCAGCACCGGGATGAAGCGGTGCATCTCGCCGTACAGCGGCAGCGCCTCGGCGATGTCGCGGCGCATCACCCGCAGCGTGCAGCCGAGGTCCATGATCTCGACGCCCGTCACCTTGCGGATCAGCCAGTTGCCGACCAGGCTCGGGATCTTGCGCAGGAACAGCCCGTCCTGGCGGTTGGCCCGCAGGCCGAACACCGCGTCGTGCCCCTCGGCCAGCAGCGCCAGCAGCTTCGCGAAGTCGGCCGGGTCGTTCTGCAGGTCGCCGTCCATCGTCCCGATGATATCGCCGCTGGCCGCGTCGATGCCGGCGCGCAGGGCCGGCGTCTGGCCGTAGTTGCGGCGCAGGGCGATGACCTTCATGCGCGGGTCGGCGGCGGCGAGGCGCTGGAGGACCTCCAGCGAGTCGTCGGTGGAGCCGTCATCGACGAGTAGCACCTCGTAATCCGTCAGCCCGGCCGGGCCGGCCGCGCCGACGAGCGGGCTCAGGGCACGGGTGATCTCCTCGTGCAGCCGCGGCAGGTTGTCGCGCTCATCCTTGATCGGCACGACGACGGAAAGCATCGGCATGACTCGGCCCCTTGGTCACGAAACCAGTAGATCCAGAGCCAGGGGTTCGTCCCCGAGCTGGGTGAACGAGGCGTGCGGCTCGTCGAACAGTTCGACGATCAGCGAATAGCGGCCCGGCGGCAGGGCCGGCAGCGATACCCGCAGGTCGATGCCCTGGCCCGGCGGCACGTCCGCCCGGAAGAGGCCCATGAGGCCGATCCAGGTCCGCAGGCCCCCGGCATCCTCCAGGTATGCGTAGCCGTGGACGCCGACGTTCCGGCCGGGGTGGAAGTGCCACGTTTGCGGCGAGCGGTTGGTCGCCCGCAGGTGCAGCACGGTGACGGCGTGGGCCGGGATTTCGGTGCCGGGGCCGACCAGCTGCCAGTCGCTGCGGGCCTGGGCGGGGCAGTAGTGCTTCGTCGCCCAGACGCGGAAGACGGCCGGCGAGTGGCTCAGGCCGAGGTCGGCGAGCCAGCGCTCGTAGGCGTCGAAGAAGCGGCCGATGTAGCGCGTGCGGCCGAGCGCCACATGGCCGGTCTGGAGGCTCATCTGGCGGCGAGCCTGGGGCAGCGGCGTGTCGGTCTGCAGCAGCAGCACGCAGGCGGCGGCGAGGCCGGTGCGGTCCACGCCCTGGTAGCAGTGCAGGACGATGGGGTAGGTCGCCCGGTCCAGGACGTCGATCAGGTGGCGGATGGAGACGGGCGACGGCATCCGCGAAGCGGAGAAGGTGAAGTCTTCCTGGTCGAGATCCAGCGCTACGGTGTCGCGGGTCTCGGCCTGATACCAGCCCAGGGGCGGGGCACAGCCGCGCAGGTTGAGGACGGTGCGGACGCCGTGCCGGCGGGCCAGGTAGGCGAGGGTGTTCGTGTGAGGCTGGGCGGAGCGGTAGACGCGGCCGGGGATGACGGTGCGGAGGTTGGCGGTGCCGAGGATGGCGGCGAAGTGCCAGCCGACGGCGAGGGCGGCCCCGAGGGCGGCCCCCTGGAGGGCGTACAGGGCGACGGACAGCCAGGACGTGCGCATGCGGTCGGATCCTTCCTCCCGCGGCGGATGATGCCAAAGGGGGGCGGCGGAAGCAACGCCGGTCTTGGTGGGCACAGAGCTTCTGCTCTGTGCCGGCCGTGGGCCGCGCCGCAACAGAGCAGAAGCTCTGTTGCCACGACCCTTGAACCCCGCCCGCCGATCCGCGATCATCTCCCTGTCCGCCCGCCGACGGAGCTGCCGCCATGCGACCGCTGTTCCTCCTCCTCCTGGCCGGCTGTGCGACCAGCGCCGACGTGCCCGTCGCCGCCGGGCCCGACGAGGCCCCGCCGGCCGACCTGTGGGCCCGCAAGGGCGGCGAGGACTGGCCGTGCTTCCTCGGCCCGCGCCACGACAGCACCTCCGCCGAGACCGACTTCGTCGCCCCCTGGCCGAAGGACGGCCCGCCGATCGTCTACGTCAAGGACATCGGCATCGGCTACTGCATGCCCGTCGTCGCCCGCGGCCGGCTCTACCTCTTCGACCGCATCCGCAACCGATGCCGCCTCCGGGCGATGAAGGCCGAGGACGGCGAGACGCTGTGGACGTTCGAGTACAGCACGGCTTACCGCGACATGTACGGCTACAACGGCGGGCCGCGCTCCTCGCCCCTGGTGGACGGCGACCGCGTCTACTGCCTCGGCCCCGAGGGCATGCTCCACTGCGTCCGCGCCAGCGACGGCAAGCCGGTCTGGAAGCTCGACACGTCCGCCGAGTTCGGGGTGGTCCAGAACTTCTTCGGCGTCGGCAGCTCGCCCGTCATCGAGGGCGACCTGTTGCTGGTGCCGATCGGCGGCAGCAAGTCGAAGGACGTTTCATTCGACGAGCTGGAGGGCAACGGCACCGGGCTGGTGGCGTTCGACAAGTACACCGGCAAGGTGAAGTGGAAGGCGAGCAACGAACTGGCCAGCTATGCGTCGCCGGTCGTCAAGACGGTCGGCAAGCGCCGCTGGTGCCTGATGTTCGCCCGCGGCGGGCTGGTCGGCCTCGACCCGGCCGACGGCAAGGTCGATTTCACCTTCCCGTGGCGGGCGAACATGCTGGAGAGCGCCAACGCCGCCAACCCGGTCGTCGTCGGCGACCGCGTGCTGATCACCGAATGTTATCAGGTGGGAAGCGCGCTGCTCGAAATCAGGCCCGGCAGTTACAAGGAAGTGTGGACCGACAAGGAGCGCGGCCGCCACAAGGCGCTGATGTGCCACTGGAACACGCCGATCCACGTCGATGGCTACGTGTACGGCTCCAGCGGGCGGCACAAGGAGGACGCGGAGCTGCGCTGCGTCGAGCTGGCGACGGGCAAGGTGCGGTGGTCGGAGCCGGGCCTGAAGCGCTGCCAGCTGCTGCACGTCGAGGGGCACCTCGTCTGCCTGGGCGAGGAGGGCACGCTCGACCTGCTGAAGGTCAACCCGAAGAAGTACGAGCGCGTCTCGCGCGTCGTCCTGAAGAGGGGCGGCACGGAACTGCTCGAGGAGCCGGCCTGGGCCGCACCGATCCTGTCCCACGGGCTGATGTGGGTGCGCGGGAATAACCGGCTGGTGTGCCTGGATGTGCGTCGTCGGAAGTAGTCGTCCGTTGGTCAGTGATCAGTCATCAGTCAAAACAAGACCCGAGGGCCGTAGAACGGCGACCCTTCTCGTCTTCTGACGGATGACTGACCGACTGAGAACTGAGGACTAGGCTTTCGCCGGACGGCGCTTGCGGTTGGCCATCTTCTTCTCGCGGATCGGGCTCGCCGGGGCGGGCTCGTCCTCGCCGAGGATGGCGGCCAGTTGGGCCTTCTTCGCACGGAAGGCGGCTTGCCAGTCCTTGAGTGAGGTGCGGAAGACGTTGGGGGTGGGGGTGTTCGATTCAGACATCGTCGAGGTAAACTCCGTGTACGAAACTGCAACGGTCCACCCGTTGCGTTCAATCACGCCGCTATCCTTGCAATTGCCGCGCCGTTGAGGGGGAAGACAATAAGGAAGGAAAGGCGACGTGAGTGATCTCTGATATTATAGCTGCGCATCGGCTTTCGGGGGGGCCGAAGGCGAGGAAATTGTGTGTAGTTTCTCTTCCTCTGCCGCCGGCGCGGCCGGGGCGCGGTACATCTTGACGCCGGCCACCACGAAGAGCCCCAGCCCCATGAAGACCGTCAGCCGGCCCGGCAGTGCAAAAGGCGGTCGGCGGTAATGGTCCAGCTTCGCCCGCAGGCCGTCGTCGGCCAGGCGGCGCACCTCGTTGAACATGCCGTCGTCACTGGGCGGTACCCAGGTGCTCACTTTCCAGCCACCGAGGATCAATAACAGCCCGACGGCCCCCAGCAGCAGTGGCGACCCGGTTGACGGCGGGGCGGGGTTTTCTTCGCTCACGGTGTCCTTCCTTCAGACCCGGGAGGGCGAGGCTCCTGCCGAGCCAGAGCCCCTCAACGTGTAAGGCCGGCTCGGCAGGAGCCTCGCCCTCCCGCTCTAGGTGATCTTCAGCACCAGCAGGGTGCGGTCGTCGTGGGCCGGCCGGCCGCCGGTGAACGCCGCCACCTCGTCGAGCACCGAGCGCAGCAGGTCGTCGGCCCCGACGGCGCAATTCTCCAACACCCGGTCCAGCCTTTCCACCCCAAACATCTTGCCGGCGTCGTCGTGCGCCTCGGTGATGCCGTCGGTGTAGAGGATGAGTTGGTCGCCGCGCACCAGCGTCATCGCCGCCTCCTCGTACTCCTCGCCGCCCATGATGCCCAGCGGCAGGCCGGCGACCTTGTCGAGCGAGGCCAGCGAGCCGTCGTCGCAGCGCTTCAGGCGCGGCGGGTTGTGGCCGGCGGAGGCGTAGGTGAGGAGGCGCGTCGCCGGGTCGTAGACGGCGTGGAAGGCGGTGACGAACGACGAGTCGCGCGTGTAGCGGCCCTGGAGCCGGTCGTTGAGGTACTCCAGCAGCCGGCCGGCGCGGTCGTGCGGGCCGGCGAAGGTGTGGGCCAGGCTGTGGGTGATCGCCATGATCACCGCCGCCGGCGTGCCGTGACCGGAGACGTCGGCGATGAGGATGCCCCAACGGCCCTCCGGCAGCGGGAAGAAGTCATAGTAGTCGCCGCCGGCGCGCTGCGATGTCTGGTAGTAGGTGGCGACGCCGACGCCGGGGATGCTCGGGGCGTGGGTCGGCAGCAGGCCGCGCTGGATGCCGGCGACGATCTTCAGCTCGTGATCGACCTCCTCGTACGCCTCCTTGAGCTGCTCGGAGAGGACGAGGTTGTGCGTCGCCCGGCCGTAGAGGTTGGACTGCCAGACCATCGACGGGAACTGCTCCGGGTTGAACGCGCCGGGCTCCTTGCGCATCAGCAGGATCATGTTGAGCGACACGCCCTTGTCGTACATCGGGACGGCGGCGACGGAGCGGTAGCCGCTGAGGTAGTCGAACGCCGGGTCGCCGGGCGGGACGGCGAAGTCGTCGAAGAGCTGCGGCTGGTCGCCGTAGAGCAGGTCGGCGAGGACGCCGCCGGAGAGCAGGGGGAGTTTCTCGCGCTGCTTCCAGGGGTTGACCTCCTCGGTCCAGCGCGACGAGCGGGTGATGCGGTAGAGCGGGGCGTCGAGGTCACGGCGGCTGATGGACAGGGAGGCGTCCGCCGGGATGATGCCGCGCATGCGTTTACCGTAGAGCTTGTTCATCTCCTGGGGGTCGGTCTGGCTGGACATCTCGCGCATCGTCTCGACGATGTAGGCGAGCTGGGTGCGCCAGTCGGGGCTGAGGTTCTCGATCGTGCTGCGGAGCATGACGCCGGCCCTCGGGACTTGGGGGTATTGTAGGGGAAGGATCTACCCCCCAGCCTCCCGCTGATCCACGACGTCAGATCGTCGTCGCGGAATCATCGAGGGTTTCGGGGCGAGGGGTGGTACACTCCACCACTCGCCCCGCCGGAAGCACCGAGCCTGGAGAAGGGCATGAATGAAGTTACCCGCGTCTTGAGCGCCATCGAGCAGGGTGACGCGCACGCCGCCGGCCGGCTCTTGCCACTGGTCTACGACGAATTACGGCGTCTCGCCGCGCAACGCCTTTCCTGCGAAAGGCCAGGGCAGACGCTTGAAGCTACTGGCCTGGTTCATGAGGCGTATCTTCGGCTGGTCGGCGCGGAGGAAGAAAAACGCTGGGACAATCGCGGCCACTTCTTCGCCGCGGCGGCCGAGGCGATGCGGCGCATCCTCGTCGAGGATGCACGCCGCAAGCGCAGCGGCAAGCACGGCGGCGGCATGATCCGCCAGGACCTCGACGGGATCCAACTGGCCGCCCCCGAAGTCGGCGAGGACCTCCTGGCGCTGGACGAGGCACTGAGCCGGCTGGCGGAAAAGGACCCGATCAAGGCCGAACTGGTGAAACTGCGACACTTCGCCGGCCTCACGGTTGATCAGGCGGCCCACGCCCTCGGCATCTCTCCGGCGACGGCGGACCGATACTGGGCCTACGCTCGGGCCTGGCTCCACGCGGAAATAAGCCGCGGCGATGCGCCGGCGGGCGGGCAGGGGGAAGAACTCGAAAAGAATCGCTGAGGTCGTTGCGCCCGGTTTCTCGCATTGCAGGGTGAGGCGGATGCACCCGCTTCGCGGTGAGGGGCGCGGCAATGACCGAAGAGGCGATCTTCGCGGAAGCACTCAACAAAGGTACGCCGGCCGAGCGGGCCGCCTACCTGGACGAGGCTTGCGCCGGCGACGCGACGTTACGTCAGCGCGTCGAGACGCTGCTGGCGTCCCACGAAGCCGCCGGTAACTTCCTGGGGAAGCCGGCCATCCAGTGTGCGGCCGAGGAGTTCGCGGGGCAGGCGTGCGCCGCGGATACGCAGGGCGAACCGGCGGCCGAAGAAGATGCCGTTGAAGCACTCGACTTCCTCGAACCCTCTGACAAACCAGGTGCTCTCGGCCGGCTGGGCCATTACGAGGTGCTGGAGGTGATCGGCCGCGGCGGCATGGGCATCGTGCTGCGGGCCTTCGACGGGAAGTTGCTCCGCGTGGTCGCGATCAAGGTGATGGCGGCGCAGCTGGCGACCAGCGGCACGGCCCGCAAGCGATTCACCCGCGAAGCCCAGGCGGCGGCGGCGGTCACCCACGACCACATCGTCACGATCCACGCGGTCGAGGAAGCCAACGGCGTGCCCCACCTCGTCATGCAATTCGTCTCCGGCATGTCCCTCCAGCAACGCCTGGATCGCAGCGGTCCGTTGGAAGTGCGGGAGATCGTCCGCATCGGCATGCAGTCGGCCGCCGGGCTGGCCGCCGCCCACGCCCACGGGCTGATTCATCGTGACATCAAGCCGGCCAACATCCTCCTGGAGAACGGCGTGGAGCGCGTGAAGATCACCGACTTCGGGCTGGCGCGGGCCGCGGCGGACGCCAGCCTGACGCAGACGGGCGTCGTGGCCGGGACGCCACAATACATGTCCCCGGAGCAGGCCCGAGGCGAGGTGGTGGATCAGCGTGCGGACCTGTTCAGCCTGGGAAGTGTCCTCTACGCGATGTGCACGGGCCGGCCGCCGTTCCGCGCCGACTCCAACATCGCCGTGCTCAAGCGCGTCTGCGATGACACGCCGAGCGCCATCCGCGAGGCCAACCCCCAGATCCCCGACTGGCTGGTCGCGATCGTCGCGAGGCTGCACGCCAAGGACCCCGCCGAGCGCTTCGGGTCGGCGGCCGAGGTCGCCCAGTTGCTTCAGGATCACCTGGCCCACTTGCAGCACCCTTCGGTCGTCGGGCCGGTTGCGGGCCATCCCCCCGCCACTCCCGGGACAGCCGGGGGGGAGGGTGCCGTTGGTCAACCTGCCCCCCGCCGGCGGCGCTGGGCGATGGCCGCCGCGGCGGTGATGCTGGCCTTGATCGGCGGCCTGGGGGTCACCGAGGCGACCGGCGTAACCGGCGTCCGGGCCACGGTGATCCGCATCTTCACCTCCGACGGCACGCTCGTCGTCGAAATCGATGATCCCCGGGTCAAGGTGACCGTCGAAGGCGACGGCGGCCTGCTAATCACCGGCACCGGACTGGAGGAGATTCGCCTGCGCCCCGGCAGCTACAGGGTTCACGCCGACCGGGAGGGCAAGCCGGTCCCCCTCGAAAGGGAACTGGTGAGCATCGCCAAGGGAGGCCGGGAAGTCGTCCGCGTGAAGATCGAGCGACCGCCGGTTGCGGCGAAAGCCGAGAAGGGCGCTTTCGTGCTGTTGGCCAGGGAAGGCATCGAGCTTCGGAAGTACGACACCCTGGCGGAAGCGGTGCAGGGTGCCAGCGGCGGCAACACCATCGAAGTCCGCGGGAACGGGCCGTTTGTCAGCCCGCCCGTCACCCTGAAGAACCGGCCCCTCACTCTCCGCGCTGGGCCGGGCTTCCATCCTGTCATCCGGTTGGACACGGCCGTGAACGCCAGCGTGCCCCTGCTCACGACCGACGCCAGCCTCGTGCTCGAAAGCCTGGAGTTGGGTCGGACCAACGAGGCGAATCTGAAGGGTTGGCCCGCGATGGTCGCGGCCCACGGCCCGTCCGTGTCCGCTACCAACTGCCGATTCTTCTGGCCGTCGAACGCCAACTTCGCGACCAGTTCCCGGGTCTGCCGGTTCTCGAACTGCGAGTTTATCACCGGGAGGGCGAGCGGGCTGATGTGGAATTACCCGGACGACGGGGAACTGATCCTGGAAAACTGCGTACAGGCCGGGGGCGGTTCGGTGGGGCTGACCTACCGCCGCCTGCCGAAGACGGCATCCGTCCAGATCCGCGTCGCGAAGAGCAGCTTCCGGGCCGAATGCGTGCTGACGATGTTCACCGACGCGATCGACCCCGGGCCGGCGGGAACCATCAAGGCGGATGAGGGCGGACCGATCCGCCTGGCCATCTCGGAGAGTGTAATCGACGTGGATCACCCGCTCCGCCTGGGAGGCGGCACCCCGGCCCCGCCCGGCCGGATCGCCCGGTTCGCGAAGGCCATCGATTCCCTTCTGCCGCGGCTGCTGACCTGGAGAGACCGCCAGAACCTCTATGCCGAGGATAACTTCGTTAGCTTCGTCACCCTGAACCACGGCGAACCGATGAAGCCGCCGCCAGGCCCGAGGACCCTGGCTGACTGGGACGGGACTTGGGGCCAGAGCAAGACCGGGTCGTCCAGAGGCCGGGTCCTGTACCAGGGCGGCGATCCCCTCGCACGGCTAGCTCTGCCGCCCGGAAGGATGAAGCCCGAGGACTTCCGCCTGCGCCCCGACAGCGCCGGCTGCCGGGCGGGCAAGGACGGCAAGGACCTCGGTGCCGACGTGGACCTGGTCGGCCCCGGCAAGGCCTACGAGCGCTGGAAGAAGACGCCGGAATACCAGCAGTGGCTCAAGGACTCCGGGCAGGTGAAGTGATGACGAATCGCTCGCCCCTCGTCCATCGCCTCTCGTCAAACTGAAGTTCGTAAACGGCACGAAACGCGGCCGGTGCGGCCTTGCCGCCAAGCAAGCCCTTCACCGGCCCGGCGCTCGGCCAGCGCGCCGGCAGGATTGTCGTCCGTCTAGCGCAGACCACCACCGCGAAGGAGACTACCATGTGGTTCCAGACGTCTTTCAAGTCTCTGATCTCGACTTCGGCACGTCATCGGCCCGCCCGCCGGATCCCCCCGCGGCTGTCGCTCGAAGCGCTGGAAGACCGCTGCCTGCCGGCTTCGTACGTCTTGACCGACCTCGGCACGTTGCCGGGCGGCCAGTACAGCTACGCGAACGACATCAATGCCGCAGGCCAGGTGGTCGGTTGGGCGTCCCCCAGCACCGGTCCGGAACACGCCGTCCTCTGGAACAACGGGACCATCATCGACCTCGGCAGGCTGGAGCCCAAGGGGTGGAGTACCGCGGCCGCGATCAACGACCGCGGCCAGATCGTCGGCTCGTCCTCGGTCGGAGCGAACACCGACGGTCAATACCCCACCCATGCCTTCCTGCTCACGCCGGAGGACACCAACGGGGATGGCACCCCGGACCGCTGGTTCCGCGACTTCAACGCCGACGGGGCGAACGACCTCATGACCGACCTGGGCTCGCCGGGGGGCTCGACCTCCTGGAGCCAGGGTGCCGCGATCAACAACGCCGGACAGGTCGTCGTCAACACGTCCGACAAAGCGTTCCTCTGGGCCAGTGGCGCGTTCACCGAGTTGGTCACCTTCGGTGGCGCGCGCACCGCCGCACGGGATGTCAACGACGCCGGCCAGGTGGTCGGCCTGTTCCAGGGTGCTACATCCCCCCAACTCGCGTTCGTCTGGGACAGCAGTCGCGGCACGACCGACCTGGGGGCGATGACCGGCTACACCGACGCGTGGGCCAACGGCATCAACACCTCCGGCTCGGTAGTCGGGTGGGTGGGGTATGGCTACGACAACGGGCCCACAACCCTCGGCTTCACCTGGACGCCGAATCAGCCCAACGGCACGGCGGGCACCATGTCCGCCCTGAACCCGCTGCCGGGCTACTCCGGAAGTTACGGCGTGGACGTCAACGATGCGGGCCTGGTCATCGGCGCATCGACCAGTTATGTGGAGACGTATTTCTACGACGAGTTCGGGAGCGTCACCCTGTACTACGAGTATGTGGAATGGGCCGTTGTGTGGCAGAACGGCGTGGCCACCGACCTGAATAGTCTCGTGATCAACACGCCGAGCAATATGCGTGCTACGGCTATCAATGCGAACGGGCTGATTGTCGGTTCAGGCACCCCGTTCGGCTGGACGGCCGTTCTGCTCACCCCGGTGGCCGGCCCGACGATCACCATCAGCGACGCCAGGGTCGCGGAGGGGAACACGGGGACTCGCAACGCGAACTTCACCGTCACCCTTTCCGAGGCCAGCGCGGTGCCGGTAGCCGTCGCGTACGCCACCGCGAACGGCACGGCGGTCGCGGGCAGCGACTACCAGGCGACATCGGGCACGCTGACCTTCGCCCCCGGCGAGACCAGCAAGACCGTCACCGTGCCGGTCACTGGCGACCGCATCGGCGAATCGGAGGAGTCCTTCTACCTCAATCTCAGTAACCCGACTTCCGGGCAGTTCATCCGCAGCCAGGGCATTGGCTTCATCCTCAACGACGAGCCAGCCATCAGCATCAGCGATGTTGGGTCTGTGACAGAGGGGAACTCCGGCACGAAGAACGTGACCTTTGCCGTTACCCTGTCCGCCGCCTACGACGCGCCCGTGACCGTGACGTACGCCACGGCGGACCTCAGCGCCACGGCCGGCAGCGATTACCAGGCCAGGACCGGGACACTGACCTTCAACCCGGGCGGGGCGCTGAGGCAGGACATCACGGTAACGGTCAAGGGCGACCGCCTCGGCGAGCAGAACGAGACCTTCGTCGTCAACCTCAGTGGTGCCACGAACGCGACCATCTCGAAATCTCAGGGCGGGTGTTACATCATCGACGATGAGCCGCGCATCAGCATCGGCGACGTGAGCAAGTCCGAGGGCAAGAAGGGCCAGACGACGCTGTTCACGTTCACCGTCACGCTGTCGGCCGCCTACGACCAGGCGGTGACCGTGTCGTTCCGCACCGCGGACGGCACCGCGAAGGCCAGCGACCAGGACTACGTCGCCACGACCGGGACGCTGACCTTCGCCCCCGGCCAGACGACGAAGACGATCACGATCGAGGTCAAGGGCGACAGCAAGAGGGAGGCCAGCGAGACGTTCTACCTCGACCTGTTCGGCAACAGCGGCAACTCCCTGTTCACCAGGAACCGCGGCATCGGCACCATCCTCAACGACGACTGAGTCGGGCACGCCAGGAGGCGAGCCCTATGGAAGTCACCCGAACAGCTCCTTCCACGGCCACGCGGCCACGCCGCGGTCCGTGAGCGTCACCAGCTTGCCGTCCGGCGTGAACCCCAGCGACGCCAGCAGCCGGTCGCAGGTCGGGCGGAAGCGGACACGTTCTTTCAGCGTGACGGCGTCGCGGAGCACTATGTCGCCCTCGAGGCACACGACGGACCGGCCGTCGGGCGCGGCGGTGAAGTGGGTGCAGCGCGTGTCGAGGGAGACGGCGGGGCGGCGGCCAGTGGGGCCGGACGCCGACCAGAGGTGCGTCGGGATGTCGGGTTCGGCGGTGTACGGCCGCCGCTCGGCGGGCGTGGACGTGGCCACGACGGAGCCGTCGGGCAGCCCGAGGATCGCCCTCACGACGTGCGCGCCGGGCAGCGCCAGCCGGTCGGTCGGCTCGCCGGTGAGGGCGTCGGCCACCCCGATGCCGCCCGGGAAGGGTATCAGGAGCCGCGCCCCGTCGAGCGTGACGGCGAACGGGCCGGCGTCGTCGAAGGGGATGCGATACGCCTCCTCGCCCAACTTTCCTCGTGCCGAAACCCTCCAGGCCCGGATCGACGGTTCGCCAGGGAACAACACGCCCGCCACGAGCAGCGACCCGTCCTTCCCTGCGAACGCGAGGTGTCTCAGCCGCCCGTTCACCAGGGAATCCTGTGAGGTCACCTTGCCCTGCGCGTTCCGGAGTGTGTAACCGCCGTCCGTCCGGCCGATCGCAACCACCCCGCTGGGGGATGCGGCGAACAGGCCCTCTCGAGGCCACTCCCACCGCCAGCGCGGCGAACCCGCCCAGGGGGCATCCCAGACACGCAGCCGCTGCGCCCCGGCCGCATCGACGACCGCCGCGAGCCGCCCGTCCGGCGTGAGGTGGATCGCGCTGGGCTGGACGCCGACCGGCTCGCGCGGCTCCGGTCCCAGCGGCGGTAACCCATCCTGCTCACGGTCGTGACACGGCCCGCACGTCGGTCCGGCCCAGCCCAGCGACTGGGGCGTGCCGGCGAAGCCGCAGCGGCAGGCGACGACGAACTCGCGGACGCCGCCGCGGGTGCGCCAGCCGGAGGCGATCTCGGGGTGGAACCACTCCAGCGCGTGGCTGTGCCCGATCAGCCCGTCGCCGCGGCTGGACTCAGCGAGGTCACTGACGGCGCGCTGGCCACCCCGGGAATGGCCAGCACAGGCCTGAAGGAGCCAGTGCGTCCGGCCGCCGGGGTCGGTCCACCAGCACGCCCCCAGGCGCAGCGAGACGAGGTGCCGGGCGAGGTGGTGGTAAAGCGCGTGAACGCCGTGCGGGCGGCTCGCCGCAAGCCGCAGCAGCGGGGCGAACGAGGGGGGCGGTCGGTCCGGCATGCCCGGCTCGCGGGTCGCCTCGACGAACAGCCCCTCCAGCAGTTCGAGGAGTTGCTCGGTGGTGGGGTCGGTAGCGCGGCGCGTGTGGACGGTCATGGACACCTCACCCCGAACAGTTCCTGCCACGGCCACCCCGCCAGCCCGAGGCTCGTCACCGCGATCAGCCGCCCGTCGGTGAACGCCAGCGGCGAATACAGCCGCGCCTGACGCCCCGGGCGGAACGCGCCGACCGGGTGCAGCGTCGCCGCGTCGCGCAGCACCAGATCCCCCTCGACCCGCGCCAGGAACCGGCCGTCAGGGCTGACGGCGACCGGCGACTCGTAGGCCCGCGGCGTGACGTCCACCGCTGCTCCCCGGCGGGCCCCCACCGGTATAGCGCGTCCACGCCGCGCCCCGGCCGGGCGGCGAGCGATACGGACGCGAGGAGCGAGCCGTCCGGCAGGCCGGTGACGTGCAGCACCGTGGCGTCGGCCGGCACCGTCAACGTCTCGAGGTCCTTCACCGTGAGTGCGTCGTGGACGGTCACCGTCCGTCCGCCGCCGAGGTACAGCCGCTGCCCGTCCGGGCTGACGGCGACGTGGTTCACATCGCGGAGGTCGGTGACCAGGTTCGGGTCGTCCAGCGAGCCGTCCGTATCGATGTCCCACGCCACCAGCGAGTTATACGGGTGCTCGACGACGACGCCGTACAGCCGCCGCCCGCCGGCCGCGTACATCAGGGACCCGATCCGGCCGCTGAGGACGGCGCTGCTGTCCCACTCGCCGCCGGCGTTGTAGACGCAGATCGTCGGGTCGCCGGTCTGCACCGCGACGAACCCGTCGGGCGACGCCGCGACGCACCGGCCGGCCTCGTGCGGCCCGCCCCAGCGCGGCGTCGCGTCGCCGGCCGCGGCGTAGACGCCGAAGCCGGCCGCCCCCCAGACGAGCAGCCCGCCGCCCGGCCCCCGCGCCACCCCTTCCGCCGGCCCGACGTCCCAGTGGACCGGTGTGCCCAGCGGCGGCAGCCCTTCCTGCTCGCGGTCGGAGCACGGGCCGCAGGCGGGGCCGGCCCAGCCGAGCGACTCCGGCGTGCCGGCGAACCCGCACCGGCAGGCGACGACGAACCGGCCCGGCGGGGACCGCCACCCGCAGACGAGAGCCGGGCCGAGCCACTCCAGCGGGTGGCGCTCCTCGGCGAGCGTGAACGCGGGGGCCGTGCCGACCTGGTTCACCGCGTGCCGGTTCACGCCCTGGTCGAGGCCGGCGTCGAGCTGCCAGTGCCGGCGGCCGAACGGGTCGGTCCACCAGCACGCCCCGAAGCGAAGTCGGATGATACCCGGCCGCAGGTAGGCCCCCTCGCCGGCGACGCCCTCGCCGCGGCCGGCCGCCAGCGCCAGCAGTTGGCCGAATGACGGAGGGGTGGCGTGCGCGAAGCCCGCCGCCGCGGCGGCGAGGCGGAACACCTCCTCGCACGCGGCGATGAGTTCGGCGTCCGTCGGGTCGCTCAGTAGTCGGGAATGGACCGTCATTTGATCCCGAACAGCTCCTTCCACGGCCACACCGCCAGCCCGCGGTCGCTGAGGACGACGGCCTGCCCGTCGCCGGTGAACGCCACCGACGGGTACAGCTCGCCGCGAGCCGGGCGGAAGCGGCCGCGATCCTCCAGCGTCGCCGCGTCGCGCAGCACCAGCCCGTCCTCCGTGCTGGCGATCAGCCGGCCGTCCGGCGACGCCACCAGCTTCTCGCACACGCCGTTCATCGGCCGCGTCACCTCCGGGCCGCGGCCCGACGGCGTCATCATCCAGCTCAGCAGCCCGCCGCGCGCCGCCGGCTCGCCGCGCGGCCGCCAGCGGTGCAGCGCCGGCGGATGGCGGTCGTCCATGTGCGTCGCCGCCACCACCGCGCCGTCGGCCAGCGTCAGCATCGCCGACACCCGGCCCCCCGCCGGCACCGTCAGCCGCTCGCGCACCTCGGCGGTCTCGGCGTCGAGCACCTCGATCACCCGGTCGCCCGACAACAGCAGCCGCTGGCCGCGCGGGCTGACGGCGAAGGGGAACGTCAGCCGGCTGTGCTCGCGCAGGTACAGCGGCGGGCCGAGCGAGCCGGGCGTTACCGTCCACGCGCGCAGGAAACCGCGGGCCGCGAGGCCGTAGGACTGGAAGTTGCCGACCAGCCGTTCGCCGTCGTTGCCGGCGAAGGCGAGGTGGCGCAGCTCGCCGCTGACGGCCAGGTCGCGGCTGTCGCGCGTCTTGCCGTCGTCGAGGCCGACCAGCGTCACCCGCCCGGGGGCCGTCTCGACGGCGATCAGCCCGGCCGGTGACACGGCGTAGCGGTGGGCCTCGCCCCACTCGCGGCCCCAGCGCGGCTTGCCGGTCCACGGCGCGTCCCAGACGCGCAGGTGCAGGTGGTGGACCCCCAACTCCGGGTTGGCCTGCGCGACGTGGGCCCCGACGAGCCGGCCGTTGGGCATCAGCTCGAACGACGACAGCAGCCCGACGTCGGGGCGCAGCGGCAGCATCCCCGCCGGCGGGATGCCCTCGGACTCGCGGTCGAAGCACGGCCCGCACAGCGACCCCGTCCACGCCAGCGACTCCGGCGTGCCGGCGTAGCCGCAGCGGCACATGACGACGGTCTCGGTGACGCCGCCGCGGTGGCGCTGTCCGGACGCCAGTTCGGGGGCGATCCAGCCGAGCGGGTGGACGCCCTCGACCAGCCCCTCGCCCTGGTCGAACTCGTCGGCCAGCGACCCGATCGTGTAGTCCTCGCTGCCGTCGTCGGCCTGGGCGACCCAGTGCCGCCGGCCGAGGACGTCGTTCCACCAGCACGCGCCGAAGCGGACATGGGGGGTGCGCCAATCGACCCGGTGGCGGCGGGCGTAGACGCCCATCGGCAGC
>JADMIO011153588.1_pt1 | contig 50079 bp, 49 predicted proteins | sample 8958161 | NCBI WGS metagenome assembly JADMIO01 (sample SAMN16585339, study PRJNA669376) | soil metagenome | isolation source: Crop rotation soil | place: USA: Cullars Rotation, Alabama | collected 2011
CGCGACAACTTGTCCACGTGGAATTCTAAGCTTAGGATCCCAATGTGCTGGAAAGGCTCCGGCGGGCAGGCGAATGCAATTGGCAGCGATGGCGCAGGTATCGCCAGGATCAGTATTCGCGGCCTGGTGGATACGTTTGCCTAGGGGAACCGCTGAATAAATCTCCGCTGGCGCGACGGCGGCTTTGCGGGATGGGATGTGCGAAAGGCGACGACGCGAATGGTTGACCCCCCTTCACTAGGAGCCTGACAAGGCAGACCGCCTGCAAAGCCCCGTCCCATCCGGGTTGCGGTAAAATCGGGCGCTCATGGCGTTGCGCTCCTTGGCATCGTAGTCCCAGCTACGACCAGCGTCGCGCGCCTTATGATCATCCCGATTTTAACAGCAACGCGCTCAACGAGGATTTGTTCAGCGGTTCCCTAGCTGTTTCAGAAGCACAGCGTTAATTTCCCCTGCAATAAATGCTGATCTCGGTTTGCCGGGTGCTCTACAGGCAAACCGCCGTGATCGGTAGAAACATCCTGCATCAAATTTCAGGATAACACGCCTCTTTCCCCGCTTGTTTGCAGCATTGGCTGTACTCCCGGCCGTTGATAATGACGCATCTTCCGCTACGGAGATACATCATGGCGAGCAGACCGATCAAACAGGATAAGGATTCAAAAGAAAGTAAGGTGGAGCAAAAATCCTCGAAATTGAAATGGGCGTTGGCCATTATTTCGGCTGTGCTGTTGCTTGGCGCCGGAGGAGGAGGGGCCGCATGGTACTTCCGGAACCAGGGCGACCCCGCTGCCCCAAAACCAAAGCCGCCTGTTTTTGTCAGCCTCGAAACATTTACTGTCAACCTCCAGCCCGAGCATAGCGATCAACATCTCCAGACCAACTTGGCACTTAAGGTTGAAGATGAGGCCACAGTGGAGTTGATTAAACTCCGTATGCCTGAAGTACGGAACCGGATTTTGCTGCTGCTCACAAGCAAAACCTCGTCCGAGATAGCCACTGTTGAAGGTAAGAAGAAGCTTGCTGCCGAGCTGGTGGGCGAAATAAACCAGCCGTTCGTCGAGGGGAGCAAGGGTCAATCCGTTGAGAGCGTACTCTTTACTTCGTTCGTGATTCAGTGAGCGCCATGGCGGACGACTTTCTTTCCCAGGAAGAGGTAAATGTCCTGCTTAAGGGAGTGGCCGGGCACGGTATCTCACAACAAGGCAGTGGTCCGCCGGCAGGCTTTCGCCCTTACAACCTGGCGACGCAGGAGCGCATCGTGCGCGGGCGGATGCCTACGCTCGAAATCATCAACGAGCGTTTTGCCCGCCTCCTGCGCCTGGGCCTGTTCAATTTCATGCGCCGCAGCGCCAATGTCACGGCCGGGCCAGTACGGGTAATCAAATTCAGCGAGTTCGTCCGCAACCTCGTGGTGCCCAGCAATCTGAACCTGGTACATGTCAAGCCGTTACGCGGTACGTCGCTGTTCGTATTCGATCCCACCCTGGTATTTCTGGTTGTGGATAATCTATTCGGCGGGGACGGCCGCCTGCAGCCAAAGGCAGAGCGTCGAGATTTCACCCAGACAGAGCAGCGCATCATTCAGCGATTGCTTAACCTTGTATTCGACAGCTATGGCAAGTCCTGGCATCCGGTCTACCCGATTGAATTCGAATATGTGCGGGCGGAGACGAATATTCAGTTTGCCAATGTCGCGACACCGAATGAGGTCGTCGTTGTCACGACTTTCGAGGTCAACTTTGGTTCGGTGGTTGGGGAAATGCATATCTGCACTCCCTATTCCATTCTCGAGCCGATCCGCGACCTGCTTTCCAGCAGCGTGCAGGGCGAGGCCCTCGAAGTCGACAAGCGATGGGTTGGCAGGCTGTCAAAGCAGGTCCAATCGGCTGAGGTAACGTTGCTGGTTAATCTCGCTCAAGTGCAGATAACCCTCAACCAGATACTCAAAATGCAGGTGGGAGATGTCATTCCCCTGGATATCCCCGAATTTGTCACCGCCAGCGTGGATGGCGTGCCGGTAATGGAATGCCGCTATGGCGTTTCCAATGGCCAGTATGCCTTGCGCATGGAAAAAATGCTGGGCTCCACGATAAACGAATGAATCCGCTCGAACGCCGCAATCTTTCCAATCGACCCTTTGCGAACAAACCCGAGGAGGCCTCCGTGCCCGCAAAAAACGCCAATACAGCCCGAGTAGCCGGACAGGAAGACACCGGATCGGCCACAGCCGATCCAGCCCAGGCGCCGGTATTCGAACAATTTTACAGTGGACAAAGAGCGGAAGCGCAGAATGACATTGACATGATCATGGATATTCCGGTCCAGCTCACCGTGCAGTTGGGGCGCACCAAAATCGCTATCAAGAATTTGCTGCAACTGGCACAGGGCTCTGTTGTCGAGCTCGATGGCCTGGCTGGAGAACCCATGGACGTACTGGTCAATGGCTACTTGATTGCCCAGGGCGAAGTGGTGGTAGTCAATGAAAAATTCGGCATCCGCCTGACAGATATCATTACGCCGAGCGAGCGAATTCGTAAATTGAACCGCTAAGGCCGGCAAGGCAACGGCTTCGAAGACAAACAGATGATCCTGAATCCGGTAGTTGACCACGCATTTTTTTTCAGTTCAAACGATATGATCTATAAATGCTTTTTGTGGTACTTGACCTTCACCTTTTTGGTGCGTTCGTTACGAGGCGGATTGTACAATTTTTCTGGCACATGGCTGCGTTGCACCTCCTTGCAATGGAATGGCGCCCCAGAGCGTTGCCCGAGGGGCCCTGCGAAGCGGGGATCGGGCAGCGGCGGGGATGTCCGACCACGCTTATGGTACGTGGGCGCCTGCATCCCACTTCGGGGTCGCATCTTCCTCCGGAAGGTACTGCTCAGCCCTGCGTGGTCGCATTCCACGTCGTTGCGCCTTGCCCTGCACCTCAAAAATTGCACACACCACCCCGTCCAACTGCCGGATTTAGGATGAATGCTGCCAGCGTTTGCGAGATTTCTGCCCCTTCCTTGAGAACATTCACAACCCCGGCCAATCGGCCACATCGCGCTGGCCTCCCCTCCATCCCATTCTGCCAGCAAGGCTCGCGCGGTGAAACGAAGCGTTTCGATTTTCTCGCGTTGCCCGGTTATTGCGTATTGTTGATCGTGTCGTTGATCGGCACCTGCGGAGTGGCCCGTGCAGGGAGCGGAAACACCGCTGTTTCCGATGCAGGCGTGCTTCAGGTAGTGTTTGGTCTCGGATTCGTGCTTGCGCTGATGGCGGGATTGGCGTGGCTGCTCAGGCGTTTTGGAGGCATGCAGCAGGGGGCTGCCGGAGCAATCAAGATCCTCGGAGGCGCGGCCGTCGGCCAGCGCGAGCGTGTGGTGTTGGTGGAAATCGCCGATACTTGGCTGATAATTGGAGTCGCATCCGGCCATGTAAGTGCGTTGCACAGCATGCCGAAAGGCGAGATTAGGGAAAATCCCGGTCAGGTTGGCGGCAATGCGCGCTTTTCGGCCCGGCTAAGGCAAGCGGTTGGGCAAATGATTGAAAAACAAACGCTGGAAAAACAAACGATTGAAAAACATCAGGGTGAACGCCATGGGGAATAGCCCCGTCCTGAATCACTGCATCGTTTCCGGAACTCGTATAATGGAACGCCTCCTGCTAGGTGTTTTTTTGTTTGCCCTGCCTTTGCTTGCACTGGCTCAGTCTCCCGGCCTCCCCGCATTTACCAGTACTCCAGCCCCTGGCGGAGGGCAAAGTTATACCTTAAGCCTGCAAACGCTGCTTCTGCTGACAGCGCTCTCCTTCCTGCCGGCGGTACTGCTGATGATGACAGGGTTTACGCGGATCATCATCGTCTTGTCCCTGTTGCGGCAAGCGCTGGGCACTCAGTCCTCACCGCCAAACCAGGTGCTTGTGGGGCTTGCGCTATTCCTGACATTTTTCGTCATGGGCCCCGTCTTTGACAGGATTTATACCGACGCCTATCAGCCCTACGCGAGCAACAAAATTACCATGCCTCAGGCATTGGAAAGAGGTTCCGCGCCGCTCAAGGCTTTCATGATGAAGCAGACGCGCGAGGCGGATCTGGCGTTATTCGTCAAGCTTTCCGGCGGCCCGCAACTGGACGGTCCGGAAGATGTGCCGCTGCGAATACTGGTTCCATCCTTTATTACAAGTGAACTGAAAACGGCTTTTCAGATCGGTTTTGCAGTTTTCATTCCTTTTCTCATTATCGACATGGTCGTGGCTTCGGTCCTGATGTCCATGGGCATGATGATGGTGTCGCCCGCACTCGTCGCATTACCATTCAAGCTGATGCTGTTCGTATTGGTGGACGGATGGCATATGCTGATTGGGTCGCTTGCCGAAAGTTTCTATTGACGCAGAGCGGAATTCGGCTGCTTGAATGGTGTTAAATGAGTTAAATGCATTAAGGATGGAAGGAAATGACCCCTGAAAGCGTAATGACCCTGGGCCAGAAGGCCATGGAGGTGACCTTGATGGTTTCTGCGCCACTGCTACTGGTGGCGTTGGCCACAGGACTGATTGTAAGCATTTTCCAGGCAGCCACGCAGATCAATGAAATGACATTGTCGTTCATTCCGAAGCTGATCGCGTTATTCACCACGCTTGTGCTGGCTGGCCCCTGGATGCTCTCGGTAATGCTGGATTACATGCGGCAGGTATTCGAGAGTATTCCAGGCCTGGCAAGCTAGCGATCAGGCAACACGCGGTTGGCACGAGCATCAGGCAAACCATAAATGATCACTCTCACCTCGGCGGAAATCAATCAATGGATGATTTCCTTCTTTTGGCCGCTGGCGCGTATTCTGGCATTAGTGGCGGCTGCGCCGGTGCTCGGGAATACGGCTATCCCGGCGCGGGTGAAGATCGGCCTGGGTGCACTTGTCACCTTCGTCATCGCGCCAATGATAGAAACTCCGCCAAAAATCGACCCGGCTTCGCTTGAAGGATTGCTGGTGCTTGGCCAGCAAATCCTGATCGGCCTGGCGATGGGTTTCGCCATGCGCATTATTTTCAGCGGCGTCGAAATGGCCGGTGAAATAGCCGGATTGCAGATGGGCCTGGGGTTTGCCACCTTCTTCAGTTCACACAGTGAAGGCAGTACGCTGGTAGTAGGCAAGTTCCTTGGTTTGCTGGCAACGCTTGCCTTTCTATCCGTTAATGGTCATCTGCTTATGCTCTCGGTGCTGGCGGAAAGCTTTAATGCGTTCCCCATCTCCGCCGAACCCTTCTCGGTTACCGGTTGGAGAACATTGGTGGACTGGGGAAGTCAAATTTTTTTGGCCGGCCTCAAGCTTGCGTTACCCGTGGTCGCGACACTGATGATAGTCAATCTTGCGCTTGGTATTCTAACGCGTGCCGCACCCCAGCTTAATATCTTCGCCGTAGGTTTTCCCATCACCCTGATGGCAGGCATGGTGGCGCTGATGCTGTCGCTTCCCTACTTTACTCCAGTGATCGAGCAACTGATCTCGGAAGGGCTGCAGACTATGCTGGATATAGCAAATGGCGCTCGCGCTACTCCGCCAAAGGCCCCATAATCCAGGCTAATCTCCAGCCAGCTTCTCCTGAATCCCAACGATCAGCTTGACGAAGGCTCCCGCTTGCGGCGACGCGTCGCGGTAAGCCCCGCGAGGCCAATACCCAGCAAAGCCCATGAGCTGGCTTCGGGTAGGGGATTTTCCGCGAGCGGCCGCCCGCTCAGGTCGTGCTGAAAATAGTGGCCAAGGCTGGGGGTCGGGCTGGAAATCAGATTGTTATTCAACTCGGCAATCGTGGAGATGGGATCATTCGCCGTGCCAGCTACGAGTTCATAAGCCGTCACTGGGCTTGAATAGTCTTTGCTGGTTTTGAAATTGGATATTGTGCCTGAAAGTTGCATTACACCCCAGCCGCTCTGAAGGTCTTCTCCTCCCACCAAGTTCCCGCTACCTTTCGCATTTTTAAAGTTTCCAGTTCCCCCATTTATAGTTAGTGGCGGTATATTTGGTGTTGGATTCGATATTGTATAGATTGATGGATACTTCGTCGGCATGAACAAACCATGATACTCAGCAAAGATCTGATCTCCGCTGGATACGGTAAGCACCATCTTTCCATCGAAAGAAAAATAATTGTTAACCGGAGTGATACAGTCGCTAGCCTCAAACGAAACCTTGCCCAGCAGTGGGCTCGTGCCGTTACCTGTAATAGTGCCTTCAAATGGCGAAGTGCAACGAGATGAAGGATTGAAGGATGTGGGAAACACGGTTTCATGTATGACCGCGGTTATTGCCAGTGGAGAACTCATAACATCGGTTATGCTGGCGGTTATTCCGATTGCAGACATGATGAACAGTGTAGAGACTGAATTGCGCTTCGCAAAATTGGGATTTGCCATTTTTGTCGAACTCCTTCTAGTGGAAGTTTAAGGGTATTGCGGAAGGCTGGCTGCCTGATCCTTATGCAACAGATTCAGCGCAAAACCTACAATAGCGAATTTATCCGCATCGTACAATCCTTATCTTATTTCAGACATTAATTATTTCGGATCGGAATATCCTAAAACCCACGAATTCGGGTTCACCTGTGGCGAGCGTAAATATGAGGCATAATCGATACAGGCTGGCGTAGCCGGCGTGGCGCCAATCATCTCGTTGAATTTTTCAAAAATGCTGCTAAAGTGTAATTAATCCTGAACATTCATTCACTTCCATTTAATCGTCGCGCACTTTCTTATCATCTTCAAAAGCTACCGATGCCCACACTCAACCATGCAGCTTTTATAGCCCGTCTGAAGGGTAGGTCGATTGATGCCGTCGCGTTACACGATACTCACCCCGACTTGAGTATCAGCGGCATCGCTGGCGATGGAATTATCGAAGGTACAACCCAGAATCTTGAAAGGTTGTGGGAAGCCATCGACAGATATGATCATGATGGCAACGTTAACACGATCTCCGACAGACCCGCGTTATCGATCGCAGAGTGGCTGTTCACCAGTACCGGGAGCCGGGCATCAGTGGATGACGCGCCGGTAAATTGGCAAGAGATTGCGGAACTCGGTGACAAAAGCATTACCGAGAATTGCAGGGCCCACCGGGCCGCTATCGACAAAACCGGTGTGGGGCTCTATTACGGCGACCACTCGCCATTTCATCAGCACATTCTGCGAGGCGATCGTGCCGCGCTGCAAACACAGATAGATGCGATGAGCGCTGGCGATTGGCGCATGACCTCAATCGATCCCGGATTCGTTACCCTGGAAAGCCGCTCCGGCCAGGCGGCCAGACTTCAGGAGAGTTCGTGTATCGGCTGGGTGATGCAGAATGTGAAGAATGCCTATGAAGGGGCTGGCAACGAAGAACGATTTGCGGAGATCAGCCGGCGCGTAAAGGAAGCTGACCTGCGAGGCACCGTTCTTTGCGAAGAACTGCAGAACGAGGGCTGGACGGCTATATTCTACTCGCCACGAACCGCCGACGATCTCTCAGAGTCTGGAGAGCGAGAGAAACTGGGGGCACTTAATATGGCGAAAGCAGGCGCGCGGGTATGGAAATCTCCTGTGCCGGAGTCGCGCGGTGTTCGCTGCGACGCGGTTATTACGGGTTATCGCGGTACAACGCCGGACAACCACACCGAGGCATTGCTGGAAAAGTTGGAAAATGTGCCATTTTTTGTTGGAGTTGCGAATGGCGGTATACATACTTTTGTCGGGCATAAGGGGAATGTGTGTGACTTTCATTGGACCGCGCAGCCTGATGACAGGAATGCCATGACTGAAAATCCCATACGCGAATGGAAATGGGATACGGGACTTTACATGGTTCCGCCAGGGTATTGGTAATTCTGCAGGGTCAAATTTAGGAGAGTTACCAATGCGTGACCGATTACCGATTTTGGCAACATTGTTCCTCACGCCGCTGATCGCAGGATGTGCCCAGATCAAATCCTTTTCGGCAGCTCCAAGCACGGTGTGCCCGGGCGAGACTGTACAGATTGACTGGGAGGCTTCGGACAAGGTAATGCTGAATGCAGTTCCTTCGCTGAAAGGCGTGGGGGAAGGAGCGGCTGAAGGGTCGCGTTCTTTTGCCCCCACTCAGAATACCCGTTTCATACTTGAGGTTGCGGGTCTGCTCAAGAATGCGCAACGTGAATGGGATGTAACAGTGGTGCCCAGCCAAAGTTCCAGATTGCTGGGCGGGGTCGCCCAGTGCGAGGGAAATCCTCCCCTGGTTTCGGCCTCGTTTTCCATTCAGCAAAAAGATTCTTCTTCGCGTATCCGGGCAGTATCGATTGAAAATAATTATCACCGGACGCTTAAGGTGAGTAAAGATGACATCGAAGCGGAGATCGCGCCGGACAGCGCAACAGACCGGTTTAAAAACGTCTCTGTTATCGGGAGTTGGACAATTCGTGCGCCAACAGGCGCTGGCGAGACTTGCAATAGTGTCCTCGAGGCGGTCAGAAGCCGGTTAACTATTAAAGCGCAGATGAGCTGCGGGGAGTAATCGCATGGCTATCCTGGACCAGCTTCAGACCATCGTAATCGTGATGATGGAAAACCGTTCCTTTGACAACATGCTCGGACACTTGAGCATGAAGCGATTTGGTAACCGAAAGGATGTTGCAGGACTGGTCGAACCCGAGTCGAATCCCGACTATACAAATTTTCTGGATGGCCAAGGTTATCTGCCCTTCGAAATGAAGGACGGTCCGCTGCTGCACGATCTTCCCCACAGCAGGGGTCGCGTGGCGACGCAATTAGCCAAATCTGGAGCAAACTTCACGATGAGCGGTTTTGTCGAGGCGTATTTTCAGGCTTCGGGGAGCAAGGTGAACGATCCGCCGCCTATGGGTTTTCTTTCCCCTGGCGACACGTCGATGTCAACCTTTCTTGCAACCCAGTATGCAGTGTGTGACAACTGGTTTGCCCCGCTTCCGACCGATACCCAGCCGAATCGCTCCGTGGCGTGCAGTGGCTATTCGCTTATCGATGATACCAAGCCTCGCCCTATTCCGACGATCAAGGGAAGCTTCGTTTTCGAATGGCTGAACGCACACAACGTTACCTGGCGCGTCTATCACTGCGGGATATCCTTCTTCGCGCTGTTTGACCGGTTCGAGGAAGTCCTAGGGCCAAACTTCCGCAGTTTCAGGCAATTCCCTGGGGACCAGGCGGCCGAGGCAGTGTCGGAAATGCCTCAGGTAATATTCATCGAGCCCGAGTACACTGATTCTCCCGTACATCTTGGCTGGACACCCAATGACAACCATCCGCCCACAGGGATCGGCGCTGGCGAACATTTTCTCAGGGATATCTATCAGGTACTTACCAAAGACCCTGCGAAATGGAGTCGTACGCTACTTATAGTTACCCACGATGAGCATGGTGGGTTCTTTGATCATGTTTCGCCCCTGGCGATCTCCACTCCTGTTCCGCCTGGTTCGCTGTTTTCAACACTTTTCCAAAGCACCGGGCCCCGCGTCCCGAGCCTCATCGCGTCCCCATGGATTCCAGCCGGGAAGGTTTTCAAGCAGACAATGGATCATACTTCCGTGCTCCAGTTGCTATCGGAGAAGTTTGCGGGAACACCCGATTATAACGACGAGGTAAAGCGGCGAAGGGAGGCAGGAATACAAAGCCTATCCCAGGCTTTGGCCGAGTCGCTGGATCAGCCGCGAACGGATATTCCGCCACTTCCACAAGAGATTATTACGAGTTCAGTGGCTCTGGCTCCCGTAAAGCCGCCACAAACCGATAGTCAACAGGCTTTTGATGCGGCGGCTAAAAAACTTCTGGCGTACGATCGCAAGCGAGCATTGGAGAAATATCCGGAACTCGTGCACTTGCCTGAAAGCAGCCCGGAGCATTGACAAGGCGACAGGTTTTTCCAGCAAATGACTTTCGCCGGTCTTTGTTTCAGGAAAGCGCCTTTGCAATCCGGTCCAATGCGTTTTCCAGGTTGGTCATGCTCGTGGCAAAGGAAAGACGAATATAACCTGCGCTTCCAAAGGCAGATCCAGGCACGACCGCAACGCCTACCTTTTCCAGCAGATACTCGCTCAGGCCGATATCACTCGATTCTTTTAGCAATCCTCCCGCACTCAGCCTTGCGATCGCTTCCCGCGTATCGGCAAAAGCATAAAAAGCGCCTCCCGACAGCAGACATTTCACGCCCGGTATAGCGTTGAGCGCATCGGTTACAAATTGATTGCGTTCTTTGAAGGCAGCAACCATCGGTGCAATGCATAATTGATCGCCGTTTAGTGCCGCTTCCGCAGCAACCTGTGAAATGGAGGTCGGGTTGGAGGTACTTTGGGACTGGATATTCTCCATGGCCGTGACGATATGCGCCGGCCCCCCGCAGTAGCCGATGCGCCAACCGGTCATTGCATAGGCTTTGGATACTCCATTAAGTACCACGGTACGCGAATAAAGATCAGGGCAAGCGTTAAGAATATTGGTGAATTTCTCGCCGGAAAGCAGAATGTGCTCATACATGTCATCGGTGGCAACCAGAACGTCCGGATGCTTGAGCAAAACTTCACCCAGCGCCCGGAGCTCATCCGGAGTATAAACGCTGCCTGAAGGGTTACTGGGACTATTGATGACGAACATCCGGGTTCGGGGGGTAATAGCCTTTTCCAGTTGCGCCGCAGTTATTTTGAAATTCTGTTCGATACCGGCCTCAACAATCACGGGCTTGCCTTCCGCAATCAGAACAATATCGGGATAGGAAACCCAGTAGGGGGCGGGTATGATGACTTCATCACCAGGATTGATGATGGACAGAGTTAGATTAAAGAAGCTTTGCTTGCCTCCACATGAAACCAGGATCTGCTTTGCGGTGTAGTCAAATCCATTTTCGCGTTTGAATTTGGCAATAATTGCATTCTTGAGGCTGGGGGTGCCTCCTACCGCCGTATACTTTGTGAACCCCTTGTTAATGGCGGCTATGGCCGCATCCTTGATATGCTGTGGCGTATCGAAATCCGGCTCGCCCGCGCCCAGCCCGATGATATCCTTGCCCTCAGTCTTCAGCCTGGCCGCCCGGGCAGTAACCGCCAGGGTAGGGGAAGGCTTTATGGCCTGAACGCGACTTGAGAGTTCCACGATGAATGTCCTTAATCTGATACGGGCCTTGCTTGCATGATAAAATCAGCCCGGAGAAATGATTTTAGAGAAGGTTTTAGAGACCTTGAATTATTGAGCCCGCGATTATACCCGTGATCGTTACCTTCCCCAATAGTCCCTACAAGCTGCATCAGTTGTTCGAGCCTGCCGGCGATCAGCCTGAAGCAATCGAGAAACTGGTGGAAGGAATGAAGGATGGCCTCGCATTCCAGACCTTGCTTGGCGTGACCGGTTCCGGCAAGACTTTCACCATGGCGCATGTCATTGCGCGGCTGGCACGGCCAGCGATTATCATGGCGCCCAACAAGACGCTGGCGGCTCAGCTTTATGCTGAAATGCGTGAATTCTTTCCGGAAAACGCCGTTGAGTATTTCGTATCGTATTACGATTACTATCAGCCGGAAGCCTATGTACCTTCCCGGGATCTGTTCATCGAGAAAGATTCGAGCATCAACGAGCATATCGAACAAATGCGGCTGTCAGCGACCAAATCCCTACTTGAGCGGGACGATGCCATAATCGTTGCGACTGTTTCCTGCATTTACGGCATAGGCGATCCAGTGGATTACCACGGGATGATCCTGCATTTGCGTGAGCATGAAAAAATTACGCAGCGAGCAGCGATACAGCGCCTGGTCGAGATGCAATATGAGCGCAATGAATTTGAATTTGCCCGCGGGACTTTCAGGGTCAGGGGAGAGGTACTCGACATATTTCCCGCGGAAAGCTCTGAAACGGCGGTACGGGTATCGCTATTTGATGATGAAGTGGAAAGCATGACGCTGTTTGATCCGCTGACCGGCCGTACGTTGAAAAAAGTGTCCCGGTATACAGTTTATCCTTCCAGCCATTACGTGACGCCCCGGAGCACTACCTTGCGCGCGATTGAAACAATCAAGGCAGAACTGAGAGAGCGCATTGCCTTTTTCCAACAGCACAACAAGCTGGTAGAACTGCAACGCGTGGAGCAACGCACCCATTTTGATCTTGAAATGCTCAACGAACTGGGTTTTTGTAAAGGCATCGAGAACTATTCGCGTCACTTGTCCGGGAAAAAACCGGGGGAGCCGCCGCCGACCCTGATGGATTACCTGCCGCGTAATACGCTGATGGTAATCGATGAAAGCCATGTAACTGTTCCCCAAGTCGGCGGGATGTACAAGGGCGATCGTTCCCGCAAGGAAAATCTGGTGGAATATGGCTTCCGACTGCCATCAGCGCTGGACAATCGCCCGCTTCGGTTCGACGAATTCAGAAAAATGATGCCGCAGACCGTGTTCGTTTCGGCAACACCTGCGGAGTTTGAGAGGGTCCACAGTGGACAGGTCGTAGAGCAACTGGTGCGGCCGACCGGACTGGTAGATCCACAGATCGAGGTGCGTCCGGCGGCAACTCAGGTGGACGATCTCATGTCAGAAGTCAATCTTCGAACGGCTCGGAATGAACGCGTCCTGGTTACGACTTTGACCAAACGCATGGCCGAAGACCTGACCGACTATTTTTCAGACCACGGAATCAAGGTCCGCTATCTTCACTCGGACATAGATACTGTCGAAAGGGTTGAAATCATTCGCGATCTACGATTAGGCAAATTTGACGTGCTTGTAGGAATCAATCTACTGCGTGAAGGGCTCGATATTCCCGAAGTCTCCCTGGTTGCCATACTCGACGCCGACAAGGAGGGATTCCTGCGTTCCGAGCGCTCGCTAATTCAAACCATAGGTCGCGCTGCGCGGCATATTAACGGCACTGCGCTTTTATATGCGGACAGAATAACCGAGTCCATGCGCCTTGCAATGGGAGAAACCGAGCGTAGGCGTAACAAACAGATTTTATTCAATCAGGAACATCGCATTACCCCCAAAAGTGTCCACAAACGCATCAAGGATTTAATAGACGGTGTATATAACATGGAGACGGCGCAGCAGCAACTCAAGGCTGCCCAGGTGCAGGCTCGCTACGACGCCATGACTGAAGTTCAGTTGGCGAAAGAGATCAGATCAATCGAAAAGCAGATGCTCGACGCCGCGAAGAATCTTGAGTTTGAAAAAGCAGCGGAGTATCGAGATGAAGTAAAGAGATTAAGAAACAAGCTGTTCGTGGGATTTGTTGAACCTGAATCTGAGATAGATCAGAAAAAACCTTTTAAATCTAGAAAAACAAATAGAGTGTAAAACAGAAGATTAAGGAAAACTGTTAAATATGTTTCTAATTCTTCCTGTTGCTTAAAATAAATCCCCAAATAAATCCCCGATTGGTCGCAATTCGAAATTGGCAGAAAAGGATTCGCCGCCAGTCTCGTTTGATTTAAAATCCTGCGCTGCCACTGTTTAAGCGATGCCCTCCTGGGGGAGGCCACTCCAGCCAAACGGGCCAGCTCCAGCGTCATGGATGGGAGGAGAATCAATTAAGGACAGTTGCCGAGTTTACAAAAATAATCTGATCAAAAGTGCGGTTCAGCGTTTTACTATTGAAGTTTTTCATGACAAGACTTTGATCAAAACGAACGCGATCGCCAACTTTCACTTTAGTTGTCGGGGCAGCGATCCAGAAACGTTTTTCAGTATTGGCGAGCTCCATGTATGTATAGCCCGGTGCATCGAGCGTGGCAAGGACTTTTCCCTCGTTATTTGGTGTGCCTACCGCTGCGCTCGATACACCCGCGCCTGCCTTTTCGGCAAGTACATGAACGGGGCTTAATAAGGCTAATACAGCAGAGAAAATAACTGTCACGTAAGATATTTTCAAAACTTTCTCCGTAATTAGTTTATCTGACAGACGGCATGATACACCTCAATTCCTGGAGCTCCAATAAAATTGGATTCGCCATTCCTCAACGTTTTCCTGTCCATGGGTCGGCCTGTGGCTCGGGCCGGGATGAGGAAGAAGAGGTTCCCGGACTATTGCGCGGATCAAACATAATAAGAGAGGGGGTCGAGCCATCCAGAGCCGTCGATGAACCTGGCATCGAACGCGGCATTACTCTAACACCTGGGCCCAACAGGTCGGAAGACTCTTCTGCCGGTTGCTCCAGTTGCCGCTGGATTCTGCTGGTGGCGCTGACTCCGGCGACGTCTCCACGGCCATTTTTCTTCATACAACTCGTAGCGCTTTCTTCCGCGCTCCTTCCAGCCCTTTGTTCCGCAGCTTCACAGGCCAGCGTCTGGTAGATGGGCATATATTTAGCAGCCTCCTGGTACTGACCCGTATCCATCAGTTTTTTTACATGAAGCTGCGCTTCTCGAAATTTGCTTTGAGCGTCCGGTTCCTTATATATGGGAGATGTATCTACCGCTTGGGCAGTGGCCGCAGCCAATACCATGAAAATAGCCAGAACTATAAATTTCATGTCTTCTCCTTTTATCTGTTGGGAGATATGAGAATTATAGATTGACGTTTGCAGAAAAAAAATAGGTGATAACAGTCAGGCAAACATACAATGCATAGTGTTCACATCCGGCTCACGCCTTGTTCACATCCGGCTCATATTCATCATCAATCGGCATCTATCTGTCGGGTACTGATATGGATTAGCCAGGAAGGTTCGGTACGCGGATGACGAGCATAAAAAGGCCCGGCAAGGAGTAGTTGGCCTGTGCCGGGCCAGTGACGTCCACCACAAGAGGGAGAAAAAGCAGACGCCTGGGGAATATTCTCTCGAATCGGCTAGACGTACTCTGTACCCAACCGCACATAAGGCAAGATTTATTGTAAAAAGTATATAAACAAGTCGAAGGGGCTGTATCATAGATTTGCGCATAATGTATATTATGTTAAATAGACAGGATTATGTCCTCAGTCAACCGGAAACCAGCTCCACCTGATCCTTCATTCCTTCTTCTCTTCCATATATGGAGGCCACTTCGCAAAAGCGAGCACCCAAAGAAGTACCAGAATGCCCCCGGGAACGAGCGCGAGCAGCGCCCATGCGGGCTTGAAACCCGTCCGCTTGATGATTCTCCAGAATGGCACCACGAAAAGGACTCCGACTACTATCAGCCATTGTACGATTTCAAGTTCATTCATATTTTCACTCATATATACTCCCGGCTAAGAAACCCCTGAATAAATCCCACGCGGGCGCAACGGCGGCTTTGCAGGATGGATGGGCGAAAGGCATTCCCTAAGCTTTCCGGTAACGAGTCCCCGAATACTGGCCTCGCTATCACGTAATCCTACTGAACGAGAAAATGATCCGGTCGCGCCTTATTTCCAGGATAATTGAGGTTTGACCTATTGCGAGAATCAATTTTTCCATGCATCTCTCAATTGTGATTCCGGCTTTTAATGAAGAACGCCTGATCGGACAGTGTCTGCAATCTATTTCTACATCACTCACTGCAAATTATAAGCCTGGGTTTACTTCCGAAACCATCGTCGTTGACAACAATTCCACCGACAACACGGCTGAACTGGCAAGGCAGGCAGGCGCCCGAGTTGTGTTCGAACCGGTCAATCAGATTGGCCGGGCGCGCAACGCGGGCGCAGCTCAAGCAACAGGCGACTGGCTGCTGTTCATCGATGCCGATAGCCTGCTTAACCCCGGATTGCTTGCTGACATATTGCGAGTGATTGAAGAAGGCAAACATGTGGGATGTGGAAGCGTCATACGAATGGACGGATTGCAGTGGTGGGCAAACTCGATGTTGAATCTCTGGACAGTCATTTCCATTCGGTACCGCTGGGCGGCAGGTGCGCTGGTGGTATGCCGTACCGACGCGTTTCGCGATGTTGGCGGTTTTAATCAGGAACTCTATGCAGCCGACGAGATTACCTTGAGTCAGGAGCTGGCCAAGTGGGGCCAGCAGCGAGGCCTTCAATTCTCCATTTTGACAGGCCATCCGCTGGAAACATCGCCGCGCAAGGTTCTGCTCTACTCTTCGCAGGAAATATTTGGCCAGCTCTTGAGAGTACTCCTCAGTCCGCGGCGTTCATTGCAGGACAAGAAGCAATTGCCGATATGGTATGACGGACGGCGCTAAAATGAAACGTTGCAACCAGCGCTCTGCACACACTTAACCCTTTCTTCTTGGTCCGGCAAGGATGAATTTATCAGTTCCCATTGAGTCCAAGCTTCGTCCATATTCTTACGACCGCGCCATTCAGTGACTCGCACTCCTGCCCCAAACTTGCAATGATGAGATATCTCTGGTGCTGCATAGCATCGCAATAACCCCCTGCATCGTTGCAGGGCGACCTGAAAATTCAGACATGAACAGGGTGTGGCAGGCCTGAAAGATAAAAACAGATGTCTTCGCCCCCTCCCCATTCGATGACCGCATCCCGAGGCGACTCGGTTCGCGCGAGTACAACGAAAAAACGACATTTCTTGGCACTGCCCCGCTCCATATCGGCAGCTTTTCAGCCGAAATATCTTGCCCGTGACCTCCAGGCAGGCATCATAACCGGGGCAATGGCGATACCGTTGTCGCTGGGTATTGTCTTGATGTCCGAGTATCCGATCAAGGTGGGCCTGGCTACGGTCGCCTTCGCCTGCTTCATTGGCTGGATCAGTGCGTTCATCAAGCCCGGCAATTTTATCGGCGTGCCGGGCATTGCTGCCGGGCTCTCGCCCGTTCTGGCCCTGGGGGTGGCCAGATTCGGCATTGAAAACATGGCGTTCATCATTTTCCTGACGGCGGCCATCCAGGCCCTGATATGGAAATTCAACTGGCAACGGTACATTTTGCTTGCCGTGCCGAATTACCTTGTCGAAGGATTGCTGGCGGGAGTCGGCCTGAAAATCGCCCTCAAGTTTTTAGTCTTTACCTATGAGATACCGATTGAACAGGAATCTTCCGACGCATTCTGGAACAGTGTCCGCTTGCAGATGGTACTGATATCGCTGACAGGTTTTGCGGTCTTTGTATACCTGTTCTCCAAATTCAAGGATACGCAGCCTGCGTTGGCTTATTTTATTCTGATCGGCGCAAGCATCATACTCGCGCAATTCCTCCCCGTGCCCATGCTGCATGTGGACGACGTGCCGCTGCATTTAGCTCCCCCGCTGCCGCATTTCGAGAATGCATTGACCTGGGTGTCTGCATTGGCCTTTGCGGCGATGCTTGCCGCCGTGAATGTCATAGAACAGGTGATGAGCAATGCTGCTATCGAGAAAATCGATCCTCTGGGGCGTAAATGCAACACCAACAATAGCCTGTTCGCCATCTGGATAGCCAATATGGGTTCGAGCTTCTTCGGCGGAATGACCAATCTGGATGGTCTGGCGAAAAGCACCACCAACAGGCTGGCCGGAGCGATGACCAAATTTTCAATTCTTATAATAGGATTGGTTGTCACATTCTTTGTCATGAATTCTCAATACCTCGAGTACCTGCCCAAATTCTCGCTTGCGGTGATTATGATATTCTCCGGTTGGAAGATGATCTCGCGGATATGGGATGTGGCTCATCATGGGCAGTACGCGATGCTGCTCGCGATCTTTTGCGGTTTACTGGTCTATCAGGTAGGGATTTTCGAAGGATTGCTGATCGCTATGGCCCTGCATGGTCTTGTGAACTACCTGGTGTTTCACCGCGCGGGCAGAATACCGGGGAAAGTCATCCTGAAAAAATACTTGCAAAAGTTTTCCTCGGGTCAGGATTGACTTTTGGACTTCGAAGCTGCGCATCTGTATCGGGCAACCGGATCGGAGGCCGGATTTGGCTGAATCTGCTTTAAGGGCCGAGCCAATTGTCCGCTTAGGGTTTTTCGCGGCAATCCTCCTTGCTATCGGAATCTGGGAAGCGCTGGCGCCTCGACGCCAGCGAAGCCTTGAACGGATCAAGCGGTGGCCAGGCAATCTGGGGGTCGCGGCGTTGAATACACTGATGCTTCGAATCCTGTTTCCAATAGCCGCGATAGGGGTTGCGCTGCTGGGTGAACAGCACGGCTGGGGCCTGTTGAACGCTTTCACCTTTCCGGTATGGGTCTCGGTCGCGGTTTCTGTTGTGACCCTCGACTTTGCCATTTATCTTCAGCATGTACTGTTCCATGCTGTGCCCTTGCTCTGGCGCTTGCATCGGATGCATCATGCCGATCTGGACATCGATGTCACCACAGGAGTGCGTTTCCACCCGATTGAGATCGCACTTTCCATGTGTATCAAGCTGATGGTCGTGGTTGCGCTCGGAGCGCCGGCACTCGCAGTGCTGATTTTTGAGGTGCTGCTCAACGCAACCTCATTGTTCAACCATGGCAACATACGCATTCCCCTGCCCTTTGATAGAGTTTTGCGCTGGCTGGTGGTCACGCCCGACATGCACCGGGTGCACCACTCCTGGCATCCTGATGAGACGAACTCAAACTTCGGATTCAATCTTCCATGGTGGGATCGGCTGCTAGGCACCTATAAAGATCAACCCCGCGATGGCCATCAGGGCATGACGATCGGCATCAATCAATTTCGCGAACCAAGCTGGGAGCGCCTCGACCGGATGCTGATCCAGCCTTTCATGGGGCCTGCTAAGAGCTATCCTATTAATACGCGCAAGACGCGGGGGCATATGTACGCTGGGAATCCCTTGGAAGAAGGAAAAAAGGAACGGAACTGAACTACATATTATTTTATTCAATCTTTCTAGGGCTGTCATGGGGCGAAGCAGATTACGGCTGAGTTACTCGTAAACATGTTTATTTTTCCATTGTTTTAAAATACTTCAGATCAGCTTGCTCCATCAGTTTTGCCTACTATCAGTGCTGAGCTTCAGGCAAGTCATATCTTTTGTTAAAATAGACGTTGGATTACGAAATGAAGTTTGAGTTTTCTTAACAAAGAATAAGTTAACAGTCCCTATTGCACCGTTTTTCCCATCCGGCGCTTAAGACTTTGCCGCTTCGTGCGCTTATTGCTTTCGCACTTCGCTGCGCGGTTCGAGTCCAGCCATTAATTCAAGAACATCCTTCTGAGAGCGCAGTTTCGAATCCTGTGACGGGCGTTCAAGTGAACGATATCGCCCTTCGTCTCTGTCAGTTATTTTGCCAGGAGGGCCTTAATCTCGGTTCCAGACTTCATACAATACTTGAAGAAAACAAATGGAAGGGCAAACACGCTTCAGCAATAGAAGGTGAGGCTACAACTGACCCTGCGCTGGCTTGCGGCGATGCCGTGTTCACTGCTGCTACCGAAGCTGCTTTCGGCAATACTGCTGTGCCAGAGGTCGCCAATTCTAGTATGGCAAAGAAAGTACGGGAGCGTGTCATTGCCGCGGTTGAATTTGCATTCGAAGCCGTTTCCCGTGTGGACAAACATATTCTTGCTCAGATGGGACGCGCGGTTGAGCATGATCTTGCGGTTCTTGCGTCCCTGAACTTAGGCGTATATCCCGAGTTTGGCGAGAAAGTCGAGCCAATGGAGGAGGGTCCGCTAGGGGTACTGTGGCCAGATGGAAGGCCTGGAGGTCTATCAGATCCAATGTGCTTAACCGACTCTGTTTCATCACACATTTTATCCAAGAACACTGACTCAGCGTCGGTTCGGTATTTGCCAAAATTGTATTCCGCGAACCAGTCACTTGATCTGGCAGGCGGGTGCCCCTCAAACCTTTGCCGTTATTTGGGAGATATTCGCCTATTTGAAGCACTACGGGACGGCAAACTCTATTGCGCAAAGCCGTCTAGCTTTAACGATCCTTTTGATGGACAACTTCTTTCGCATAACAAGTTCAGCAGGCAAGAACTTATCGATGCATTCCGAGAAGAATTGACCCTATTTCTTCAGAGCGGTGCCAAACTGCCTGTCCGGCAAAAGATGGAACCATTTGAAGGTTTGGTTTGGTTTTACCAGAATCGTGATACGACATTTACACCTGATGAATTTGTGAATTTTGCTGTGGCACTACTTGACTCCACAGAAATCAACTTGAAGCCTTCCTATTCTGAACGAATACTCATATCCGGTCTTGCTGATATCATCCGAGTTCTTTGTTTATCGGAGGAACATGACAATCTGCTGCTGTGGTCACATTACGCCGGAAACCACAAAGGGGGAGTCATTCAATTAAGGCTTGATGCCGGCTCTGCATATCTTCCTCTTTCACAAGCAGTAGAATACTCTCATGAACTTCCCCCTAGTGGAAGTTCAAACGAAGTTGCAAGATCACTGTTTGGTCTTTTTTCCGATTCTTCGCTACGCATCCGGCGGCAGTTGTTTACGAAGAGCATAGATTGGGCGTATGAGAAAGAGTGGCGTGTTTTGATGGGACGATTTGTGGACGAAAATGGTTATGCAATTGTACGTCCTGAAGATGTAGAAGCTATCTATCTTGGTTGCCGGATGGAACTCGACATTAAACGTTCAATCCTTGATTTAATAGAAGAGAAATACAAACATGTCATCGTGTACCAAGGCAAAAAGGATGATCTGGAGTTTCAGCTCAATTTCGTTCCCATTCGTGTACCCTTTTGTCTGCGGGAAGAAACTCCATCTGAGAAACTTGTACGTATGACTGAACTGTATAAAGAGTGTAGCAGCATGTATTTTAAAGTTTGGAACGATCCATATTGGGCTATAGAACCCTATGCGATAGATATCCTCCGGCTTGACTGTAAACTTGGTCAATACGCGACATCCGGTATCAGAAGGGTGTTTCGCCTTATGCTAGATGAGATTAAGAGTACGTTTGACAGAACGGGATCTTTCCCCGATAAACATGATTTGACTTCCGAGATGTTGAAGGCTCGACAGGAGAAAATACTGAGGCCATCTGCTCTCCTCTATCAGGAGTGGTGGAATTTAGCAGACGCTCATCTGCGAAAGTTGGGTGGTAGCTTTCCGGATATGACAAATGATACGAAGTCATCTGAGACTGTGGCATAAGAATCAGAAGAACACCCGGAAGTAGGAAGAATACGGGACAAACCACCGTTTTTGCTTAATGCCATAGAAAAGCCACATACGCTGTAATTCAATTCATGATGATAGTGCAGCACAAGGTGGGAGTGTCAGAATTTTTGTGTGTGAGGCGCTCGTAGACTTTTCCACGGCGACGCTCGCAGCCCCTTGTGTAGGGCAAGAGCGTGCGGCGCGGTGGGAAAGTCGATCTCATTTTATCGCATTGGCCTGAAACGATCCTCGTAAAGAATGGCGAACTGGTTCATCGCCTGTTTCCAGTTGGGGGCGGCACGCCCCCAATCAGCGGTAATGTTCTTTAGTGCCAGGAAGATCAGTTTCGTAGCCGCCTCATCACTGAGGAAGTGGCTGCGCGTCTTGATGATCTTGCGTAACCGCGCATGCACGCTCTCGATCGCGTTAGTCGTGTAAATGACGCGGCGGATTTGCGGCGGAAAGACAAAGAACGGGATGACGTGCACCCACGCCCGGCGCGCGCCAGGATGTTGCCACCGTAGGCAATTTCTGTCCCCACGGCCCTTGCTCGAACCCTGTCAGCGCCGCCTCGGCCACTTCAATGCTGGGCGCCGTATAGATTGGCTTCAAGGCCGCCGCCAAACTCTTGCGGTCTTTCCAGCTCGCATAATCCAGGCTGTTGCGTATCAGGTGCACGATGCAGGTTTGCAGCGTTGTGGCAGGATAAACCGCTCCGAGCGCCTCGGCCATGCCCTTCAAGCCATCGGTGACCGCAATCAGGATGTCGTTCACCCCGCGGGTCTTAAGATCGTTGAATACCTTCATCCAGAATTTTGCACCCTCGGTGTTCTCGATCCACAGCCCCAGGATGTCGCGAGTGCCGTCCGGCAGCACGCCCAGTGCCAGGTAAATCGCCTTGTTGCGCACCATCGCATCTTCCCGGATCTTCACGCGCAAGGCATCGAAGAACACGACCGGGTACATCGGCTCCAGGGGACGCGCCTGCCAGGCGCTCACTTCGGCCATCACCGCATCGGTGACACTGCTGATGAACTCCGGGCTGACCTCCACACCATACATTTCCAGCAAATACCCTTGCACCTCGCGCACCGTCATACCTCGTGCATACATGGCAATGATCTTTTCGTCAAAACCAGTAAAGCGCCGCTCGTGCTTGGGGATCAGGAGGGGATTGAAGTTGCCATGCCGATCGCGCGGAATATCAATGATCAGCGGCCCGTCATCAGTCAGAAGCGTCTTGGCGCTCCTGCCATTGCGGTGATTGCTGATGTCCTGTGGCTTGGCCTCACCAGGAGCGTAGCCCAGGTGGTGGCTCATTTCTGCGCCCAAGGCGCGTTCAATGATGGCTTTCTTGAATTTCCGAGTGGCTGCCTCTACCGCCTCCGCAGTCATCGGGCCGGTGACAAACTGATCCAGCAGCTCCTCGGGGATGTCCGGCAAGGCAATGTCCACAGCCGGCTTGTTTCTCTTGCTTGGCATACTTGCTCCTATTAACTTCTAGCATAATATGCCTCACACACAAAATTTAGGACAGGCTCCACAAGGTCATCACTAAAACCCGACGATCGAGGAAGGAAAGGCTTGTCCTTTACTGATGCCAAGTTCTCTCGCCAGATCAATCAGGTTCTTGAGATGTACCGCCCCCTGTAGCGGGTCTGAATCCACCTCTACCGTGAAATCAGTCCCCTCTACTCTATCCCCGAACAGCATGCATGCTTGGGCTTCATCATCTTGTCGGGACGTCCAGTACAAACCATCGATGTCCGGATAACTTGTGTACCACTGCAAGGCAAAGGCACGAGTTTGCGGATAATCCGTTACCGGTGTTTCGATCACTTCAGTCTTCTTGAGCTTGAGCCGGATTAAATGCCTGGCCATGAGTGAAAGCAAGCGCAATTCCCGTTTCGGATAGATGCGGGAAATTACCAAAGGCTCAAGGTCATTGAAATCCAGAATGTAATGGTCAATATTCCGTTCAGGGAGGTCGTGAAAAACGGTTTCCATTGCAGCGCAATTGAAGGTGTTCCCGCCATAAAGAGTGGAAATTATTTTCCCTTTTGCATTAACCAGCGGGCTGAACCGGGCATTACCTCCACCGGAACCGTTGAATTCATGCGGACGAAAAGCTTTGTCGTGAATCCGGTAAATACAATGATCTTTTTCCCATATGTGAAAATACGGACTAGCCATGATGCCAGCCGCCTTTCCTCCTGGCGGCAGCAATAATCCGTTCCGGTTCATTCATCAGATCGCGGGGCTTTAATCCGCCTAACCAGGCATTCGACGATTCAAACCAGGCAGCCATACGCCACGGATCCATTCCGGCGCCAAAAATCTTGATGACCTCGGCAATCACCGGCCTGGGCTGAATCAAGTCATCAAACGCATAGCGAGGGTACCAGTCTTTACCCTTCCAACTAATTGAAAACAGCTTGCCTTCCTTCTTCCAGCGGTTGGCGAGTGCGGCGGGATTGCTGGCAGACCGCTCAGCCAATTTGCCCACCTGGATGGCAGGCAGCCACTCCGCCCCTTGCAGGATAGCCTCGGCAGCATTCTTTTGCATCTCCATCAGTTGTGTATCAACCGATCTTATTTCCACGCGCGGCCGGTACACTGCCGCCGCACGCTTGAGTTCATCGATCCGGCCGTTATGGATTGATTGGCAGAATAGTGGCACCACTTCCTTCACGAAGTCACGAGCCTCCTTCGTTCCTGGGCCAAACGCTTTTTCGACCGCTTTGATCATATCGGCGAAATCATCCGCAGAGATGCTGCTTTGAAATTTGTCACTTTTTATGTTGCCCGATTTGATGGAGGCTGTCATGATATGTTATTTCCATTAAGGTGGATTTTATATAACATATATCACATAACCTTTCAAGTATGGCTATGGCCGGTTCCTCATCTGAACCCGAAAAAGCCTGATTCCGGGTCAAGCCCGGAATGACCAAATTCGCGGCGTTTTCGTGACGGATGATGAAATTGAAAATGAGCGAAAACCGAAAAAGAGCAACAGCTGCTGGCTTCGATTTGAAGGCCTTTTACCCTTCACAGTTACAGTAAAACGGAAATGCGTCATTCTGGCAATCAACCCAGCGCAAGCCCCACTGGTGGTCAGAAAACTGACCAAGCCTATATTGTAGTGATTCTCGGGGCCGGCGTTTCGGGTCTTTGCATGGGCAGTGCCCTGCGTAAAGCCGGTATTCATTCCTTTGTTATTATCGAAAAATCCTCAGGGATAGGCGGCACGTGGTGGGATAATACTTATCCCGGAGCCGAGTGCGACGTTCCGGCCCACCTCTATTCCTATTCTTTCGACCATTATTCAGGCTGGTCGCAAGCTTACGCACGACAAAGCGAAATTCAGAAATATCTGGAGCGGTTCGCGGCAAAATTTGATCTCCTCCCCCACATCCGCTTCAATACCCCCTTGATTGAGGCGCGGTTCGATCCCCAGCAAAGGCTATGGCTGTTCCAGCTTGCAAATGGCGAGCGGCTGAGCGCCAATTTCTTCGTATGTAGCACGGGACCGCTCAGCACTCCGCAGTACCCCGACATTCCAGGCATTGAGACATTCGGGGGCCGGTTATTCCACTCCGCGCGCTGGGATCATGATTACGATTTTGCGGGTAAGCATGTTGCAGTGATCGGGACCGCTGCGAGCGCTGTACAGCTTATTCCGCGCATTGCTCCCCTGGTGGCGAAGCTGTATATCTATCAACGCTCTCCCGCCTGGATCGTTCCCAGGATTAATCACGTTTATCCCCCATGGGAAAAGGCGCTGTTTCGGATCAAGTTCTTTTACCAGGCTCATCGAATGCTGCTTTATGTAATCCATGAGCTGAACAGGCTTGCCTTTAATCCCCGGAGTTTAATGGCAAAGGCCGGGCGTACGCTGGCCGAGATTCATTTGCGGCGGCAAGTGCCGGATAAAAAGTTACGGGAAGCTCTGAAGCCCGATTATCCATTTGGATGCAAACGGGTACTGCTTTCCAACGACTACTACCCTACCCTCATGCGTGCCAATGTCGAATTAATAACCGCTCCGATTGAGCGAATCGATCAGGCAGGAATTCTATCTGCAGGCGGCAAAAGGCGCGAAGTCGATGCGATTGTTTGCGCGACAGGATTTGATGTCGAGCGCGCGTTGGGCTCGATAAACATTATCGGCCTGGACGGGAATTCCCTGAATCAGACCTGGGTAAATGAGCCCAAGGCATATCTCGGAGTGACTGTTGCCAATTTTCCTAACCTTTTTTTACTTCTCGGCCCGAATACAGGGCAAGGACACACCTCGGCGATACTTTTCATAGAAGCCCAGGTGAGCTATGCGCTGCAATGCATCCAGGAAATAAGCAGGCAGCAGAAGAACTTCCTTGACGTGAAGCCGGTCGCCGTGGCCCGATATAACAAGGAATTGCAGCAAGCGCTGCAAACATCGGTCTGGGCCGCTGGTTGCAGAAGCTGGTACAAGACGGAGTCGGGCAAAATCATCGGAATTTACCCCGGCTTTTCCTTTCAGTATATTCGGGAGCTGCGAAAGCCGAGATTCGAAGACTATATCATCCGTTGAGCTGATGCTTCAGCTTCTGTTACTGCCGAAGCAGCTTTAGCAGGGCTTCTGCCCCAGCCTTTGAAGAGGCGGGGTTCTGGCCGGTTATCAGCTTGCCATCCACCTCGATATGCGAACTCCAGTTGGGGCCTTTGCTGAAGATGCCGCCTCGTTCCCTTAACTCATCCTCCAGCAGGAAAGGTACAACCGAGGTCAAGCCCACTGCATCTTCTTCCGTATCCGTGAACCCTGTCACGCGCTTGCCTTTAATCAAATAGTCGCCATCTTTTCCCCGCACATTGATTAACGCAACCGGGGCATGGCATACCGCAGCAACCGGCTTGCCAGCCTTCACGAAGTCCTCGATAAGCGCAATAGATGTTGCGTTATCGGGCATGTCCCACATGGGACCATGACCGCCGGGGTAGAAAACCGCATCAAAATCGTCGGCCGATATGCCGGCCAGTTTCTTCGTATTGGCAAGTTCAGCCTGGGCAGCAGGGTCCGCTCGAAATCGCCTGGTTGCATCGGTCTGGTTTTCCGGTAAATCGCTTTTGGGATCTATCGGAGGCTGGCCCCCATCCGGCGATGCCAAGGTGATGTCTGCTCCGGCATCTTTCAACACATAATATGGAGCCGCGAACTCCTCCAGCCAGAAGCCGGTTTCCTTTCCCGTATTGCCGAGCTGATCATGAGACGTGAGTACCATGAGAATTTTCACGAGAACCTCCTTTTATTTGACAAGCATATATTCGAGAAGCAATATGACCGGAATTTCCACGCTACCACAGGTCACCCAACACCCTGTTAAGCACAAAAAGCACCACAGCCAATACCAGCAAGCCGAGCAATAGGCTGTGCTCCTCGATCAGGCTTGCAGCAAGCGCCGATACCCGTTTGAGACGGCGAAAGTAATAAAGAGCCACGGCAATCCCGACAAACATCGCGACATACAATACCTCTACATACCCCACCTGGAAGTACCACTCGTCCTTGTGCATCCAAGTTGCCCAGAAAATTGCCCCAATACAACTATAGCAGGCCAGATTTCCTATCCAGGGCAAAGAAATTCGGGCCTGTTCTTTTGCGTGTGCTTGTTCTTCCAACCCGACGTGCATAGGTAACGTAAGTAAGCCGGGTCAGGTGAGCCTGCCGAAGCGGCGTTATCTGACTACTTCAACCGCGTTACATTTCGTTCTTGAATGTAGTGGACGAAGCCTTCCATGAATTTGCGAAGGTTCTCGTGTATGGCGAGGTCGGAAATGTCGCCGCTCACATCGATGACGCTGCCAGCCCGTGAGACGAGCAAGCGCCCCCCGGTCCACAGCTCTGCGCCCAGTGTGCGAAATACCGGAAGCCATGCATTTTGCGACAAAATCGTTCCAAACCCTCCAGGCGATGCTCCGGCGATAGCAACGGCCTTGCCACCGAAGACTCGGGAGATATCCTTCGGGGGACGGGAAAGCCAATCAATCGCGTTTTTAGCAACCCCCGGGATACTGTTGTTGTACTCTGGCGTTACAAGCAGTAAACCGTCGGCGTTTGCGATCTGATCCTTGAGATGTTCCACAACAGCAGGCACTCCTTTTTCGGCTTCTTCATCCCCATTGTAGAGGGGAATATTTCCGATCGATTCAATGTGGAGCTTGCTGTCAGGAGGCATCAGCAAGGCAGCCGCACGAAGCAATGCCAGGTTATATGAACCGCTGCGTACGCTACCAGAAATGCCAATAAGACTGATCATAGCATTCTCCTTTGCTTGTATTTGTATATGAGACATTGGTTATACATTATCTTTAGGAAGAGATTCTGCATAACCTTCTCAACTTCAGAGGCTTCTTAATACATTAGTACAATAGAAAAAAGGGCGCAGAAATCATGACCTCCAAACCGAGTAGCACCCCGACCATGCTAGCTATTGATATTCAATGCCGAGGAGGCCCCGAAGTACTCATCCCGGCTTTCCATCCCATTCCCCACCCGGGAAGTGAATGCATTCTTGTCAGAGTTGAAGCGGCTGGCGTCAATCGTCCGGATGTTTTGCAACGGCGCGGACTTTACCCGCCGCCTCTCGGGGCGTCCGACATTCCTGGCCTGGAAATTGCCGGTGAAGTCATCGCGCTGGGCGAAGGAACGAAACGCTTCAATATTGGCGATAAGGTGTGCGCGCTGGTGGCGGGCGGCGGCTACGCCGAATACTGCATCGCGCATGAGAGTAATGCGCTACCAATACCGCCAGGCCTCAGCACGATCGAAGCCGCGGCGCTGCCGGAAACATTCTTTACGGTTTGGGCCAACCTCTTCCAGCGCGGCAAGCTCCAGATGGGCGAAACCGTGCTGGTTCACGGCGGGGCCTCCGGTATCGGAACAACCGCGACGATGCTCGCCAAGGCGTTCGGCGCCCGAGTGATTGTAACGGTAGGCTCGGAGGAAAAGCAGGAGGCTTGTCTCCGTCTGGGGGCGGATCTTGCCATCAATTATCACAGCCAGGATTTCGTTGAAGAGACGAAAAGATTCACTAACGGCAAAGGCGCCGATGTCGTAGTCGATATCATTGCCGGAGACTATGTAGCCAGGAACTACAAGGTGGCTGCGTTGAACGGGCGTATCATCCAGATCGGTGTCCAAAATGGTCCCGCCAGGGAGCTAAACCTGATGCCCATGCTGACCAAGCGACTTACTCATACAGGCTCTACCCTGCGCTCGCGAAGCATTCAGGAGAAAGCGCAGATTGCTGACGAACTTGAACAGAACGTCTGGCCGCTGCTGGAGCAGGGAAAATTAAAACCCTTGATATTCAGGTCCGTCAGGCTTGAGGAAGCAGCCGAAGCCCATGCCCTCATGGAATCCGGCGCGCATATCGGCAAAATTGTCCTGACGACCCGTCCTTGACCGCGCGATTATTACTGTTCCCGGTCTACTGTTCTCCGTCGGATTACTCGCAGTTTATCATCCAAGGCGTCCCGAACTGATCGACAAGCATGCCAAAGCGGGTTGCCCAGAAGGTCTCCTGGATGGGCATGCGCACTGTCCCGTTTTCCGCCAGTGCATGAAATATACGCTCCGCATCTTCTGCTTTGTCAATATTGAGGCAGACGGACATGCCCTTCATTTGTTCATAGTGCTCGGGCGGGCTGTCCGAGCCCATCAATACCGAGTTTTCCACGGTCAGGCGAGTATGCATGATCTTATCGCGCCACTCCGGCGGCGTCTGATCCGCGATGGGTGAGCTTCCATAGGTGAGCGTTGCCAGGATTTTGCCTCCGAGACACTGCTCATAGAATTTGAATGCCGCTTCGCATTGACCATTGAAACTAAGATAAGGATTCAGTTGCATTGTGAACTCCTTTTAATGATATAGACCTATAAAATGTGAAGGAGCTGCCCGCTAATAGCCTGTCGTTGAGATGCGGAATTCGCGAACCGATTCCATTTCCCGCAGCTTTTTCGCCAGACTAGAAGTGGTGTCGGGATTCCCGGTCCGGATGTCCATGCTGTATTCAAACAACCCAGCTTGGGTAACGCAATAGCTCATATTCGCGATTACAAAACCGTGATCGATGAGGAGCTGCCTTACCTGGTTCTCCGGCATCACGTTATTTCTATCGAAGCTGATTTGATATTGGGCATACCATTCACGAGGAAGCCTGTCTTCCAGCACACGGACCAGAGAGAGCGTGCCCAGCGTCAGCAGGGTTGCGATAATGCCGGCAAAGTAAAAGCCCGTACCGAGAAGAATGCCGATAGCGGCCGTAACCCAGATGGAAGCCGCAGTGGTTAGCCCACGGACGTTCAAACCCTCCTTGAAAATCACACCGGCGCCCAGAAAACCTATGCCGGTCATAATGCCTTGCCCCATTCGAGTTAAATCTGGGCGCATGTTATCCAGCGAAGCTCCGGGCACCCATTTCCAGCCATAAAGAGTCACTAACATCAGCATGCTGGAGGCAAGACAGACGAGCGCGTGGGTGCGAAAACCGGCGGGGTGCCCGTGGAAGGTTCTTTCAAGACCAATAGCTCCCCCTGCAACCAGCGCACCGGCAAGATGAAGGGTGATTATTATGTAATCAGCACTCATGGAAGCCCCGGAGGATCAGTTACATTCTTCAATCCGTTCCCAAGCTGGATTGTGGCTGTCAATTTCTAATGTTTATTATGAGAATTACGTCACAACCAATTGATACCAGGTACACTCAATTCATCCTGCTATAAAGTCCGGATCAACAACCTCATTGTATATATAAAAAATCGATTCCGATGGCACTGAATCTTGCCAGAGTGGTCAAAATTGTTATACGACGAGTTTTTTAAGGTAGGAGGTCGCCATGAAAACCATGTATGAAATTTTGATGGCAGCGCCACCCCCATTAGTGACACGATGCAAGATAGCCATGGTGGAGATCGCGCATGGCCATTGGGCCGCTGCTGCACTGACACTGGAAAATGCGATATGCGCAGCAGAACCTGGAGAATGGGTTCTGGATTGCATGCAAATGAGAGATTTTTGTTTGATGATGGATAAAGTGAAATATCAAGGGGTGGACGGGATCGAAAAACCTGCAAGGACTGGAGCGGAGCGCCTCTTTGTTATAGAAATGAGCGCGTGATTAAGCTCCTTTATACCGACGGCTGCTTTATACTGCTCACTGCTTACCGTCGTTTTTCAGCATATACCAATGATACGGAGGGCTCTTCGAGTCCTCTTTTTTATTAATCTGGCATCCAGCAGCATTTTGTGGGTGTGTGAAACGCAATCCATCATTAGAAGCCACTTTTTAGCTGATCATTGTTATTCTTTTTGCAAGTTCCAGTTGATGGGTTACGCTTCGCTCTACCCATCCTGCCGTTCTTTGCAGCTTCCCCGACTGGATGATTTACCCTGCGCTCCATCCTGCCAGGCCCACCCCTTACGCAACGCCGCCGCTGACGCTGATATTTTGCCCGGTAACCCAGCCGGCTTCATTGCTGACCAGAAAAAGCACTACACGAGCAACGTCCTCCGGCTCGCCTATTCGACCCCGAAATGACATATTCGCCATTCGTTGGATCGTTTCCTCTGTTTTTCCCGCTGTAAACATTTCCGTATTGACTGGGCCCGGCGATACGATATTGGCGGTTATCCCCCGCTCCCCGGCTTCTCTCGCAAAGATGCGGGTGAGTTGCTCGACGGCGCCCTTGCTTGCCGCATAAGCACCGTAATTGGGCAGCATCAGCCGCGTCACGGTACTGGAGAGGCTGACTACGCGTCCACCGTCCGCAAGCCGGGTGGCGGCCTCTCGCAATGTGTAAAAAACGCCTTTGGTGTTGACACTCAAGATCCGGTCGAACTCTTCGTCGGTGATATCTGCAATTTTCTTCGAAAGGAGTAAACCCGCATTGTTGACAAGGATATCCGCGCGGTTGAAGCGTCCGATTGCTGCGTCAAAAAGTATGCGCGCCTCAGCCGGATGGCTGACGTCCGCTCTCACTGCCAGCGATTCGCTGCCGGCTCGTGAAATATCCGCGCATACGGCTTCGGCCGCCTTTCGGTTGAAAACATAGTTGACGATGACGTTGGCGCCAGCACCCGCCAGCGTTCGCGCGATCTCCGCCCCGATCCCGCGTGATGAGCCAGTGACAATGGCGGTTTTATCCTTAAGCGGTTTTATCATTAGCGAATGGGTAATTGAGTTTTGCGAATGTGCGGCAGGAGATTTTCAGGACTCCGCAGTCCTCTGCGCTTGCTTTTCCTCGCCTGCTTTTCCGTTTTTCAGTTTCTGCTTCGCTATATTCAGGCTTGATCGCCGGCAAAACTGAGTTCTACTCGGTTACCCGCAGGGTCTTTGATGAATAGCTGGGATATTCCGAGCGCGGGTACCCGGCCAGCCCTGAATGGAATATTATGCTGCTTCAGGTGCGCCTCCATTTGGACACGGTCAGTGCAAGTAAATGCCACATGATCGAAGGTGGTAGCAACATCGGTCCGCCTCACTTCATCCGGCGCAGCTTGGCTCAAGTGAAGTACGCATCGGTCGCCAACATAAAGCCAGTACCCAAAGCTTTCAAACGGCGGACGCTGGCCCTGAACAAGGCCTACAATTTCGCAGTAAAAATTCTTGAGCTCATCCAGCAGCTCACGTGGCGCCCGCAGATTGTAATGGTTGAAGGCGACCACACTCATGCGTTTGCCGGCATTATTATTGCTGGCCTCCCTTCACTTTGAGCAACTTGACCATATCCTGATTATTTTTACTGAGAGCCCAGTCCATGGCCGTTTTACCCCATTCGTTCCTGAGATTGGGGTCGGCCCCACGCTCAAGGAGAACCTTTACAGCATCGAGATGATTTCCCCGAGCGGCCATCATCAAGGCGGTCGTTCCATTATCGGAGGCCGAATTGACCGGAACACCTCCATCCAGCAATAGACGAATAATGCTCTCATGGCCGCCGGAGGCTGCATAGATCAACGGATTCCAGCCCGGATGGTTGATTTCCGCTCCCTTGATATAAAGTTTCTCGACGATGTCTCCAAAGCCTCGGTAGCTGGCAAGCATGATCGCGGTCTCGCCCCGCCTGTTGCGCAGGTTGAGCTTGGCGCCGGCGTTCACCAGAAGATCGACAAGATCGGCATTTTTATGGCTAACAGCCACCATCAGCAAGGTATTTCCCTGCTGATCGGGGGTATCGGGATCGGCTCCTTTGGCTAAAAGCTTTGCAATGTCAGTCGTGTTGTTATCTTCCACTGCCCAGCGGAGGTCTTCATAAATACCGGCCCCAGCGGTCGATTGATAGCACAGACTGGAAACGAGCACCAGGACAGTCAAAAAAAACGGTTTTCGTGATGAAATCATGGGTCAGGCTGCCTTGAATAAGGTGAAGAAGTTGTCGGTAGTGGCTGACGCGATTTCATTCACGCTGACTCCGCGCAAATCCGCTATGGCTTCCGCAACATGCCGTACGAAGGCAGGCTGATTTGTTTGTCCGCGATGCGGCACAGGAGCAAGGTATGGCGAATCAGTTTCTATCAACATTCTCCCGAGTTTGATTTTCCTGGCTACATCCTTGAGTGCAACGGCATTTTTAAATGTGACAATGCCTGAGAAAGAAATATAGAAATTCATGTCCATGGCTTGTTGCGCCACTTCCCAGCTTTCCGTGAAGCAATGCATCACCCCGCCAACAGTGTCCGCACCCTCCTCCGCCATGATCCGCAACGTGTCGGCAGCGGCTGCCCGGGTGTGGATAATGAGGGGTTTGCCGCACTGGCGGGCGGCGCGGATGTGCTGGCGGAAGCGCTCCCGCTGCCATTCCAGGTCACCTTGCAGACGAAAGTAATCCAGTCCGGTTTCACCAATCGCGACTACTCGGGAATTATCAGCCAGAGATGCCAATTGTGCTGCCTGAGGCTCGGCCAGGTTTTCGTAATCCGGATGCACGCCGACTGATGCGAACAGGTTGGAGTGAGTTTCGGCCAGTGCAAGCACTTTGGGAAAATTCTCGAGGTTGACGCTCACGCAGAGCGCATGACTTACGTTGTTATCGCGCATTCTACCCAGCAATTCGTCGAGGTTGCCCGCAAGATCGGGAAAATCCAGATGACAATGAGAGTCAACAAACATGGCTAAATAGAGGCTCCGGACGGGAGCGAAGGTTAATGAGGTTGCAGGGGCACCAACAGTGTTCCGCCAGCCTATATCTCAACCCGTACCGTTTCGTCTGGAAACGCCCGGCAGCATGGATGCATAGGAGAACAGCATTTCCTCCAGAAACAGGTGGGGATTGAGCGGATGGCTGGCAAGCTGTTGCGTTTTCGTTAAAGTACGCAAGTAGGTTATCAGCGACCGCGGATTTATCCCGAGCGCCAGGGGCTGGATGGCGGAAAACCTGTCCACATGGTAGCGGATTTTCCCCGCAGTGCGAAAGCTTAATAAATCATAACACCATTTTTGCATCCAGTTCACAACGGTAGGCAGATCCGATTTCTGCATTGCATCAGCCAAGGAAATAGGGTTGAAGGTTGCCGGATCGCTGAGGTGTTTAATAAAGGCATTGTGCTGTTCAAGGTAAGCTTCATCGTTGAATTCCAGTGCCGCCAACGGCGCATAGCCGGCTGAGGCCAGACAGGCCTCGGCATTTTTGATACCCTGCTGCTTAAGCCAATCAGCGGCAACAGCAGCACTCGGCGGGGGCATTGCGATTTGCAGGCAGCGGCTGCGTATGGTGGGCAGCAGATGCTGCGCCTGATGCGCGACCAATATGAATAACGTTCTCCCCGGCGGTTCTTCCAGATTTTTTAATAGTGCATTGGCTGCGGCGGGGTTCATGGTTTCCGCCGGATGGATCAGGATAATCCTGTAGCCATTCTGATGGCTCGACGTATTGATGAAATCGGCAAGATCCCGAATCTGATCAACACTGATCTGCTTGCTCGGTTTTCTTCTGGATTTTGCCCCTCCGGTTTCTGCTCCGGCTGCTCCCATGGGTTCCGCATCTGCCTCGGGGGCGCCGCTGTCACCCCAACTGTCATCCGAGGAAGCGGTCGCTGACGATGCTCCCGATAGTGCTTCAGGCTCTACCATGCGAAAATCCGGGTGAGTTCCCTGCTCGACCCATCTGCAACTTGCACAGTTCTCGCATGGTTCTCCTTCAACAGAAGGGTTTTCGCACAATCTGGATTTAGCCAGATAGCTGGCGAATGCAAATTTTCCCAGACCCTTTCTGCCCCTCAGCAGTAACGCATGGACGGGGAAAGTATGGGAAGCGTTGGAAGTGTTGGAAGCGTTGCGCCCCTGCCCGATCGCCGGGCCCAGAAGCGACAGTCGTCGCCATATTTCCTTTTGCCACGAATAAATCATATTGATTCACGGTATCTTACAATAATATCTTCAACTGATCTCTTAACAGTTTCCAAGGGCTCGCTAGCGTCTATCACGGCTATCCGCTGAGGGAATCTACGCGCTCGTTCGAGGTAGGCTTCTCTTACTCTCATAAAAAACTCATCCCGTTCTTTTTCAAACCGGTCAGCCTTCTTGATGACGCTGGTTCGCTGCCTGCCCAATTCGACTCCCACGTCCAGGTAAAGTGTCAGGTCAGGCTGAAATTTTCCCTGTACCCAATCTTCAAGTTGTGCAAGTTTGTGAGCGGGTATCCCCCTGCCTCCACCCTGATAGGCGAAGCTTGCATCGGTAAAACGGTCGGAAATTACCCAGTTCCCTTGGTTGAGCGCTGGCAGAATAACCTTGTCCAGATGTTCACGCCGAGCCGCGAACATCAAAAGTGCCTCGGTTTCGGCATGCATGATCTGCTGATTATCGAGCAGGAATTCCCGCATTCTTTCACCCAAGAGCGTACCGCCGGGCTCACGCGTAACCACTACGGTTGTTCCTTGATTACGAAAAAAATCTGCAAGCCAGTCGAGGTGAGTGCTCTTGCCTGCACCGTCTATTCCCTCCAGCGTGATAAATTTGCCCCTAGGTCTGGTGGAAGCCATTATTTTTTTGAAATCGTAAAAATAGACTGCAATAAAAAGTAGATGGAGGCAGCATGGTTGCCCCCGCAGTCTAGGAACCTCTGAACAGATCCCACGCGGGCGCGACGACGGCTTTGCGGGATGGGATGCGCGAAAGGCGACGAAGCGAATGCGACCGCGAAGGGCTGAGCAGTGTCTTCCGCAGGAAGATGCGATCCCGCAGCGGGATGCACGACCCAGTCATCCATAAATGCGGTCGCCGCATCCCCTACGCGGGTCGATCCCGCTTCGCGGGTCCCTCGCCCTGCGCTTCGGGTCGCGACCGCGAAGGGCTGAGCAGTACCTTCCGAAGGAAGATGCGACCGTAGCGGAATGCACGCCCCCGAGTCAATCCATAACCGCGGTCGCCGCATCCCCCTCCGCTGCCCGATCCCGCTTCGCGGGCCCCTCGTGCAACGCTACGGGGGCGCCCTTCGCTAGGAGCCAGACAAAGCAGTCCGCCCGCAAAGCCTCGTCCCGATGGGTTGCGGTAAAATCGGGCGCGACCGCGGAGGGCGGAGCAGTGCCTTCCATAGGAAGATGCGACCCCGCAGCGGGATGCAAGCGCCCAACCGATATACAATCTCGCGGTCTCGGCGCCCACCGCTGCCCGATCCCCACTTCGCGGGGCCCCTCGGGCGACGCTTTTGGACGCCACTGCGGTACACTCCTTGGCATCGTAGAACAAGCTACGACCTGCGTCGTGCGCCTTGTGATCATCCCGATTTTACCAGCAACGCGCTCCGCGGAGGATTTGTTCAGAGGTTCCTTAGCTTATACTGATAAACGACAGTAGCCCTACAATTGTGGCTAAGTCTGAATGAAAATATGAATATATCAATCTGGAAATTGGAAACCGGGCTTAACAGGTATACCATCAAGGGTGACGAATTCAAAACTCAGGAGTTCATTCATGCTTGACGATGTTAAAACTTCATTTGCAGGTTATGCCGTTTTAATGATACTGGTATCCGGGCTCATTTCATTCAACGCCTTTGCGGAACAAGTACCGGGAAATGACGGATCTGAACAGTCATCTGCCCCGATGAAGCCACTAACGAATTTCGAGAAGATGGAGTTGCACCACCGGCGCTACACCGCTGCCGCCAACAGTATGGCCCAGTTGGTCAAGCAACTGAGTCAAAAAATTCAGGAGGTCTCTCTGGCCGCGAAAACCGCGGAAGCCAAGGACAATTCCCAGAACAGGCGCCAGCTCGAAACCAAATTACGCCAGTTGGAGAATGCGGGTGCGACTTCCAGCATCCAGTATTCACAGCTTCAAGCTCAGATGCAGAATGAATATCGCAACTATATGGCGTTGAGCAACGACCTTAAGGATCGTTACGATATAGCCAAAGATTTAAAGAATCAGGAGAAGCCGGCCGGGGATGCGGCTGGCTCGAAAGAAAGGCCAAAAAAACCCCGGGAGCCCAAAGCGAAAGAAGCGAAAGAAACAGGGGCGAAAGAGACAAAAGAAGCAAAGGAGTCCAAAGCGAGGGGGGAAGTTAAAAGCGCAAGAACAAAAGAAACAAGGATTGAAGAGATGCAGTCAAAGCTTCTTTCCTCGTCTCCGTCAAAAGACCCGAGGGTGATGGACCTGGATCCCAACGAAGTCAGGGCGAGACGCGACGGGATTAAAAGTCCGACTTCAGTGCCAGTTCCGGCATTGGACCCCGGACCAACGCTGAACATTGTTCAGTGATTCAAGGTGAGGAGAATCCGCTCTCATCGCGAAATTCCCCACACCTCGGCCAGACGCGCATCCCGGCCGCAGTTGCTGCGATAGTATTTATAACGGATCGGGTTTTTGATGTAATAGTCCTGATGGTGTTCTTCCGCCGGATAAAACTCGGTGGCAGGCAGAATTTCGGTCACGATCGGCAGGTTGAAACGCCCCGAAGCCTCCAGTTCAGCTTTGGAAGCCTCGGCTTCGCGCTTCTGCTCGGCATCATGATAGAAAATCACGCTGCGGTATTGGGAGCCGTGATCACAAAATTGACCAGCCGAAGTGAGAGGATCGATCGTCGGCCAGAAAGCGGCAAGCAGTTTGGCATAACTTGTCTTTGCCGGATCGAAGCGAACCTGCACCGCTTCAACATGGCCTGTTTTGCCTGAAGATACCTGCTTGTAAGTGGGGTTAATCACGGTACCACCGATATAGCCGGATGTGGTCGAGATAACTCCCGGCATCTTATCGAAATCCGCTTCTGTGCACCAGAAACAGCCACCGGCAAATGTAGCGACTCCCACTGGTGAGGAGGCAGCGGACTGGTTATCAGGGCTTGTGTTTACCAGTTTGTTACGAGCATTGGATTGATCGCAGGCGCCAAGCGCCAGGAACAATACTGCGGTGAGCACTACAGCACCGGCTTGTTTCCAGTGAATACGATCAAAGATAGCCATTTAAGCAGAACAAATCATTTCATTCTGGACGCACGCGAAACAGGTGAGATAGCCTCAGCTCCGGAGTGCGGGTAACTGTTCCCCTTTCAACACGAATTGAAGCGCGACCCCATTGTTGCACCAGCGCTCCTTGCGCGGGAGCGGGCCATCATTGAACACGTGACCCTGGTGGCCTTCGCAACGCGCGCAGTGATACTCTGTTCGCGGCAGTATCATCCTGAAGTCTCGTCGGGTTCCCATATGGCCCTTGATGGGCTGGGTGAAGCTGGGCCACCCCGTGCCGCTTTCATATTTATACGCGCTATCAAACAGCGTTAAGTAACAGGCGGCGCAAATATAAGTGCCCTCGCGGTCTTCATGATTGAGCGGGCTGCTGCCCGGTCGCTCGGTATCTTCCTCAAACAGTACCTTATAAGCCGCGGGTGACACCAGACCCCGCCATTCTTCGTGTGGCTTGTTCAAAGGCTTGACCGTCGGGCCCGCTATGGACGTTTTACCGGGAGAGCATGCTGAAATAACGGGAAATGAAGCGAGCGTAGCAAGAGTTCGAAGTGCGGCTCGTCGGTTCATGAGAGAAGACCCTCCTTGTGTTATCACATCTTTGACCGCAACCGGCCGAGGATGGTTCGTCGGCGCCATTCGCGCGCCGTCAGCCATTGCAATGCTTTATTGAACAGCATCCACCGAATCACAACTTCAATAATATTTATAGCAAAAACAAACTTATCTATGAGCTATGATACATGAAGCCAGGGTTAACCTTTATCAAGGCGTGGTTTTATCCCTTCATTTAAAAGGATGATGCGGGTAAGCCATATAAGCTGAATTCAGCAGGTCCAGTGCTTCGGCCATCAACTGACTGGCAGTGAAAAATTATTCAGCTTTGGCGCCTGACGTGCACGACGTGAAAGAGAAAGACGAGAAAAAGACGCTGGAAAAAAGAAGGACTATCAAGGGGAGGTGGTGAAGGCTTCCACCTGGCATTGAAACTCCAAAACCGAAGCTCTCTATAATCAATAGGAGAAATACCATGCGACAAATTCGATCGTACTTGTCTCCAATCGCCGCAGCGGCGATGCTATCTTTCATGTCTGTCCCTGCCTGGGCCGTTTCTTTCACTCAAACCAACCTGGTTACCGATGATCAGACGGCTAACGCTGCGCAAATCACTGATCCGGGACTCAAGAATGCGTGGGGCATGTCATTTGGTCCTACGACACCATTCTGGGTCTCCGCCAATGGCTCCGGAACGGCGAATTTATATTCGGTGGATCCGGGAACCCAGGCAACCACCAAACAGGGGCTGACTGTTTCGATTCCCGGGGATGGCAGTGTAACGGGACAAGTATTCAACAGCTCAGCATCATTTAACGGCGACCGTTTTCTGTTTGTGAGCGAAGACGGCACGGTTTCCGGCTGGCGTCCGACATTGACCCCAAACACGGCAGCCGAAACAATTGCTTCGGCGTCCACGGCAAATGTTTACAAAGGCGCCGCCATCGGCAATGTCTCAGGGCATGATTATCTTTATGCGGCTAACTTTAAAACTGGCGCAATCGACGCTTATAAGGGAGATGCCGCAGCTCCAGCATTGTCCGGATCATTTACCGATCCTGGCCTTCCCAGCGGATATGCACCCTTCAATGTGCAGAATCTCAACGGCTCGCTCTATGTCTCTTATGCTTTACAGGACGCCGCCAAGCATGATGAGGTGGCTGGCGCGGGATTGGGGTATGTTGATAAGTTCGGCCTGAGCGGCGACTTTCAAGGTCGAATCGCTTCCGGGGGTACATTGAACGCACCATGGGGAATGGCGATCGCGCCCTCCTCGTTTGGCGCCATGGCGGGTGATTTGCTGGTGGGGAATTTCGGGGATGGCCACATCAATATTTATGACCCCACTAGTCATGCGTTTCTTGGGCAAGTGCTCGATGCGAACAATCAGCCGATCGTGATCGATGGCCTATGGGCTATCTCACCTGGAAATGACGGATCCGGGGGAAGCAGTCATTTGCTGTACTTCACAGCCGGACCCAACGATGAAGCTCATGGGTTGTTCGGCGTCCTCCAGCCTGTTCCGGAGCCCTCGGAATATGCGATGATGCTTGCCGGCCTTGGGTTGTTGATGCTTGCGACCAGACGCCGCATCATACAAATGAAAGCGAGCTAAAAAGAGCTGTACTCAGCAAGGTTGCATCAGCTTGATTCTCGGTCCGGGCTTTTATGCCCGGACCTCCTGTTAGATAGACAGGTACGTAGGTAGGTAGGTACGGAGATAGGTAATCTCATTCGCTGCAATTACCTGAGACTGAGCAAGTGCTCTCCTTAGGTATTGTCCCCTCACACGAAATAAACAAACCAGGGGAAGCTAGTTTCCCGTTCTTCGGCCCTCTTTTCGGGTTATTATTCCTTCTCCATCAGAAATTCTGCTGACATAAATCCAGCCGCCCTGGCTCCCAGATCTAAGTGTTCGACCAACCATACGACGATTAATGTCGTTCTTCAGGCCTTTGCGCCGTCTTGTCGCGATGCGCAAACACCAGTCCCGCAATTTCCACACCGACACCAACGAGGAATAATAATGCGCCCACCCAGATATTTTCAGGGGCGAAAAACATCAACAAACCGCCCAGAATAAGCAGCGGAACGGATAATAATCGCTTTGTGCGGGGATTTCGGATCATTCAATCAAATACTTCAAACACGATAATATCAATATAGCCCTCATCCGCGAAAATGCGAGTGGATAAAAGTAATTACTAGGAACCTGCCATTGTTCCTATTCAAGCGAAAAGATGCTGAAGCAGTCCTATCGGGACTCAGAAATCTTATAGTAAATTCTCGAAAATATCTGTAACTGATTGTGTTTACGAAAACTTCCGATCAAACATGGCGCCGGGCCAATCTGCCCAAGCCCGTTTATTCCGAAGTCCTGCCTGTCGTTGCGCGGCGGGACGAGATTGCACGCGCGGTCGAGGAAAACCAGGTCGTCATCATTTGCGGGGAGACCGGGTCGGGCAAGACGACGCAGTTGCCGAAGATCTGCCTCGAGCTCGGGCGCGGCGTTGCAGGCATGATCGGGCATACGCAGCCGCGGCGCATTGCAGCGCGCACCGTCGCGGACAGGATTGCTTCCGAACTGAATAGCGCCTTGGGACATGCGGTGGGATACAAGGTGCGGTTCTCGGATAAGGTGAGCAGGCAGACTTATGTCAAGCTCATGACCGACGGCATTCTGCTGGCCGAAACCCAGGGCGATCCCCTGCTGCGAGCCTACGATACACTCATCATCGATGAGGCGCATGAGCGCAGCCTGAATATCGATTTTCTGCTCGGCTATCTCAAGCAACTGCTGGCCCGCCGCCCCGATCTCAAGCTTATCGTGACTTCCGCCACCATCAATGCCCAACGCTTCTCGGCGCATTTCAATGATGCGCCGGTGATCGAAGTATCGGGCCGCATGTATCCGGTAGAAGTGCGTTATCGCCCTGCCGATTTCATCCGCCATGCTGCTCGTCGGGGCCGGAATCAAGACCGGGCTAAGGATGAAGCCGCCGAGGAAGCGCAGGAAGAAGGCGATATCGAGCAGGCGATCCTGGATGCAGTGGACGAAGTCACGCGTGAAGGCGCGGGCGATATCCTGATATTTCTGCCTGGCGAGCGCGAGATTCGTGAGACGGCGGAAGCACTGCGTAAACATGCTCTGGATACACCTGGCATTGGTCGTCACGGCGCCGAGGTCCTGCCGTTGTTTGCGCGTCAGTCTTATGCCGATCAGGAACGGGTATTCAGGCCGGGCGGAAGCAGCATGAGGCGCATCGTGCTGACTACCAATGTCGCAGAAACCTCGCTCACTGTTCCGGGTATCCGTTATGTGATCGATACTGGATATGCACGCCTCAACCGCTACAGTTATCGGAACAAGGTGGAACAATTGCAAGTGGAAAAGATCTCGCGTGCTTCCGCCAACCAGCGCGCGGGACGCTGCGGACGGGTGATGAGCGGTATCTGTATCCGGCTCTATTCAGAAGAGGATTATCTTGCGCGCCCAGAATTCACCGACCCTGAGATCTTGCGCTCCTCGCTCGCGGCAGTGATTTTGCGCATGAAGTCGCTCAAGATTGGCGCAGTGGAAGATTTTCCCTTTCTTGACCCGCCTCTGCCACGAATGATCGCGGACGGATACCAGCTTCTCGCAGAACTTGGCGCTGTGGATGACAGCAACGCGCTGACCCAAGTGGGCTGGCGCCTGGCGAAATTCCCGATCGATCCGAAAATCGCACGCATGATCCTCGCTGCAAAAGAGGAAAATTGCTTGAGCGAAGTACTCGTCATTGCTGCCGCACTGAGTGTGCAGGACCCGCGCGAGCGGCCGTTCGAGCGCCAGGAGGCGGCGGATCGGATACATCAGCGGTTTCAGGACGAGCGCTCCGATTTTCTCGCATACCTGAAGCTGTGGAACTTTTTCGATGACCTGCTGAAGCACAAAAAATCGAATCGCAAGCTGCTGGCGGAGTGTCAGGCTAATTTTTTATCTCTTCGGAGAATGCGCGAGTGGCGCGATATCCGTGGTCAGTTGCACGCACTGGTGATGGAGACAGGGCTGCGGCCAAACGAAATTCCGGCCTCATACGAAGAAATCCACCAGGCATTGCTGGCTGGGCTACTGGGCAATATCGGCTTTAAATCAGACGAGGATGGCGAATATTCAGGGGCACGGGGAATCAGATTCTCCCTATTTCCCGGTTCCATACTGAGGAAAGCCAGGCCCAAATGGGTTGTTGCAGCGGAATTGACGGAAACCACCCGGCTCTACGCACGCTGCGTGGCGAAAATCGATCCTGCATGGGTGGAAAGAATCGCAGCCGGGTTATGTAAAAAACACTATTTCGATCCTCACTGGGAGAAAACCCCGGCACAGGTGTCGGCGTACGAGCGCGTGACGCTGTATGGCCTTACTGTGGTGCCAAAACGCCGGGTTTATTACGGCGCCATCAACCCGCGGGAAGCGCGCGAAATTTTTATTCGCGCGGCGCTGGTAGCCGGCGAATACGCAACCCAGGCGCCGTTTTTCATACATAACCGCAAGCTTATCGAAAGCGTTGCCACATTGGAGCATAAAGCCCGGCGACCGGACGTACTGGTGGATGAAGCGACGATTTTCGCTTTTTACGATGGCGTCATCCCCGACGGTATCGCTAATGGCGCGGCATTTGAAAAATGGCGTAAGCAGGCCGAGCGGGAGAGCCCCGGATTACTCTATCTCAGCAAAGATTACCTGATGCGCCATTCGGCAAGCAGTGTTACCGAGGAACGATTTCCGGACAGCATCACAGTGGACGGCACTCGGCTGCCATTTACTTATCGCTTCGATCCCGGGCACATGCTGGACGGCGTCACGGTCACCGCGCCACTGCCGCTATTGAATAAACTGGATCCTGCGGGATTCGATTGGCTGGTTCCGGGACTAACTCGTGAAAAGGTAACCTGGTACCTGAAGGCGCTTCCGAAACAGATACGCCGCCATGTCGTGCCCATCCCGGAATTTGTCACGCACTTTCTTGAGGGTCAGGAGCATGAATCTACAGCAGACCGACACGGGCCTTCTCCATCTTCTTCTCCATACTTGGCCCCGCTTGCCAAGGTGCTGGCCGAGTTCGTCTTTTCAAGGACGGGCATTACCGTTCCCCCGGATAACTGGCAGGATGAGAAGCTGCCTCTGCATTTGCTGATGAATTACCGAATTGTCGATGATGCGGGACAGGAACTGGCGATGAGCCGCAATCTTGCGCAACTCAAGGCACAACTTGGGAAGGCAGCGCAATTAACATTTTCAGATCTCTCAGGGACCTCCTCAGGCGTGTTTGACTCGCACTCCGACAAGCAGCTTTCAATCGAGCGGGATGAGCTGGTACGCTGGGATTTTGGCGACCTTCCTGAAGAAATCGTCTTTACGCGTGCGGGCAAAAAGCTTACCGGCTACCCCGCGCTAATCAATCGGGAGGGAAAGGTGGCGATTCGCCTGTTCGATACACAGGCTGCTGCACAAGCAAGCATGCGCGGCGGAGCGCGCCAGTTGCTGCGTTTTGAACTCAGGGAGCAGATGAAGCAACTGGAAAAGGACTTGTCGGGGCAGAGCCGCTACTTCGGTCAAACCGCTTTGCAATTACATATGCTCATCAGCCCGGACGCGCTCAGGGAAGATATGCTGAGCGCCATCGCAGACCGTGCATTCATCGGCAACGATCCGATACCCCGTACCGAAAAGGAGTTTGCCGCGCAGAGGCAGCGGGCAAGAGCGCGGCTGCCCGCAGTGGCCGATGCTGTTATCCGGATTGTACGAAGTATTGCAGACGAATGTCAGGCGGTGCTCGGCAGGCTTTCCCTGATGGATAGAGGGAGCGGTTCTGGCAGGCCTGCTCCACTCAGGGCGCCGGCAAACGATCCGGGAAAACCGGAGGAAAAATTGAAAAATGAGCTCAACAGGCAACTGCGGAACCTGGTTTATCCCGGATTTTTGAATGAAACGCTCTGGGAGCGGCTGCAGCATGTGCCGCGTTATCTGAAGGGCATGGACCTGCGTCTGGATAAATATCCCGCCAACCCCGAGCGCGATATGCGTCATGCAGCGGTAATTGCGGGATTTTGGCAACAATATGAGCGACGGCTGGAAAAGCACCGAAAGGCCGGGATCGACGATCCGACACTGACCGAATTCCGCTGGCAGATCGAAGAACTGCGTATCTCGCTGTTTGCCCAGGAACTGAAAACACCCTACCCTGTTTCCGTCAAACGCCTTCAGAAATTATGGGAAGAAATCCCCGCGTGATTGAGAAGCTGAAGGAGCGAGCGCGATAGTCGGTTTGATGGGTACGCTCCGCTGCACGCATCCTGCAATCGGGTCGTCAGGCGTCGCCCGACCTGCAACTACCGATATCCGTCCTGTTGGGTTACAAAATAATCCGCTCGACACGATAGTTTGCCACCAGCCTGGTTTCGGTATCCGGGCCGACCTGCACCACATCCCTGTCGGCGTTGGCGGTTTCCACGCAGACGAAGCGCTCATAGTCATCGTCCTCCAGATCTACGCTTTCCGCCGAGATTTTTGCCCAGGGATTCCATACTACGGCGGTCTTGCTGCCTTTCGAATTTATCCTGATTCGCCGGTCGAACGCCGCATCACTAATGACCAGCTCGCCCGGTACATTGCGAAAGATCCTGTCCACTTCCCTGTCGATGGTTATCGGTCCGGTCTGGAATTTGAGCATCCCATGGTCTGTTTTATCGATATACTCAGTGCCCGCCAACCCTGAAACAACTATTTCACTGATATGCCCGACCTTGAAATAGGTATGCAGGGCCTGGGTTAGGGGAAACGTATCTCCGTTTACGCTGCGAGTGATCAGCTCCAGATTGAGTGCCTCACCCACAGTGATTTCCAGCGAAAGATCAAATGAGTGCGGCCATATCGTTCGGGTTTCCGCAGAGGCTTTCAGGCCCAGCGTAACCTTTCCTTCCCCATTCGGGGTTGCTTCCGTGCGTATGACCTCCCAGAAGCGATTGCGCGCAAAGCCATGCGGCGGACGGCCTTTTCCCTCAGGATCAGGCCCGAACCAGGGCCAGCAGACAGGAGTGCCGCCCTTGATTGATTTACCAGCCTGATAGTACGCGCGCTCGCTGAGAAACATCAGGTTGTGCGGTTCATTGGCAGGTTGAAAAGATAGCACCTGCCCCGCATAAATGGAAATTATCGCGCTCGCTTTGGCGTTATCGACCCTGATATAAGGAAATCCGCCTGCTCCTTCGATGAATTTGATGTGATCGGCGATACCGTAATCGTTATTCAACTGTTCGATGTTCATGATATAGGTCCTGTCAGCTTTCCGGTTTGCCGCAGCGCAGATTGAAGGAGCGGATCTTCACTCTGAAGCAATCCGCTCCGAAACCTGCAATAATGACATTATAATAGCATGCCCGTATTTCTCCGAAATATGGTTTTCCCCTGAAATGCGATCCGGACAGGTCTCAAGCCCGGATAAGACTCGAAAAAGCACTGGCGTTAAGGATACAAGCGCGACATTCGAAAGAACTGACGTGGTTCGGTTGAACATGGCATGCAGCATGCCTGTAACAGATTTAATAAAGCGAATAAAGCAGTGAGGGTTTGTCAGTGAAGCTTGTCGATTGACGTGGAGTTTCTTTGAGTAATCAAACGCCCTCTTCTTCACAAAATAAATCATTTTGGCAAAAACTCGGCCCTGGGCTTGTAACCGGCGCTGCCGATGACGACCCGAGTGGGATCGCGACTTATACACAGGTTGGCGCGGGATTCGGTTATTCGTTGCTGTGGGCGCCCGTTCTGACTTTCCCGCTTATGGTCGGGATTCAGATGGTAAGTGCCAACATTGGCCGTGTAACAGGCCATGGTCTCGCGGCGAACATCCGCCAGCGCTATCCTTCATCGCTCTTATATAGTCTCATCTTTTCCGTGGTGATCGCCAACACCATCAATATTGGCGCCAACCTCGGCGCGATGGGCGCTGTGCTTAAGCTTCTCATCGGAGGGCCGGCCCATCTGTACGTCATGTTGTTCGCGCTTACGTCGCTGGTTCTGCAAATCTTCATACCTTTTTCACGGTATGCACCGATCCTCAAATTGCTCACGTTATCGCTTTTTACATACGTAGGCACCGTATTCGTTGTCGAGGTACGATGGAATGAAGTGTTCTACAACACGGTTATGCCATCGATATCATTCAAGGCCGATTACGCTGTTGCTGTAGTCGCTGTCTTTGGCACCACCATCAGTCCCTATCTATTTTTCTGGCAAGCGTCACAGGAGGTTGAAGAACAGCGAGCGACGGATGGTGAAGAACCTCTGAAAAAAGCACCGCAGCAAGCCAAAGCCAACCTGGATCGAATCAGGATCGATACCTATGTCGGCATGGGGTTTTCCAACCTCATCGCTTTCTTCATCATGCTGACCGCGGCGGTAACGTTAAACTTTCATGGTGTCACCCATATCCAGACCGCGGCGGAAGCTGCAGAGGCACTGCGGCCTGTAGCGGGCGAATTCGCATTCCTGCTGTTCTCCATGGGCATTATCGGGACAGGATTGCTCTCTCTGCCGGTCCTTGCGGGCTCGGCCGCTTATGCGGTAGCGGAATCGTTCAACTGGCGCATTGGCCTCGAACGCAAGTTGGTCGAGGCAAGAGGCTTTTACATGATCCTGACGATCGCAACCCTTCTGGGTGTAATACTCAATTTCACCCCCATTGATCCCATCGATGCCCTATTCTGGAGCGCTGTCATAAATGGGGTGATAGCAGTGCCTATCATGGCAGTGATGATGTTAATGGCTGTGAGATCTGATGTGATGGGCCAATTCGTCATCTCAGCCCATCTTCGAATTCTAGGCTGGCTTGGAACAATTGTGATGGCGCTCGCTGTCGTGGTGATGGGAGTAACCTGGAACACGGGGGCGTGAGATTCAGTGTATCGATTTGCGTAATGGCGAAATCTGAGGCGGCGAAATCTGAGGCGGCGTCATGCTTGCTGGTATGCTTCCTCTTCGAAAATCTTGCCGGGGATGCCTGGCGTGGTTTGTTTGTCGGGGTCGCGCCTGTTATTAACGCAGCAGAATCAGCTTGGGAATCGCGTCCTTACCCGCCCATACTATGGCGTTTTGACGGAATTCCCTGCCCAGGATGCGCGCCTCCTCAAGCTCAAGCCCCAGCACGAGGAAACTTTCCTCTGGCGACCAGCTTTCACGCGGGTCAGAACCCGTCCCTTCGATAACCTGGTCCGAGTGGGAAACATATTCATCCAGCTTATTGCGAAGCGCAGCGCACGCCGCGCGGTTTGACTCGGGATTTTGCCGGACACCGCGCGGATTGCATGCAGTAATGAACGCGGCGCATTGATGACCTGATACGTTAAAAAGCTGTGACAGCCGTGCGGAATATTGATCCACGTGCAATGTAATCAGATCAGGACCCCGGCCGGCCTGATAATGGGCCGAGCGGTAAGCTTTGACCAGGTCGCCGGGTATCTCGGACTGAAGCAACGCAACCTCGCATTCTTTGTTATGGAAAATATCAGTTTGGCAAAGTGACAGCTTCCCGCTTTTCAATATAGGCTGGGCCGACACAGGTTTAAACCCCAGTGCGTTTTAAGCTGGACTGCTGGGCCACCTTTGGTTCGCGAAAATTCCACCTCCTTCTCTTGGTTTCTTAGAGCTCGCGACCACTCCCTGTAATTAGCCTGGCGCCCCGATCGGAGGTGAAATAGGACCATAACCACCCAAGCATGACTATCATGCGATTACGAAAACCAATCAGGAAGAAAATGTGAACACAGCCCCACAAGAGCCATGCCACGAGACCGCTGAGACGTATCCATCCAAAATCCAGGACCGCAGATTTATGCCCTATGGTTGCCAGGTCACCGGCATGATGATAATGAAAGGCAGGCTGGGCGTCCTCCCCAGGCTGGTTGCTACCACCCCTAATGGTGCCTGAGTGATTCAAACGCCGCAACAGCAGTTCGGCAACATACTTGCCTTCCTGTTTGGCGGCGGGAGCAATGCCCGGTACGGAGCGTCCATCCGGCCGCAAAACCGCGGCGGTATCGCCGATTACAAAGATGGCAGGGTCTCCTGGCAATGACAGGTCGGCCTGCACGCATACACGTCCTGAACGATCCGGCTCAACGCCAAGCCACTGGGCGGCTGGCGAAGCGGCAACACCCGCAGCCCAAACAAGGGTGCCTGCATAGATTCTCTTGCCTCCGGCTATCACCCCTTCCGCATCGCAGCACTCAACCATGGTGCCTGTTATTACCTCAACTCCCAACTGCTCCAGTGAATGCCGAGCCTTCTCCGCCAGTGACGGAACAAAGAATGGCAAGATCTGTGGACCCGCCTCGATCAGGACAATTCGCGCCACCAACCCTCGCAATGCCCGGGACTCCTGCGCCAACTCGATCTTCGCCAGCTCAGCAATAGCTCCGGCCACCTCCACGCCTGTCGGGCCTCCACCGATGACGACAAAGCTGAGCAGCCGGCGCCGTTCCTCCGTGTCCTCCGTAGTTTCGGCTCGCTCCAGGGCATCGAGAACGCGATTACGGATATCAAGCGCATCCTCGATCTGCTTGAGGCCGGGCGCGAACTCTTCCCAGTCGTCGTGGCCAAAGTATGAATGCCGCGCGCCTGTGGCAATCACAAGGGCATCATAGCCGATAAGGCGCGCATTTTCGCGCAGCCGTACCGTTCTTGCCCGCCTGTCAATCGCCTCGACATGGCCGAGCACCACTTTTGTACTGGCCTGATTCCGCAAAATCCTTCGAATCGGGGTAGCAATATCCGCCGGAGACAGGGCAGCGGTAGCAACCTGGTATAGCAATGGCTGAAATAGATGAAAATTACGCTGATCCACCAGCGTAATTTCGGCAGCCGCACCCTTCAGCCTCCTGGCGCAAGCCAATCCGCCAAACCCCGCGCCCAGGATCACAATTCGTGGCAGCCCCTGACTTTTACTTTGACTATGCTCACCCTGTCTCACTGGCTCAACCATTATTTCGTCCGGGCCATTTAGCCGATTTTTGACCGATTTCGCCGATAAAATGCATGATCCGGGTCCATGATCCATTCCCCCTCGCGTTGGGGTTTCTGCTAAATCTTCCGTTCAACACCTAGCCGTTTTTCATTAGAAATTGAATTAATGGCGTAAACGTAACGGCCTTAACCCCCGTAGCCCCCGGATCAGATTACCCTGGACGTAGATTCAACATAGGTCAGCAGAGGGAGACTGTCAAAAGAAGAAGGCCGGATGATTTGGCTCCTGGTTGAGATTGGCTGCGTAAGAGCGATGGCGGAGACGAGGAATATCTCAGCCCCTGCTACCAAAATTTCACAAAGGCGGCTGTATTGAACCCAGATAATCAGTTCGGCGGCTCTTCAAGCCTACGTGAGTGCTGGCCTAATGGATTATCTGGGTTGAACATTCATGACCCTCGCCAGCAGGGCATGCCTGCGCCCCCAACGCAACAGCTCTATCATTGCTCGCAGGAGATCAAGCCGTTTGCGGTATAATCATCCTGCACATTATCGGGATCGGCCCGACGTAAAACGATATCGAACTCTTCCAACTTCCTCAAACGGTCGGATAGCATATTGGAAGCGATTTTTTCCGGGGGCGGTCGAAAAATCCCCGAAATAGCGCTTATCCAGGAACATGATGTCCCGAATGACTAGCAAGTTCCATTTATCGCCAACCATATCGAGTGCACAACTCACCGGCAGGATGAACGCCTGACCTGATTTCCCTTCGCCATTACCGCCTCATTTATTTTTTGTTGCATTACGCGATGAACTCATTATACTTTCATTGTGCAATCATACACGACGATAATGAAGTGCTAACTCATCGTCGGCAAATCCAAATTTACAAATTTAGAACGGCTTTGTCTTCTGGCAAAGTTGCGGGCTGGCGTGCATGAGCACGCCGCGCCCGAATGACATCTCTCATCCTGTGGCATATCGATCAGATATGAATACGGAGGCAACCGAACAAGTCAGAGGAGGTATTTAATGATTAAGCAAGCGATTCGAGCGAGCTCAGTGGCGCTCGTTTTTGCCGCGGCGATATACGCCGGTGCGGCGGCGGCGCATG
>JADMIO011545362.1_pt1 | contig 50076 bp, 40 predicted proteins | sample 8958161 | NCBI WGS metagenome assembly JADMIO01 (sample SAMN16585339, study PRJNA669376) | soil metagenome | isolation source: Crop rotation soil | place: USA: Cullars Rotation, Alabama | collected 2011
CGCGACAACTTGTCCACGTGGAATTCTAAGCTTAGGATCCCAATGTGCTGGAAAGACTTGAAGCAGCGACCCAAGACGGTGCCGCAGCGGCAGGCGGCCGCAGCGGTCGGACAGATCCATCTCATGTCGGTATACGAGGAGTTGTTCGGGCGTCACGGCGTCGCAGTGGCGCAGATCCTCCTCACTCACGACGATCTCGCCAATCGCCGGCGCTACCTGAACGCGCGCCACACGATCGAAACCCTTTTCAACGCGAACGTCGTGCCGGTTGCGAACGAGAACGATACGGTTGTGACCGCCGAGCTTACTACCTTCGGCGACAACGACAATCTCTCCGCGTTGATCGCGGGATTGGTGGAGGCAGACCTGCTGGTCCTGCTGAGCGATGTGCCCGGGCTGTACACCAAGAACCCGGCATTGCATCCCGACGCCGAGCTCATTCACCTGATCGGTGAGAACGGTGCGGGAGCCCGGTCGCTGTCGATGGAGGGCCAGAGCACGGTTGGTACAGGCGGTATGGCCTCGAAATTCGAGGCCGCGCGCAAGGCTGCTGCAGCCGGTATTCCGACCGTGATCGCAGACGGCCTGACCTCCGGCGTGCTCGCCAATGTCTTCGATCTCAAACAAACCGAAGGCACCTTGTTCGTACCGAATGACGATCGCATGAGCCGGCGCAAGCACTGGATAGCCTACACGCTCAAACCTACCGGATCGTTGGTCCTCGATGACGGTGCGGCCGAAGCGCTGGCGGCGAAGGGACGCAGTCTGCTGGCGAGCGGAGTACGTTCGGTGGAGGGCAAGTTCGAGAGTGGCGCTTGTGTGCGCTGCGTCGACGGCAAGGGCAAGGAGCTAGCGCGGGGCTTGGTCAATTACAGCGCAGCCGAGCTCGACAAGATCAAAGGCGCTCACAGCAGTAAGATCGAGTCACTGCTGGGTTACAAGCTTACGGACGAAGTCATCCACCGCAACGATTTGGTCCTGACCTAATCCTGAACCGGACAAGAGAATGTATTCTATCGCGAAGACGCGAAGTGCCGGAACCCGTCGCCCCACGGACGTCATTCCCGCGAAGCAGACTGTCGATTTACTCTAAACCACCGTCACCGGCCGTTGCACGCGGCCATGTGCTAGAAGGTCGCGTCGGACGGTGGGAGGTTGAGGATGAGGCGACGACAGACGCGGGTGCCCAATACGGCTCAGCCGAGCTTGAGCTTCGGTGATGCGCCGCCAGCGCACGACGGGCGTACCAAGGTTCGTTTCGGGGCGACGCAGTTCGTCGAAGCAACGCCCTGGCACCTTTTCGTGGGCGGCGAGCGACTCGATGCGTATTTAAAAGGCCACGGATTGGATTGGATCGTGAGGCTGCGTGAAGAGCTGCAGAAGGTGGACTTCAGCCCCCTAGAGCTCAATTACCAAGGGACAGGGCGGCCACCGTATCACCCCCGAATGATCATGGGGCTGATCGTGTACGGAGTGCTCAAACGCAAAAGCTCATTGCGCGAAATCGAAGAGCTTGCGGTGGCGGACGTGGGGGCGTGGTGGATCTGTGGGGGGCAGCAGCCCGATCACAGCACGATCGGGGATTTCCTGGTGCGTCACCAAGAGGAGATTAAGGAAGAGTACTTCAACCGCTTGGTACGTGATCTGGTAGGGCGCAAGGGAATCACTGCGGGGGTAGTGGCCGGCGATGGGACAGTCATCGAAGCCAGTGCAAGCCGCTATGCGATGCTGACGCAAGAAGCTGCGGAGAAGGCAGCCACCAAGGCAAGAGAGGCGGCCGAACGCGACCCGAACGACGATGATCTGGCGAGTAAGGCTAGGCACAGTGAGCAGGTCGCCCAAGTTGCAGCGGAGCGGGTGGAGCAAAAGAAACGCAAAGGCCGAACGCAATCTGAGCACAGCGCAGTGGTTGCTGCGCAGGAGCCCGAGGCGGTGGTGCAACGATGTAAGGATGGTCGTAGGCGGGCTGCGTACCTGCCCTCTATATTGGTGCACGAAAGCGGGCTGATCGTAGCGCAAGCATTGGACCCCAGTCATGAAGCAGCGGTTGTCGGGAGCATGCTGGATCAGCATCAGGCGGTCTTTGGCGCCAATCCTCGCGCCGCCCTTTTTGATGCCAATTACTTCACCCACCAGGTGCTGGGTGAAGCGCTAGCGCGTAGCATCGATATCCTTTGCCCCTCCGGTACGAGCCATGATGAGCAGTGGCAGCGTCGAGGAGCGAAAGGGAAGTTCGGCAAGTGCCAGTTCCAGTACGAGGAGCAGAGTGATCGCTACCTTTGCCCGGCAGGGCAATGGCTGCAGGCGAGCAAGCGGTATCGCGACCGCAACAGCGGGCAGATGGCGCGGAAGTATCAAACCAAGCAGTGTGCGAGCTGCGAACTGCGAGCGCAGTGCACGCAAAGCACGACCGGGCGATCGATCGTGCGGTTCGACGGCGACGAGATCAAAGAGGCGATGGAACAGGTGATGGGGCAAGGGCGAGCGCGCGCCTTGTACCGACTTCGAGGTGAGATCGTCGAGCGTGTGTTTGCCGAAATCGGATGGCGGCAGGGGCTGCGGCGATTTCGTCGACGCGGGCGAATTGGGGCGGCGTTAGAATTCAGCCTGCACTGCATAGCGCACAACCTGAAATGGGCCACAAATCACGGCCCATTTGGCTCCTTGGGAGCGCTTATAACCCACTTCTGGCGTTCGTGGCGCCTACTTCTCCAGTCGTGGCCACAACCGGCTCCCACCAAGTGGGAGCGACTCGAGATCGCACTCTTCGCAATCGGATAAGTCGTTTAACGACAGTCTGGAAGGCGGGAATCCACCCCCCAACCGCGCATGGATGCCCGCCTTCGCGGGCATGACGGCGGTGGAGTGAGTGCGCTTCCGAGTGTGAATTGGAGGGCAAGGCCAAAGTTGGATGGTGTTTCTTGCTTCGCGGCTTCGCGCCTTGGCGAGAGATAATGTTTCTGTCATCTCAGGGCCAGTTAACGGTCTCGCTTCTTCAGCGCATTGCGGAAATCCGGCTTACGCTTCTCGACGAAAGCGTTGCGGCCTTCCTGGGCTTCGGCAGTGCCGTAGTAGAGCTCGAGGGCGCTGAAGCCCATCTCGGTGATGCCGTGGATGTGATCGGTATCCGCATTGAACGAGAACTTCGCTAGCTTGAGCGCGGTGGGGCTCATCTGCAGCAGCTCGGCGCACCACTTCTCTACTTCGCTCCGCAACTCCGCCGCCGGCACGACCTTGTTGACCAGTCCCATCTCCAGTGCCTGCTGCGCCGAGTATTGCCGGCACAGATACCAGATCTCACGCGCCTTCTTCTCGCCGACGACGCGCGCCAGATAGGCGGTGCCGAAGCCCGGATCGACGCTCCCGACGCGCGGACCCACCTGACCGAACACCGCCGTATCTGCGGCGATGGAAAGATCGCAGACCACGTGCAGGACGTGACCGCCACCGATCGCAAAACCGTTCACCATGGCGATCACCGGCTTAGGGATATTGCGGATCACGCTGTGTAGAGTTCCGACGTCGAGTCCGATGCCAGCGCCGTCGCCGTAGCCTTTGTCGCTGCGCGCCTTCTGATCTCCGCCGGAGCAGAAGGCCTTTTCTCCCGCGCCGGTGAGAACGACGACGCCGACGTCATGGTCCGCCCAGGCGGCGCGCACGGCTGCGATCATCTCGTCGACCGTCTCGACGCGAAAGGCGTTGCGGACTTCCGGTCGATTGATGGTGATCCAGGCGACACCGTCTTTGGTTTCGTAGAGAATGTCTTGGTAGGCCATAGCGCGCGAACCTAGCAGGGCGCGGGCACTTCAGGCTAGCGAGGCACGGACACCCGCGATCGCCGGGTTTCGGTCGCCTGTCGCACAGGACGGCGCGGACGACTAACAGGCAACAGGCAACAGGCGACAGTCGATACGAATTCGGGCAAGCAGGGGGAAACGCGCGGCGGCTATCCGATCCGGAGAACCAGTCCTTCGCGCGCCGCGCGGCTCTGCGGGAAGACCTTGCGCGCCACCGCTTCCATGCGCGGAACCTGCGTGTCACCGCGTGAGGGGTCGTGGTGAAACAGGATGAGCTCCTTCACTCCAGCGTCGCGTGCGACCTGAGCCGCCATTCGTACGGTGCTGTGACCCCAGCCCTGCTTGTTGTTCTCGCTGCGATGGTACTCGTTCTCGGTGTACTGCGCGTCGTGAATGAGCACATCGGCTCCGGCGGCAAAGGCGACGACGTCCTCATAGCCTCCCAGCGGGCTTTCCACGTCGGTGGCGTAGACCAGCGAGTGATCGCCGCAGGTAACTCGATAGACTTGCACTCCGAACTTCGGATGCGCCCGACTATGAAGCGCATCGATGCGCGTCGCCGGCCGGCCGGGCAACTCGACTCTTTCGCTCGTGTCGAGGCCGGAGATTTTGATCTGCGCCTGCAACTCTCCCAACTCCACCGGGAAGAAGCGCGGCTTCATCATGTGCGCCAGCGCCTTCTGCACCGGATGTCCGTGATCTTCCGGACCGTAGACGTTGCATTGCCAGCCGGGCTGATAGAACGGCTTGAAGAAGCGCAGGCCCTCGATGTGATCATGGTGCATGTGGCTGAGAAAGATGTGCAGCGGTGGCCGCGGCTGTCTCTTCCCCAGCGCTTCGCCGAGCCCGATGATGCCGGTGCCGGCATCGAGGATGACGGTGTGGGACTTGGTCTCTACTTCGACACAGGAGGAATTGCCGCCGATCCGGGCCGTGCGGGGACCGGGAACGGGAAAGCTGCCCCGAACTCCCCAAAAACGAATGCGCAGCGCCGGCTTTCCCCTCATTCTCCCCTCGGTGAGTGCCGGGTTTAGTTCTGCTCGCGATGACAATCAAGGACGACTGCTCGAAAGCGTGAAGGATTCTCCCTCCGTCACTCTTCCGCGGATGTGGAAGAGCGATGTGTGTGCATGCATTGCCTGGCCGCTGATGCCGTGGTTTAGACCTCGTCCGTCATGAATGTCGCGCAATCCACCCGCTCCGAAGCCAGCCCGCTGCCATTCTATGAAGGTGCCTGTGAGCCGGAACGAACGCGCACGGTCGACTCGCTCGGCATACCGATCCATTTGGTCGAGTGGGGCGATCCCGATGCCGATCCGGTGGTACTCTGCCATGGCTTTTGGGATCACGTGCGGAGCTTCGCTGTCCTGGGACCGTTGCTCGCCCAGCGTTATCGAGTCATCGCCATGGACGCGCGCGGCCACGGCGATTCCGGTTGGGCCCCCGCCTACAGCTGGATCACGTGGGTCACGGACATCGTCAACGTCATTCGCTCGCTCGCTCGCCCTACCTACGTTGTGGGCCACAGCATGGGCGGCGGCCAGACTGCGGATGCGACTCGCGTCGTGCCGGAGCTGGTGCGCAAGCTCGTCAACATCGACGGATTCGGGCCACCTCCGCTCGACGAGAAGTCACCACCCGTTCCGCTCTCGTTCCGCCAGTACCTCGATTATCGCCGTAAGATCACCGTCCGTCCGGGATGGAAGCCGTACTCCGGCATCGATGAGCTGATCGAACGGCGGCGCGAGCAGAATCCGCGCTTGCAACGCGATTGGCTGCGTTACTTCATTTACTGGGCTGCGCGGGAAACGCCGCAGGGCTGGGTCTGGAAGGCTGATCCTCAGATGGCCGTGGGGATGGGACCCTGGAAGCCCGACTGGATCGAATACACGTACGCGAACTTCCCGGTGCCGCTGCTGGCGGTCATTGGCTCGGAAGCCGACACGTGGGGTCCATTACCCGAGGCCGTCCTGGCGCCTCGATTGGCGCGTGTACCCCGTCTCGAGCGTGCGACTGTGGCCGGCGCGGGACATTTCGTTCACGTCGAGAAGCCGCGCGAGACTGCTGCGCTCATCATGGACTTCTTCGCCTCATGATCCGGATCAAACACTGCTCGGTGGCGTTGGCGTTGCATCAACTCGCGGACGGCGACGGCACCTCGTTGTTACTACTACATGACCTGGGCAGCTCGAGTGCGGCCTGGCCCTTGGCGGATTTGCTCTGGCCCGGCCCGATCTACGCGCTCGACTTCACCGGCCACGGCGAGTCGGAGCGGCTCAATGGCGGAGCCTATACGCCAGAGTTGTTTTGCGCCGACGCGGATCACGTCCTGGGAAGACTCGGCGAAGCCGCAATTGCGGGTGCGGGCCTGGGCGCGTACGTCGCGCTGCTGGTTTCCGGGGCGCGTCCTGATCTCGTCATCAGCACGATGCTGCTTCCCGGGACAGGTCTCGCGGGTGGCGGCGCGGTACCTCGGGAAGAGCGCGCGATCATCCCGATCGCGTCCGGCGACGGGGGAGAGCGCATGAACGGTGCCGATCCCACGGCCGCGGTCGTCGATCAACTGGTGCGACCTCCCGAGTACAGCCGCGCCATGGCTGCCGAAGCCCACCACATCGTTCTGGTCGAGGACTCTGATCCGCGTCCTCCCTGGTGGGAAGATCTGCACACCCTCCCGAACGTGAAGCGACACGCCGGTGATCTCCGTTCGGGCCTAGAGGTTCTACTCTCGCGGCTTTGAGCTGCAGAATCGGACCCCATCCCTAGCCCTTCCACCACGGCGCAGACGCCGTAAGGGAGGGGAATCTACAGATTCGTCGGCGAACCCGCTCCAGTTCCCCTATGACGTCTTCGTGGGCTTGCTCGGAATAACTTCTGGCACCCGCCATCTCCTGTCGCCTGTCGCCTGTTTCTTATTTTCGGCTTTGCACCTCAGAACAGTATTCGCTCCGGAACGCAGGCTAAAGCCTGCGGCTACGAGAGGACGAAAGTCTGGAAATCCCAGGATGTAGCCGCAGGCTTTAGCCTGCGTTCGAGGCGGGTTTCTTCTGGCGTGCAAGCCCTTATTTTCTGTGCAGGAGATTCCTGCGCTTCAAGTCCCGCGCGAACCGACCAATCGTCGCAGGCGACGGGAAACAGGCAACCCGCAACCGGCAAATTCGAGCAAATGCCCGTCGTCAGTTCGCCGGCGGCGTTCGATCGACGAGCAAACGCGCGATCTCGCTGCGACGGAAGTCGAAGATCGAGTTGAGGTCGCGACGCACCAGCCAACTGCCGCACAAATCGCCGAGCGCTCCCATGGGCAATTGGTATCGCACGCGATCGCGAACGATCGTCCCTCCTGCGCACGGCTCGAACTCGTGGGTGTGATGCCAGAGAGCGTACGGACCGCGCGTTTGGGTGTCGACGAACTTGCGGTTCGGTGTCCATGCGTCGATGCGACTCTGCCAGCGCACCGGCAGGCCGTGGAGGCGCAGCGCGTAGTCGATCAACGTCCCATCCTGCAACGACGCCGTGCTGACGCCGGTCACCTTGAACTGAAGAAAGGACGGCGTGATCCGCTCGAGGTTGTGCGGGTCACAGAAGAACTGGAAGACCTCCTCCGGCGGTTGCGCGAGCCACTGCTCCATCGCGAGCTCGTGACTGGAATCGCTGCATAGGTCTTCGAGGGCGGCCGACAGAGTGGGATACCGGAACGTGAATCCCAGTTGCTGCGCGACGTGTGGCTCGACTCGCTGACTGCCGAGCAACAAGCTGGACATCTCACCTAGGGCGACTCGCAAGGCGACTGCCGGAACGGGAAGGAACGCCGGTCGATGAAGGACGCGCGCGAGCTCGGCTGTGAAGGTGGCGTTGGTGACGGGCGCAGGGGCGACTCCGTTGATCACTCCGTGCACCGAATCGTTCTCAATCGCGAAGCGCAGCAGGGCCACCAGGTCTTCCAGATGGATCCAACTGAACCATTGGCGACCAGATCCCACTCGACCGCCAAGGCCCAGACGAAAGAGCGGTAGCAACGGTTGCAGAGCGCCACCACCCCGACCGAGCACGACGCCGATGCGGACAGCCACCGTGCGCAGTCCGACCTCGGCCGCCTGAAATGTCGCACGCTCCCAGTCGCGGCACAGATCGGCGAGAAAACCCTGGCCCGGGCTGCTGTCTTCGGTGAGTCTCTCATCGCCGCGGTCGCCGTACCAACCAATCGCCGAAGCCGAGATGAAGGCGCGAGGGCGAGCGGATGGCTCGAGTTTGGCCATCGCCGCGACGAGAGATTTTGCAGTGTCGATGCGCGAAGCGCCCAATGCGCGCTTGCGCTCTTCGCTCCAGCGCGCGTCGGCAATTCCTTCACCGGCGAGATGCACCACGACATCACTGCCACGCAAAACCGTATCGGGAAGCTCGTTGGGTGGAGTCCAGGACAGGACACGGCAACGGGCGGGCAGCTGTTTGCCGGCCCGCTCGGCGTTGCGCGTAAGCGCGGTCACCTCGTGGCCTGCAGCCACCAACGCGCGCACGAGCGGCGCTCCCACGAACCCAGTCGCTCCGGTGACGATGATCTTCATTCGCGGAACCTCCCTGACATGTCGCGAGCGTAGTTGCCGATCCGCGCTAGGTCAACTGGTGTCCAGACATAAATTGACAAGGCGAGATGCCTCGGCTACAGGTTCTCGTATGTTCCGTTGGGATATTTACGGAATCGGCTACGCGACTCTCCTCGGAGCGGCGTTGCTGACTTGGGTGATCGCGACCGCCCGGCGGAATGTGACGATGGTCGACAGCATGTGGCCGATCTTCTTTTTGCTGTCCGCGCTCACGTACGCGGGCGCTACATCGAACGTCAGCCCGCGCGCCGAGTTGGTCGTGTTATTGACCGCCGCTTGGGCGCTGCGGCTGTGCAGCTACTTGACCTGGCGCAACTGGGGCGAGCCGGAAGATCGGCGCTACCAAGCCATCCGGCGGCACAACGAGCCGCACTTCGAGTGGAAGAGCCTGTACTTGATCTTCGGACTGCAGGCGACCTTGGCCTGGATCATCTCGTTGCCGCTTCTCGGCGCAATCCTCGGTCAAGCCGCTTGGAGTCTCTGGGACGCCCTCGGGACCGTATTGTTTTGTGTCGGGCTGGCGTTTGAGACGGTCGCGGATTGGCAGCTCGCGCGTTTCAAGCGCGATCCCGCCAACCGTGGACAGGTGATGGACCAGGGCCTCTGGGCCTACAGCCGTCACCCCAATTACTTCGGCGACTGTTGTGTGTGGTGGGGACTCTACTTGATTGCTGTCGGCGCGGGTGCCTGGTGGGCGGTGGTGGGGCCGTTGCTGATGACGTTCTTGCTGCTGCGGGTATCCGGCGTGGCATTGCTGGAAAAGAATATCGGCAAGCGTCGACCGGCGTACGAGGCCTATACGGCCCACACCAATGCTTTCATTCCTGGGCCCAAGCGGGAAGCTCGCGCGCACCGGACCACCATTCGAGGAAACTCATGAAGAAGAAACTCACGCTCGTCTTGATCGCCAGCGCTTGGCTTGGCTGTTCCGCTGCGCATCATCCACCGATCCGTACGGCACCCCACGTCGATCTCGAGCGCTTCATGGGCGATTGGTATGTGATTGCGAACATCCCGACGTCTATCGAGAAGGACGCCTACAACGCCGTCGAGTCGTATCAACTCGACGCGGACGGGAGCATCGCCACGACGTTTACGTTTCGTCGCGGCGGTTTCGAAGGCGAAGCCGCGCGCTATACGCCCACGGGCTTTGTGCGCGACCGGACGAGCAACGCGGTGTGGGGCATGCAGTTCGTCTGGCCGTTCGAGGGCGACTATCGCATCGTCTACGTGAGCGACGATTACGGCGTGACCGTGGTCGGTCGCGAGAAGCGCGACTACGTCTGGATCATGGCCCGCCGACCCACTTTGGCGGAGGCAGAATACCAACGCCTGGTCTCGCTGGTGCGAGAGCAAGGCTACGACACGTCACGCATCCACAAGGTGCCGCAGCAGTGGCCGGAGACGGACCGCTCGCGATGAAGAAAGCGATCGGCAAGCCCGGCGCGACTCACGATGCCCTGCCGTTGCGGGCGGTATCCGCAATGACAGGACTCACCCCGGATCTGATCCGCGCTTGGGAGAAGCGTTATGCAGTGGTGTCGCCGCTGCGGGGAGCGCGCGGCGCACGTTTGTACTCAGCCGCCGACGTCGCCCATCTGCGATTGCTCGCGCGTGCAGTCGCCGCGGGACGGATGATCGGGGACGTCGCGGCGGCGAGCCATAGCGAGCTGCAACAGATCGTGGCGCAAGGGATCCCACCGCACGCCTTGCCGCCCGCGGCGGCGTACCCCGGTGTGATTGACAGCGTGCTCGGGAGCCTCGAGCGATTCGACCATCTCGGGGTCGCACGGATTCTGGGGGACGCGGTGCTGAGCCTTGGGGTACGAGCGTTCGTGCATGAGGTCGCATTTCCGCTCGTTCATCACGTGGGTGAACGGTGGGAGTCCGGGCAACTTTCGATCGCCCACGAGCATCTGTTCAGCGCGGCCCTGCGTAATTTGCTGTCCGCTTTGCTCCAGAGCCGTCGCGCCGACGGACGATCACTGCTGCTCACGACTCCCTCCGGGGAGCGACACGAAACCGGGCTGTTGTTGGTCGCATTGCTCGCTGCCGAACACGATTTTCGGGTGATCTATCTAGGAGCGGATCTACCAGCCAAAGAGATTCTCGCCGCCGCGCGCGAGACGAAGGCTGAAGTCGTCGGATTGAGCACCGTGGCCACCACGAATCGTGCCCAAGCGAGCCAGGAAGTTGCGGCCGTGCATGCGGGCCTGAGCGCCGGGACCGAGCTCTGGTTGGGCGGAGCGGATGCGGCGCCGGTGGCCAAGGGTAGCAAAGCCCGTCGGGCTTTGGTTTTCGGTTCCTTGCTCGCGACCGAAGGCGAACTGGCTCGTCTCAGATCGTTGCACGGTCAGTCCAAGTCGAGCTCAATCGGAACGTGACCAACCCAGAGCGGGGGGTTGGAGCGGTGAACGACTCCCCGCGAGGTGGGTCGGGGCTGCACCATTTGCTTACTTCTCCGGACCGGCAGCTTCAGCTGCGCCCTGTATTACACGGTCCGAGGCGGACCAGGCTGCCGCACCAATGGGTAGGGGCATGGCCCGCCGGTTGCGAACAATTTCAGACCCACCCGCACCAGGAGGACCTCCCATGCGCCGCAACCTCGCAGCCCTGACTATTCTGCTAACTACCATGACTGCGCCCGTCTGGGCGCAAGAGTGCGACGATTTTGATCCCTGCACCTCGAACGAGATGTGCTCGGCGGGAGAATGCACGGGGACACCCCTGACGGGGATCGTCTGCGACGACGGCGACGAGTGCACCGTCAATGACCAATGCAACAACGGGAGCTGCGCCGGCACGCAGGCCGGAAACGGCACACCCTGTCGCGGCGGGTGTGGCGCCTGCCAGGCCGGATTCTGCGTTCCCGACCAGGGCCACAATGGCGACCCCTGCGATGACAACTTCGCCTGCACCACCAACGACCGCTGTCAGTTCGGGGTCTGCTTCGGCGACTTCTTTGAATGTCCCGATACGGACAACAACGCCTGCACGATCGATATCTGCAACCCGCTGAGTGGTGCGTGCGAACACTTCGATCAAGCGCCGTGTCCCTCGTGTCAGAGCTGTGTCGACCAGGGAGGCGGCGAGTTCGACTGCGTAGCGACCGGCAACGGCTCGAGTTGCAACGATCTCCAGGATTGCACAGGCGACGGAACGTGCAGCAACGGCGAATGTCTGACCGGTGCACCGATCACACCCGGCGGAGCGACGCCGACAGCGATCCCAACACTCGCCGCGACTCCGACGCGCACGGCCACCATCCTCAGCACCCCGACCCCGATCACCCCGGGTACGACGGTCACGCCGGCTCCGAGTGCGACCATGCCTCAGCCCACGCCCACGTCCGAAGGCACGACCGTGACCCCGGCTCCCAGCGAAACCGTGCCGCCGCCTACGCCGACGTCCGAGCTTCCCACGCCCACCGGCGGACCGGTCTGCGTTGGCGACTGCGATGGCAGCAACGACGTCGTGGTCGACGAGATCATCACGGCGGTAAACATCGCCCTCGGTTTGCGTTCGCCCGGCGACTGCAGCGCAGCCGACAGCAACCACGATCTGCAGGTCACCGTCGATGAGATCCTTGGTGCAGTGAACAATGCGTTGAACGGCTGCTGAGCTGAAGCCGCGAGGCTGTCGCCTGGAACGGAGGAGATCGCACGAGCGCTTATCGCAGCTTGCTGGAAGCTTATTGCCCAACTCGGATGAGACGCGTGGCTCGATGTGCCATAAGCGTAGGGCACACAGCATCAGGAAGTATTCGAAGCGATGAGCGATCTTCTCTCTTCTCTCAATCCCATGCAGCGCCAGGCCGTGCTCCACGGCGATGGGCCGCTGCTCATTCTCGCCGGTGCGGGCTCGGGTAAGACCCGGACGCTGACGCACCGGGTGGCGCATCTCATCGGCGAACGCGGTGTGCCGCCGTCCCGCATTCTCGCGGTCACCTTCACGAACAAGGCTGCCGCCGAGCTGCGTGAGCGGGTGGCTCGCCTGCTGGGGGAAACTGAGCAGCCGTGGGTATCCACCTTTCACTCGTCCGCGGTCCGAATCCTTCGCCGCGAAATTCACCATCTCGGCTTTCAGTCGAACTTCGCGATCTATGACGACCAGGACCAGGAGCGCTTGATCAAGGAATGCTTGCGCGAGCTCGAGGTCACGGACCAGGCGACCACGCCGAGAGCGATCTCGAGTGCGATCGACGCGGCTAAGAACCGTGGGCTCCTGCCGCATCAGGTCGAACGCGGCGACCTGTGGAACGAGCGACTGGCCCTCATCTATGGGCGCTACCAGGACAAGCTGCGGCGAGCCAACGCGCTCGACTTCGGTGATTTGCTGCTGTGGACCGTGCGCTTGTTCGAAGAACACCCGGACGTGCTCGAGCGCTATCGCGGGCGATTGCTGCACGTCTTGGTCGACGAGTATCAGGACACCAACCAGGTCCAGTACCGTCTCACCAACTTGCTCGCCTCGCGCCACAAGAACCTCTGCGTGGTCGGCGACGACGATCAATCGATCTATCGCTGGCGTGGCGCCGACGTAAACAACATCCTCGACTTCGAGAAGGACTATCCCGACACGGTGGTCATTCGCCTCGAGCAGAACTACCGTTCCACCGGCACCATCCTCGATGCCGCCGGAGCGGTGGTCGAGCGCAACGAGCGCCGCAAGGGGAAGAAGCTGTGGACCGAGAATCCGCGCGGCGATCGCATCAGCGTGGTTCGGCTCGAGGACGACCTCGAGGAAGCGCGTTACGTCGCCACCGAGATCCAGCGTCTGCAACGCAATGGAACGGCTTTGCGCGACATCGCGTTGTTCTATCGCGCCAACGCCCAGTCGCGTTCGTTTGAAGAGATGATGGTGCGGCACCGCTTGCCGTACGCGATCTTCGGCGGGATCAAGTTCTTTGCCCGCGCCGAGGTGAAGGATGTGCTCGCCTACTTGCGAGTACTCACCAATCCCGCCGATTCGCTTTCGGCGAAGCGCATCGTCAATCTTCCCGCACGCGGTCTTGGAGCGGTAACGGTCGACAAGATCGCGGCGCTCGATGAGGAAGCGAAAGGCTTTCTGCCGGCCTGCCGGTTGGCGCTCGAACGTCAACTCCTTACACCCGCGACCGCGGAGCGCTTGCGCAGCTTCGTCACCCTGATGGACACCCTCAAGCACGACTTTGACGATCACTTGCCTCCGGGGGAGCTGGGGGCGCGCGTGATCGAGATGTCGGGCTACGGTCCGATGTTGCGCGACGACCCCAGTCCCGAAGCCGCGGATCGGTTGCAGAATCTCGACGAGCTCCTCAAGGGCCTGAAGGAGGCCGGAGAGAGCGGCCGCAGCCTCGAAGAGTATCTCGAGCAGATCGCCCTCGTCACCGATCTCGACTCCTACGATTCCGGCTCCGACCGACTTACGATGATGACGTTTCACTCCGCCAAGGGGTTAGAATTCCCGTACGTGTTCATGACCGCCATGGAAGAGGGCCTGTTCCCGCATTCGCGTTCGAGCGACGACGATCACGAGCTCGAGGAGGAGCGGCGGCTCTGTTACGTCGGCATCACCCGCGCGATGAAGAAGCTCTATCTCACCCACGCGCGCCGGCGGCGCACCTTCGGGGAAGCGACTTTCAACGACCGCAGTCGGTTTGTGGACGAGATTCCGGTCGAGCTCGTCCAGGATCTCGATCTCGCCCAGGAGGCGACGCCGCGGTGGGAGGCGACCAGTAGTCGACCGTGGGCGAATCCGAACGGATTCCGAGGCTCCCGTCCGTCCAAGCCCGTGAGCGTCCCAGCCCAAAAATCCTCCGAGGTCCGGGTCGTCTATGATGAGCCGGAGGATGGGTTACGCATCGGAGCCCGGGTCCGCCATGCGACGTTCGGAGTCGGTGTCGTGAAGGGCGTCGAGGGCAGCGGTGATGGCCGCAAGGCGACGGTTCTTTTCCAAAATGCTGGTCTCAAGAAGCTCATGCTGCGCTTCGCGGGCCTGGAACCGGTGTAAAGGTTCCGCACGCCACCGTCGGCATGCGCGCCAAGGCCGGATTCTGTATAGATCTCACTACGATGCTTTCGCAGCGCGTGCGGTTCTGTTAGTCAGCGAAGACAGCCATGAGCCGCAGCTTGAAAGAAATGCCGCGCAGCGAAGGGGCGGTTACGTCGGATTACTTCGGCATATCTCTGCCCGAGAACTTTGGAGATTTCGAAGCGGAATACTGGTCCGTCCGCCGCGGTACCGGCATGTTCGATGCTCGTTTCCGCAGTCTGTTGCGCGCCACGGGCGAGGACCGGATCAGCTTCTTCCAGGGTATGCTTTCGAATGACGTGGCGACGCTCACCCCAGGGATGTGGATGGAGGCGGCGCACTTGACCGTGCAGGGCAGGGTGGTTTCCGACGTCCGCGTATACGCCGACGAGGATTCTCTCTTGCTCGACGTTCCGGCGCACCGACGTCAGGCGTTCCGCGAGACGCTCGAGAAGTTCATCATCGCCGATGACGTCGAGCTGGCCGACCCTGAGGTCGTAGCGTTGCTCGGTCTCGAGGGCCCCACCGCCGAGGTGGTCATGGCCGAGGTGCTCGGTAGCGATGCTGCGGATGTCGCGATTTATCATCATCGAACCATTCCTTTCGGCGATGGTTCACTTCGCGTAGCCGGCATGAGTTACGCGGGTGGGCGCGGATACTTATGCATCGGCCCTGAGGCTCTCGCCGAGGATCTCTGGTCGCGCTTCAGCGCTGCCGGTGCGACGGCAGTGGGCATGAAAGCCCTGGATGTGCTTCGTATTGAGGCGGGAATTCCGTGGTACGGCTGCGACATGGACGAATCGATTCTGGCGCCGGAAGCGGGCATCGCGTCGGCGATCAGCTTCAGCAAGGGCTGCTACCTCGGCCAGGAGATCGTCGAACGCGCGACCGCGCGTGGACAACTTCAGAAGAAGCTCGTCGGATTGCACGGTCATGGCCGAGATGTGCCGGAGCGTGGCACACGCGTGAACCATGCCGGTGATGATGTGGGCTGGATCACCAGTGCTGCCTGGTCCCCGGAACGCAATCAGATCGTCGCGCTCGGATATGTCCGTCGCTCCGCTTGGGCTCCCGGCAAGGAGCTCGAGGTCGCCGGCAGCGAGACTACACTTGTCATCGACGAACGAGTTCCCAGTCTCGTTTGATCCAAGCCTCGACGGGCTCAGCCTCAGGAACCGGTGGAAGACGCGCAGGCTAAAGCCTGCGGCTAACACATCTTCCAGCCAGCCAATGTAGGCGCAGGTCTTTAGCCTGCGCGGGTGGCCTTCAGTACAGTCGGGGTTACCTCTTGATTGACAGAGCCAGACGGGCCCGACTAGTTGGACGCGATCGGCATTTTGTATGAGCGAAGCGGCGGTCCTGTACGACAAACATGGTGCGGTCGCAGTGATCACGCTCAATCGGCCGCAGCGCCTCAATGCGTACGACGTTCACATGCGCGACGGGTTGTTCGCGGCCCTCGGCGCCGTACGCGACGATCCCGAAGTCCGTGGCTTGGTGTTGTGCGGCAACGGACCGGCATTCTGCAGCGGTGGCGATCTCAACGAGTTTGGGAGCGCTCCCTCACCGGTCGTAGCGCGGCAGGTGCGTTGGCAGCGTGATGTGGCGGGCCTTCTCTATCATCTGCCCAAAGTGACGGTAGCGGCTGTACACGGCTATGCGATCGGTGGCGGTTTCGAGCTGGCGTCGTTGTGCGACCTTTGTGTCGCCGCCGAAGATGCCGTCTTCGGCTATCCTGAAACTGGATTGGGCATGATCCCTGGAGTCGTCGGGACGCAAACGGCGCCGCGTCTGCTCGGTCTCGGACGTGCTCTCGACCTGGTCCTGACCGGTAAGCGTATCTCCGCGCGTGAGGCGGAAAAGTTGGGCTTCGTGGCGCGCGTGACCATGCCGAGCGACTTGCGGACCGTCGCGGTCGCGCTGGTCGCCGAGATCGCGCGGATTCCGGCCCGAATGGTCGCCTATCTCAAGCGTGCCGTGACGGATGGACTCGACATGGCATTGCCGTCCGGCCTGGACCTCGAACGACGGTTGTGGCGATTATCGTCGACTTCAAGGGCCGGAACGTTGTCTTCATGAATACTTCGAACTTCGTCAGTATCCCCGCGAGCATGTTCGCCGACCAGGAGATCCTGGTATTCGAAGGCGAGCGACGGACCTATGGGCAACTCTGGGAAGAGATCCAGCGTCTCGCCAATGTGCTGCGCGAGCGCGGCATCGGCCGTGGCGACTGTGTCGCCGTCCTGCAGACTAATTCGCATCAGTACGTCGAGGCCTACTATGCGGTGGCTCTGCTCGGGGCTGTCTTCCTGCCTTTGAACTACCGGGCCAAGCCGCCCGAGCTCGAGTACATGATCGCGGCGGCCAAGACCAAGCTGCTGCTGGTGGGAGACCGCTATGCGGAGTTGGTCGAGCAGCTCCGGCCACGCTTGCCCCTGCTCACCGATGTCATTGCCGCGGAGCCGTCACGCTCGGATCTACCCCAGCTCGCCGATTTGCTGGCGCAACAACCGATCGAATGCGAGCCGGGCGACAGCGACGACGACGACGTGAGCATCCTCATGTACACCAGCGGCACCACCGCGTTGCCCAAAGCCGTGCTGCTGACGCACAACCATTTCAGCGCTTACGTCTGTAACAGTGTCGAGCTGGCCGACGGCAGCGAACGGGGCACGGCGCTGCTCTGTGTGCCGCTCTACCACATCGCCGGCGCGACCAACGTCATGACCACGATGTTCACCGGTCGCAGGCTGGTGTTGCTGAAGCAATTCCAAGCAGAAGAGTGGCTCGCCACGGTGCAGCGCGAGCGCGTTACCCACGCCTTCCTCGTGCCCACGATGGTGAAGCAACTCGTCGATCACCCTCGCTTCGGCGATTACGACTTGTCGAGCTTGCAGAACATCTCCTATGGCGGTGCAGCGATGCCATTCCCGGTCATCCGCCGAGCCATCGAGCTGTTCCCGCGCACCGTGGGGTTCGTCAATGCCTTCGGCCAGACCGAGACAACGTCCACGCTGACCGTTCTCGCTCCCGAAGACCACCGCCTCGAGGGCTCACCGGAGCAGATCGAGATCCGTCTGCGACGATTGCGCTCGATCGGCCGCCCCTTGCCTGATGTCGAGCTGAAGGTCGTCGATGACGACGGTTTGGATCTTCCCCGCGGTGAAGTGGGCGAGCTGTGGGTTCGGACGGAGCGAATGTTGAAGGGGTATGGAACCGAAAGCGGCACCGTTTCACCGCTTCGCGACGGATGGCTGCCGACGCGCGACATGGGTTGGATCGATGAGGACGGGTTTATCTTTCTCGCCGGGCGCAAGGACGACATGATCATCCGCGGCGGTGAAAACATCGCCCCCGCCGAGGTCGAGTCGGTTCTCTACTCTCACCCTGACATCGATGAGGCAGCCGTGATCGGCGTTCCCGACGAGGAATGGGGGCAACGGGTGGCTGCCTTCGTCGTGCTGCGAGCGCAGGCGCAACGCTCCGGCGATGAGCTGATGCAGTTCTGTAAGGAGCGGATGGCGAGCTTCAAGGCTCCCGAGTCGGTTCGCTTCATCGAGGAGCTTCCGAAGAACGCCCTGGGTAAGGTTCTGAAGAACGAGCTCCGCGCGATGACGGCTCTCTAACGACTATGGGCGGGCAGGGCGCGTGGCGAGAGCGGGACGGGCTGCGTCAGCGCAGCGATGAGGGCATCGCGTTTCTCGAGCTGGCACGACCCGACGACGGCAATCGCATCACCGTGGATCTCGCCCAAGCGCTGTGCGCTGCGTGCGCGGAGATCGAGCTCGATGAACAGATTCATGTCGTGGCGCTGTCGGCGCAGGGAGATGACTTCTGTCTCGGCGTGCACGAGCCGGGAGACTGGGAGATCGAGAGCGATTGGATTGCGGCGATTGCGAAGCTGACGCGGCCGGTCCTGGCGACGATACGCGGGCAAGCGATCGGGGAAGGTTTCGAGTTCGCGCTCGCGTGCGATCTTCGCATCGCGGCATCGACGGCGAGCTTCTGTTTGCCGGTGTCGTCTCATTGGTTCCCGCACCACGGTGGGACGCAACGTCTCCCGCGTATCGTCGGGCGGATGCGGGCGAGCGATCTCTTGTTCACGGGGCGTACCATCGCTGCTCCGGAAGCGGCCGACAGCGGATTGGTATGCGGGATATACAGCGAGGAGAATCTCGCTCGAGAGGCGGCGGCTCTATTGACCTCGTTGCGGGAAAAAGGCCCGGTGGCATTGCGCTACGCCAAAGAGGCGATCATCCAAGGGAGCGATCTGACACTCGATCAAGGGGCGCGCTTGGAAGAGGACTTGTATGCCTTGTTGCAAACCACCGAGGACCGCGGTGAAGGCGTGACTTCCTTTCTCGTACGGCGTACTCCCCGGTTTCGCGGTCAGTAACAGCGATTGGTTTCTGCCGATGATCCAGGCCACCTGCCGAAAACGATTGGAGAGCCGCGCAGCCCAAAGCCTGCGGCTACAAGGTCTCAAGTATGGCCTGGGTGAGATCCTGATGTAGGCGCAGGACTTTAGCCTGCGCGGTTGGCCTCAGGTCCAAACAGCATGACCCATCGAGATTGACGGAGAACGACTATGGATTCAGCAACGGCTTCCGCCCATGCCGAACGCGTACGCGAGGTCGGCTACACCATCGTTGAGAACGCCATCGAGCCGGATTTTCTCGAGGCTTTGATTGCGGATCTCGACCGGCTCGAGCGCGAGATGAACGTCAAGCCGGCTCCCAACGTCTTCGAGGGCGCCAAGACCGTGCGGATCTACAACCTGCTCGTCTATGGCAAGTTGTGGGAGCAGGTGCCCGTGCACGACAACGTTCTGCCGATCGTCGAGCGCGTTCTCGATCCTGGATGTCTGGTGTCGTCATTGTCGTCGATCGCGATCTGCTCCGACGAAATTCCTCAGCCCATCCATGCCGACGACCAGCTCATCCCGATCCCCAAGCCGCACCCTTCGATCGTCTGCAATAGTATGTGGGCACTGACCGACTTCACCGAAGAGAATGGCGCGACGCGCATCATCCCGGGATCTCACAAGCGCGATCACTCACCCGAATTCGGCAAGCAATACGAGTCGCAGCCCGCGATCATGAAGAAGGGTAGCGTGATGGTCTATGACGGCGCGATGTGGCACGGCGGCGGCGCCAATCGCACGTCGCAACGGCGTATCGGCGTCGCGATGAACTACTGCGCGGGGTACATCCGCCAACAGGAGAATCAGCAGCTCGGTATTCCACGCACCATCGCCAAGGGATTCTCCCCGCGCCTGCGCGAGCTCGTCGGGTACGGCGTCTACAACGGTCTCATCGGCCACATCGACAAGCGCAGTCCGGTGAAGTTGCTCGACGAGAGCGGTGGCGGGGGAGTCATCTGGGACCGACTGCGCCGCGAGGACTGAGGACGCGCAACTCTCCGCGCCAGGGCCTCGACCGATTGGAGACCCTCGCCGGCTGAAGCCCGCGGCTACACGGCCTTTATGTTCGGACTCAAGCCTGCGACTGAAATTCCTCGGGCGTCAGGGTTTTCAGCGAGAGGGCGTGGACTTCGGTTTTCATCGCGTCACCCATCGCTTGGTAGACGGCGCGCTGCCGGGCCACTGGATTTTGACCTCGGAACGCTGCGGACACGATGGTGACATTGAAGTGACCTCCGCCGCTCGCGGCTCCGGCATGGCCGCGGTGGCGGTGGCTATCGTCCTCGATCACGAGGTGAATCGGCTCGAACGCCTGACGCAGCGTCGCTTCGATGTGCTCGACGCGAGTCATCACAGGAGCGCAGTCGCGAGCTCACGCCATTGTTGGATCGGTAGTGCGCGGGGATCGGGGGTCAGCACTTGCAGGCAGACGTGATTGGCGCCCGCATCGTGGTGCTCTGCGACGCGTCGCTTGATGGCGTCGAGGTCGCCCCAGGCTACGATGGCATCGACGAGGCGGTCGCTACCGCCGTCGCGGACGTCTTCGTCCGTGAAGCCGAGGCGCTTCAGGTTGTTCACGTAGTTCGGCAGAGTAAGGTAGATCGCCATGTGAGTGCGTGCGACGGCGCGAGCACTCTCGGCATTGGTATCGAGGACCACTGCCTGCTCCGGTGCCAAGAGGGCTTCGGGTCCCATCACCTCGCGAGCGTGGCGCGTGTGCGACGGTGGAACGAAGTAGGGATGTGCGCCGCGAGCGCGCTCGGCGGCGAGCTTCAACATCTTGGGTGCCAGAGCCCCGATCACGCGCTCGGTCGGTTCCGTACCCCCGGCAGCCATGTACGGGGCGGAGTCCATCGCATCGAGGTAGTCGCGCATCGCGCTGTAGGGCTTGTCGTAGTTGTGTCCGCGCATGCCGACCATGGGCGCATGACTGACCCCGATGCCGAGAAGGAAGCGATTCGGATAGGCTTCGCTGAGAGTTTTGTGTGCCCCTGCCATCGCCATCGGGTCGCGGGCCCAAATGTTGGCGATGCCGGTGGCCACCACGATGCGCTTACTGCCGGCGAGGAGGATGGCGGAATTGGTAAACGCCTCTCGACCGAGAGCCTCGGGAATCCACAACGCGCCGTAGCCGAGCGCTTCGATCTCCGCTGCAGCTTCCTGCGCGCGAGCGCTGGGCTGCAGATCGAGGTTGAATGTCCAGATTCCGACGCGGCCGAGGTCGATCATGACAGGCGCGTGGAGCGGATCATGGTGCTGCTGACGCTCGCGGGCGTCGGCGCTGCTTTACTGGTGACACTCTCGGGTGGGATCAGCGGCAGTGCTACGACGACCAACGTCCCCTGGCTCGGTTGGCTATAAACCTCGACGCCTCCCCCCAGAGTTTCGGTGAAGCGCTTCACGATCTGTAGCCCCAGGCCGACGCCTCGCTCGTGCGGGGCAGTACCGGTGCCCCCTTGACGGAAGAGCTCGAAGATCCGAGGGAGGTCTTCATTGTCGATGCCCGCGCCCGTGTCGGTGACTGCGAATCGTACTCGTCCACCGACGGAGTCGTATTCTGCGGTCAGTGTGACACTGCCGTAGTCGGTATACTTCAGCGCATTGTGCAGCAGATTTCGCAGCACCATCTCGAGCTTGTAGCGATCGCTGGTGAGGCGAAGCTCCATGCTGGCACCGCGCCAGAGCAGCTCGACTCCGGGCTTGATCCACGCTGACGGGAGACTGCGTCGCAGACTGTCGAACAGATCGCTCAGGCTGATCTCCTCGATCTGGAACCTCATCTCGCCGGCTTCGAAGCGGTTGAGCTCGATCATTGCTTGAACGATCTCGGTCATCTGCCAGGCGTGCTGGCGAATACGTTGGAGCGTATCGCGACGCTCTTCCGCCGTTGCCATGTCGCCTTCGAGTAGGAGGTCGCTATAGCCCATCACCACGCTGAGAGGCGTGCGCAGCTCGTGCGACACGGCGGCGAGAAACTCCGACCGGGCACGATCCGCGGCATTCGCCTCGGCGAGGAGGCGGGCGTTCTCTTCCGTGAGAGCGCTACGGGCCGAAGCATAGCGAAACAATACGAGTCTATAGCGATCGAGAAAGTCAGCGCCCAGGACAGACAGGGCGATCGCGCTCAGCAAGATGAGGAACCCGAACTCGGGTGGAAGGGTCGGAACCAGCCCCATCTTCAGTGCAATTGGATAACCGAGCAAAGCAGCGACGCTCGCGAGAGCCTGCCCGCGGGCGCCCAGTGGGAACAGCACGACCAGGCTCACGATCAGCAGGCCCAAGCTGAGCATTGCCATTTCGGCGTACGCGCCGATCAAGGCAGCATCGGCGAGCAGGATCACGGACATGAGGTTGGCGGCAAGGATGGTGACCGCCACCGAAGCTTCGCGATTGCGGCTCAAGATCACGAAGTGGCCGGCCGCGATCAGCAAGGAGATGCAGTAGAAGAGAAAGACGATCAGGCCATGGCCGAGGGTGCCGTAGGCGAAAAGGCTGACGGCCGTGAACAGAAGCACGAAGATCGCGAAGCCCGCCGAAACGCGCTCGGCCACACGTGCGGGCCTTTCGGCCCGGTAGTCGTCGGCAATGTGGGTGGAGTCGCTCGTGGATACGATGCGAAACCGTTCGAGTGAAGCGTCCATTCGCGGGCGGAATCTAGCACTGTCCGGCGAAGCGACGAAAGCACAGAATGCCACCAAAATGGTGGTTTGACTTCAATTTTTGGCGCGTGTTAGCGGTTCCGCCGTTCTGAAAGTTCTGCTTAGCCCAATTTCCAAAGGAGCTCGCCATGCGTTTGAAGGACAAGGTGGCTGTCATCACCGGCGCCGGGCAGGGGATCGGCCGCGCCTATGCGCTGCGTTTCGCGCGGGAGGGCGCCAAAATCGTCGTCGCCGAGATCAACGAAGAGCAGGGCCGCAAGGTCGTCGACGAGGTCAAAGAGGCGGGATCCGATGCCTTGTTCGTCAAAACCGACGTCGGCAACGAGGCTAGTGCCAAGGAGATGGCCGCCAAGGCCAACGAGCACTTCAGCCGCATCGATATCCTGGTAAACAATGCGGCGATCTTCTACGGCCTGGATCGCCAGGACTCGTCTCTGGCGTACTTCAACCGTATCCTTTCTGTAAATCTCACCGGCGTCTGGCTCGCGACACGCGCCGTCGAGCCGTACATGAAGCGCCAGCGCAAGGGGAAGATCGTCAATCAGTCGTCCACCGCCGCATTCATGGGCAATGTCGGAATGGTGGACACCAGCGATCCCGACGTGCCGTCGCCGCCGTTTCACTACAGCGTTGCCAAGATGGGGGTGAACGGCCTCACCAAGTACTTCGCCGGCGCGCTCGGCCCCTGGGGGATCAACGTCAATGCCATCGCCCCTGGGGTGACCATGACCGAGGCGACCAAGACGGTCGTCCCCGAGGGCATGATCGACATGCTGGTGATGTACACGTCCCTGAAGAAAGCGCTCCAACCCGAGGATCTCACCGGCACCGCCCTGTTTCTCGCCTCGGAGGACAGCGATCTGATGACCGGCCAGGTGCTGGTCGTCGATGGCGGAATGATCATGCTGGGGTAACCCCGGAGACCTGGGGAGGACCTTTTTCGCGCAAAGGACGCGAAGGTCGCAAAGGGGGACAGAACCTCAAACATTAGAATCCTCTTCTTTGCGCTCTTTGCCCTTGGCGCCCTTTGCGCGAAATGGGTAGGCAAGACGTCGTTCGCTTTCCGCCCATTGCTGCTATAGCTGGCGGCACCAGCATGCCTGAACCCATCCGCTTTCCCGGAGGGCGGCGCGACGACCCCATGGCGGACATCCAGATGATGTTCGACAAGGTGCGCGGCGCCTTCACCAAGCGTCCTCCCGGCGCGGGTGTCAGCCCTTGGTTGATTGTCTCCGTCCTACTCGTCCTTTACGCCCTCAGCGGCATCTACATCGTTGCGCCCGATGAGCGCGGCATCGTGCTGCGCTTCGGGCGAGTGGTGCGCGAAGAAGATCCAGGGCCGAATTATCACCTGCCTTGGCCGTTCGAAGTGGTGATCAAGCCCGCTGTGACGCAGATTCTGAAAGAGGAGTTCGGGTTCCGCACCGTGTCGGTGGGCCCCCCGGCACGCTATCAGGCCGTCGATCCCGAGGCCCTGATGCTCACCGGCGACGAGAACATCGTCAAGCTCGAGTTCATCGTGCAGTTCAAGATCAAGACCGGGCCGACCGGGGCGACCGACTTTCTGTTCAATGTCCGGGATCCCGTCGTCAGTGTGCGTGACGCCGCGGAAGCGAGCATGCGCGAGGTGCTCGGGCGGAACGATATCGACAACGCGCTTACCGAAGGTAAGGAGCAGATTCAGCAGGACGCACAAGCGTTGTTGCAACGCACGCTCGATGACTACAACGTCGGGGTCGAGATCGTCACGGTCAAGCTGCAGGACGTCGATCCACCGGATCAGGTGTCCGACGCGTTCAAGGACGTCATCAGCGCGCAGCAAGACAAGGAGCGGCTGATCAACGAAGCCAGCGGCTATGCCAACGACGTGGTGCCGAAGGCGCGGGGCCAGGCGGCCCAAATGCTCAACGAGGCGCAGGGATACAGCGCCGCCAAGGTGAGCGAGGCCACCGGCGCGGCGCAACGCTTCATCGCGCTGCAGCAAGAGTTCGAGAAGGCGAAAGAGGTCACCCGCTTGCGGCTCTACATCGAGACGATGGAGCAGGTGTTGCCCCACGCCAACAAGATCATCATGGACGAAGTCGCCGGCGAAAAGGTCGTCCCGTATCTACCCCTTGATCAAGTCCTGAAGCCGAAATCGAAGGAGGCGCCGAAATAAGATGGACCGGCGCTGGATCTTCATTCTCGCCGTTGTCGCCGTGCTCGTCACCGCCTGGAACACGGTCGTGTTTACGGTGCCGCAGTGGCAGCAGGCGATCGTCGTGCAGCTCGGCGAGCCCGTGCGCACCGTGCAAGAGCCCGGCCTCTACTTCAAGCTGCCGCTGGTGCAGAACATCCTCTATTTCGAACGGCGTCTGCTCGCCTACGGTGCTGCGGGCAAGGAAATCCTCACCAAAGACAAGCAGCAGCTGGTGGTCGACAACTTCTCGCGCTGGCGGATCCGCGATCCGTTGAAGTTCTACCGCACCGTGCGCAACGAAGCCGGGGCGCAATCGCGCCTCGACGATGTCATCTATTCGATCGTGCGCGAGAACCTCGGCCGACACACGTTGCGCGAGATCATGAACGAGAAGCGTACCGAGGTCATGGCCGAGGTGACGCGAGAGAGTGACGAGAAGGCACGTGACTACGGCATCGAGGTCACCGATGTGCGCATCAAACGCGCCGACTTGCCGGAGAAGAACGAGCTCAACGTCTTCAACCGTATGCGCACCGAGCGCGAGCGCCTGGCGAAGAAGTTCCGCGCCGAAGGGGACGAGGAAGCCCGCAAGATCCGTTCGGAGTCCGACAAGCAGGTGCAGATTCTGACCGCCGAAGCCCGTAAGCAAGCCGAGATCACGCGGGGCGAAGGCGATGCCCAAGCGGTAAAGATCTTCGGCGATGCCTACGGGCGCGACATCGAGTTCTATCAGCTCGTGCGCACCCTCGAGGCCTACCGCAATTCGATGAGCGACGGCACTACGCTGATTTTGTCTCCCAACAGCGAGTTCTTCCGCTACCTCAAGCAGCTCGATCGCTCCCCAGAGCGTTGAGCGCGCCCCGTCGGCGCCTAAACCCCGTCCGCTCAACGCTTTACATTGAGGTGCAGGGACGAGATGCGTCGACTTCGCTTTGGCGCGCGCTCGCGCGCCGCGTCGCGCAGGCGGATATAGGTAGGATCGCTGTGCAAGGATTGCAGCCGCGCTCGTGAGCGAGCGGCACGCGCCGCGCTCGGCGGGCGCGCCGCTGCGGATGACGTGACGATGTAGTCGAAGAACCTGCCTTCGTAGCGCTCGAAGGCACAGCCCTCGATGTCGAGGGGAACCTCGTCCGGATAGACGGTGAGCGCTTCACGCGGGGAATCGCTCAGCAAGACTTCGCCGGTGATCTCTTGCATGCCGTCGCCCGAGTCGAGCAACTCCCAGGCGAAGAGGTTTGCGATGCCCTCGTCGACGACATCGGCGAAGAAGTCGATGTCGGGGTTGGAGAAGCTGACGATCAACCCCTCGCCGTCGTTGTAGAAGTAGGCCTCGAGGTCGGACGGGCCGCATAAGGGGTTCCAGCGGCCGAGGTAGTAGCAGGTCTCGTCGCCCGGGGTGACCTCATCGAAATGGAGAGGACAACCTCCCGGACACCCGTTGAGCGCGGTGTCGACCGCTGAAACGATCTCGTCGACCGTCGTCATCAGATCCTGGTTGTTGTCGCCGGGGCAAACCTGGGATTCAGCGCGGCCGGTCCAAAGGGAAACTACGACAGTGGCGATCACGAGAGCTACTTTCATTAGGAACCTCCTTGCGAGATCCTATCAAGTGAACTGCCCTTACAACCATGGCCTGATTTTGCCGATTACCATCCTGCCGCCTGGACTGCCCGATCTTGCTCTTGTGGGCGGGCTCTCGTTTGCAGCGGGATCGACTTGCGGGCGGAGTTATTCTTCAGCTCCGGGCGGCGGCTTGGCGGCATGGAGGTGGATGCCGACGATCGGTTTGGTCGCCTCGGCGGGCGCGGCGGCGCGACTGATGCGCGCCGGCTCGATTCCCTTCTCGTGCAAGACCCTCTCGACCGCTGCCAGGCGAGCGTCGGCGAGCGCTTGCGGAGACGGTTGGGGAATCTCTTGCAGCCATTCGTCGAGCGTCGCCTTATCCTCGGCGGATAGCTTCGGCTCGTCGTGCTCGATCCGTGCTTCGAGATAGGCGCGGATGCGCTCCCGCGGTCCGCGTTCGATCACCAGAGCGAGCGAGCGCTCGAAGAATCCCTCCTCCGCCCAGGAAGGGAGCAGCGCCTGCTCGTGTAGCCAGCGAACGTCGGCGGGTGTGGCCGCGCTGCTGAGCTCGACGGCCATGCCCGGGCGGCTGGCGAGAAAGCCGGCGAGGCGAGTGGCGCTCTCAGCGCCGGCGTCGGTGGGTTCGGCGCGGCCGAGGCGGAACGCGATCGGTTGCGGTGCACTCGGCGCGCGGTCGCCACCAGCGACGGAGCCGAGCATCTTCAAGGGCGAAGTGATGGCGCCAGCCAACGCTTGCTGTAGCGCGCTACGCACCACCGACCCGATGTCGATCTTGGCATTCCCCTGAGGGTCGATTTGCAACGGCACCTTCAGGTCGATGTTGCCCTGGAGATCGCGGAGCAGTGCCAATGCCAGATCGAGCGGAACGCCAAAGCTCTTCTCGAACTGCGAATCGGCCTCGCTGCCGCTGAGGTCGAGCTGGTGCAGGCGGATATCGTTCGTAACCTCAAAACGACCGCCCTTGATCTCGCCCTTGACCTCGAGCGTGAGGACGCCGTCGGCAATACCGTAAGGCGAGTACGTTGTGGCGTATGAGTTGAACGGTGCCAGCTCCACCTGGTCGACCTTGACCTCCAGCTTACCGTCGGGGTCGAGGTTGCCACGCACCGAGATGTGGCCCTGCGGCAGGTTGGTGATGTCGATCTTCAGTGGTCGCACTTTCGGCCCAGGGAGCGCGATGTTGCGCGCATCGATTTCGATCGGCATCCAACGGATCGCGGAAGTCGGCTTCACGGCACGATCGGTCAGGTCGAAGCTGCCGCCTACAACGCGCAGGGCCGCAATCTGGAGCGCGAACGGTACGCGGCTCGCACTCGGCGAGGAGGCGGACGGCCCTGCCGGCATTGCTTCCGGTGCGGCCTCGCTTGGCGCTGCGATCGCGACGGATGCGGGTAACACGATGCCGTCTTTGGTCCGGGTGATGCGGATGGCTGGCGCCTCGAGGCGAATCTCGCCGAACGACGCCTGCAACGGCGCGACTGCGATACCCGGTGGGATGCCGCCGGGCCCACCGGGTAGCAGCAAGGATTGCATCGGGACGACGATCGACTTCGCGCTGACGGAAAACTCCTTGCCGTCGCCGCGCATCACGGCCGGTTGGGTCAACGTCAGCATCGCTTTCGCCTGCATCGCATCGGCACTCGGAGCCAACGGCGCTCCGGCGATGAACCCAGGCACGACGATGTCGGTGAGCTGTAGGGCGATGGTCTCGGCACGGGCGTCGATCTCCTTGCCCTGCGCCGTGACGATCTTGGGGGCTGCCAGATCGAGTTGAAGATCAAGCGTCGCCGGCGCAGACGCGGTGACCGCCGTTCCCGCCATCACCGGCAGACTGGCCTTGGTTACACGCAGACCCAAGTGATCGGCTTCGAACGTGATCGCGTCGCCGGTCGCCACGCGCGGCGCCTCCAACTCGAGGACGAGATCGCCCGTAACGATCGCCAACGGATCACCCGGTCCGAGCTTCGCGAGCACCGCCGGTGCCGCGAGAGACGGGAGGGTGAGCGCAAGCGACTGTGCGGCGAAGTCCAGCGGTTGCTCGCCGGTGCGTACCAAGTGCGGATCGCGCAGTGTCAATGTGCCGACGAGATCGATGGCGGCGTTACGCGCCGCCTCGTGACCGACCGGGATCACCCCGGGCAAGGACAGGCGGTCGAGCTTCAGATCGAGATCCGGCACCTCGACGGACAATCCAGGCATGTTCGGTGGCGCCAGCTTCAGTTTCGTGAGGCCGAGCTTGCCGCTCACGGCGAGACGATCCGGGACGGCGTGGCCCTCGGCGGTCGCGGGCAGACCGGCGGCGATGACGAGATCGGAGCTCAGATTCCCCGCAATCAACACCTCCCGCGGCAATGCGCGTCGCAGCACCGGTACCAGCGGTAGCGGCAGATCGGTGATCTTCAATGTGCCGCCGAATGCCGGCGATGGGGTGATGCGGAAGTCGCCGTCGATCCCCATCGAACCGGAATCGAGCGCGAGTGCGAGTGCGATGTGGCCCACGGCGTCGGCATCACCGGTGACGCTTGTGGCGTCGAGATGGACTCCGACGTCGAGCGGCGGCAGTTCGCTCAACACGCGGACGCGCGAGTCGGTGACATGTACATTGGCCACCTTCCAGGTCCATGGCGTGGGCTCTGCGGGCGGCGAAGGCTCGGCAGCATGCGGGTTCGAGTCCGCCTCGATGGTCGGCGTTGGCGAGCCGTCGACAGCTGTCGCCACCGCGGTCGAGGTCTCGATCATCGTCGCGGTCGCGACAGCTGTCGCGGTTGCCGTTTCGCTCTCGGCGGTGGGTGTCGGTGAAGAGTCGACAGAGGGGCTTGTCACCTGCTCTGTCCCGGCCGATGCTGTCGCCTCCGGCGCGGTAGGTGTCGCTGCCGGCGTCTCTGCCGATGGAGTCGCCGTCGCAGCCTTCGGAGCCAGAGCGGGGAGTAGATCACCACCGACCACGCGCACCGCGACGCTAGCACCGTCGAGGGTGATGTCCTGTATGTCAGCTCGCTGCGTGATCAGGTCGATGCGATCGAGGGCGATCGAGAGGTTCTTCCAGCCGACGGCGACATCGGTGAGATCGGGCACGGCAACTGAGACGTCGCGCAACGCCAGGGTGCCGTGCAGGGCGTTGGTCTGTTCCGGCACCAGGTCATAGGTCAGGTCGAGGTCGAGCAGTCCGCCCAGATCGCTCCAGCCGACATTCGGTACGTAGAGGCGGGCGCGTCGCACCGGAAGGCTCTGCGCGGCAATGTCCGTGCTGACGCTCACCTTACTGCCGTCCAGAGTCAGATGGGCAGTGAGATCTATGGTGCCTTCATCGACGCCGAGCTTGAGCGCGAGGATTCCCGGCTTGCCATAGACCGAGGGGGTGAGTGCAATTTGATCGACGGAGATTCGGTCGATACCGATCTCCACCGGCTCGCTGTCCGACAGAGCGAGGTCCCGAAAGCGGACTCGGCCGCCGTTCAGAAGGAACTTGTCGAGACCGAACGCCCACTGAGAAGTCTCCACCTCCGGCGCAGCCGAAACCTCGGGGATGGTCGGCGTCGTCGGAACGACAGGCGTGGCGCCCGCCTCGACGTCGATCTTCTGTTTCGGCACCAGCGCCAGGATGTTGATCTCTCCATCGGCAAGGCGGTCGAGGGCGACGCGCGGCTGGTCGAGCTCGATGTCGCGGAACTGGACGATCTTGCTGAACAGCGGCAGGTAACGCAGCTCGACGGCCAGGCGATGGAAACCCACAATTGGGCTGTACGCATCGAACGCCGGTGGTGGCGGAGCGGCGTCCTCGGGCATGTTCTCCGGGGCCGGCGGTGCTTCGGGGGCGTTCTTTTCGCGTACCGCGACGTCCTCCAGCGTGACGCCTCCGCGCCATAGGCGGAGATCGACGTCACCGATGTCCACCCGCGCGTTCAGTGCCTGTGAAGCCTGGCTGACGATCACCCGCCGCAAGACCTCGGGCAATGTCGCGCGCACGAGCAGCACCACCGCAAGCGCCATCAACCACCGTCGGCGCCGGTGAAGGCGCTCGCGCCAGCCGCCTGTCACCGGGGTTCACCATCTTGCCGCACGACTAGCAGCAACTCGGGCACGCCGGACATGATTGTCCTCTACACCAATCCCGGCGCGATCGCATCGAGCTCATATTGGAGCCGTCCGGCACGGCCGACGGCGAAGTTCTCAACCACCGAGCGCACGAAAGTCATGACCAAGGTCATGAAATGGGGGCTTCGCCCGCAGAAGTACTTTCGTGCGCGTGCGCGTCATCGGACTCGTGGTCGAAATTCGCAATCGCAATCGGGACAACGAGTTGCGAGCACGAGGACGATTTCGATTACGCGCAGGTGCACGCGCACGCGCACGAAAAAGCAATTGGCGGGCAAAGCCTGGAATGGACCGAAGGAGAATCTCGAATCAGCTCTGTGTCCTATCTGCCCAGGGCAACGCCTTATCCTCGTCCGTGAAAACCCTGAATTGCGGTCTCAGTCGTGGCAGCCCTTGAAGGGTATCGCGAAGCGTGTTTAACCGCGCGCGGGGTACGTAAATGACTGGGGGCGAACTGGATGCATATCTCTCCGAGTGCCGCGAGCTCACGCTCGCGGAGATTCGCCGCCTGTTACCCAACGACGGTCGCTACCGCGAAGTCCTCTACGATCTGATGCTGGAGTATCCGCTGCGCTCGGCCAAAGCGCTGCGGCCATCGCTTTGCATCGCCAGCTGCCGCGCGCTGGGTGGATCGCTGGAGTCGGTGCTGCGTTCGGCCGCGATTATCGAGCTGTACCACAACGCCTTCTTGATTCACGACGACGTCGAAGATGGATCGGATTTGCGCCGCGGCCGGCCGACGTTGCACCGCAGTCACGGGATTCCCGTCGCCGTCAACGTCGGCGATGCCATGCTCGCACTGGCGCTCGAGCCGCTGCTCGACAACATGCGCTTGCTCGGTATGGGCAAAGCGCTGCGCATCCTTCAGGTGATCGCGCAGATGGCCCGCGAGTCGACGGAGGGACAGGCGCTGGAGCTCCAATGGATCCGCAATCGCCGTTGGGATCTCTCCGACGGCGACTATCTCCGCATGGTCTATAAGAAGACCAGCTGGTACACCTTCATCGCCCCCATTCTGGTGGGCGGTATGGTCGGGGGCGCGGCACCAGCTCAGCTGTCGACTTTGCGCAAATTCGCTGCGCTTCTCGGCATCGCATTCCAGATTCAAGACGATATCCTCAACCTGACCGCGGAAGCGGGCGCCTATGGCAAGGAGATCGCCGGCGATCTGTGGGAGGGCAAGCACACCTTGATTCTGATGCACGCGCTAAGGGCTGCGACGAGTCGCGAGCGCACTCGCGCCCAGGCCATTCTGCGCAAGCCGCGGCCGCAGCCCGGGGCGCGTCGGCTGGCATTGCCCGAACATCTGCTGCCGGCATTGGTCGAGCGTGGCGAGATCACGTCGGCGGCACGCGACGCGATCGAAGCCGCGCTTCGTAAGCGCGGCGGACGTGCTCCCAAGTCCGAGGAGGACGTGGCTTTTCTGCGGTCGCTGATCGAGCGATCGCGCAGTCTACCCTACGCTCGAGAGGTTGCGCAGCGCTTCGCGCACAAGGCGGAGAAGCTGCTAGATGGATCGGAGTGGCTGAGGCCATCCGTGCATTCGGATTTGATGCGTGCGGTGCTCGGCTATGTCGTGCAGCGCGATCGCTAACCAGAAGGAGATGCCATGGCAGAGAACGACAAGTCGCCGTTAGTCCTTCAACTCGGTGATGCGATGATGGAAAGCGCGGTCCAGCAGCTGCACCTGCTCCATGAGCTCAAGCGCAGTCTGCCTACCCCCGCTGCCCTCCTTCCTCAGGAAGGCGGGCTGAAGGTGCCGGGGCTGGATCCGCAGTCCTTTCTGACCGATCTGGCGCGGCTCTCGGTTCGCACGCAGCGCGACTTGCTGGAACTGTCGTCGAAGCACTTCGACGCCATTCTGGACCAGGTGAAGAGCCTCGCGGGTGCCGCGGCACCCGCGCCGTCGTTGCCGCCGCGCTTGGTGCTCGAGCTCGTCGCGAGCGGAGCAACTCCCGATGAGGCGGCGCCGTCGGTCACCAGCACCGCCTTTTGCATCGAAAATCCGTTCAACCGTAATCTCGACGTGTCATTTACCGATGTGAGCTTCTTCGCCGTCGGTGCCGATAACGCCGCGACGTCCGCGCCTCCTTTTCTCGGGGGTGTCGAGTTTCTGCGTGACGGCGACGAGCGGCCCATCGCACCCGGCCAGCTCATTTCATTGGCGCCAGGGGGACGGGCCAATCTTCAGGTCCGCGTCCCCGTTGGCCATGCGGCCTTTGCGCGCGGTTCGCAGTACTACGGCGAGGCCTCGGTGCTGGCACGTGGGCGGGTGTCGGCGATCGTCGCGCTGCGGCTGCAGGTCCAATGAGCAAACGCACCCTCACATCGGATGGTGCGAAGGAGCTTCCGCATCTATTGTTGCGGCCGCCGGACGATCCTCTCGCGGAGTTCCTCAGCGAAGTATCCTTGCTCCTGGTGAAGCATCCGATTGCAGCGCAAGCGGCGTTCGCCGCTTTGCTGGCGGAAGGGCGGCGATTCGCGACGACTCCCGAGGGGGAGCGTTGGAAGGCGGCATTGGCGGGGTCCGAGCTCGTCCGTCGCGGCCACGCGTTGTGGGAGGGCTCGTTGTTGAAGGTTTTGGAGGACTCTTCCGAAGCCGTGATGCCGACGGCCATCCTCGAAGCGATCGTACAGGCGATCTCCCGGCAGGACATCACGGACCTGTTGCACAAGGTATTGGGCCATGGCCTCGCCGTCGATTCATGACCTCGGCGATCACTTCGACGAGCGCAACCGCTTCTTGCAGGTTGCGCTCGGTCTAGTGTCGCTCGCGCAGCGATTCGAGCGGTTGCTCGAGTCTCAAGCGCAAGTAGTTCGCACCAGCGAAGTAACGAACACCCCTGAGCGCTCCGCTAAGGAACAGCCGCCCGTGCTCCGACTTTTCGAAAATTCTGACGCCACGCCACCCCTATCGACGTCGTTGGATATCGTCTTGGGGATGGTGGCCTTCGCGCAGCAAGTGTTGCAGCTGGCGGAGCAGTTGAGCTCGCCGCCGCCGTCCACGATGCCGGCGGCGCCGCCGCCGCGCTCTTTGCGTCAGTGGCTGACCTGAGATGTTCGCTCGGGGGGAAATTTCTTCGCCGGGCCGTGTGGCCGCGGCCGTCCTGCAGACGGACTACACCCGTCGGCCGCTGATCAAACCCGCGCAGGGCAGCGCGCATAAGGAATGGCAGCACTTCGTCGTACTCACCGACAGCGTCGATCTGCTGGTGAATTTCAGCGTCAGCGACGACGTTCGGCCGCAGGCGCCTCCGGGGGCGGAACTGCCACGGCTGGTGTTGGTCGTGAACGATGGCGAGTGGGACGGTGACGTCGAAACCTTTGCGGCAGCAGAGACGAGAGTGGTGGGAGGCCGCATCGATTTTACTTTCGCTCACAATCGGCTGGTGTTCGAGGACGGAAGTTTCCATATCTCAGTGAGGCTGCGCGAGCGGCCGGTGTCCCTCGACCTGCGCCTGACCCCGGTGACCGAGCCGGCCTATATCCCTAGTATTCCCATGTTGGAGGGGCCGCCGCTCCATTGGACGGTGGTGCCGCGGCTACTCGTCACCGGAACGATTACGGTGAATGGCCGGCGGCACGAGCTCGACCGGGCACCCGCGTACCATGATCACAACTGGGGTCATTTCTACTGGGGCCACAACATTTCCTGGGACTGGAGTTTTGTTCTGCCCGCCGATCCCACCAACCCCTGGTCTCTCACCTTTCTGCGTTTGACGGACCGGATCCGCAGCGTCGCCCTGGCGCAGGACATTCTGGTGTGGCGTGGCGAGCGGATGGTCGAGGTCTTCCGCGAGCGTGAGGTGGAGCTGCAGCCGGCGAACAGTCATCTCGAGGCGCAGCAGGTCTTCAAGGTACCGCGCACGATGGCGCTGTTGGCGCCGGAGCTGACGGCAGACATTCCCGCGGGCTTTACCGCGCGCGGACGCAACTGGCGCGATTGGATCGAATGTTCGTGCACGCCCTACGCGATTTCGCAGGTGCTGATTCCGAGCGAGACGGATCTGGGCGTCACCATCTTCAACGAGGTGAACGCGCGCAGCACGGTGCGCGGTTGCATTGCGGGCGAGGATTTCAGCTTCAGCGGCCGCTCGATCATGGAGTTCATCCGATATGTCTGATTCGAGCTTTCGGGCGTTTCTCGCCGACTCGTTCGCGATCCTCACCCGCGAGATGGCGCCGGCCTATGCGGAACTGTGCCGGCGGATGCAACCCCACGAAGCTTTGCTGGTCGTTGGCGGGGAGAGCGTCGCGGTTCGTTTCACGCCGGACCGTGCCGAGCTACTGCCGCGGTCGAATTCGCCGAGCGTCGAAGTGCGCACCGAGCGGGACGTGATCCTGGATCTCGTCGACGCTCGTTCCAGCCTGCACCAAGCGATCATGAGCGAGAGACTGTTATTGTTCGGCAGTCCGGACGACTTGTTACGCTTTCACGACGGGCTCAACGCCTATCTGCATGGCGCGGTGCGAGCACCGTCGTTCCCGCAGCTATTGCAGGGATTCCGGCATTTCGAGGGAAGCAATCATCGCGACAGGGGGTAGATACACATGGCAAAGGGAAGCAAAGCGGGGAGGGCGCGAAGGTCGGCCCGTGAACGCCGCAGGGATGAAGCTGGGGCCGAGGAGGCTCCGAAGCCCGAGTCCGGCAAACGCAATCAAGTTGCGATCTTCGGAGCCGGTATCGCCGGGTTGACCGCAGCGCACGAGCTGATCGAGCGCGGCTTCCGTGTTGAGGTCTACGAGAAAGAAGAAGTCGACGGGGTTCAGTCGCGTTTGAGCGGCGAGACCTGTGCCATCGGCGGGTTGGCTCGCACGCATTGGGCCCGTATTCCCAGCACGCCGGGCGGAGGTTCGGATGGCTCGTCCGAGAAAAAGCCGGTGCGGGCCATCCCCGCTCCCAAGCTGGTCTTCAGCCGAATCTACTTCCAGCCCGACTCGATCGAGTTCAAGGACGCCGACGAAGAAGGCAAAGTAGACGCGATCGCACAGGCGCTGGCGCAGCTCGAAGCGGACCTGCAATTGGAAGTGCGTGGCTATATGGCCTGTGATCGTCGCTTCCCGAGCAGCCGCTTTCGCCACGATGCCGGGAGCCTCTCTCCGAGTGCCGGGCTCGACTATCAGCGGGCGCAGGTAGTCGCCAACCGCCTGATGGGCATCACGGGGCCGGACCGATGTATCCTCGTGCGAGGCCTGGGCATGGGCGCGGCGGATGACTGGACGTGCCCGGACGACGATCGCCACTACGTCGATTTTCATCTGCTTCAGGAGCTGGTGCCGGGCGAGCACGGCTTTCGTTTCTTTCCGTCTTTTTATCGACACCTGTTCGACACGATGAGTCGGACTCCGATCCCGAATGAGCGATCTCAGATCTACGATGAGACTTCGCGCACGGTGCTCGACAATGTCCTTCCGGCCGAGGAGCAAGCCGTCGGTCGCGCCGATCCCAGCAAATCGTTCACCTTCACCCGCACACCGGCCACCTCCTTGGCGGAGCTCTTCGAGATGGAGCGAACGCTGTGTGAGAAGCTCGACATGAGCGAAGCGGACATCGCGCACCATCAGGTGAAGCTGTTCAAGTACGTGACCTCTTGCTCGCAGCGGCGCGAGCGCGAGTACGAGTATCAGTCATGGTTCGATTTTGTCGAAGGCGACAAATTGAGCGCCGGCTTTCGAGAGATCTTCGATGCTGCCGGTGAGATCGCGATCTCGGCGCGTGCGCGCGACTGCGACGCGCGCACCTACGGCAATATTTCGGTGCAGCTCTTTCTCAATCAACTCGAGAACTCCAAACGCACTGACGGGACACTGAACGGCCCGACTAGCATCGCCTGGCTCAATCACTGGCGCCGCTATCTACGCATTCAGGGAGTCGAGTTTCATCGCGGTGAGCTCAAGAACTTTATTGAGGTCGACGGTCAAGCTCATCCGATCGTCACCCTCACTCGGACCTGGCATCGGAAGAACGAGGATCCAGAAGATACGAACGCGAAAAACGAAGGCGAAGCCACGACGCAGAAGCCGGCGAACTTTGCGGTTCAGGACGTCAGGCAGGGTCTACCCCTCCAAAAGGAGGTCGATACGCTGTTGTTGCGCGACTATTACGTGGTCGCCATCTCGATCCAAAACATCCGCAAGATCGTCGATCGCCTCCCGCCCCATTTGGTGAAGGGCGACCTGGCGCGCATCCAGAAGATGAAGCTCGGCAATACCGCTCAAGCGAACCCGGACGGGATGCTGCGCCATCTCCATGGCATCCAATACTTCCTCGCGACCGATGACAGTTTCGTCCGCGGTTACTCCAGCTTCGTCGATTCGCCCTGGAAGCTATCGTCGATCTCCCAGCCGCAATTCTGGCAGAGCAAACGCGGTTGGTGGGACGGCTACCGTGGCGTGCTCTCTGTCGACATTGCCAATTTCCACAACGCCGGACGGTCGTCGGGTAAGCCGGCGTGGGAGGCTTCACCGGACGAAATCGCCGAGGAAGTTTGGAAGGAGATTTGCCGGACGTTCGAAGATCAGACCTCGTTGCCCGAGTCCTACTTGGCCTATCATTTCCAAGAACCGCACGGCCCCGACGGCGAAGACATCGCGCCTTATCTCGTGACGCGACCGGGAGAGTACCCCACGCGTCCCGGCCGACTCGATCCCAAGCTCGGCTACGAGCTTCCCTATCCGAATTTGGTGCTGGCTGGTTCCTACATGCAGACGTACACGCGCCTGACCACGACCGAAGCAGCCAACGAGTCCGGTCGTCACGCGGTCAATGCCATTCTCCACCAACACGGCTTCCGTGGCGCTCGCTGTCGCACCTGGAACCTCGAAGAGCGGGAGCCGAAAGAGTTTGCGGTATTCAAAGAGCTCGATCGCAGGTTGATGGAGCGCGGCCTGCCGCACTTCATGGACATCCTCGAGCTGCGTCAGGTGCCGACAGCGATGCTGGGCAAAAAACCCGACATGACACAGCTTTGTCCCTCGTCGGCCTCGATCCATCGACCGTAAGAAAGGTGATGTCATGATCGTCTCCAACCCACCCAACCCAGCCGAACAGCAATCGACGGACTCAACGGGGACTCCGCCCCCTAAGCTGACCGGCAAGCCTAAACCAACCGACTTTAGCGCAGATGCACAGCTCAAGCGGGCGATCATGGCGTTCCCAGACCTACAAATCGACGTCGGTGACACCTTCGTAGTCAACGGGAACAACTGGATGGACGTCCAGCAGATTCTGGAGATCTCGCCGCCGCCGAGTGAGTTCGCCGTCGGTTTCGAGCTAGCGCGACAGGACTCGCTCAACGTCATCCTGTACAGGGAGCCCGATGGTGACCCAGATGATCCGACTTTCTCCCGTATCAGGCTTAAGTCCTGGACGTACCTCTTGGTGCCTGAGATCGTTCCGCTTTGAGATTCAGGCCGGCGAGCGAACTGGGCACCACAATCGGGTCATTGCAGCCGGGTTGTGGATGCCCTGCCGACTCATCCAGTCCTCGCTCTCTTCCATCTGCTTGCGACCGTCGAGCCCCCCTTGTAATTCGCCGCGGCGGTAACGCGCCGCGGCCGCGTACAAGTGCATCTCGGCAGCCGCCGCCGCGTCAGCGGCGTGGGCGTAGGTAGCGATCGCCTTGTCGCGTTGACCGAGTGCATCGACTACCCCGGCCTCGAGCAAGAGCGAGAACGGCAACGCCGAAGCGATGTTGACATCAGCGGCAATTCGCTTCGCCTCGCGTGCGGCGAGTCGCAACAGCCGCTTCGCGGGCCACCGGCGATCACTCTCCGCCCCCGGCGCACAAGCGGCCGCGAGCGCCGCCCGGCCGCGCAAGTTGCGTAGCTCCACTCGTGGACTCTCCATCAACAGCAGCAAGGCTTGCCGCAGTCTCGGCCACACCGTGCGTAGACGCGCGAAAGCGGCCCGCCCGCCGAAGTAAAGGTCGGTGTGGGTGGCAGCGATCAGGTGCAGGTAGTGCTGGATGTCGAAGCTTTGCGACACGGGCCAGCGCGCGAAGGTTCCGTCGGCAGCCTCGCGCGCGCGCTGAGGCTGATCTCTCGCCAGCCAGGCCGTGTTCAAGAAGCCGTTGCTGAGACTGAACTGCGCATACAGGTCGCCCCGATCGTCGGCGTCGCTCAGCAAGGCCTGCAGGCGTCGGCTCATCTCTCCCAACTGGCCCATCTGCACCAGCGAGGTCAGCGCGAACGCTTCCGAAGTGATGATCTCCCAACTCACGCCGCGACATTGTTCGCGCAGCTGTTTGGTGCCGCGGTCGCAATGCTCGCTGGCTTCGCGCCACAAGCCGGCTTCGAAGGCGGAGGTGCCGCGGACGACCTGCACGTATGCCTGCTGATACGGTTCGCGGCAGTTCTGGAGCAACTGTTCCATTTCCCCCAGCAGCCGCACGGCGCGGCGATGGAAGAACTTGCCTCCCAACTGTCGGGACTTGGTGGCTTCCATCCCAAGGCCATGCGCGATGTGAATTGGATCTCCCGCTTCCAGAGCATCGAGTAGATGGCGCATGGCCAGGACCTCGGTGACTCCTTGGTCGACCAGCGCCATGACCTTGAAGGTACTCCAGCAGGCATTGATGCGAAGCCGCATGTCCGCGGGGATCTCCTCGGGCGGACGGGCTTGGTAGGCAAAGCCGCGGCGAATCAGGCGCACGCGCAAGCCCAGCGCCGCCATCAGCGCTTTGCCGGGTGAGTCGGGGTATTCGACTCCAACCTCCTTGAGGACGGCGCGAATCGTTGCTGCGCCCGTGTCGACTCGTCCGGCGCGCAAGTACTGTTCTCCCGCGCGTCGACGTAGCTCCAGAACCTCGCTCTTGCCGGCTCCGCTCGTCTGCAACGTGTCGGCGGCGATCAGAAAGGCGTCGGCGCTGTCGCTGCTGCGGCCGGCATTCGCCAAGGCTTCAGCGAGCCTCAGCCGCCGCGATTCGACTTCGGGATGATCGGGGCGAAGCTCGAGCACCTGCGCGTACAGCTCGGCAGCATGGGCGAAAGCGAGCGCTTCATCGGCGCGCTCGGCCGCACGGCCACCCCAATCCGCGGCGCGCTCCTTCCGGCCGGCACCCAGGCAATGACGGAAGACCGCTTCCGGTTCCGCCGCCGGAAAGCTCTCGAGCACGTCGGCGAGGGCTCCATGGCGTTGCTGAATCACGTCCGCGGACAAGCTCGCCAGTAAGGCTTCACGAATGCGGTCGTGGTAAATCTCGACCGCGGCCTCGGCATTCGCGCTCGTAGCCTTGAGCAGGCATCGCTTCTCCAGTCCGCGCAGCACCGGCCGAGCACGCTCACCCATGCCGCAGGCGCTGAGCGCAAGTCGGCGCGGGATCGGCTCGCCTGCGACCGAGATGGTAGCCAGCAGTAACTGGGCTGCATCCGCGAGGTGGTCGAGTCGTAGTCGCAAGATGTCGCCGAGCTCCATCGATTCGGTGGTACCTTCGCGCACCGAGCGCGCCAGTTGGTTCAGTAGGAAGGGCGAACCGCCCGCTTCCGTCATCATCGCCGCCACGCGGCCCCCGGCAGTTGCCGGCGCCCCGGTCAGCCTCTGCATCAGCTCCTCGACATCGTTCACACCCAGGGGCGCGAGCGAGATCCGTTTTCGCCCCTCGGCAGGGAGCTCGGCGACGATGCCTTCCAACTCCGCGAGCACCGGACTGCGATCGCGGTCTTCGCTGCGGTACGACAGTACGAGTAACAGGGGCGGGGCATCCGGTGGTCGCATCAGCTCGCGCAATGCCGCGATGCTGTCCAAGTCGCCCCACTGGAGGTCGTCGATCCAGAGGAACACTTGCCGATCTCGGCTGATCTCGCCCAACAACTGGCGCAACGCGGCGAAGCCACGACGACGGAGGTCGAGTGGCTCGCTGTTCGCCGGGCCGATGCCGCCGACGGCAAATCCCTCCACGCGCTGCAACACCGGGAAGAGCCGCAACAAGGCCTGGCGTTCGCTATCGGGAGTGAAGTGATGCTGTTGCAGAGCGAGGTAGCGGCTGAGGTCGTCCACCAACTCGTCGAGCGCTTTGTACGGCACGGACTCCTGAGCGTAGCAGCGGCCGCTCAGCACCAACGCCCCGCTGCTTCGGGCAAGAGCACCGAACCGACGGATCATTTCGCTCTTGCCAATTCCGGAGGGCCCGATGACCTCGACGACCCAGGGTGCGCGGCTCGCTAAGCAGCCTTGCAGCGCGTGTAGTTCCGTAGCTCGCCCGACGAACACATCGTTGCTCTCTGCTTGGGGTGCCGATCCCTGCAACATCCTCGCAATCGTCCCGGAGTCGGGCCGTGCGGTAGGGTCGGGCAGCAGGAGCATCTCCACGAGCCGGCAGACTTCCGGCGGCGCCTCGGGCATCCGCCCCGCGAGTACGAGTGGTGTCTTGCGGCTCTTTTCGTGAAACGCGCGGACGGGATCGGTGGAGAAGGGCAATTGCCCGGTGAACGCTTCGTAGAGTACGAGGCCCAAACTGTACCAATCGCCCGCTTGGTCGGCGGCATGGCCGAGCAAGTATTCGGGTGGCATGTATGCCAGGGTGCCGGCGACTTCGCGTGTGCCGGAGGTGCCACCGGCGCTGATCGCTAGACCGAAGTCCAACACGACCGCCCGACCGTCGTGAGTCACGAGTACGTTCGACGGCTTGAGATCGCGATGGAGCTTACCGGCGGCGTGGATGGCGGTAACACCAGCGGCCAGCTGGCGCGCCAGCGCGAGAGCAGCATCTCTGTCGCGCTTACGTTGCAGGTAGTGCGACAAAGGCACGCCGTCGATCAACTCCATGGTGAAGAACGAGGCGCTCTCACTGACGTGCAGCTCGTAGAGCTCGACCAGATTCGGGTGAGCGATGTCGGCGATGGAACGGAACTCTTGCTTCAGGCGGTAGAGCTGCTCGGGGCTGTGCTGCGGCAGGGTCTTGAGTGCAACTTCGGAATCGGTCTCGGAATCATGCACCGCGTAGACGACACCCATCTGACCCCGGCCGAGCAACCGGATTGGACGAAAGCGCTCCGTCGGCAGCGTCAACAGCACGTCTTCAGCTGCGCCGGTCGAAATCATCGCATCAAGTGCGCTTCAGATCGAAGGCGCGAATGAGGTTGTAGGCGTGCGAGCGCGTCAGGTCGAGTCGGCGTGCTGCTTCACTGACGTTCCAGTCGGCATCGTTGAGCACCTTGGCGAGCAAGCTGCGATGAAAGCGGCGGGTTGCTTCCTGGAAACTGAGTTGGTTCGCCGGCGTCTCCGCGGCGCTCTGCCCACCTTCGGGGAAAACATGCTCGGACTCGATCTGGATGACGCCGGCGCCGGCGGCCCGGATGGTAGCCGCCTCGATCGCGTGAGCGAGCTGTCGTACGTTGCCCGGCCAGGGCGCTGACTCGAGCGCCCGTTGTACGTTCGGTGACAATCGCAGTTGCGGAAATCGGTGACGCGCACATGCCTCCTCACAAAAGTGGGAGGCGAGTGCCACGATGTCCGCGCGCCGTTCATTGAGTGTTGGGACCCGCACCGGCAAGACCTGCAGGCGATAGAAGAGATCCTCACGGAACTTCCCCTCGCTGACGGCGCGCTGCAGGTCGGTGTTGGTGGCGGTGATCACGCGCACGTCCGCTTGCATCGGCTTGTTGCCGCCGAGTGGATAGTACTGTCGCGATTGCAGCAGCTGGAGCAATTTCGCCTGTGCCGGCATCGAGAGTTCGCCGACCTCATCGAGGAAGAGCGTTCCGTGCTCGGCCGCAGCCACCTTGCCTTCGAGTCGGCGAGTTGCGGTCGAGTGAGCGCCCGGCAACGCACCAAAAAGCTCGCTCTCGATCAGCATCTCGGGCAAGGCGGCACAGTTCAACTCGACGAAAGGATGCGGTGCCCGCGGGCCGTTATCGTGAATCACTCGCGCCAGCTGGCTCTTGCCGGTACCGGACTCGCCGGTCAGTAACACCGTGACATCGAGCGGGGCGACCAACGCGATCTGACGCAGGACTGCAGCGAGCGCTTCGCTATTGCCGATCACCCCTTTGAGATCGATGGTCTTCCGGAGCGTGCTGGTGGGATCGGTCTCCGAACGCCGCTGTTGCTCGGCGAGCACCCTCTCCACCAGCGGCGCGAGGTGGTGAGCGAAGAGCTCCGCACAGAGTCGGTCGTCCTCGGGGAATAGGTTCCCCTCGGCCTCGCCCTGCAGGTAGAGCACGCCGCACGGGGGATCGCCGCCGATCGGAGCGCACAACACCGCTCCGATGCCGCCGAGAACGACGCTTTCGCGGTCGCTGAAACGGGAGTCGAGTAGGGCCGAGGGCGTGACGATCGTCTGCCCGGTGGCGATCGCCTCCGCGATGATGCCGCGGGAGATGATGCGTCGAACGTCGGCGACCTCGGCGTCCGACAGCTCATGAGCAATCCACCAGCGCGGACTGTTCGTGTGGTCGTGGTGCAAGGCGATGTAGCCGCGACTGGCGCCGGTGAGCTCTACGATCAGCCCCAAGGCCTCGCGCAACAAGGGTTCGATCGCCGGCTCGCGGCCGAGATCCAACAGTCGGCGATACAGGTCGCGCTCGCGGCGTAGACGCGCAAGCTCGTTACCATTCGTCACTCGTTCATGCCCCGCTCGCCGAGCCTTCTAGATCATCTCGCGGACGCGCGCCAACGGGCTCTCACCGAACCAACCTGCCCAGCGCAGTGCACAGGGCTATCGAACCGAGTGGACAGGCGCTCCCTGTAGATTCGCCAACCCGTCGTGACGGCGCTGTAGCGCCGTTGGCATTGCGCTTGCCTATCATTGGGTATGTCGCGATCGAGGGCTGGGTTCCGAAGGTCGCACGAACGGGGGGCCGGAGCCGAGGGGGGGTGTTCACCCTTCCCCCGGCTCCGTGTCACAAATCAACAACTGCGGAGACGACACCATGATCAAGGCAGCCGAGCTGATTCCCCCCAATGCGAACAACGATCCCCGGCGCACCAAACTCACACAGTTGATCCAGCAATGGATCGCCACCTCCCATGAGGGACTCTTCCTCATCCCGGGTGTCGGGTACCGGAAGGCGCGGGTTGTGGCCCAGGACGGCGACGTGGTCGTGCTCGCGCCGAGTGGCGAGTCACAAGTCGTGCTCCACTATTCGCAGGTCGTTTTTCGACAGTGACCGGGGCTTGCCCGCCGATCACCGCAGCAGCTGCGGTTCCAACCAATCGGCATGGTCGTAATTGATGCCGTCGCCGCCGTCGAGCACTTCGAGCGTCAGGTATTGGGCTCCAGCGACGGACACGGCGACATGGCGAGGGGCGGCCATCCCGGCAAGATCGCCGCTATCGAAACGGACTTCGGAATCAGCCAACACCCGAAAGCGAATCTTTTGGCCGATGTTTGCTTCGTCGTCCACGCCGAAGATCGTATCCAACATCTGGAAGGCCCCGTTGAGGTGGTAGGTCAGCTGGGAGTTGGCGTGCGTACCAATGCCGCGGCGAAAGATCGCGCCCGACACCGACAATCGCTTGTCGCCCACGCTTCGGTTGTTCCGCATCGCGCCCCACCCCTGCGATTGTTTGACCGGCTGCCATTCCGACAGCATCTCCGCACGACCGAAGGGAGCATGGGCCAAGCCCATGGTCGCCACGCCGACCAGGATCGCCGCGCTCGGCGCGATCCATTGGAATCGGCGATCACTGGTCCACAACAGCAACACCGCAAAAGAGGCCAGGAAGAAGACGCTCAAGGCGAAGGTTTCCCCGTGGTCGGAGCGTATAAAGAAGGACAACCAACGCAGCCCCGGATACTCTGCGTTGCTCGCATAGACCCGGTTCAGGGTGCTCGCCAAAGAAACCAACACCGCAGCCGAGCACGATCCGTACAGCCACCAGGCACGTGGCCGCCAGATGCAGATCGCGGCGAGGAACAACAGCGCGAGCACGATGTAGCGTTCGTGCATCTGTGTCGGGAACAGATAGAAGGCCATCGCTTGTAGCGCACACGCTTCGACGACGGCCGGCAACTTGTCGCCGTCGGGGCGCGCCAGGACGCGCCACAGTCGCCAAAGGATGAGCGAGGTGGCGGTACCCAACATGATGCTGCCGAGGGCGTGATAGGTGAGCATCGCGTTGCCGACCCGGAGCATGTCCGGAATGTCCGGCGATGAGATCCCACCCACGAGCCACCAAACGTTGTAGGCATTCATCGAGATGAACGGATACAAGCCGCTCGCCCCCAGATACCATTTGATCTGGTCCTCCATCACGTGAGCGGCAAAGAAGGGGAGGAAACAGACCAGGGGAATGAGTGCCGCAGTCCCGAGGGCGCGGATCGTGGCGGCCGCGCCGCACACCTGCAACGCCACCAGCCCCAGGACCGGCACGAAGATCACCGCCTGGAGCTTAACCAGGAGCGCCGACATCGCGAGTGCGAAGCCGAGCGTCGGCCGGCGTCGGCAAACCGCCCATGCAGCCGGCAACACAAAGAACGGCAACAACGAGTCCGCCTGCCCCCAGACGGCGCTGTCGTAAATCATCGCGGGATTGTAGGCGTAGCCGGCGGCAACCAGCAGCGCGCGCCGTCGGTCGACATAACTTGCCGCGAGCAGGTACAGCAGCAGCGCTCCGCCTAGGTCCGCCAACGCGTGCGGCAGCTTCACGACGAACAGCATTGCCAAGGTTCCATTGTCGGGAACGGCGCCGCCGCTGAACAGGCCCCACAACCCCGCGCTCGCTGTCAGCAGATACAGATAGCCTGGCGGATAGGGCCCGATGGGGCCGATCGCTCGCACCTTCTCCTCGGCATGCGCGAAGCCCGACTCGACGCCCGCCCGCATCCAGGCACCGTTCCGGGCGACGTCGGCTTCCCACCCCGGCGCCGGCATGAAGAAGAGGTGCACGAACAATGATCCCGCCAGTAGCCACCACAGCGCCGGCGGCGGAAACGGAACCGAGGGCCAGCTCGAATCGCGCTTTGGCTGACCGTCGTCGATCATTTGTGAGTTTGCGCGGAAAGCCGATCCACGCGTCTCCCGTCGCACATTGGCCCCTGAGGAGGCAAGTCACGGAGCCTACGACACTGACGAGCGATCGCCGGTCACCCCTATGCAGAAGCAAACCCTTTGACCTGGCGGACGCAAACACGACATCACGCGCGATCCCACTCCGATTGCCATTGACGGTAGGCCGAATGTATCTTCGCGCGACGGACATGGGAAAGTGCATGATGCAGCGTCCCGCCGCTGCAGCGGGTGACCAGTTGATTGCGGCTTCGCGATGAGCGCGATCCCGCCCGCCAGCTCTCTGGAGGGGAGTCCGGTCCCGGCGGGCAACGACGCTCGTCGCGATGGTGTGGCACCGGCGACGATCTTCTCGGCGATCATCTGCCTATCTGTCAGCTTGGCGTTCGTCGTCGGGCTCTGGGAGTGGAAGGAGTACCACTACGCCGATCGCTATGGTCCGGGGTTGGATTTCAAGGATTTCTACGCGGCGGCGCAGGATCTGCGTAGCGGCGTGCCCATCTATGCGCGCCCTCGCTGCGTCACGCCGCCACTCGCCGCGGCCCTGTTCCTGCCATTGTCGTATCTGCCGTCCGAGACGGCTCTACATCTCTTTCTGCTGTTGTCGGCTCTTGCCGTGCCTGCCGCGGTCGTGGTGACCGCAATCGGCTATCTGCATATGCCTCGATCGCAATGGCCGACGCTCGCGATCGTGCTCGCGGGCGTAATGGTTGGCTATCCCTACATGTTCCTTCTCGAGCGAGGGAATCTCGACGGGATCATCCTCTTCATACTTGCCGGGGTACTGGTGAGCTGGCGGAAACACCAAGGCGTAGCCGGCTTCCTCCTGGCGGTGGCCACGGCTTCGAAGCTCTATCCAGCGGTTCTCATCATCCCGCTGATAGTCGAGCGACGATGGCGAGCGCTAGCCGTTCTGCTTGCGAGTTGCGCGATATTTTATGTGTGTCTCAGTGGAGACTGGAACGCGTATTTCACCGAACGGCTCTTTGCGCGTTCGACATTTTTCCTGGTTGGCGAAAACGTCAGCCTATCGGCCGCGCTCCATCACTTGCGGAACGTGTTCCTGTCGCGGCCGGGAGACGCATCGACTGAAGGGATCGGTCAGATCGCCACCGCTGCGGCATTCCTCTTTTTCGCGTTCTTGGGGCTGCTCACCTACGGTCATCATCGTTCCGCGAGCAGATCCGAAGGACTGCAACAGTTGTCGCGATTGTCCTTCCTCTTGTTGATGACGAGCGTACCGGCGCACGTTTATCCGTACACCGAGCTGGTCACGATACCGTTGGTAGTCGGCTTATGCCTTCGCTGGGGCGGCGGCGAGGAGCCCTCTCAGCGCGCGTTGCTCGCGTTGTCGGTAGCGTGCTTGGGGTTGGCGCAGATGCAGTCGTGGGCATTGCGCGAGCTCTGGTCGCTGTCTTGGGACGCAGTTCCTGCGCTCGCCAATCTGGTTGCACTCGCGAGTCTGGCCGCACTCCTTTGGAAATCGTCGGCTCAGCCCGAGGCTGCGGCGGTCGTCGAAACGATCTAGCCGGTGGCTAGGTTTGCGGGCGGGCCGGGAAACGTTCGAGAGCAACGGCGAGAAGAAGGCCGAGAAGGAGCAGGACTCCTTTCTCCCAGCCGGCGCGGTATTGAACTGCCAAGCGATGAATGCCCGCCGGGACTGCGACGCCGAGCATGCCGGGGGTAAGCGCGACGGTGGGAACGGGCTCATCGTCCAACGAAGCCCGCCAGCCCGGATGATACGTGGACTTGAAGAGCACCACTCCCGGCTGTTTCAGCTCGACGGTTACACTCGCGTCCTGCCGGCTCGACTTTGCCTCGCGCAACGACCCCGAGGCTGGAGCGGGGGCTGGCTGCGCGAAGATGTCGGGCGTATCGAAGACATGATGGGTGACGCCATCGGATGAAAGGTAATGGAAGCGATCCGTCATCCGCAGCGTAACGGCGCCATCGTCGGCCTCGTCGTTCAGGAGCAGCCGTGCGTACGTGCGCCGCTTGGACCACTCGCCGTGGAACCAACGGTTCATCATGTACCAAACGGATTCCTTGTCGCCGGCGATGGCGATCGGCACCGCGGCAATACCGAACGGACCTTCCGACGCCAGTCGGTACAGACGATGTTTCCCTGATTGCAGTAGTAGCTCGGCGCCGACGGGCGGTGGCGGGGTTTGGTCCGTCAGCAGGTAGGTAATATCCCAGAGATTGTACTCGGCGCGATCCGGCCACTGCATTTGAACCTGAAGGTCGGTCGACAGCGACCACGAGTAAGGGGCGTTCGCAATTTGATCGATGCCTTCCGCCGACAACAATAGATAGGTCTGCACGCCGCCGACGATGTAGCTGCGACCCCAATTGCCGGACTGTCCGGCGTAGACTCGCCCCGGGGGCAGCTCGCGCAGCTGGCGCAAGATCGGCGCAAAGTCGGGCTCATCGCGTTCGAATGCCGCTTTGGCGTTCTTGACGATCTGCGCATTGCGTACGAAGTAGGCCACGCGCTCACCGAGCATGGGCCCTGCGACTAGGGTACCGATCAGTAGGGTCAGCGCCAGACGCAGCCACGCCGATTCAAAGCTGAGCCACCAACGCGTGAACGCCCCCAAGGCAATCGCCGCCAACCAAATAGCGAAGATGTGCACACCGCTCGACAATCTCTCCAGGTGCAATCCGCCTGTCATTGGCACTAGATCGATCAGCGCACCCCACGTCGGTCGACCGAAGTAGAAGAGCATCCAGAAGACGAAGCTTGCCGTGATCCAGCGCTGCACGCCGCTCTCGTCGTCGTTCCAGCGACGCAAGCAGAGGTACAGTCCGGCAGCTACCAGGCAGGTGAAGACCGGCAAGCGTTGGTAGTCGAACAGCTCTCCACTGAAGAGCCGGGTAAGGATCACTACGGCGCCGTGCGAATCGAACTTTTCGACTGGGTCGTAAAGACTCTTGGCGTGGAATGCGACGTCCCGCATGAGGGGAACGACGAAGAAAGCGACTAGAGCGAGAGCCTGAAGCGAAAAGCGCGACAACGTGCGCAAGCGAGCTCGCGCGTCAACCAGGTTCCCTTGCAGGAACGGTATCAAAGCGATGCTCAGCGCCGCGATGTAACCGTACAGGATGTGGGTCATGAACGCCGCGGCTAGAATCGCGGCGTATCTCAGGGTGCGGCGACTGCCGCGGACGGCCCGCCATCCGCCGGCCAATGCCAGCGGCAGCACCGGCAGCGCGAATGCTTGTGCAAACAATCCCCAGCCCGACCACATGAAGGTGCCCATCTCGATGCCCCAACTGCTGTGGCCGGCGATCAGGCAACTAAGGAATGCACCCCAGCCGGCGGTCTCGCGTGGGAGGCCGAGCCAGCGCAGAGCGACGTAGTTGGACGCCGGGAAGAGCGTCAGGACTAGAATCGTAACGCAGCGATAGAGGAACAGCAGCGTGATGCCGTGAGGAAGAATGAAGTGCAGCAGGGCCAGCAAAAGGTAGGGCCCAGGCTGGTAATAGTGAAACAACGGGTAGCCGCACAGCCAGGTCGGGACCCAGAAGTCGAGTGGGTTGGCACCCTCGCGAATCGCGTCGATGGTGTTGCGGGTGACGCCGAGATGGAACGAGCTATCGTTCAGGTCGGGCGTGAGAAAGACCAGCTCCGGTAGCATCCCTAGCAAGGGGATGAGCACCCCGAGAGCGAGTAGCAGATGACCGGTAACGCGTAGGCGTTTTTTAGCAGCCTCTGCTCGAGCGGGCACGCTCGATGGCATAGCTGCGACGTCGACGGGGCACGGGCTTTCGCTCTCGCTGTGGCCGCTCATCGCCACACTTAGCCTTCTTCCACTGAAGGATGGCGCCTGAGCGAGCTGCGGTCACTCTCGGACGTTGGCCTCAGAGGCGCAGGGCGGACCGGCAATCCGGTCCGCCCGCGCTTCGTGCCTACTTCAGGGAGCGCACTCAAATCCAACCAAGAATGTAGCACCAGCCGCCGTGGCCACGGAGACGGTGTGGCCAATCGCGATGCGGCTCCCGGCTGGAATCACGCCCGTTGCGGCACCTGAGTTACACGTCGTGGCAGTACCTGTAATCGAGCAGGACACAGCTGGAGTGAGATCTGCGCCATTAGCGCGCACAGTGAAGGTGCGCACGGACGTTCCGCCTGGAGCCGTCGTGACCCTGACCGCCAAGTTCTGTGCCGTGCAGTCTCGGTTGGGCGACAGGCTGTCAACGCTAGTCTCCGTATTGCTTGCGGCGTTGATGCCACTGACCACTCCGAAATCACTACCCAATGAGTTTCGTGGGCTCGTGATTCTGGAGGAGAACACGCCGGCTGAGGCCCCGGCGGGACCCGACGCACCGGTGGTGCCCGAAACACCCGAGACCCCGCTGACACCTGAGACGCCCGACGTTCCCGACACTCCGGATTGACCGCTCACGCCGGAGACCCCCGAGACACCTGAAACACCCGAGTTGCCGCTGATGCCGGACACGCCGGAGATCCCCGAGATACCTGAAATACCCGAGTTGCCGCTGACGCCGGATACACCGGAAATTCCCGAGACACCGGAGACGCCTGAGTCGCCACTGACGCCAGACACACCCGAGATACCGGATACACCCGAGACGCCTGAGTCACCGCTAACGCCGGACACGCCGGAGATGCCCGACACACCCGAGACGCCCGAGTCGCCGCTGACGCCGGATACGCCGGAGATACCCGACACACCCGAGTCACCGCTGACACCGGATACGCCGGAGATACCCGACACACCCGAGACGCCCGAATCGCCGCTGACACCGGACA
>JADMIO012736396.1_pt1 | contig 50070 bp, 44 predicted proteins | sample 8958161 | NCBI WGS metagenome assembly JADMIO01 (sample SAMN16585339, study PRJNA669376) | soil metagenome | isolation source: Crop rotation soil | place: USA: Cullars Rotation, Alabama | collected 2011
GCCGCGACTTCAAGTCACGTGAATTCCAAGCTTCGGATCCCACTGTGCTGGAAAGGTCATTTCAATCATGCCTTCATGCTGCGGGCCGAAACGCCCGCGGTAATACATGACGATCATGACGACGAAGATCACCAGCCCGCCCAAAACGTGCAGGGCGTGAAAGCCGGTCATGGCAAAATAGCACGACGCCCACATGTTGCCCCAGGGGATCGAGTGCGTCAGGTGCAGGTGGGGATGCTTCTGCAGCAGGCCTTTCTCGGGGAACTCGGGAATCTGCTTCAGCTGCTCGGGCGTGGGCATGTCGATGGGCCGCACGCGCGGCATATGCGGCTCTTCCTTCTTGCCGACGACCCAGGCATTGACCATCTTCGGCGTCAGGATCGGGGACTTATCTGGCGCCATTCTGGTTAGCAGCTCTTTGCAGTCCTTGTACTCCTCGTTCTTTTCGCGCGGCGCGTCCTTGATCAAGGCCTCCACCTCCGCTTTGGTCACTTCCTTTTTCGGATCGCTGCCGACCAGCTTCTTGATCGGCGTCATCGCCGCGTGCGCAAACTTCTCGTACTTCTCGACGACGCCGCGGACTTCCCCGGTCAGCTCGACGCCGGTCTTGCCCGAGGCGAGCACCTTTTCCATCTCCTCGACGGAGTCGACCGGGGCGGTGACGTGCATCAGGTCCTCGCTGACCCGCTGGACGTACCTGATGCCCCAGGGGCCGTCGAGCTTTTCGTAGATGCGGCCGGGCAGAATCTCATGGTCGAACTTGGATTTGTACTCGAAGGCCTTGATGACGAGGAAGACGCAGCCCAGGGCCAGCGTGGCGCCGATCAACTGGATGGCGCGCTTGGTGCGGCCATGGTGCAGCTCGTAGTGCGACCAGACGACGGTGAAGCTGGAGACGATGAGCACGAAGGTGTTGATGGCGCCGATCAGCTCGATCAGGTGGACGTCGGAGGGCGAGGGCCATGGGATGTAGTTCGAGGGGGCGCCGTTGCGGATCAAGAGGTAAACGCCGATCAGGCCGGTGAAGAACATGATCTCGGTGACCAGGAAGAGCCAGATGGCCAGCTTGCTGTTGGGCATCGGGATGCCCATGTGGACTTTCGGTTCCTCTTCGAGGTGCACCATGTTGCCATTCCTTGTTTCTGGCTTTTTTTCTTCACCCCTGGGGCTTACGCCGCCAGGGCTCGCCTTTGACTTCACATCCTCGTCCAGTGATCGATGAGCCATAACGCCAGCAGCGCGGGCAGGTAGATGAGCGATGCGTGCAGCACCTTGCGGGCGTGCGCATTGCTGACCTCCGCCGCGAACTTCCATGCCGCGCGCAGGAACACCAGGCCCAGGGCCGCGCCGCCGAGCGCCAGGATGACGCCGCCGCGCTCCAGCGCCAACGGCAGCGTGCCGGCGGCCAGGAGAGCGAGGCAATAGACGACCATTTGCCGGCCGCAGAGCCGGCCTTCGCGATCGACGACTGGCAGCATCTTGAGCCCGGCGCGGGCGTAATCCTCGCGATGGATCCAGGCGATGGCCAGGAAGTGCGGCACCTGCCAGAGGAAGAGGACGAGGAAGAGGGCGAAGGCCTCGACGTCCAGCGTGCCGCGCACCGCCGTCCAGCCGATGACGGGCGGCAAAGCGCCGGGGACGGCGCCGACCAAGGTGTTCAGCGTGGTATACCGCTTGAGCGGCGTGTAAACGAACACATAAGTCACGAGCGTCAGCGCGCCGACCCAGACGGCAAGCTCGTGCCGGCAGGTGAAGGCAAGATAGGCGAGGCCGCCGCCGCTCAAAAGGAGGCCAAGCAGCAAGCCTTCGACGGGATGCAAGCGGCCGGCAGGCAGGGGGCGGTTCTCCGTGCGGCGCATGAGGGCGTCCGACTGGCGCTCCAGCACCTGGTTGATCACGCTGGCGCCGGCGGCGAGGAGGGCGGTGCCGAGCAGCGTGTGTACGAGCAGCAGCAGATCGGGCAGGCCCGGCTGCGCGAGCAAAGCGCCGGCGCCGACCGTGAACAGCACCAGCACGGCGATGCGCGGCTTGGTCAGCTCGACCAGGTCGGCGACACGCGAACGAGCCAGCGGCAGAGAAGCGGCGAGGGCGCTGTCGGCTTTCATACCAGCACCTCCGTCTCTTGCTCGATGATCGTCGGCACCGGCGCGAAGACGGCAGCCGGCTGCGCCTGCAACGAGGGTCGGTGCAGATGAACCGTCAAGGCGACGCAGGTCGCGAACAGGAACGAACCGAGGACGAAATGCAGCGTCCGCACGATCTCCGGGCGCAACAGGAGCGGCTCGAGCTGGTTCCACGGCAAGGTCGGCTGGTAAAAGCGGCTGAGCCACGTTTCGATTCCCAGAAGAAGCTGCGTTGCGAGCAGGATGAGCATGATGCGGGTGCAGCGCGTCACCCCTGGGGCCGACGCCCCAGGGCTCGCCTTGGCGTTGACATAGATCCGCGTTGCCAGCAGGATCGCGATCGCGAGGACCGCGAAGGCAAGGCACAGGTGCAGGCGCGCGCCCCAGAAGAAGTCGCGATGCCGCACCATGCCGCCGACGACGAGTTGGGCATAGATCACCACGCAGGTCCAGATCGCCAAGCGCCTCAGCGACGGCATGCCCTCACCGTCTCGGATCCTGTCCATCCATCTCCTGCTGGTCACCACGGCGACCGCGACCAGCGTGCCGAGCACCAGCGGGGCGAACGAGCCGTGCAACCAGGCCAGGTTGGGGCCGAGCAGCTCGTTCAAACGCACGCGGAAATACCCCAGCAGGCCCTGGGTTACGATCAAGGCCAACGCCACCGTCCCCAACCAGCGGACCCAGCGGCGCGGTTCGGCGAGCCAAAGGCTCGCGCACAGGGCGATGCCGCACAGGCCAATGAGCCAGCCGGCCAGGCGATGCGAATGCTCGATCAACCAGCCGTGGCTATGCTCGCCCGTCGCCATCTCGTAAATGGCTTGCGGGAACGGCACGAAACCGCGCTGATCGGCCATGCCGGCGCCCTTGGTCGTCACATCCGCGCCCAGAAAAAACAGGGGCGCCGTGGCCACGACCGTCAGAATCGCCAGCCCGTGCACCCAGCGGGGCACGGATTTATCGATCAGCAAAGCCATGTCGTTCATGAATGCAGAATGCAAAATGGAGAATTGAGAATGATCGGTCAGTCCGCCTCCGTCATTTTGCATTCTCCATTCTGCATTCTCAATTTCAGTAGTGGTGGTCCGAAGGCGGCAACGGCTTGTCCAGCTTCACCCATTGCGGGATATGGTCCGTGCCCTGCTCCTTGTATTCGCCGTATTCATAGGGCCAGCGATAAACCGTGGGGATCTCGCCGAAGTTGCCGTGCGGCGGCGGCGTCGCGGCGGACCATTCCAAGGAGTTCGAGTTCCATGGATTGTCGTCCACCTTCTTGCCCCAGAACAGGCTCAGAAGGAAGTTCAAGAGAAAGATGATCTGGACCAGGCCCAGGCAGATCGCGCTGACGCTGATGAACTGGTTGAGGCCCAACAGCGGCGCCTCGTACGCCGTCGCCGTGATGTCCGGGATGCGCCGCCGCAAACCGGCGACGCCCAGGATGTGCATCGGGAAGAAGACGCAGTTGCCGGCGATGAAGGTCAGGAAGAAGTGCACCTTGCCCCAGCTTTCGTTCATCATGCGGCCGAACATCTTGGGGAACCAGAAATAGAGGCCGGCGAAGATGCCGAGCAGGCTGCTCGCAAAGAGGACGTAGTGCAGGTGGGCGACGATGAAGTAGGTGTCGTGGATGAAGATGTCCACCGGCGTTGCCGCCATGAAGATGCCGGACAGGCCGCCGATGACGAAGAGCGAGACAAAGCCCAGCGCAAACAGCATCGGCGTCGTCATCTGCAAGTTGCCCTTCCAGCATGTGCCGAGCCAGTTGAAGACCTTCACGGCGGACGGCAGCGCGATCATGATGGTGGCGATCATGAAGCCGGTGCCCAGGCGCGGGTCCATGCCGCTCTGGAACATGTGGTGGCCCCAGACGATGAAGCCGAGCCCGGCGATGCCCGCGATCGAGTAGATCATGGCCCGGTAGCCGAAGAGCGGGCGGCGGGCGAAGGTCGAGATGATGTCGGACACCATGCCCATGGCCGGCAGGATCATGATGTAGACGGCGGGGTGCGAGTAGAACCAGAACAGGTGCTGCCAGAGCAATGGCTGGCCGCCGCCGGGGCCGGTGATCCAGTTGCCGAACATGAGGCCGTCGGGCAGGAAGAAGGTCGTGCCGATGGTCTTGTCGAGCGTCTGCAGGAACAGGGCGACGGTGAGGATCGGCAGCGCGAACGCCTGCAGGATCGCCGTGATGAACATGGCCCAGATGGTCATCGGCATGCGATAGAGGGTCATGCCGGGAGCGCGCATGTTGATGATGGTGGTGATGTAGTTGACGGAGCCGAGCATCGACGAGATGCCGACGCAGATCAAGGCGAGCAGCCAGAATATCTGCCCATGGCCGGAGTTCGGCGCCGCGGGCGACTCGAAGCCCATGCCGGCGGGCATGGCGGAGCTGGCGAGCGTGGGATAGGAGGTCCAGCCGGCCGCGGGACCGCCGCCTTCGACGAAGAAGGCGGTAAGGATGAAGATGAAGGCGGGCCACATGAACCAGTAGGACATCATGTTGAGCGCGGGGAACGCCATGTCGCGCGCGCCGATCATGAGCGGGATCGTGAAGTTGCCGAAAGCGCCCGTGAGATAGGGAATGATGACGAAGAAGATCATCACCGAGGCATGCATCGTGAACAGCATGTTGTAGAACGACTCGGGCATGCGGCCGCCGTTGGCGCGGAACCAGTTGCTGATGATCGGGATCTCCGCATGCGGCCAGGCGAGCTGGATGCGGACCATGAGGGCGAGGATGCCGCCGATGCCGAGGAAGATCAGCGACGTGAACAGAAACTGGATGCCGATGACCTTGTGATCGGTGGAGAAGATGTATTTGCGGATGAAGCTCAGCTCGGGATGAGCGTGCTCCGCATGAACCGGGACATGGACGTGGCCGACGCTCATGATGATCTCCTCGGTCCCAGGCTCTGCCTGGGACCGCACTGCCTTGGAGGCTCCGCCTCCCGCCTGATCGCTTGCACCGAAGGTTCACTGTTCGCCAGGCGGAGCCTGGCGGGCAGTGCGGTCCCAGGCGGAGCCTGGGACCGAGATTATTTGCTTGCCTGCTGCGCTTCCGCCTTACGCTGCAGCCAATCGAGAAACTCGTCGCGATCCTTGTGCACGTAAACCCGGCCGATCATGCGGTAATGGCCCCAGCCGCATAGCTCGGCGCAAGCGATGTCCCAGATGTGCAGCGCATCGCGCTTGCCGGTCTCCGGGTTGTAGCCGTCTTCGTATTCCTTGGTGGCGGGATTGAAGCGGGTGTTGCTCTTGGTCGGCGTGAACCAGACCGGGATGATGCGGCCCGGCAGCGCGTCCTGCTTCACGCGCATGACCGGGATGTTGAAGCTGTGGATCACGTCGCGCGTGCTGAGCTGCACCAGCACCGGCTGGCCGACCCACGTGTGCAGCTCGTTGACGGCGTCGACGTCGTTTATGGTCTTGACCTTGGCGAAGGAGTCGAAGTCTTTCTTGAGCCGGCTGCCGTCGCTGAGGTCGCCCTTGCGCCATTCCTCCATCCGCTCCGGGCTCGGGTAACGCATGCGCCAGCCGAACTGGTGCGCCACGATCTCCACCTGGTTGATGGCGGCGCCGGCCTCCGGCATGCGTGAGCGGTACTTGATCAGCGCCCACGCCCCGACTTGAGCGAAGGCGATGTATAGCAGGATCACCGCCGGCACCAGCGTCCACGCCATCTCGACGCGGTGCTGGTCACGCAGCACGTGCAGCACCGGCCGCATCATCCGGCCGAACCAGGTCGGCTGCAGCGTCTCCATCGGCTCCGGCGGCACGGTCGCCTGATCGATATCGAAGACCTCGCGCGCCTTGCGCGGATCGTAACGGCCGGCGTAACGCCACATGAAGTAAACCAGGATGCCTTCCGTCAGGAAGAAGAAGAAAGCGGTGACGACGAGGATTACGTAGAAGAGCTTGTCGACGTCCCAGGCGTGCGTCGACACGCCTTCGGGCAGCCACATGCCGACCAGCGGCGCGGCGACCATGGAGGCGGCGCAACCCAGCATCACCACGCCGAAGAGTATGCTCCAGCCTTTGCCCACGATTAGATCTCCAGTCTTTTTAGCTACTCCGGGGGCTTACGCCGCCCGGCTCGCCGCGCCGTTAATCGATTCCGAGGGACTCGCGCATCTTGGGGTAGCCCAGCGCCTGGACGAAGTTGACCAGGTCCCAGAGCGTGTTCTCTTCCAGGCCGTGGTAGGCTTGCATGCCGGAGCCGTTGATGCCGGAATGCACGCGGTGGAAGATGTCGGCCGGCCGCTTGCCGCCACGGAAGATGCCCTCGGTGAAGTTGCGCGGCCGCACCTGGGTGCCCCATTCGTCCCAGCGGAACTCGGCGCGACGGCCATAATCGATGTGGCATTCGACGCAGTTGGCTTCCTTGGCCCGCTTGGCGTCGACCTTCACCTCGATCGTGGCGACTTCCCCGTCCGCGTCGCGGAAGTCTCGTTTTTCCGTGCCCCCGACGCCGTTGAACATCAGCTTGCCGCGCAGCCGCGAGGCGAACTTGTCCTTCTCGCTGACATACGGGTTGGCCTTGGGCTGGATCATCTCCTCGTCCCGCTGCGAGGCGACCCACTCCGCCGCCGTGCCCTGGGCGTAGGTCTGCACGTCGTCGAAGATGCGCTTCTGCAACTCCGCGTTCAATTCCTCATTCCCGGGCTTGCTAAGGTCGGTGCGCGGCTTGCCGTCCTTGTCGCGCGGCGTCTTCTCGTGCACCAGCTTGCCGTCGATCAGGAGGAACGCCTGCTTGAGCGTATCGAACTCGGCCTTGCCGCGGATGCTGAGGTGGATGACGTAGGAGACCATCGCCTCGATCTCTTCGCGCTTGAGGATGAGGTGGGCCGGCATGGCGGTGCCGTCGATGCCCTGGTGCAGCGTGTGATAGAGGTCGTCGCGGCGCGGCGGGCGGTTCGACTTGCTCTTCTGGCTCACGGACTGAAACTTGAACATGCCCTGGCGGAAGTCGCGCGGGTGCGGGTTGATCCAGCGCGACGTCGGGCCATGGCCGTCGCCGGAGACGCCGTGGCAATGCAGGCAGTGAATGCGATAGTGCGTGGCGCCATCCTTGAGAGCGGGCATGTCGATCTTCAGCGTGGCGACGATCGACTCATCCAGCTGCACCTTCGGCTCGGCCGGCCTGCCGAACAGCGTCACCAGGGCGTTGTTGAGCATCTCGCGCTGCTCGGCGGGGATCGCCATCGGGTCGCGCAGCTTCTCGTCCTTGAAGAGCTTGCCGCCGTCCGGGTCTTCCGGGTCGTAAAGTGGGTGGCGCGCGTCCTTGAGGTCCTTCACGGCGAAGAGCGGCAACTGTCCCGGCGAATCGGGGTCGAGCCAGGTCTTCTTGCGCGTCAGGTCCTTGGTGAGGACGAGGGGATCGGTGCGCACGCCGTACTGGATGCGGTCGGAGTACTGGTTCGAGCAGCCGGCCAAGCCGAGAAGCGTCGCGAGCAAGACGGATGCCGAGAGCGAAGCCGCTTTTCTCATTGAAGCCGCCACCTTCCTGCCAGCGCGGACAGCGCGATCCTTGGCCCGAGCAGTTGGAGTTGGACCCCTTCTTTCTAGGCTGAGCGCCAAGCGCGTCAAGGGAGGCGAGCGTCGCGGCGTAAGCCCGACGAGTGCAAGAAAAAATCGGCAGGCCGGGCGAGCATCGCAGCCAGCCAGGCGAGCGTCGCGGCGTAAGCCCGACGAGTCCGCAAACAGTTCGGACGCCGGTCTCGTCGCGCTACGCCGCGACGCTCGCCGAGGCTAGTAGGATATTGGGCATGCTCTACAAGATCGCACGTTTCCTGCAAGTGATCGGCCTCATCATCCTGCCGTTCGCCATCAGCGGCAACGTGGCGGAGAAGCTGGACCTCAAGGAATCGCTGATCCTGTCGGCGATCGGCGTGTCGATTTTTACCGCGGGTTGGTTGCTGCAGCAGGCGTCTAAACCGCGGTGATGGCCAAGCCCCGGCCCCCCCCCGCGCTACCCCCCTCGAGTGTAAGATAGGAGAGCCATGATGAGCCATATCATCGCCGCTTTTCGCGCCAAAAGAGGCACGCCAATGAGTCCCTCCCTCCGCGAAGCAACCGTCCAGGAAATCCAGCTCGAGCTGATTCGCCGGACCAGGTTCAACGCCTTCGACGGCGAGAAGATCTACGCCAGCTTGCTGAAGCATCGGCATCTGTGGCAGGCGTGCCTCCTGGATCGGCCGGGGCTTGCCGACTACTCGCAGCCGCGCCACCTGTTGATGTCTGGTCTTATCAAGCTGCGCGATCTGGAGGACAACATCTGGAACGCGGACCAGCTATTCATTCTCACCAAGAGCCGCGCCGACGCCGAGAAGATGGCACGCATCATCGAGGAAGAAGAGTGGGGCGGCGAACAGCCAATTGTGTACGACGATCAGCACGAGATGGACATGGCTCTGGGGACTGGGCGCCAGGAGTTTGGCCTCTTGTCCGTGTGGTGGGACTGACGTGGTTTGCCTTCCTTCGCCCTCTGCGCTCTAGGATTAACGCAGGCCCTTTTTCACCTCGCCCGCATTGCGTGATCATGGAGGCATCCCATGCGCCTGCCCGAAGCCAAGATCAAGGACGCCCTACTCCACCCGCACAAGCTCGTGCGGCAGGAAGCCCTCATGTATTTCGCCGAGGGCCGCAGCCCCGATCCCGGCGTCATGCCGCAGGTGATCAAGGCATTCGAGACATTCGGGCCCAACGAAGCGTTCCGGTATCTCTACTTCGTCGCCATGTTGACCCAGACCGAAGAGACCGTGGACTGGATGATTCGTGAGCTGCACGCGGAGAAGGCGGACGAAGAGTACTTCGCTGTTCTGGCGAACGCGCTTTGCGATGCCGATGCCCGGCTCATTGCGCCGCGCGCCCAGGACATCATCAATGCCCCGCGCCTTCCGCGCGGGTCGCATGCCGATGTCATCCGCGAACAAGAGGAAATGGCCAAGTGGGAAGTCGAGCGCTGCTGGAGCGAACTCGAGCGGTTTTGCAAGCAAGCCGCGGCAACATCCTACGACGACGATTTCGATTGGCGCGAGGGCGAACGAATCGTGGCGACGCTGGCGCGTCGCCCGGAAACATCGGCCGCGCGCGTGCTCGAGTTGCTGCGCCGCGAGTTTGGCCACGATGACGAGTCGACCTGGATGGAAAGCCTGGCGGTCGACCTCGCCGGCCGGATGCGGCTCAAGGAAGCGGTCGAGCCGATCGCCGCCAAGATGCCACAACTGAACGAAATCGTCGTCGGGGAGTGCATCGACGCGCTGGCCGCTATCGGCGGCGACGGCGCGGCGGAGGCGGTGCGCGCCGTTTGGTCGGAAATCGACCTTGACTTCACCGACTACGCCGTGACGACCCTGGGCAAGGTACGCAGCGACGCCTCGGTCCGGATCTGCCGGGAACTCCTGGAGCGGGAGCGCGACAGGTCCCTCAAGACCCAGCTGGCCGATTCACTGCTGCGACAGCTCGCGGCCGAGAGCATCGAGCCGGTGCGGCGCCTGGTCCTCACAAACGACTATGACAGCGGTTACGCGAACCTGAAGATGCACCTTGTCACGGTAGCGACCATGATGGAGGAGACGTTTCCCGAGTACGCCGCCTGGGAGCGTGAAACGGCACGGCAGTTCATCCGGCAGGAGAAAGAACAACGCGAGCGCTGGGGCTGGCTGCAACGTTTGAACCTGCCGGCATCCCCGCGAGATGAGCCCGCCGAGCGCGGAAGCTCTTGGCAAGACGCGCCGATTCGCGACCATGGACAGACTGCGGCGCCTTTCATGCGCGACGAGGACCGAGTGGGCCGCAACGATCCCTGTCCTTGCGGCTCGGGCAAGAAATTCAAGAAATGCTGCATGGAGAAAAGCCAGGCGCCGCGCTGAAAGTAACTACGGCTCAAAAGAAGGACCCTTACTAGGGAATCGGCGGCGTGCTGCAAACCAGCGAAATCTTCGGCGATCCGCCGACAGCTTAAGACGCAGGTCTGTTCGATTTTCAAGCTCAGTTTTGAGAGACGAGAGACGAACTGGCTTCGTGACGGGGGGAGGTGGCGAAGTGGCGGAAGGGCCCGTAGGACAACGGGGCTGTCGCCAACTCTTTCACATCAAGGGGCGTCGGAATACTTGCTTGCCCTCGCATCGTTCGGTCGGTATGCTCATCCCATCCTTTTCGTTCCCGCAATATTAAGGGAATCATCGAATGGCCGCCCTCCAGCTCCGCTGCCCTGATTGCAATCGCATCCTCACCATCCCCAAGCGGCCGCCGCTCAAGGGCGCCTGTCCCAAGTGCGGCATCCGCTTCGCCGTCAACGCGGACGGCCGCCTGCGCGCCCTCCCTGCCAGGGACGAAACGGGCGATTACGAGCCGGACTTCGCAGAGGAGAGCGGCCTGCCATGGGGCAAGATCGGCCTGATCGGCGGCATCGGCGGGGCGGTCACGCTCGCCTTCATCGTCGTGGTGATCGTCTTGAACAGCGGCGGCTCGACACCGCCGAGCGAGCCACCGGCCAAGGGGCCGCCTGGCGCGGCGCCCATCGCCGGCGGTCCGATCGCCCCGGCGCCCATCGTCGCCCCCGGCGGAGACTTCTTCGGCAAGGTGGGGGACATCAAGGCGGCCGCCGTCAATACCGCCATCGACCGGGGCCTCGCGCATCTGCGCCGGGCGCCGGGCACGATGACGGGGGAGCACGCGCTCACGGGCCTGACCCTCCTGTCCTGCGGCGCGGCCAAGGACGACCCGGTGGTTCAGGACCTGCTCTTCAAGGTGCGCCGCATCAGCACCGACAACACCTACGAAATCTCCACCGCGATCTGGTTCCTCGATCGCTTCGGCGATCCCGCCGACCAGGCGCTGATCCGCGAACTCGCCATGCGCCTGATCGCCGGCCAGCGCCCCCGCGGCGGTTGGGACTACCGCGTGCCGGCCCTGACGGCCAAGCAGCAGGAGGAAATGATCCAGCTCCTCAACGGGGTCGTCGTTCCGGAGGAGCCGCCCCCGGACCCGTTCCCGTCCAAGAGCAAGTTGAAGTTTCCCCGGCCGCCGCGGCCCGGCTTCGGCGACGTCAAAGGCTTCCCCGTGTTTCAGTTCAAGGAAGGAATGCGGCTCAAGGAAGGCTTCGCCGGGGGCCGCGACGATAATTCGATCTCGCAGTTTGCCCTGCTCGCCTTGTGGCGGGCGCGGGACTACGGCATTCCCGTGACCCGGTCCTTCGCCTTCGCGGAGGCGCGTTTCCGCGAAAGCCAGGCGCCTAACGGCAACTGGACCTACACCTGGATGTGGCCCGGGCCCGCGCACACGGACTCCATGACCTGCTCCGGCCTGCTCGCCCTGGCCATCGCCCGCGGCGTCAAGAACGGCGCGGACAAGCCCGCTTCCGGCGGGGACCCGGCCATCGAAAGAGGCTTGCTCTACCTCGGCAGACGGCTCAGGGAACTCGGCCCAGCGGAGACCAAACCCCTTCGGCCCGGAGACACCAGCGTCAGCCTCGGCGCCGATGCCTTGAACGACATCTATTTTCTCTGGTCCATGGAGCGTGTCGCCGTCATTTACGACCTGCACACCATCGGCGACACCGACTGGTATGCCTGGGGCGTTCCTTATCTCCTGCGCGGCCAGCGCGCCGACGGCTCGTGGCACGCGGAGCATTCGGCAACGGCACACACCTGCTTCGCCTTGCTCTTCCTGCGCCGCGTCAACGTCGCTCAGGACCTGACCACCGCGCTGCAAGACTTCCAGGTCCCCAGGGACGCCGGCAAACGCGCGGACGGCAAGTAGGCTATGCTCCCCTCTCCCCTTCTGATTAGGGGAGAGGGGTTGGGGTGAGGGTTTCGTTCAGAACATCCCTTCTTGAACCTTTTTCCCGCTCCTTTCGCCATTTCTTGCGGAAACCGGCCAATCGCGCCGGCCTTTCCGTCCTTAGCGCCTGCGCCGGCCGTGCCGTTTCTTTCGATTGCAACCGGCAACCCGGTCGTGCGGCCCGCACCTTCGGCAGAAACGGTGCTTTCCGCCATCCCCGCTTGGGACGACGCAGAGGCCAGTCCGAGACACATGGTAGCCCGCATTTTCCGCCCGCGGCCAAGAACGTTGGCATCACGCGCCGCCCCGCGTTCTCTGCGTTCTCCGCGGTGAGAAATGCTGGATCGAACCAAAGATCGTGCTTCGGCAGGAGGATGAGCCGTGAAGAAAAAGACCGTCGTGGCCGGCGCCCTGGGCGCCGTGCTGGGTTGGACCGGCGCCGGCGCCGCGCAGGAGACGCCGCGGCCTTTCCCGCTTGCCGCCGATTCGACCGCGAAGACGGCCGCCAAGACGCCCTCCGCGGCCGAGTCGTTCAACCAGCGCATGGCCAACGCCATCGCCATGTACCTGAAGGCGGGCGGACAACTGCGCGGCTGCAACGTCGACATCGCCTTCGCCGACGGCATCGCCGACATCTCCGGCCAGGTCAACGACATGGCGCAGCGGGCGCATGCCCTCTACGTCGTTCGCACCATTCCCGGCGTACGCGCGGTGCGCGACCGGCTGATGGTCGGCAGCGGCATGCCGACCTTCGCCATGGCGCCCGGCTTCGTCCCGCCGCCCGCCCCGCCGGTTGCCCCTCCGGCAGCGCCCGCGGTGGTGCCGACGCAGGCGGTCGGTCCGGAGCCGAAGCTGGAAGACAAGGGGTTGCCCGAGCCGCTCTCGATCATGCCGATGCCGGCGGCGCCGTTCAATCCGGCGTACAATCCGCCGCCGATGCCGCCTTACGCCTGGCCGACCTATGCGCCTTACAACAACCTGTCGCGCGTCGCCTATCCGCTGGAGTATCCGTATGAAGCGTGGCCGTTCATCGGTCCGATGTACCCGTTCCCCAAGGTGCCGCCCGGATGGCGCGGCGTGAGCCTGCAATGGGAAGACGGCCACTGGTGGTACGGCCGCAAGGCGACGGGACACGACTGGTGGCGCGTGCGCTACTGGTAACAATTTGGAGGCAGGCGCTGCTTTAGGATTTTTGGATAGCGCGGCAATCACGCGGCTCCAAAAATCCCAAAGCGGCGCCGAGCCACCGCACTCCACATCAACCCGGACGAAGCCGGCCTTGCCAGGGCCGGCTTTTCTTGCTGCGCGGACGCGGTGCCCCGGCCACGGCATCCACTTCGCGCCGGCGCGGGATCTGACCAACGTCCACGACGCGCCCCCCGGCGATCACCAGGCAACGATAGGCCTCCCAGCCGGGCAGCGACCAGACGTCGGCCCCGGAAGCGTCCGGCGAGTAAGCCGGCAACACCAGCCGGTTCTCTTTCACGAGGTAACAAGGCGCGCGGCGGCCGGCGTAGACCATCGCCGGGTGCCAGTGGCCGCAGACGACACGGCCGCTGACATCGGGCAGATGGCCGTGGACGATGCGCCAATCGTTCAACCTGAAGGCGTCGCGGTGAACGGGGACATCCACAGCGTCGTCCCAGCGGCGGTCATGGTTGCCGAGAACGATGCCGGCGAGGTCGACGCAGCGCTGACCAAGCCAGGCCGTCAACTCTTGCCAGAGGGAAGGCACGAACTGCTTCTCGAAGAGATCGCCGGCGATGACCAGGCGTGTGGCCTTGGTTTGCTCCAGCGCCCGGCCGAGGGGTTCGAGGATGCTCTCCACGGCGACGACCGGCACCGCATCGCCGCCTTCGCGCCGCGCCTCGCAGTAACCCAGGTGCAGGTCCGCCGCCACTGCCGTGCCCGTCGGCTCGTGCACCGCCACGCGCTCCGGCGTGAGGCGCCATTCGTCATGAACGCGCATGTGCATCCTTTCCGCTATGCGCGGACTCATCATCCGCGTCTGCCATCAGTATACGGCGGCGGAAAGGGGGGACGCGCTGAACGACAGGCGGCCGACGGTTAGCCGCCGGCCTCCGGCCGGCGTGATGTGAAACCTCACGCCTAGTGCGGCACCTTCATCAAGTACGGCTCCGGAAACATCTCGATTCCCGGGATGCGCAGCCTCTCTTGCAGCAAGCTCTTCATGGAGCGCAGGCTCGGATCGTCCACGGCATCGTAACCGCCGACGGTGACCACGCTCATGTAGCGCGTATGCAGCACGTAGGCCTCGAGCTTGAAATGCTTGCGCAGGTTGTCGGCGATCGTGTGGGCATTGGTGGCGGCGTAATCGTCGCGCTGCTTTTTCTTGGCGATGCCGAGGGTGCCAAGGATCGCGGAACTGGCAACGACCGTCTCTTCGCTCGCGGTCGGCGTACGGAAATGGGTGATGGCGAGGGTGAACGCCTTCTTGCATTCGAACAGGTTATAGGGCTCGCCGTTGTTGAGCTTGCGGAGCTGAGCGACCTCTTTCGGAGTCATGTCGAGCAGGTTTTCCCCTTCCTTGCGTTCGACCTTGATGCTGGGATTGCGGACGAGGAAGGCGCGCTTGAACGGATTGGCGTAGATGGCGACCGCCTCGCTGACCTTGTCGAAGTCGAACTTGCTCGGATCGCGCTCGCCGCGGGCGAAGATGCCCACGTCTAGCTTCACGCCGGCGTCTTCCAGGTCCTTGGACTTGAGCTCGCGAACCCGCTTGAGTTCCCGGTGAGCGGCCTCTTCGGAGGGATAGCCGCCAATGAGGACTGCGCACTGATCCGGGACGAACGTGTAACGGATGCGCACCTTGTCCAGCGGCAGGTTGTTGTCCTCGCAGAATTTCTTCTGGCGGTCGACCATCTCCTTGACGCGATCGTACTCCTTCTTTCGGTCCTCGGAGCCGTGGTTGAAAACGAAGGCGGGCAGCTTGTATTTACTGCGCAGGACCGTCACGAAGGCGCGGGCGTTCTCCGGCGCGTCCTCGCCGACGTAGCTCATGACGCTGATCATCCACGGGCCCTGGCTGGGTTGCACCGTGATGTCCTTGTTGATGTCGTCCTTGGAGCTGGGCTTGAGCGCCGCCAGACCGTGCGGCTTGCCGTCTTTCGAAAGTGAGGCGACCTCCGGAAAAGGGTTTGACGCCTTGGGAGCGGACGCCCCATAGATGGTGCGCTCCACTTCGCTGGCCGGCGGCCGCGCCACCGGCGCGGATGTCGGCCGGACCGGCACGGGATCGAAGGGATTGCGCAGCGCCGCGCCGCCGTCGCCGGGGCCGATGTCCGGGCCTTGCGCGGCTACGGCGCGGAGATAGGCGAGGAGGGCGAGGCAAACGAGGCCCATCGCCGTGCCGAGTCGCTTCATGGCCGTTGCCTCCGTGCAAGGTCGCTGCTTTCGGCCAGGTTTCCCGGACGCGCAGCGAGCGGTGGCGTTATCTGGAGCCGATTTTGGGAGGCGTCGTATACCGTGCCTGCGGGCGATTGTAAAGATTCGTTTCATCCCAGCCGGGACACCAGATGTGGAACGTGTTCGTGCGGGGCCAACCTGTCGCCATGACGTCCGGCAACGTCACTTCCACAACTCAATCGGCCGCCGCACCTTTTTCTCAAACGGCAACATCACTTTTTGGCCGGCGCCCGCTGACGCGTACGCCGCCAGGATGATCTCCAGCACCGCTCGGCCGTCCTCCCCGGTCACCAGCGGCTGCTTGTCGTGGGCGACGCAGTCGATAAAGTGGGCGAACTCCTGCGGAAAGCCGTAGTTCCATAGCTCCTCGAAGGCCGTGAAGCTCCAGCCGCGTGTCAGCCCGGCTTTCTCGACCGCATAGGCGTAACCGCTTTCCGAGTAGGTGAGGATGGAGTTGCCCTGCAGAAGATCGGCATAGGCGACGCCGCCGGAGCCGTGCACCTCCGCCGTGTCGTCCATGCCGCCCTTCTTCGCCCAGCTTTCCTCCGCCACGCCGATCACCTCGCCCTCGTCGGTCTGGAAGCGGACGATGATGACCGCGTTGTCCTCGCCCTTGGTCTTGTCGCCGTGGACGAAGGTGTCCATCTCGGCGTAGACCGAAATCGCCCGCGGCCGGGTCAGCGGCTCGATCTCGCCCAGCGGCGTCTCATGGCTCTGCGTCTGCACCTCGGCGGTTTGTCCGCCGCGCTGGGTCTTGCGGGCCGGCTTGGCGAGCAGCCAGCGGAAGAACTCGAAGGCATGGCAGCCCATGTCCATGGTGACGCCGCCGCCGGAGCGCTCGACGTCCCAGAACCAGGCGGCGTGCGGGCCGTCGTGCTTCTCGCATTGCTTGACGAGGTAAGGCCGGCCCAGGGCGCCGTCGTCGAGCAGGCGCTTGAGGCGCACGTACTTGGGCGTGAAGCACAGCTCCTCGGCGTACATCAGCTTGACGTTGGCCTTCTTGCACGCGGCCAGCATGCGGTCGGCCTCTTCAAGGTTGAGGCAGAGCGGCTTCTCGCACACGACATGCTTGCCCGCCGCCGCGGCCAGCTCCGTGTATTCGCAGTGCAGGTCGTTGGGGCAGCCGAGGACGACCAGGTCCAGCTCGCTCGCCTCGATCAGCTTGCGGACATCGCGGAAGGAATGTTTCACGCCATGCTTGCGCGCGAACTGCGCCGCGTTGTCGCCGGTCGGCGAGGCGACGGCGAACAGCTCGGCGCCGGGGACGCGCTTGAGCGCCTCGGCGTGGATGGTCGAGACGAAACCGGAGCCGACGAGGCCGACGCGCACGGGTTGCATCAATAGCTCCTTGGTTGAATCGGTGCCGTGAGTTCGAGCCCGGTTGCGGGCGGTTATGCAGGTTGTTAGACTGAACGGCGGTTAACGCCAATGTACATACCTGCATGGAAATCCGCTATTTCCTCGATCCTGAAACCGGCCTTCCCCATATCTTCGATCACGGGGTGACGGAGCGGGAGGTCGAAGAGGTTTTGCGCGGGGCCGGCGAAGACGTGAAGGCTGCAAAGGATTCCTGGATGAAGCTCGGTCGGACTGCAGCCGGTCGCTATCTACAGGTTATTTACGCGCCAGACGAAGACTCCGAGGGCGTGTTCGTCATCAGCGCTTACGAATTGCGTGGCAAGGCGAAAAAGGCATTTCGCCGTCGAAGACGGAGAAAACCACGATGAAAGAGCAAAGGTTTCCGCCTGGTTGGGACGAGAAACGTGTGCGCGAAGTCCTGGCGCATTACGAGAGCCAGACCGAGGACGAGCAGTTCGCCGAAATCGAGGCAGCGCTCGAAGCGGATGACGTGACGATGATGGCGGTCCCCAAGGAGCTGGTTCCCGAAGTGCGTGCCTTGATCGCGCGCCAGAAAAGCGCGTAGGAACCAAGGTCACGAGCACCACGTCAATCCGAGCCCGACGACCTGCACAAACGGCTCACACGGTCGACCCAGCCGCCTGCTTCTGCCGCATCCAGGCGCGCCCGTCTTGCACCTGGAAGACTTTCCGCCTGCGCACCGGCGCCAGGCGCCGCTTGCCTGCCGAAACCAGCACGTGACACTGCACGTTGCTGGCGAGGACGAAGTACACGATCATCGTCTTCTGCCAGACGCCGAAGCTGTCGAAGTTCGTCACCAGGAGGACCCACACGGGCACGCTCAAATGGAGCGCCAGCCAGCGGCCTTCCACCAGAAGAAGCAAGCAAGCGTAATACGCGTAAAGCAGGCCCAGGAGAAGGAACGCCGCGGTCTCATGGATCGGATGGCCCGTCGGCGTGATGGCGATCAGGAAAAGCAGCGCCGTGGCGGCCACGGCGAACCACATCTCGACGAGGCGGCCGGCCCGTGCCAGGGTGTAGGCTTGCGCCAGCCCGACCACGAGCAGGCAGGTGAAGGCGAGGTAGCCGAGGCGGGCGAGATCGCCGTCGCGCAGCATGCTCAACGGCTGGCTGGCGACGAGGGCGCCTCCTTCCGCGTGGGCCAGCGCCAGGCACAAGAGGAAGGCCAGAGATGGGATTTTGAGCGTCATCCTTTGTCTGACTCATCTACCGAGTCGCGAAATCGCCGTTTACAATGGAACCGATGTCCAATATCTTCCGCAACCTGCCTTCCGTCAATCAAGTCCTCGACTCGCCCCAGCTCGAGCCGGCCAAATTGGGCCACGCGCACGACCTGGTCGTCGCCGCCATCCGTTCCGAGCTGGACGACCTGCGCCAACGCCTTGCTTCCGGCGATAACGTCGACGGCCAGGCCGATGCCGGCGCGCTGGCGCAGCGCGTCGTCGCCCGGCTGCAACGCGAGGTGCGGCCGAAGCTGCGCTCGGTCATCAACGCCACCGGCATCGTCCTGCACACCAACCTCGGCCGGGCCCCCATCGCCGACGAGGCGGCCCGCGCCGCCTACGAGGCGGCGCGCGGCTACTTGAACCTCGAGATGGACCTGGCCGAAGGCAAACGCTCCAGCCGGCAGGACGCCATCCGCGCCTGGGTGGTGCAGCTCACCGGGGCGGAAGCGGCCACCGCCGTCAACAACAATGCCGCCGCCACCGTCATCGCCCTGCGCGCCCTGTGCCAGGGCAAGGAAGTCGTCATCTCGCGCGGCCAGCTCATCGAGATCGGCGGCAGCTTCCGCATCCCGGAGATCATGGCCGTGAGCGGCGCGATCCTGCGCGAGGTCGGCACGACCAACATCACGCGCTTAAGCGACTATGAAAAGGCGATCGGCCCCAACACCGCCGCCCTGATGCAGGTGCACACGAGCAACTATCGCATCGGCGGCTTCACCGAGTCGGTGCCGCTGGACGACCTGGTTGCCCTGGGCCAAAAGCACAACGTCAAGGTCATCGACGACATCGGCTCCGGCGCCATGCTTGATTTCGCCCGCTTCGGCTTCACGGGCGAGCCGAGCGCGCGTGACAGCATCCGGACGGGCGCCGACCTGGTCCTGTTCAGCGGCGACAAGCTGCTGGGCGGACCGCAGGCGGGCCTCCTCGCGGGCAAGAAGGAGTGGATCCAGAAGATCGAGAAGGACCCGCTCATGCGCGCCTTCCGCCTGGACAAGATGACCCTCGCCGCCCTGGAAGCGACCCTGCGGCTCTATCTCAATCCGGAAGCCGCGCTGCAGACGGTCCCGGTGCTGGCCATGCTCGGCGTCCCGGACGCGGAATTGAGGCAGCGCGCGGAACGCCTCGCCGCGGCGTTTTCGGCGCTGGCTGGCGTAGCCTCCGCGGCGGTGACACGCGATCACGCCTTCGTCGGCGGCGGGTCGCTGCCCGATCAGCGCATGGCGACCTGGGTGGTCGAGGTGCAGGCGCGCGACGTCGGGGACCACGAGCTGGCGCGGCGGCTGCGGACGGGGGAGCAAGCCGTCGTCGCGCGCGTGCGGGACGGCAAGGTCGTGTTCGATCCGCGCACGATCTTCCCGCGGCAGGAAGCGAGCCTTCTGGCAGCGTTGCGGTCAGCGCTGGACGCACCCGTTGCCGCGCCGTGAATGAATGGGGGACCCATGGCCAGCAAGTCCAAGACCGCCAAAGGCTTCTCCGTCACCGCCTATCAAGGCGACGCCAAGACGCTGCTCGCCTTCAACCTGCCCAACCGCAAGAGCGCCGCCAATCTCGCCGGCTTCACCATCCAGTGCCAGCCCGATGGCCAGGACCCTTACTTCCTGTTCAACTTCCTCCGCTTCAAGGAGCCCGGCCGCCATACGCAGGTCGCGACCGAGCCGGCCGTCTCCAGCGTCAACGCCCCGTTCCACAAGTTCCGCTGGCTGCACGTGCCCGGCTCCGTGCACCAGGGCACCAAGCCGTTCATGGGGCCGTACACCTACACGGTCACGCCGCGCTTTTTCAATGACGAGCAATCGCTCCTGCCCATCGACCCGGAGCGCGGCGTCGCCGTGACCATCGACGTCCAGCCGTTTCGCAAGAAGGGACTGGAGCTCGGCTTCACGCGCGGCTTCATGCAGTCGCAGGCCTTCGTGCACCATTTCGGCCTCAAGGCCCTCGTCCGCCCCAAGAACAAGGAGCTGCTCTTCGACACTTCCCAGCAATCGGGCATCAACTCCGCGGGCGAGCCCTATACCTTCCGCGACGAATACGACTGGATGGGCTACACGGCCCGCGAAAAGATCTTCGCCCTGCTGCAGGAGGTGGTTGACGACAAGGAGCTGCACGTCGACGTCTTCGCCCTACGACCTCAACGAACCCGACCTGTGCCAGGCGCTGCTCAAGCTCGCGGGCCAGGGCCGCATCCGCATCATCCTCGACAACGCGGCGCTGCACCACAGCACAACCAAGCCGGCGCCCGAGGACGAGTTCGAGAAGGTCTTCGACGCCGCCGCGCGCGGCCAGGCCGGGATGAAACGCGGCAAGTTCGGCCGCTTCGCCCATGACAAGATCTTCATCGTCTCCGACAAGGACGGTCCCGTCAAAGTGCTCAGCGGCTCGACCAACTTCTCGGTGACCGGCCTGTACGTCAACTCCAACCACATCCTCGTTTTCAACGACGCCAAGGTCGCCGCCAAGTATGCCGAGGTTTTCCAGACGGTCTGGGACGGCGACGTGAAGAAGGCCTTCAGCTCGTCCGACCTCGCCGCGGAAACCTTTGCCGTCTCCTCCAAGGACACGCCAGAGACCGAGATCACTTTCTCCCCGCATCAGGACGCGTTCGCCGCGGAGGTGCTGGAAGGCATCGCGGCCCGCGTCAAGAAGGAGGCCAAGAAGGCGGGCGGCAACATTTTCTTTGCCGTGATGCAGCTCGACAACGGCACCGGCCCCGTCTTCCCCGCGCTGCGCGACCTGCACGCGGAGCAGAACATCTTCAGCTTCGGCATCTCCGATTCCCCCGGCGGCATCTTCCTCTACCGGCCCGGCCAGAAGGGGGGCGTGCTCGTCACCGGCAAACCGGAAAAGAGCAAGCTGCCGCCGCCCTTCGACCAGGTCCCCGGCGTCGGCCTGGGCCACCAGATCCATCACAAGTTCATCGTCTGCGACTTCAAGGGCGACGACCCGATCGTCTACTGCGGCTCCTCGAACCTGGCCCTGGGCGGCGAGACCGCCAACGGCGACAACCTGATCGCCATCCACGACGGCGACGTCGCCACCGCCTTCGCCATCGAGGCCCTGGCCCTGGTCGACCACTTCAACTTTCTCAACAACGCCGGCGTCAAGCCCAAGGGCGACAAGCCCAAGCCGGAGTTTGCTTCCAAGCAGCAGGAGGCGGTGTCCGCCGGCTGGTTCTTATCGACGACCGACAAATGGGTGGAGCCGTATTTCGACAAGGACGATTTGCATTGCGTCGACCGCGAGCTGTTTGGTTAGCAGGTCAGAACGATGTAGTCGCAGGCTTGGAGTGTGACGTCGTTCGAACCCAGTCCGGCGCAGCGTGCCTCGGCCTGGTCATTGACGCTTGATGCGAACCCGCCTCGTGATCCACTCAACAAGGCGGGCTTTTCCGTTAAGTTTGGCGATGTCCAAGGGCGTATGGCCGTCTTCATCCCGCGCCGCAAGGTCGGCTCCATGTTCAACGAGTAGTGCCAGAGTCCTCGGTCCCGTGTTCCGCTCGGCCGCATAATGGGCCGCGGTTCGTCCCCCCGAAACGCGCGCGTTCACATTTGCACCGTGTGCGATTAGCCAAGACACGGTCTCGTGAACTCCCTGGTGAGCGAATGCTTGCAACGGAGTGCGCCCATCGACAGCACTTCCGTCGACCGGCAGTCCCCGAGCCAAGAGAGTTTCGGCGATGTTGTACGCTTCCTTGCCATGGCGCTGGAGGTGGCCGAGCGCAGCCAAGAGATGCTCATCGGTTGGGATCGCGCCGTGGTCCAACAGCCACCGGACCAGCGATAGGTTTCGGGAAGACCAGCAGGCGCAGAACAGGGGCGTTGCGCCATTGATTCCTCGATAAACTGCCACTGCACTCACATCGGCGCCGCGCTCGGTCAGGACCTCGGCCACGTCCACTTGAGCCGACATGCGTTCCAGGCCGTGAGACCACCAGTCCGATGCACACCCAACGTGCAACGGCGTTACCCGCTGGCAGGCCGGCTCCATGCTGGCGGTGAGTCGCGCGTCTGTGGGCACTCGACCGACCTTGCGTTTGAGTCTCGCCACATCACTCATGGCCGCCATCGTAAAGACGTTTTGCTCGATGCCAGATCCCAGGAGGAATTCGGCAAGGGCGAGACTTCCTCCTCTCATCGTCTCGCACACCCAGCTCCAATGCGGTTGTACGCCGGCACGAAGTAATGCTTGCACCGTCTTGATGTCGCCCTGCCGAAGCGCCGCGGCCAACTTGGCTGCAGCAGATGCGGGCTCGGGGCATCCGTGGCGGGAGCGGTCCCGTTGCCGCCGGCGGGCATTGGTACACGCTCGGCAGACGCGCGCAAGCCCGTCAGGCCTCCGCCCCGAGTCGTTGAATGCCGCCGCAGACAAACTCTTTCCACAAGCAGGGCAAGTCTTCCTGGCAATCATGTTCGGTGCGATTATCTGTCAAGCTGGTGGATTAGCCCGGCCTGTCAACACATGCCGCGGCCCTTGACCACCTGCTCATTTCTCTAGCAATGTCCCTCCCTTGCGTTTCCGGCAAGGACCGTCTGAGAGCGGTCTTTCCCGTCACCGATACCGAAGGAGTTCACTCATGGCAACCAAAGCCAAACGCGCTCGTCACAGGCTAGAAGCCTGCGACTACACTTGAAGGTGCATAGGATAATGCGAAAGGCCGTCCCATTTCGAGAGACTTATGCACGCGCGTCAGGCTGTCATTGTCGAGCCGTTCAAGGTCGAGGTTCGCGAAGTCGATCTCCCTGATCCTGCCCCAAACCAGGTCCTGGTTCAGACCAGGGCCAGCGCCGTCAGTCCGGGCACCGAGCTGGCGGTTTACACCGGCACCCATCAATGGCTCAAGGACCCCAACCTGCCCGAGTGGAAGTTCCCCTTCCGCTCCGGTTACAGCGCCGCCGGCACGGTGGCCGCCGTCGGTTCCCAGGTCGGCGCTTGGCGCCCCGGCGACCGGGTCAGCTATCCGGGCAACCACGCTTCCGCCGAGCTCTTGACCATCGGCCATGAACGCGGCCGGCTCTGGCGTCTTCCGGACGGCCTCGATTTCGAGAAGGCCGCCCTCGCCTGCGTCTTCCGCTACGGCATGGGCGTCTCCATCCGCGCCGGCATCACGCTCGGCCGCTCCGCTGCCGTGCTCGGCCTCGGCATGATCGGCCAGTGCACCCTGCGCTGCCTCATCGCTGCTGGCGCGCAGCCGGTCGTTGGCATCGATTCCATTCCCATGCGACGCCAGGCCGCGCTGGCCGCCGGCGCCAGTGCCGTGCTCGACGGCAGCGCCGCCGACCTCAAGGCCCAGCTGCATGACGTGCTCGGCCAGAAGGGCGCCGAGATCGTCGGCGATGCCACCGGCGTCCCCGATGCGATCCCGACCGCGATGTCGCTGGCGTGCGATGCGGGGCAGGTCGTCGTCGTCGGCAGCCCGCGCGGCAAGGCGAAGGACGTCAATTTCTACGACGACCTGCACCGCCGCTACATCGAAGTGACCGGCGCCCATGGCAACATGCTCTTCGAGCCGGCGCACACGCGGCTCGCGGGGGCCTGGGACATCGACAAGGCGCAGAACTGGCTGCTGGCCGCCCTGGCCGCGGGCCGGCTGAGCCTGGAGGGGCTGGTGACGCACCGCATCTCGCCGGAGCAGCTCGGCACGGTCTATGACGGGCTGCTCAAGAAGAAGGACGAGTGCCTCGCGGCGGTGATCCGCTGGTGATCACGAGGACGAGCGCACCGAAGGCGAGCCCCACCCCGTAAGGGGTGCGGGGTGACAGCATCCTCAAGCCCCAAGGTGCGGTCGTCTATTGCAATGCTCGACGTTCCCTGCCATGATGGAGAAAGCTCACGTCACGTCCATTTCGGGTCAACGCCATGTCAAACTCCAACGCCGCCAAGCCGAAGACCACCTCATCCCGCCCCCTCCTGCCGCCGCCCGAGACGTTCTGGAAAAGATACTCGCCGCGCCATGAGTTCCCGCTTTCCTACGGCTTCTCATTCTTTCTGCACGCCGTCGTCGTCGGGCTGATCCTGCTGATCGCCTACCTCGCTCAGCTCCGCCTCCACGACAAGGAGAACCAGCCGCCCACCAACGACGTCGTCATGGCCGGGCCGGGCGGCGACGGGCTGCCCACGGGCGGCGGCTCCGAAGCGGGCGACTCGAAGGCGCCGCTCACGGTCGAGGTCAACTCCGCCGAGCTGGGCAAGCTCTACGACCAGGCCTTTGTTCCACCCAGCACAGACAGCGCCGCCCCGGAACTCAATCCGAAGGCGCTGGAGCTGAAGGTCGATGAGAGCGGGGATGACGTCGTCTACAAGACGCTGGTGGACGCCAGCAAGGACCCGCCCAAGCTCGCCGCCACGATGCCGGTGCGGCCGGGCATCGTCGGCAGCAAGGAGAAGGGCATCGGCGGCCTCAAGGAAGGCAAGGAGGGCTCAGGCGGCGGCAAGGAAAAAGGCCGAGAAAAAGGCTTCGGCGACGGCTACGGCAAAGGCGGGACGCCCGGCGGCCGCGCCAAGACGCTGCAAGAGTTCCTCGCGCAGCGCTGGAACTTCGATCTCTCCGGCCCTCCCAAGATGCACCTCGACAAGCTCGCCAAGGTCGGCTTCATCGTCGGCCTGGAGACCCCCGAGGGCAGCTTCTTCACGATCTCCAACATCAACGCCCGCCCCATCGAGAAGCGACTCGACAACCGGGACAAGTACAAGGATGCCGTCACCTGGTACAACCGGCATGGGCCGTCGGTCCAGGGCGTGGCCAAGGAGATGGGCCTCACGTTCCCGGTGAAGGGCATCGTCCTGATCCTGCCGCGCGACCGTGAGAAGAAGCTGGTCGAGGAAGAGATCCGCTACGCCAAGTCGATCCGCAAGGACCTCAAGGACTTCGACTACATCTGGTTCGACTTCCGCCTTAAGGGCGAGACATACGAGCCGGTTGGGATGCGCGTCGGCAAGGGGCCCGTCGTCGGGCCGGGCTAGCGGCCTGTCTTCCGAGCCCGGGACAAGCGAAGCGTTCCCCGGGGTTTCGAAACCGTTTAACATCAGTCAATCGACGCGGCGCGCCACATAGAGCACGTTCAGGCAGGTCAGGTCCGCGTCCCGCCGACGAAAGATCGATGCGGGCTCCGCGGCATCCGTGAAGCGAACGAAGCGCTGCCAGTCAGCGGCCTTGAGATGCGGGCGCACCACCTTGCGCAGAAAGCGGACGTGCCGGCGCAGGAAACGCTCGACCGCGAGAGAGAACGGCGCCTGGCGATCGGCGGCATACGTTTTCTTGCGCCGCGCCTTGAGGCCTGCCTGCCGCAGCAGGACGCCCAGACGACGCGCGGGCGCGGCCTTGGCGCCGGCGCCGTAGCGCGCCCGAAAGCTCGCATGCGCCGCGGACTCCACCGCGATCTCCAGCTCGACCGGCCAGGGCAAGAGCAGATGATGCAGCTCGTCGCTTTCCAGGATGGCGACGAAGCCGCCGGGCCGGACAACGCGCCGCATCTCTTTTACCACCGTCAGCGGATCGTCAAGGCTGATGAAACTCTGCGCGCACCAGACGAGGTCGAAGGCGGCTTCGTCGAAGGGAAGATAGCGGGCGTCGCAGGAGACGATGCGAAAGGGCACGCGCCGCGTTTTCGTCGCCAGCCGGCGGCGGGCACGTTCCAGATACGGGCCGTTGCGATCGGCGAGCGTCAGTTCACCAGACTCATCGAGCCGGCGGGCGAGAAGTTCGGAGTAAAAGCCGTCGCCACAGCACAGGTCGAGGATGCGCGCAGCGCCGGACAGCGGGAGATCATCGATGATGCGACGCAGCTCCGGCGCGAACGCGCGATGAAAAGCGCGCAGCAATGGGTCATAACGCGGCGGAGCCTTCGTTGCGGTTGCGGTTACGGCCATGGCCGTGATGGTTGCAGCTTTCATACCCAGGCCGCGACACACTTTGTTAGTTAGTGCTAATAACAATTCGTCTACGGGGAGGTGTGTGCGAGGATTTCGGGAGACGGATATTCATAAAGGCCTGTGATAAAAAGAGTTGTGGATAAATTTTTCGTCTCCTGCCCCGGGAACGAAATGGACGACAACCGTCCGTCACGGATGCGGACATGCGTCGTTGCTTGCCCCAAATCGGCGGGGAAAGTATCATCCTTCGGCTTGAGCGATCGTCATCGGATCGTTCAACTCCGGGGGCTTACGCCGCCCGGCTCGCCATCCGGATAAGGAGATCCCATGTCCCGCCTGCTGCCTGCTCTGCTGGCTCTCGCCGCCCTCGCCGCCGCGGTTGGCTACGCCAAGGACCCGCCGCCTGTCAGCCCGCCGCCCGTCGCTCCGCCCACCGGCGTGCTGCCGGCCGTCAAGACCGACGCGCCCATGGAGCCCAAACCGACGCCGCCGCCCGCCAGCGCGATCGCGGCCACCGTCAACGGCGAGAAGATCGCGGAGCTGGCCGTGTTCCGCGCCCTCTTGCGCGAGAACCCGAAGCACCGCGACGCCGCACGCAAGGAGGTCGTCAACTATCTGGTCGACAACCTCCTCATCGATCAGTACCTGCGTCAGCTCAAGGTGCCGCTGGAGGACAAGGAGATCGACGAGCGCATGAAGCTGATCGAGGCCGAGCTGACCAAGACCGGCAGCAGCCTCAAGAAGCAGCTCGAGGAGCTTTATCTGACGGAGCCGGACCTGCGCAAGGAGATCGCGGCGGCGCTGCGCTGGGACAAGTTCGTCGCCCAGCAAGGGACCGACAAGGTGCTGCGCGACCTGTTCGAGAAGAACACGATCATGTTCAACGGCACGCAGGTGCACGCCCGGCATGTCCTGATCGCGTCCAAGGACATGCCGACCGACAAGGCCAAGGCAAAGCTGGACCTCCTCAAGAAGCAGATCCAGGACGAAGTGGCCGCTCAGCTCGCCAAGCTGCCCAAGGGCGCCGACAAGCTGACCATCGAGAAGGCGCGCATCGACGCCTTGGAGAAGGCGTTCGCCGACGCGGCGGCGAAGGAATCGTCCTGCTCCAGCAAGGCGCACGGCGGCGACCTGGGCTTCTTCTCGCGCGTTGGCGACATGGTCGAGCCGTTCTCGCGCGCAGCGTTCTCGCTCAAGGCCTACGAGATGAGCGACCCGGTGCTGAGCGAGTTCGGCTATCACCTGATCCTGACGACGGAATGGAAGATGGGCAAGGACGTGAAGTTCGAGGACGTGAAAGGCTTCGTCATGGAGGTCTACGGCGAACGGCTGCGCGAGGCGGTGATCGGCGCCTACAAGCCGCGCTCCAAGATCGATATCGCGAAAGCCGGCTAGGCGAGCGTCGCAGCGTAAGCGCGACGAGCCCGGCGCCCGACAAGCGGAACATCACTCAAGCGAAGGCGAGGCCCGAACCTCGCCTTCGTTTTTTCGCTCTTTCTCTCCTAAGATAGCCGCAACAAGAACTGACCTGACCACTGCCGACTGACCACTGCTCGATGGACCTCATCCAGCCGCGCACCCTGAAAGGTTTTCGGGACTATCCGCCCGAGCTGATGATCCCGCGCGAACACCTCCTCGAAAAGGCGCGCCAGGTCTACCGCTCCTACGGCTTCGCTCCCATCGACACGCCCGCCCTGGAGTATGCCGAGATCCTTCTGGGCAAGGGCGGCGACGAATCGGACAAGCAGCTCTACCGCTTCACCGACCACGGCCAGCGCGACGTTGCCCTGCGTTTCGACCTCACCGTGCCGTTCGCGCGCTTTGCCGCCGAGCATATCGGCAAGCTCGGCACCCCGTTCAAGCGCTATCACCTGGGCCCGGTCTGGCGCGGCGAGAACACCCAGCGCGGCCGTTATCGCGAATTCTGGCAATGCGACTTCGACACCATCGGCACCACCGCCAACGCCGCGGACATCGAGGTCGCCCTGGTCATCCACGACCTGATGAAGGCGCTGGGCCTGGAGCGTTTCCGCATCCACGTCAACAACCGCCGCGTTCTGAACGGCCTGCTTGAAGAGCTCGGCCTCGCCGGCCAGACCGCTGCCGTGCTGCGCGCCCTGGACAAGCTCGCCAAGGCCGGGCGGGACGCCGTCATCGCCGAGATGGGCATGGCGGCCGTCGCCCCGGCCCAGGCCGAGCGCCTGCTCAACCTGGTCGAGATGGCGGGAAGCAACTCGGAAATCCTGGAGCGGCTCGCCAAGGATTTTGGCACGAACGCCACCGCCGCCGACGGCATCCGCCGCCTCACGGAGCTGATCGCCGTCGCCCAGGAAGCCGGCGTGCCGCCCGATTTCTTGAAGCTCGATGTCTCCATCGCCCGCGGCCTCGATTACTACACCGGCACGGTCTTCGAGACCTTCCTCACCGACTTGCCCGCCATCGGCAGCGTCTGCTCCGGCGGCCGCTACGACAACCTCGCCTCGCTCTACACCAAGCAGGTCCTGCCCGGCGTCGGCGCCTCCCTGGGCCTGGACCGCCTGCTCGCCGCCATGGAAGAGCTGAAGATGCTGGAAACGGTGTCGACGTCGGCCCCGGTGCTGATGGTGCAGTTCGACCCGAAGTTTCTGGGGCGCTACCAGCAGACCGCCCGCGCCCTGCGCGCCGCCGGCATCGGCGTCGAAGTCTTCCCCGACCCTAAAAAGATCGGCCAGCAGCTCCAGTATGCCGAGAAACGCGGCTTCCGCCTGGCCCTCATCGCGGGCGCGGACGAGTTCGACAAGGGCGTCTGGAAGGTGAAGCACCTGGCGAAACGCGAGGAGAAGACGATGCCACAGAGCGACCTCGAGCGCGAACTGAAAAGTGCCCTCCTTCCGGAATCTGTGTGAATCGGTGAAATCTGTGGAGGTGTTCGAACATCCACAGATTTCACCGATTCACACAGATTTGGGCTGTTTGGAGGAGCAGCGCTTGGGACGGCGTGGATATACAATGGAATTGAGTCCGTGTCATCCATGGTTGTCTGTCTGACCCAGCCGATGCCATGATTCGCAGCAACCCGTACGAGGCCGCTTTCGAAGGCTATCTTCAGAAGAAGGGCCTGTGCTACGTCGCGGTCGACGAGAGCCGGCGCTCCTTCCTCGGCGCGGTCTCCGTCAAGAACCTCGATTTCATCGTCCTGGGCGAACAGGGCTCGCGTCTCCTGGTCGACGTCAAGGGCCGGCAATTCCCGACCGGGCCGGAAGGCAAGGAGCGTTACGTTTGGGAAAACTGGTCCACGCTCGAAGACATCGCCGGGCTGGAGAGCTGGCTCAGGCTCTTCGGCAACGGCTACTTCGCCCTCTTCGTCTTCCTCTATCGCTTGCAGCCGACCATCGTGATCCCCGACGATACGCCGGACCTGTGGCGCTGGCGCGATGAGCGTTATCTGGTGCGTGCGGTCGCCCTGGAGGAGTATCGCCGGCACATGAAGGTGCGCAGTCCGAAGTGGGGCACGGTCTCCTTGCCCAACGCCCGCTTCAAGGAGCTGGCCCGGCCATTCCATTTTTACAGTCACACGTTGCCGCTGGAGGCGCCCCTTGGCCAGGATCAAGATTGGGACCTCGTCGAGAGCCTTCGCTTTGCCGCTGAGGCGTGCTCTGACGGAGGCGCACAAGCTCAAGATCGCCGGGCTTGAGCTGGAAGCCGGCGGCGACCTGGCCCCCGCGCGCCTGTCCGAGTCCGGCTGCCGCGAGGTCAAGCACCTGTTCCGCTCCCACGACCTGGACATCGCCGCCCTCCACGCTCCCTTGCGGCACGGCCTGGACGTCGCGGAGAACATCGATGCCCGCGTCGATTACCTGAAGCAGGTGATGACGCTCAGCTTCGAGCTGGGCCCGCGCCTGGCCGTGGCCGAGATCGGCAAGCTCCCGGACGAGAAGGACCCGCGCCGAAGCGTTTTTCGCGCCGCCCTGGACGACCTGGCCAGGCACGGGGATCGCGTCGGCGGCCGGCTCGCGATCGAGAGCGCCGAGCCAGCCCAGGCGCTCAGCGATTTTCTGAACGGCTTCCACTCCGGCAGCCTGGTCGTCTGCTACAATCCCGGCGCCTTGCTCGCCGCCGGCCTCGACCCCTATGACAGCGTCAGCGTCCTTGGCCCGCGTGTTGCTCATGCGCACGCGCGCGACGCGCGCTTCGTCAGCGTCATGGGCCGGGCCCAGGAGGTCCCCGTCGGGCATGGCGACATCGATTGGCTGCGCCTGGCCGGCGCGTTCGAGGAGGTGGATTATCGCGGCTGGCTCGTGCTCGACGGGGAAAAGCTCGGCGTCCAGGAAGCGGCCGCCGGCGTCGCGTTCCTGCGCCGCATCTTCGGCTGACATGTGGAGTGCGGCGACTGGTCGCCGCTTGAGGATTTTGGCGGGCGACGACTTTTCCCAAGCTCCAAAAGCTGTGACGAGTCCCAGCACTCCGAAAGCTTCATTTGCCTTCCACGCCGCGCTTGCCGACAATGACGGGACCGCTAGGCGTCACACCGCCCGCATGGAGTCCGCGCCGTGGACGAAAGCAAACGCGAAGCCCCTGAAGCGCGCAACGGCCCCGTTGCCAAATCGGAAGTCCCCACGCCGCGCAAGGCCGATGTGCCCGCCATCGCGCTCGATGACCCTTCGCTCTACATCAACCGCGAGCTCAGCTGGCTGGAGTTCAACCGCCGCGTCCTCGAGGAGGCGCGCGATCCGAGCGTGCCGCTCCTGGAACGCCTGAAATTTCTCGCCATCTTCAGCTCCAACCTCGACGAGTTTTTCATGGTCCGTGTCGGCGGCCTGCAGCAGAAGGTGCAGGCCGGCATCGCCGTCGGCTCCGGCGCCGACCGCATGCCGCCCAGCGAGCAGCTCGAACGCATCAGCGCCGCCGTCCGCACTATGCTCGACGAAGGCTACGGCTGCCTGCGCAACGAGTTGTTGCCCGCCCTGGAAAAGGAGGGCATCGTCTTCCGCACCGAAAAAGGCCTCTCCGACCCGCAGCGCCGCCACCTGGACGAACTGTTCCGTCGGCAGATCTTCCCGGTGCTCACGCCGCTGGCCATCGACCAGGGCCATCCCTTCCCGCACCTGCTCAACAAGTCGCTCAACCTCGCCGTCTTGTTGCGCCGGCCGCAGAGCCAGGAACGGCTTTTTGCCGTCACCCAGGCGCCGGCCGTGCTGCCGCGCTTCGTGCAGATCCCCGCCGAGAAGGGCCATAACCTGATCGCCCTGGAGACTCTGATCCGCATGCACCTGCCGGAGCTGTTTCCCGGCATGCTGATCGAGCAATCGGCCGTGTTTCGCGTCACGCGCAACAGCGAATACGAGATCGACGACGACGAGGTCGAGGACCTGCTGAAAACCATCGAGGAGGAGGTGCGCAAGCGCCGCCGCGGCTTCGCGGTCCGCCTCGAAGTCGAGGCCGGCGCTGTGCCGGACATACAGAGCTTCCTGATGACCGCTCTCGATGTTGACCCGGCCGACGTTTATGCCACGCCCGACCCCGTCGACCTGACCGCCCTGTTCCAGGTGCACGGGCTGGCCGGTTACCATCATCTGCGCGACGCCCCGTTCGTGCCGCAGATCGTCCCCGAGTTCGCGGCCGCGACCAACATGTTCACGGCCATCCGCAGCCGGGACGTACTGCTGCACCACCCGTACGAGAGCTTTGCCCCGGTCGTCGACTTCATCACCCAGGCCGCCAACGACGAGCGCGTGCTGGCCATCAAGCAAACACTGTATCGCACCTCGAGCGATTCGCCGGTCGTCCGCGCCTTGCAGTCCGCCGCGGACAACGGCAAGCAGGTCACCGCGGTCATCGAGCTCAAAGCGCGCATGGACGAGGAGCGCAACATCCTCTGGGCGCGCGAGCTGGAAAAGGCCGGCGTGCACGTGGTCTTCGGCTTCATCGGCCTCAAGACGCACTGCAAGGTCGCCCTGGTCGTCCGTCGCGAGGAGGACGGCATCCGCCGCTACGTGCATCTCGGCACCGGCAACTACAACCCGCAGACCGCGCGCGTTTACACCGATCTGGGCCTGTTCACCTGCAACCCGGATTTCTGCGACGACGCCTCCGCCCTCTTCAACTACCTCACCGGCTATTCCGAGCTGCCGCAATGGCGCAAGCTGATCGTGGCGCCGAGCCGGATGCAGGCGTTCATGATCGAGAAGATCGCCCAGGAGGCGGCCAACCAGCGCGGCGGCAAGCAGGGCCGGATCATCGCCAAGATCAACGGCCTTTTGGAGCCCGCCATCGTGCAGGCGCTCTACCGCGCCAGCCAGGCGGGCGTGCGCATCGACATCGTCTGCCGCGGCATCTGCGCCCTCAGGCCCGGCATTCCCGGCGTCAGCGAGAACGTCCGCGTCATCAGCGTCATCGACCGTTTCCTGGAGCATAGCCGGGTCTATTACTTCCACAACAGCGGCGACCCGGAGGTCTACATCGGCTCGGCCGACTGGATGGACCGCAACCTGAGCCGGCGCGTCGAGGTGGTGTTTCCGATCGAGCAGCCGGACTTGAAACAGAGGTTGATTGCCGAGGTGCTGGCGACGACGCTGGCGGACAATGTCAAGGCGCGCGAGCTTTTGCCCAGCGGCGCTTATCGCCGCGTGGAGCGTCCCGCCAACCAGCCCCCGCTGCGCAGCCAGGAGCGCTTCCTGGAGATAGCGGTGCAGAACGCGCAGCGCCGCCTCGCGGAAGCGACGCTGCAAGCAGCGCCGACGCTGATCCCGAAGCCGGCGCGCGCCATCCGGCCGCCACGCAAGCGGCAGGCGAAAGCGTGAACCGCTTCTCAAAATGTCGGTGGACGTGCCACTGCTTGACGGACGCCCCCGCATCCGCGGCTTCACCGCCTGTCAGCGATTCGCGTCCGTCGCAGTGCCCCGCGCCGGCGCTAGCACTGCACGGTCCCTGGGAGTGAACATGGCAAATTCGGAGACCCTTCCGCCATCCGAAGAGGGGCCGAGCAGCGCGTATGTCTGCCCCTGCTGGCTCTGGGCCGCGCTCGCCGTGAGTGTCGCCGGCGCGCTCGGCAGTCTCCTCCTCACCTGGGCACAGGGCCTGGTCGCCTGTCCGCTTTGCCTCTATCAGCGCGGCTTCATCCTTACGGCCGCAGGAAGTCTGGCCCTTGGCGTGTTGCTGCCGGAATTGAGGCCTGGCCGCGCCAGCCTGTTCGCGCTGCCCAGCGCCATGGGCGGTTTCGCGGTCGCCGTGTTTCACGTCAACCTGGTACGGAACGGCGCCCTGGAATGCCCCAGCGGCTTCTTCGACCTCGGCGTCGCCCCGGTGCAGAGCCTGGTCCTCTTCATCCTCTTGCTGGTCCTCCTCGCCGGCGATTTGATCCAGGCACGCCTGGCGGGCTTCGGCATCCCGGCCATCGGCCTGGGCGCCGGCCTGCTCGGCCTCGTCTTCGCCGTGGCGCTCATCTACAGCAGCCCGCCGCCGCCCAGCGCGGCCAGCTTCGATTACACGAAGGACCCGATCGTGTGCCGGCCGGCAAAAAAATAGGTCCCGCCTCATGGACGGGACCCGTGACTTATCTCATGCACGTATGGGCATCAGCGCTCGCCGCGCTCACCCACCGCTAACGCGGCAGGACGAGCGCGGCGCGTTTCCGATGTCGCCGAAGCCGCGGCTTCCTTGCCCAGTTCCTTGCCCTCCGTGATCAACTGCTCCAACGACACCAGCTTGGGCAGGTTTTGCTCGGTGGCCACCGGGGCGTTCAGGCCGGCGCGGTCGCGCAGCTTGATGACGAGGTCCACCAGCTCCGGATAGCTCGCTCCCATTTGCGTCATGGTCTTGAGCACGTCTTCAAGGGCCAGGCTGGAGTGCTCGCGGCGCACGCTGGAGGCGCTGGCGACCCGGCTGATCAGGCATGTCTCCTCGCCCTCGTCGACGACGACGCTGAAGTTCGACCCGGCCAAGAGGCGCATCGGCGCCTGCACGCGAATGTCGTCGCCGAACAGGGCGATCTCGCCGCGGCCGCGGCCGACGACGTAAACGAGGCGCTCGCTGCCGGGCGCCGGCTTGTGCAGCCAGAAGGTCTTGCCGACCGGCTCCGTGCGCAGGCTCGGCTGCCGGTGCTCGGGGAACTCCTCCTTGAGGTCCCGGGAGAGCCGCATGGCCCAGAAGGCGCCGCAGCGCGCCTCGGGCACGGGGCTCGCCAGGAGCGCCGCGAGCTTTTGCTTGCACAGCGACTCCTCGCTGCCCGCCAAGGCCACGATGCCGTTCATGCGCAGGAGCGAATGCTCCTCGATGAGCTTCGCCAGCTCTTCGACGCCGGCCAGGTTGTCCAGATAGACGAGCGACTCGGCGCAGGCGAAGCGGACCAGCGGGTGCGGGCTGGCCAGGCCCTTCTTCAAGGCGCCTACGCTTTCCGTGCCGAGCGCCTCCAGGCGCAGGGCGGCGCGCACGGTGTCGCTGGGGTTTTGCAGCATCTCGCCCAGGCGCTTGCGATAGGCCGCGCTCTTGTCCGGGTCCTCGCGCAACGGCATGAGGCGGATGACGCGCAGGTAGCGCTCCGGATTGTAGCGATAGGCGAACGGCACGCGCACGTGGATCATCTCCTTGTTCGCCACCCTGGCCATGTCCGTGCGTTTCTCGCCGTTGATGTTCTTGGTCACGTCGTCGAGCAGGAAGAGATGCCGGTTGCGCAGCACCGCTTCGCGCTTCTTGGTGTCGTCCTGGAACATGAAGTTGATGCGCGCCGCCACGTCCGCGGCAATCCGCGCCACTTTCTCGTCCTTCTCGCTCTTGAGGGCGATGTAGAACGGCCTGTCGATCAGAGAGACGCCGCCGTCCCAGATGTTGCCGACGCGCTCGCTGCCTTCGCGGCCCCCGCCCGTGTTGACCTGGAGCTTGCCCTTGGCGCGGACCAGCACATGGCCGGCAATCATGCGGTTGCCTCCCGCGTATTCCGGGCTGAGATGGCGCGTGGTGTCGTGATTGCGCAGGACGGTTTCCTGCAGGTAGCCGCCTTCCAGGCTGGAACACTTGCTGCCCTCGGGCAGGGTGACGACGATATCGAGCGGATCGCCCTTCTGCGCGCCGGGGGAGATGATCGCGGTGACCAGCACCAAGGCATTGTTCGGATCGTCGAGGATGGCCTGGACGTGTTCGACCTTCTGCTTGAGGAGCTGTTGCTCCAGCTCGGTGCGAAGGCCGCTCTTGGGGCAATCGCCGGTGCCCTTCAGGCCGGTGAGGAGGCCGACGCCGCTGACCTGCCAGGGACCGGGATTGGCGAGCTCGGTGACGTCGCCGATGGTGCGGATGGCGAGGTCTTTTTCCTTGTCGGCCTCCTCGTCGTGGCGCAGGCTGCCCGGCCAGTGAAAACAGCCGGCCAGGGCCAGGCACGAGAGGCACAGGGCCCAGAACGCACGCTTCATGGGCAAACCCCCTGTCGTAGAGCAAGCTGCCAGCTTGCTCAAGCGCAAACTCCGCGGTAAAAAGCGCCCCCCGAGCCCCGGACAAGCTGGCAGCCTGTGCCCACGCCTGAAACCATCGGGAATAATGGATTGGGCCGGGGAAGATAGGTTCGCAGGAAGTTTTTGTCAAGCGCAACCCTCCGTTGCCGCCAGGTCTCTGTCACCCCCGCCCCTAACGGGGGGGCTCGCCGCCGTTTTGATTTTTTGCCCCTCATTTTGCCTTGCATCGCCGCCTCTTTTGCATCCAATGACAGCGACGCGCGATCCCCCAATTTCACTCCATGAGGTGCTGCATGTTGACTCTCCGACCTAGCTTGCTGATCCTGCCTCTGGCCTGCCTCCTCATCGGCCCCGCTCCCGGCGGCGACAAGAAGGACAGCGGCAACCTCCTCGAAGGCGAACTCTCCAAGCATTGGACCACCACCGGCAACTGGATCCTCAAGGACGGCGTGGTCGCCCTCGTGCCGCGCAAGGGCGAATCCGGCTGGACCCGCTACGACGCCTACCTCTGGCTCAACAAGCAATACAAGGACTTCGACGCCGAGTTCGAGTACAAGGTGCAAAAGGGCGGCAACAGCGGCTTCTATTTCCACGTCGGCGACCTGAAGGACCCGGTGAAGAACGGCATCGAGGTGCAGATTTACGACTCGGGCAGCAAGGCCAAGGACGCCAAGCTCTCCGACCATGACTCCGGCGGCATCATCCCCGGCGTGCCCCCCACCAGGAACACCGCCAAGCCCGCCGGCGAATGGAACCGCATGCAGGTGACCGTGGCAGGCAAGAAGGTGACGGTCCGGCTAAACGGTGAAGTGGTCAACGAGGTGTCCCTCGACAGCGGCGCCCTCAAGTCGCGCCCGCCGTCCGGCTACGTCGGCTTCCAGGACCATGGCTTGCCGATCGAGCTGCGCAACATCAAGATCCGTGAGCTGTAAGCAAAGAATCGTCGTGTGGGGTGGGCTGAGTTCCGCGGCCCACCCTTTCGCAAAACCAAATCGCGACTCATGGACGAGCCTGCCTAATCTCATGCCCTCAATCCTCCGCGCCATCTGGATCAAGCCCAAGCATCGCCAGCCGATGGTTGCGGCCGAGCGCGCCGAGCTGATCGCGGGTCGCGGCATCGCCGGCAACGCCAACCAGGGCGGCAAACGTCAGGTGACGCTGATTGAAGAGGAGGTCTGGAGCGGCGTCATGCAGCAGATGCGCGCCGATCTCTCGCCCGCCGCCCGCCGCGCCAACCTCGTGCTCGCCGGCATCCGTTTGCCCTACACGCGCGGCCGGGTGCTGCGCATCGGCGCCTGCCGGCTGCTGATCCACGGCGAGACCGATCCGTGCCAGCGCATGGACGAGGCGCTGCCGGGCTTGCGCTCCGCGCTGGAGCCCGATTGGTCGGGCGGGGCCTTCGGTGAGGTGCTGACAGGGGGCTTGATCGCGGTGGGGGACGAGGTCTTTTGGGAGGCGTCACGCATCGAGGCGTGAAGCGGGCCATTCGGTTGTAGCTTGATGGGCACGGCGGTAAATGGAGACCCCTGCCGCCTTGTGCGGCAGGGGTCGTCATGGCGAGCGCAAAAAAAGGGGGAGAACCGCGTTCTCCCCTGATCCGTTCATCCCTTTTTTGGACTTTGTTTCCCGTGCCCAGCCCAGGCCTTACTCCAGGCTTGCCTGCGTGGGTCGGGAAGGTTTTGCCCAAAGCTAGCGGCTGGCGACGCCAGTGCTGGCAAAGCTGAACGGGACTTCGGTCGTGTTGCCGCCACGGACGGTGACGGTCTGGGTATCGACAACGGAGCGGCCTTCGCGGACGATCTCAGCGCGGAACGTGTAGACGTACTCGCTGTTGAGATCCAGGTCCGGCGTGATGAACACGCGACGGGCCGACGTCTGGGTCGTGCTGTTGCCGTCGATGGTGACGCGGGCGTCTTCGGGCACATTGACAACGATGGTCGCCGGGGCGCTGGTCTTCTTCTCGCCGCCCTTCGGCATGTCCTTCTTCTCGATGATCACGCCGCCGCCGCCGGTCGGGCCGTACACCGCGCCGCCGCAGCAAGCGGAAACGTGGCAGCAGCCGTGCGAAGCGTGGCAACCATGGCAACCGCTGCAGCCATGGCAACCATGGCAACGATTGCGCAGCCGGCTAAACAGCCCGCCGCCGTGGCAGCAGCCGTGGCACGAGCTATGGCAGCTCGAGCAGCCGTGGGAAACGTGACAACCGGAGCAACCGGAGCAACCATGGCAGCGCCGGCCACCGAAATCGGGGGCCTCGGATCCGCCAGTGATCGCCATCATCAGAACCACACTGTACATTGCAAAACCTCCAGCAAAGTAAGGGAAGCCAACCCACGCAGAGTTATGGTTAAACCGTTCGGCCTGGAGCCTTTTTTTCGCAGGATGTTCCTTCCTCGCCGCCGGCGGGCGATCCGGCGGGTTCGAATCCCTGAACGAATACAGAATGTGGAAAATTTGCCGTCTGAGAAGGATAGTAAAGATAGTGAAGGGGAGTGTCAACTGTAAAAATGGGGAGGATGCGGGTTTTGTATAGGTCGCTTGGCATGGTTTTAACGGTTTTGCCGGCCAATCCTTTTCCAGGGTTCCTGCCCGAGGCTCGCAGACTCCGCCAAATCCGACCTCGCCCCACCTAGGAAACAGGGCCGATTTTTGCGATAATCAACAAGCGGACATGGCTTTGCGCGGTTGTTTCAACGCCCGCCTTCAAACGCGTGCTGGGGGCCGTTTCGACGCTTTTTGGACCACAGCAACGGCCTCCATGACGGTTACCAAACGGCTTTTTTCCGCCTGCCCTGCGAGCCTCCATGAAAAGACTTGATTGCGCCCTGGTCGCGGTCGTTCTGTTCGCGGGAAAAGTCTTCGGACAAGCGCCGCCGTACGACCCCAAGCTCGTCGATCAAGCGCTGGCCGAAGCCAAGAGCGGAGACGCGCGGCAAGGCGCCGTCGTTTTTCGCGCGCCGCAGTTCGCCTGTCTCAGTTGCCACAAGGTCGGCAAGGAGGGCGGCAGCGTCGGGCCGGACCTGAGCGCGATCGCCCGCTGCCTGCCGCCGGAAAAGATCGTCGAGGCGGTGCTCTGGCCCAAACGCGAAGTCAAGGATGAGTACAAGGCGATCAGCATCACGACCAGCGACGGGCGCTCCTTGACGGGCTACGTGCAACGCGAGACGGCAAAGGAACTGATGCTGCGCGACCCGGCCAGCGGCAAGACGACCGCCTTCGCCAAGGCCGACATCGAGGACCGCCGCGACGTCGGCACGCTCATGCCCGACGGCCTGAGCGCGGCCATGACGCCGACGCAGCGCCGCGATCTGTTCCGCTTCCTTTTGGAACTGGGCAAGACCGCGGGCCTCGCCGATCTGGTGCACGCTCATGCCCACGCCGTTGCGGCCTTTCCGATCGAACGCGCGCCGCTTGATCCGAGCGCCTGGCCGAGCTGGAAGCATCTCGTCAATCGCGATCGCCTCTACGACTTCTACGCGCGTGAGGCCGATTATTTCGCCCGCCAAGCCGTGGTCCCACCCTTGCTGCCCGAGTATCCCGGCATCGACGGCGGCAAATACGGCCACTGGGGCAATCAGAGCGAAAAGACCTGGGCCGACGACCGCTGGAACGACGCCGACCTCGGCAACCTCCTGTGCGGCGTTTTCCGCGGCGCCGGCGTCACCGTGCCGCGCGGCGTCTGCGTGCGCCTGGGCGACAAAGGCGAGCTGGCGGCGTGCTTCAATCCCGAGACCCTGACTTATGACGCCCTCTGGCAGCCGCCGACAAAGGAGAACTTTCTGAAGTTCTCCGCCGTGCGCCATGGCTTCATGGATGGCCTCTTGCCAAACGGCGCCGCCCTGCCGCGCCCAGCAAACGCCAAGCCCGAGCGGCCTTTCGTCTATCACGGCTTTTACCGCCACGGCAAGCGCGTCATATTCTCTTACTCGATCGACGGCGTTTCCCTGCTAGATGCTCCCTGGGTCGAAGACGGCAAGTTCATGCGCATCGTCGCTCCGGCCGAGAAGCACCCGCTCGCCAAGCTCACTGCCGGCGGCCCAGCGCAATGGCCGCAGGTGCTCAGGACGCGCGGCAAGCTCGGCACGGGCGGCGCCTACGTCATCGACACCATCGAGCCGCCCTTCGACAACCCCTGGAAGGCGCCGCTCTTCTTTGGCGATCACGATTTCCTGCCCGACGGCGCCGCGCTCATTTGCACCATGCAAGGGGACGTTTGGCGCGTCGACGGACTGGACGACAAGCTGGACAAGGTCCGCTGGCGCCGCATCGCCTCCGGCCTGAATCAGGCGCTCGGGCTGGTCATTGCCGAGGGGCAGATCTATGTGCTGGGCCGCAATCAGATCACACGCCTGGTCGATCGCAACGGCGACGGCGAGATCGACTTCTACGAATGCTTCAGCAACGCTTACTTCACCTCGCCGGGGGGCCACGATTTCATCTGCGGCCTGCAGCGCGATCCCGCGGGACGCTTCTACACCGCCTCCTCCAAGCAGGGCCTGGTGCGCATCAGCGCCGACGGCAGAAGGGCCGAGGTCCTGGCCACCGGCTTTCGCAACCCGGACGGCCTCGGCCTCTATCCGGACGGCAGCGTGACCGTGCCTTGCTCGGAAGGCGAGTGGACGCCGGCCTCCATGATCTGTCTCGTCCCGGCCGAGCGGACGAAAGGCAAGACGCCGCGCATCGGCGGCCACCTGCCGCCTTATTACGGTTACGGCGGGCCCAAGGACGGCAGGCCGCCCGATCTGCCGTTTGTCTATTTGCCGCGCGGCATGGACAATTCGGCGGGCGGCCAGGCCTACGTGACGAGCGAACGCTGGGGGCCGCTGACGGGCAACATGATCCATTTCTCGTTCGGCGCCGGCGCACACTTTCTGTTGCTGCGCGATGAGGCGGCCCTCCCGCCGGGAGACACCCTGAGCGCGGACCAGGCGCAAGGCGCCGTTGTGCCGCTCTCGGGCGAGTTCCTGTCGGGCGCCCATCGCGGCCGTTTCAGCCCCAAGGACGGACAGCTCTATGTCAGCGGCATGGCCGGCTGGGGGACTTATACGATCGCCGACGGCTGCTTCCAGCGCGTGCGCTACACGGGCAAGCCAGCCCAGCTTCCCCTCGCGTACCGCGTCCATGAGAACGGCGTCTGGCTCTCCTTCGCGCAGCCGGTCGAGCGCGACGTTGTCCTCAAGAAGGAGAGCGTGTTCGCCCAGGCGTGGAACTATCGTTACAGCGCCGGCTACGGCTCTCCCGAGTTCTCGTCGCGTCATCCAGGCACGCGCGGTCACGACCATGTGCCGATCAACGCCGTGCATGTCCTGGGCGATGGCCGCAGCCTGTTTCTGGAGATGTCCGATCTGCAGCCGGTCAATCAACTACACCTGCGCCTGCACATCGACGCCGGCGCCGGGCATGACCTGGTCGCGACGGTCCATCGCTTGGGCGCGCCGTTCACCGATTTCCCCCGCTACAAGGCGCACGAACGCTTGACGGCGGTGCATCCGATCCTGACCGACCTGGCGACCATGGCCAAGGCGCCGCCCAACCCGTGGCGGACGCCGCTGGCCAAGGCGCTGCCGCTGGCTGTCGAGGCGGACAAGAACCTGACCTTCGTGCAGCGCACGCTCAAGGTCCGCGCCGGAACGATGGTGCGGCTCAAGTTCACCAACCCGGACGAGGTGCCGCACAACTGGGTGCTGCTGAAGCCGGGGGCGCTGGAGAAGGTCGGCCAGCTTGCCAACCACCTGATCGCGGAGCCGGACGCGGCGCTCAGCAATACGTGCCCAAGTCGGCCGACGTGCTTTGCTACACGGACATCGTGCCGCCGCATGGCGATTTCACCATCTGGTTCCAGGCGCCGACGACGCCGGGGCGCTACCCATACCTGTGCACGTTCCCGGGGCACTGGATGGTGATGAACGGGACGCTGATCGTGGAATAATGGCGCGCTAGGGGCCGATAGAAGGGTTGATCAAAAACGGGCCGAACCCTAGCTTAGCGTTGCGTTCGGCGGCGCGAGGAAAAGGGGTTCGCATGGAACGGGTACTTGGAATCGGCGGTGTATTCTTCAAAGCGCGCGATCCCAAGGCGCTCGCCGCCTGGTATCGCGAGCATTTGGGCGTGCCCGTCGAGCCGGAGCAGACCTACGGGGCTTTCACGTCTGCCGCGGCTGGAGAGCAGGCGGTTTGGTCTGTGTTCCCTGCAGACACTTCCTACTTCGGTTCGGGCCCGGCGCCGTTCATGTTCAACTATCGCGTCCGGAACCTCGACGCCATGTTGGCCCAACTCCGAGCTGCCGGGGCGCACGTGGACGACCGAGTCGATGACTACGACTATGGCCGGTTCGGCTGGGCGACCGACCCGGAGGGCAACCGATTCGAGCTATGGGAGCCGCGCTCACCCGGACACGCGTAAGCGCGCCGCGCCGAACCATTGGCTGATAGCTGACCGGGGACGATGGAGAAATGACATGGCGAAGCCAGCAAAGAACACGATTTGCCTTTGGTACGATGGCGGCGCCGAGGACGCGGCGCGGTTTTACGCCAAGACCTTTCCCGATTCATCCGTCGGCGCGGTGCATCGCGCGCCGGGAGACTTTCCGTCCGGGAAGAAAGGGGATGTGCTGACGGTTGAGTTTACCGTCATGGGTATTCCCTGCCTCGGGCTCAATGGTGGGCCCGCCTTCAAGCACAACGAAGCATTCTCGTTTCAGGTCGCCACCGCCGACCAGGCCGAGACGGATCGTTACTGGAACGCAATCGTCGGCAACGGCGGCCAGGAGAGTGCGTGCGGCTGGTGCAAGGACAAATGGGGCCTGTCCTGGCAGATTACGCCGGTCGCTCTGACCAAAGCGATCACCGATGCCGATCCCGCTGCCGCCAAGCGCGCGTTCGATGCGATGATGCAGATGAGAAAGATCGACATCGCCGCAATCGAGGCGGCGCGCCGCGGTTGAGGTTCTATCGTCGACGCGTGCCCTGGCAATTTCGTCGGCGTCTCGATTCTCCTCTGCTATAATCCCAATCATTCATCCAAGGTGGTCCATCCCGGTCAAAGCGTTGTCGCGTTTCACAGCACACCGTCGCTTCCTGCAGGCCGGCGGAGGAGCGCTCCTGACGCTTCTCGCGGCCGCGGACTGCGCCTACGCCGATTTCCCGCGCGGCCCCGGCTTCTACTTCAGCCCCATCAAGCTCGCCGCTTTCCTGGTTGCCTACCTGGGCTTCGTCGCCGCCTCCAACTGGATCGATGAGGACGCGGAGGAGCTGCAGCTCGAGGCCAGCTACTGGAACAGCGTCATGATCGCCGCGGGCGGCGCGGCGCTGCTCCTGGTCTGGATCCTCCCCGTCTTCTGGATCTCTTATGTCCTGGCGGTGGGCGGGGTCTTTGCCGCGGCTTACTGGTACGTGAGCGTGCGCAACGAAAAGGTCGAGCCGGACCGGCGCGTGCTCACCAAGAAACATCTCAAGGCCCTGGCCAAGCGTTATCTCAAGCTGAACTTCAAGGCGCCTTTAGCGAAGGAGAAAGGCAAGGGCGTGCCGGTGCGCTTCATCGGCCGCAGCTTCAATCAGAAGAGCGAGGACCCCAACCGCGTGGCACGGGCCCAGGAATCCAAGGGCTACAAGGTGACGCTGGAGATGATCTACGAGGCGGTGAAAAGCCGCGTCACCGATATCCACCTGGAGCCGACCAAGGAGGAGATGTCGGTCCGCTTCCGCGTCGACGGCATGCTCAAGACCGTCGACCCCTTCACCCGGCCCATGGGCGATGCGGTCGTCAACATCTTCAAGGTGCTGTGCAACATGGACATCACCGAGAAGCGCAAGCCGCAGGACGGCAGCTTCTCGGCCCAGGTGGAGGACTTTTCCGTCGACTTCCGCGTGGCCACCGCGGGCAGCGTCGCCGGCGAGAAGGCCGTCCTGCGCATCCTCGACACCTCCAAGCAGATCACCAGCCTCACGCAGCTGGGCATGCGCGACAAGCAATTCGACCAGGTCCGTTCGGTCGTGACCCAGCCGCACGGCATGTTCATCGTGTGCGGACCGACGGGCGCCGGCAAGAGCACGACGCTGTACGCCGCCTTGAACGAGATCGACCGCCTGTCGCAGAACATCATCACCATCGAGAACCCGGTCGAGTATCAGCTCGATCATATCACGCAGATCGAGGTCAATCCGAAGGCGGGCAAGACGTTCGCCTCGGAGCTGCGCAGCATCCTCAGGCAAGACCCCGACGTGATCATGATCGGCGAGATCCGCGACCACGAGACGGCCGAGATCGCCTGCCAGGCCGCCAACACCGGGCACATGGTGTTCAGCACGCTGCACGCCAACGACACGGTGACGGCGCTGGGCCGGCTGCTCGATCTGGGCGTGCAGCCTTTCATGATCGCCACGGCCTTGAGCGCGGTCCTGGGCCAGCGCCTGGTCCGGCTCTTGTGCCCGGAGTGCAAGGTGCGCTACAAGCCGAACCCGGACGTGCTGCGCAAGATCAACCTGCCGGCGGAGAAGATCAAATACTTCTACAAGCCGCCCAGCCGCAACGGGGACGACACGGAAGAGGAGGACGAGGAGGGCAAGGGCTGCACGAACTGCGGCGGCACCGGCTATTTCGGCCGCACCGGAGTGTTCGAGCTGCTGGTGATGACCGACAAGATCCGCGAGCTGATCCGCGAGAACCCCAACCTCAACGCCATCCGGCAAGAGGCGGTCAAGAGCGGCATGCGCTTTCTGTTCGAGGACGGGCTGCGGCAGGTGGTGGAAGGCAAAACTTCCGTCAAAGAGTTATTACGCGTAAGCAAGTGATTCTGGTTTTTGTTGAACCACAGAGACACAGAGGCACAGAGAAGACAAGAGACCGAAAGCAATCGAGAATGAGGAACCGAGAATTAGAATTGGAATCATGCTGGTCAGCAGAGTTCTGCCTTGACGAGCCTTTGGTTCCAATTCTAATTCTCGGTTCTCCGTTCCCCATTTTCTTCTCTGTGCCTCTGTGTCTCTGTGGTTAGGATTCTGGAAATGCTGACCGCGATTGTCCTGCTTCTGATGGGCGTCGGCTTTTACGCGGGCTTCCGCGAGGGGATCTTCACGTCCCTGTGCATGCTGGTCAATTCGTTTCTGGCCGGGCTGATCGCTTTCAACTTCTTCGAGCCGCTCGCCGACTTGCTGGAGCCGATCCTGCGCGGCAGCGTGCTGGCCGACTATGAGGATTTCCTGGCCCTGTCGCTGTTTTTCCTCGTCGCTTTCATGCTGCTGCGTCTGCTCACCAACAACCTGTCGAACCGCTTGATCGACTTGCGGCCGCAGGTGCAGCAATTCGGCGGCGGCGGCATCGGCTTGCTCGCGGGCTATCTGATCGGCGGCTTCTTCCTCTGCGCGCTGCAGACCTTGCCCTGGCACGAGACGTTTTTCAATTTCGAGCCGCGCAGCGAGCAGGAATCGGGCCTGCGCGCCGTCTGGCCGCCGGACCGCGCCTGGCTGAGCATGATGCGCTTTGCCGGGGCGAACTGCCTGGCCTGGACCGAGATCGCGCCGGACGCGGCGACGCGCTACGACCGCTTCGAGACCTTCGACCGCGCGGGCACGTTCGAGGTGCGCTATTGGCGCTATCGCCGCTACGGCGACAGCCGGGGGCCGATGAGATACGAGGGCGAGCTGGATGATTTGCTGCGCGGGAAGAAATAGCGAGAATTTGAACCACAGAGGCACAAAGACACAGAGAAGAGAATCAAGCACCGAGAACGGAGAACCGAGAATTGGAACCAAGAAATCTAAAGCAGCCGTTATGCCGTTGCTTGGTTCGAATTCTCCGTTCTCGGTTCGCCGTTGCTAATTCATCCGCTGTTCTGTTGCGGCAAACATCGCCATGAAGAAAGTCGTCTCCGCGTTCCTGTTTTTCGTCGTCGGCTGCGACATGGCCGATTACCAGCGGCGCATGGACGAGAGCAGCGCGCGGCTCAAGATCTTCGACGAGGAGAACCGCTATCTGGGCAAGGCCATCGAGCCGCCCAGCCTGCGCGAGAAGACTGCGGAAAAGGAGACGTCAATCAACCCATGGGGCATCGATGTGTTTCTCCGCCTGCCGCGCGGCGTCGCCTCGGCGCCGGAGGAGCAGCCGATCGGCCTAAAGGACTTGGTCGCCTTCAAGGACTTTTTGCTTTTCAAGTACGCGGGCGATCCCTCGGTTTACGTCGCGGTGGCCGGCTTGAGCGCCGACGAGGAGAAGTCCAAGGAAAAGAAGGAGAAAAGCAAGGAGGTCAGGGAGCCGACGCACAAGGAGTTTCGCGATCGCGTCAAGGAGCTGGCGGCCGAAGCGATGCGAACGAGGGAGAGCGCCAACCTGGAGTGCGACCCGAAGGAAGAGCCGGCGACGCGGATCGTGAGCGTGCCCGCTGGCAGTGCGGGAGGCGAGCGCAAGCTGACGTTCGAAACGTTCCAGTGCGAGGCCAGGCCGGCCGTCAAGGACAAGGACACGCTCGGGCTCGTCTTTTTTCATTATTACCAGCATGCGGAAACCCAGGTGATGATCGTCTTCCAGTTCGTGAAGGGCAGGGAAGACCAGAAGATGATGGAGCTGTGCGTCAGAAGCCTGGCGCTGGAAGCCGAAGCGGGTGCGCGACGGCGCGAGTTTGCCCGGATGCGGCCGAAGAAATGATCCCGTCCCAGGCCCCGCCCGGGGAGCGAGAAGCAAGCATGACTATGCCCAAGCGCGTTCTGGTCACGGGCTCCTCCGGCCGCATCGGCCGGGCCGTCGTCGCCGAGCTGACGCGGCGCGGCCATCACGTGCGCGGCTTCGATCGCGTCGCGCACGCCGGGCTCAATGACCAGGTGATCGGCTCCCTGACAGACCCGGCTTCCGTCGCGAAGGCGATGGCCGGCATTGAAACGCTCATCCACCTGGCCGCGACGCCGGACGACGACGATTTCCTCAAGGAACTTCTGCCGAACAACGTCGTCGGCGTCTATCATGTGCTGGAAACGGCCCAGCAGGCGGGCGTGAAACGGCTTATCCTTGCCAGCAGCGGCCAAGTCGTGTGGTACGAACGGCTGCGCACGGACGCGCCGATCCGGGTCGATACCCAGCCGACGCCGCGTTACTGGTACGCCGCCTGCAAGATGTTCCTGGAAGCGGCGGGCCGGGCCTTCGCGGAGAAGTTCGGCCAGGAGGTGCTGGCGATCCGCCTCGGCTGGTGCCCGCGCGACAAGGGCCAGGAAGCGGAGATCGCGGCCTCGGACTGGGCGCCCGACGTTTACCTGAGTCCGGGCGACGCGGGGCGGTTTTTCGCCTGCTGTGTCGAGGCGGACTCGAAGTTCTCCTTCCAGGTGCTGTACGCTACCAGCAAGCCCGTCAAGCGGCCGCGGCTGGACCTGGAGCCGACCGGGCGCCTGGTGGGCTTTGAGCCGCGCGAGCGCTGGCCGGAAGGTTTGTCGCCGCTTTAGGATTTTTGGAGTGCGACGTCTGGCGCCGCTTTAGGATTCTTGGATGCGGTGCCTATCCTAAACTCCAAGAGCTGGGACCAGTCCCAGCACTCCAAATTGGTTTTCTGGAGTGCGGCGACTGGTCGCCGCTTTAGGATTTTTGGATGCGGCGGCCCTCTCCTAAACTCCAAAAGCTGGGACCAGTCCCAGCACTCCAAATTCGGAAAGAAATGACCTACCTGCAACGCCAGCGAGCCGTCCTGACCGAAGGATTGCCGAGCCACGTGCCGCTGGCGCTGCGTGAGCGCCACGCGATCTTCCTCACGAAGGCGCAGAATGCCGATGGTGGTTTCTCCGGCCGCGGCGGCGATTCGGACCTTTATTACACGGCGTTCGCTCTCTGGGGCCTCGCCATCCTGGGCGAGCTGACGGAGGCGATCGCGCGGCAGGCGGTCGGCTTCCTCATGAGCCATTGGCGCCGGCCCAATCATCTCGTCGACTTCTTCTCGTTGCTGCACGCCTATCGCCTGCTGCACGACCAACACGGCGAACGCGAGTTCATGCGCGACGCCTTGCCGGAAGAGCTGCGCGGCCAGGAAGAAGAGCTGGCGGGGCTGGTCACGGCCGCGCTGGAGACGTGCCGGGCCGCGGACGGCGGTTACGGACGCACGCCCGAGCCCAGGAACGGCAGCACCTACGCGACGTTCCTGAGCGTGCTCTGTTACGATGAGCTGGAGCGGCCGATTCCGGAGCGTGAGCGCGTGCTCTCGTTCCTGACCGAGCGGCAGCGCGAAGACGGCGGCTACGTCGAGCTGGCCCCGATGCGCCGCAGCGGCACGAACCCGACGGCGGCAGCAGTGGCCATCTTGCGCCTGCTGGGCGCGAGCGCGGAGGAAGACAAGGCGCGGGACTTCCTGGCTGCGGCCCAGAGCTTTGACGGCGGCCTGCGCGCCAACACGGTCATTCCCGTCGGCGACCTGCTCTCGACCTTCACCGGCCTGTGGACGCTGCACGACCTGGGCGGACTGGACGCCATCGACCGCCGTGCGGCGCTGCGCTTTGCCGTCGCCCTCCAGGAAAAAGAGGGCGGCTTCCTCGCCGGCCTCTGGGACGACGGCGCGGACGTCGAGTATACCTTTTACGGGCTCGGCTCGCTGGCGCTGGTCGGCGAATCCGGCGACTGGACGGCGGGATAGAGCAGCGGCCGGACCGCTTGCAGGATCGTCTCGATCTCGCGCACGCAGGTGGACAGGGACAGGGCGGCCATCTGGAAATTGGTGTGGCTGGAGACGCGGGCGTGCTCCGCGGCGAGCGTCCTGGCGACGGCCTTCAGCTTGGACAGCTTCCGCTGGGCGCGGGAGAAATAATCCTTGGCGTCCTTGTTCTGGTAGCTTTTTTCCAGGGCGCGAATGTAATCGAAGATCATGCGCGGCACGGTGAGCAGCGCCTCGTCTTCCTGGACCTCGTCGGCATGCTTCAAGAAGGTGCGGACCATCCAGGCATGGGCGAGCTGCTCGTTCAAGCGCTGCATGGCTTCTTCGAGTTGCATGGGACCTCCGCGAAGAGGATCGCTCGCAGGCCAGAGGGTAGTCGACTCGCTCCGCGAGTCGACGGAAGCGGCAGCGAACGAGTCCTTTGTCGGTTCGGTCGACTCGCGGAGCGAGTCGACTACCCTCTCGCCCGCGAGCGATTACGTCCCCTATGAAAGACATCGCCATCGATCGGCCCGCTCTTCTGGGCGGTCCGCCGGTTCGCCCGCAAGGCCCGCCGTCTTGGCCGATGCCGGATGACGACGTGCGCGCCGCGCTTGAGCAAGCCTATGCCGACGGCTCCTGGGGACGCTATCACGGCCCGGCTGTCACGCGGCTCGAAGAGGGCCTCGCGACCTTTCACGGGCTATCCTATTGTCTCTGCTGCGCCAGCGGCACCCTGGCCGTGGAGGTGGGCTTGCGCGCGCTCGGGGTCGGGCCGGGCGACGAAGTGGTCATGGCCGGCTACGATTACGACGGCAACTTTTTGAGCGTGCATGCTCTAGACGCCGTGCCGGCGCTGGTCGACGTCAGGCCGGAAAACTGGAACCTCGATGTCAATTTGTTGCGGGAGGCGATCGGCCCCAAGACGCGGGCCATCCTCGTCTCGCATCTGCACGGCGGCGTGGTGCCGATGGCCGACGTGATGACGGCCGCGCGGGCGCATGGCATCGGCGTGCTGGAAGACGCGGCGCAGATGCCGGGCGGCCTGATTCAGGGCCGCCGCGCCGGAACCTGGGGCGACATCGGCGTCTTGAGCTTCGGCGGCTCCAAGCTCCTGAGCGCCGGCCGCGGCGGGGCGCTGCTGACCGACCGCGCCGACCTGCATCAGCGTGCCCGGCTCGCGCTCAAACGCGGCAACAACTTGGTGGCGCCGCTCTCGGAGCTTCAGGCGGCGGTCCTTTTGCCACAGATGGCGAAGCTGGGCGCGCGCAACGAACATCGTCTTGCCAGCGTAGAGCGCCTGCGCCACCGGCTGACAGTCCTTCCGGGATTGGCCCTGTTCGAGAACCGCGCCGAGTGCCGGCCCGGTTACTACAAGGTCGGAATCAAGCTGGACGCCGGCGCGTTCGGCTTGGCTCGGCCGTGGCTGGTGGAGGCGGTGCGCGCCGAGGGCATTGCCATCGATGAGGGTTTCGCCGGCCTGCACGTCGGCCGCGCCGCGAGCCGCTATAAAAAGACAGGCGACTTGAAGCATGTCGATGCGGCGCATGCTGGCGCGCTGGTCCTGCATCATCCGATCCTGCTCGGGGCGGAAACGGACGTCGACCAGATCGCGGTTGCGTTCGAGAAGGTGCAGCGGCACGCGGCTGAGTTGGCCGCCGCCAAGTATTCGGGTGTGGCTAGATTTCTCTGAGGGAGGCTGAGGGACGAATGCGGGTGGCATGCCCACGACTTTGCGTGGGCATGGGAGCCAGCGGCAGTTCACATGCCCACGCAAAGCCGTGGGCATAGCACCCACCACCGACCCGCCGCTTCGAAGCATTTGACAGCGGCGGCGGCTTGGGTAGGATAAGCGGTATCCTACCTGGCCTGAATGGGGATGCGCTCCGGTGTCGCGCCATCGCAAGGGCGACCGGTTCGCGCCGGCCTGAGGCCGGCGGCTAAACCGGCGAAACGAAGCGCCCCATTTTCTTGAATCCCACCTTCGGAGTCGGCGCATTATGGTGGAAGACAATCGTCGTTCTTTCCTCAAGTGGGCCATCTACGGCCTCAGCGCGGTTTTCGGAGCAGTCCTCGGCATCCCGGTCATCATGTACCTGATCGACCCCCGGCATCGCGAAGCCAAGCAAGGCGATTTTCGCATCGTCGAGGGCATCGACCTCACGAGCGCGGACCTGCGCATCGATCATCCCGCTTTCCAGCACATTGGGATCCTAAGCTTAGAATTCCACGTGGACAAGTTGTCGCGG
>JADMIO010785013.1_pt1 | contig 50053 bp, 46 predicted proteins | sample 8958161 | NCBI WGS metagenome assembly JADMIO01 (sample SAMN16585339, study PRJNA669376) | soil metagenome | isolation source: Crop rotation soil | place: USA: Cullars Rotation, Alabama | collected 2011
CTTTCCCAAAATCGCAAAGTCATCAAAAAACCGCAAAGTTGTTTAAAATAAGAGCAACACTACAAAAGGAGATAAGAAGAGCACATACCTCAGTCACTTATTATCACTAGCGCTCGCCGCAGCCGTGTAACCGAGCATAGCGAGCGAACTGGCGAGGAAGCAAAGAAGAACTGTTCTGTCAGATAGCTCTTACGCTCAGCGCAAGAAGAAATATCCACCGTGGGAAAAACTCCAGGTAGAGGTACACACGCGGATAGCCAATTCAGAGTAATAAACTGTGATAATCAACCCTCATCAATGATGACGAACTAACCCCCGATATCAAGTCACATGACGAAGGGAAAGAGAAGGAAATCAACTGTGACAAACTGCCCTCAAATTTGGCTTCCTTAAAAATTACAGTTCAAAAAGTATGAGAAAATCCATGCAGGCTGAAGGAAACAGCAAAACTGTGACAAATTACCCTCAGTAGGTCAGAACAAATGTGACGAACCACCCTCAAATCTGTGACAGATAACCCTCAGACTATCCTGTCGTCATGGAAGTGATATCGCGGAAGGAAAATACGATATGAGTCGTCTGGCGGCCTTTCTTTTTCTCAATGTATGAGAGGCGCATTGGAGTTCTGCTGTTGATCTCATTAACACAGACCTGCAGGAAGCGGCGGCGGAAGTCAGGCATACGCTGGTAACTTTGAGGCAGCTGGTAACGCTCTATGATCCAGTCGATTTTCAGAGAGACGATGCCTGAGCCATCCGGCTTACGATACTGACACAGGGATTCGTATAAACGCATGGCATACGGATTGGTGATTTCTTTTGTTTCACTAAGCCGAAACTGCGTAAACCGGTTCTGTAACCCGATAAAGAAGGGAATGAGATATGGGTTGATATGTACACTGTAAAGCCCTCTGGATGGACTGTGCGCACGTTTGATAAACCAAGGAAAAGATTCATAGCCTTTTTCATCGCCGGCATCCTCTTCAGGGCGATAAAAAACCACTTCCTTCCCCGCGAAACTCTTCAATGCCTGCCGTATATCCTTACTGGCTTCCGCAGAGGTCAATCCGAATATTTCAGCATATTTAGCAACATGGATCTCGCAGATACCGTCATGTTCCTGTAGGGTGCCATCAGATTTTCTGATCTGGTCAACGAACAGATACAGCATACGTTTTTGATCCCGGGAGAGACTATATGCCGCCTCAGTGAGGTCGTTTGACTGGACGATTCGCGGGCTATTTTTACGTTTCTTGTGATTGATAACCGCTGTTTCCGCCATGACAGATCCATGTGAAGTGTGACAAGTTTTTAGATTGTCACACTAAATAAAAAAGAGTCAATAAGCAGGGATAACTTTGTGAAAAAACAGCTTCTTCTGAGGGCAATTTGTCACAGGGTTAAGGGCAATTTGTCACAGACAGGACTGTCATTTGAGGGTGATTTGTCACACTGAAAGGGCAATTTGTCACAACACCTTCTCTAGAACCAGCATGGATAAAGGCCTACAAGGCGCTCTAAAAAAGAAGATCTAAAAACTATAAAAAAAATAATTATAAAAATATCCCCGTGGATAAGTGGATAACCCCAAGGGAAGTTTTTTCAGGCATCGTGTGTAAGCAGAATATATAAGTGCTGTTCCCTGGTGCTTCCTCGCTCACTCGACCGGGAGGGTTCGAGAAGGGGGGGCACCCCCCTTCGGCGTGCGCGGTCACGCGCACAGGGCGCAGCCCTGGTTAAAAACAAGGTTTATAAATATTGGTTTAAAAGCAGGTTAAAAGACAGGTTAGCGGTGGCCGAAAAACGGGCGGAAACCCTTGCAAATGCTGGATTTTCTGCCTGTGGACAGCCCCTCAAATGTCAATAGGTGCGCCCCTCATCTGTCAGCACTCTGCCCCTCAAGTGTCAAGGATCGCGCCCCTCATCTGTCAGTAGTCGCGCCCCTCAAGTGTCAATACCGCAGGGCACTTATCCCCAGGCTTGTCCACATCATCTGTGGGAAACTCGCGTAAAATCAGGCGTTTTCGCCGATTTGCGAGGCTGGCCAGCTCCACGTCGCCGGCCGAAATCGAGCCTGCCCCTCATCTGTCAACGCCGCGCCGGGTGAGTCGGCCCCTCAAGTGTCAACGTCCGCCCCTCATCTGTCAGTGAGGGCCAAGTTTTCCGCGAGGTATCCACAACGCCGGCGGCCGGCCGCGGTGTCTCGCACACGGCTTCGACGGCGTTTCTGGCGCGTTTGCAGGGCCATAGACGGCCGCCAGCCCAGCGGCGAGGGCAACCAGCCGAGGGCTTCGCCCTGTCGCTCGACTGCGGCGAGCACTACTGGCTGTAAAAGGACAGACCACATCATGGTTCTGTGTTCATTAGGTTGTTCTGTCCATTGCTGACATAATCCGCTCCACTTCAACGTAACACCGCACGAAGATTTCTATTGTTCCTGAAGGCATATTCAAATCGTTTTCGTTACCGCTTGCAGGCATCATGACAGAACACTACTTCCTATAAACGCTACACAGGCTCCTGAGATTAATAATGCGGATCTCTACGATAATGGGAGATTTTCCCGACTGTTTCGTTCGCTTCTCAGTGGATAACAGCCAGCTTCTCTGTTTAACAGACAAAAACAGCATATCCACTCAGTTCCACATTTCCATATAAAGGCCAAGGCATTTATTCTCAGGATAATTGTTTCAGCATCGCAACCGCATCAGACTCCGGCATCGCAAACTGCACCCGGTGCCGGGCAGCCACATCCAGCGCAAAAACCTTCGTGTAGACTTCCGTTGAACTGATGGACTTATGTCCCATCAGGCTTTGCAGAACTTTCAGCGGTATACCGGCATACAGCATGTGCATCGCATAGGAATGGCGGAACGTATGTGGTGTGACCGGAACAGAGAACGTCACACCGTCAGCAGCAGCGGCGGCAACCGCCTCCCCAATCCAGGTCCTGACCGTTCTGTCCGTCACTTCCCAGATCCGCGCTTTCTCTGTCCTTCCTGTGCGACGGTTACGCCGCTCCATGAGCTTATCGGGTCCACTCGCGAACGCAGAAAGGCCCACCCGAAGGTGAGCCAGTGTGATTACATTTGCGGCCTAACTGTGGCCAGTCCAGTTACGCTGGAGTCACTAGTATTTAGGTGACACTATAGAAGCGGCCGCGACAACTTGTCCACGTGGAATTCTAAGCTTAGGATCCCAATGTGCTGGAAAGGCTTCTGGTCCGGGAGACTCAATTGCAGGTGCAGTGAGGCGCACGCGAAATTCCGCGCCACAGAAAACTCGTGCTTCGATCGTGTTCCCCAAACGCTCGTATCGTTTCACTTTTCCCGGAATCACGTTACACGCACCAACCACCGCGGGTCCTGAAGAAACCATCAGGATTTCATCAGCGCGAATGCCGATTCTTACCTCGGAGCCGACCGGAACAGGCGCCAACGGTGTCTCGAGCTGAATCGCAGTCCCTATCACCTGACAAATCATCGTACGGTGCTGCTCGCGACGTTCAACCACGGTGGCATCGAAAAGGTTTTCGAAATTTATGGGCTGCGCCATGTGCTCCTGTCGCAACGCCGGGACTATTTCATGAGGTGGCCCTTCTGCCACTATTCGGCCCTGCTCGAGGGCGATGACGTGGTCTCCCATCGCCAACACTTCCTCGTAGTCGTGTGTGACATAAATGATCGGGATGCGACGTGCATTGTTCCAGGCCCGCAAGTCTTCGATGATTCCGGCCTTCGTACGCGGGTCCAGAGACGACAATGGTTCGTCCAGCAGCAAGACTGAGGGTTCAGTGACAAGAGAACGCGCTAAGGCAACACGTTGCTGCTCGCCTCCTGAAATCTCTCGCGGCAATCGCCGGCAAAGATGTTCGATTTGGAAGGCTTTCAATACTTCATCTAATCGACGCTGCCGTTCGCTTTTGTCTAAACGTCGCAGTCCATAAATGACATTGTCGTGGACCGATAGATGCGGAAAAAGTGCTAAATCCTGAAACACAAACCCCACGCGCCGCTGCGCCACGTCGACGTTGATTCCTTGTCGTGAATCAAAAAGGATCCGGTTGCTGACAGCTACGACCCCCTCGTCAGGTTTCGAAAGTCCCGCTATACACCGCAGGACTGTCGTCTTGCCGGCGCCTGAATGACCGACGATAACAGTCACGGACGGGCGCGCACGAAACTCTGTTTCAAGTTGAAACGCAGAAGCGGAGGTGGAACGATGATTCTTACGTAACTGAACGTGCAGCGATTCAGTGGGGGCCAAAACCGGTGATGAGGGTTTCAACATGCTGGTGCTCGGCAATCGTTTCAATAGATTCATATTAACCTCCCATTGGTGCGTTCGCGCGCCCACTTGGTTCCGAATAACCAGTGAGTCGATTGAGGAACATTGAAATCGTAACTGCCGTCACCGCCAGCACCACCAGAAGAAAAGCGATGGGCAAGGCGCCTCTCAATCCCTCTGATTCAAACTTAACCCAGAGATACACCGGCAACGTGTGCGGGTTGTAAGCAATAACGAGTGTGGCCCCGAATTCGCCAAGTGCACGTATCCACGCGAGCGTAATCCCGGCGGCGATGCCGGGCCACGCAATTGGGAGAGAAATGCGGCGAAAGATGTCCCAATGCGAATCGCCCAAAGTCGCTGCCGCTAATTCCAGTTTCGCGTCGACGGCTGAAAACCCCGCATAGGCTGATACGATCACGAAGGGTGCTGACACAAAGAGTTGCGCCAACACTATGCCCGAGAAATTGTTTGCCACTTCGATGGCCCAGCGATCGAGTTGAGTGCCGATCAAGCCATTTGGTCCGTAAGTAAGCAACAACAGAATTCCTCCTGCCAAACCAGGAACAACCATCGGCAGAAAGATCAAGCCCATCCACAACTGTTTTAAAGGAAGACGGCCACGCGCCAGCAGATATCCCAGGGGAACGCCTAAAAATGTCGCAATGATTATCGTCGCGGCTGAGGTCATTGCCGAGGTGCGCAGGGCGTTGGCAGCGCCCGCTTCGCTAAGAGCCGCTAACCAGGTGGACCAATCTGCATGTCCCAGCAAATTGATGATTGGCAGAATGAGATTGAGCAGCAGCAGAGCGCCAAGCAAGCCAAAGATCATTAAAGTGGGTTTAGCTAACTGCTTCATGGCTCGTATCGCCCAGCGGTGAGGGATCCCAGTTCAGCCGGAACCGCACGGGAATCTCCGCCGATTCGATGTTCGACACGTCCGAGGCCAAAATTTTCCAGTAGCTCATTGGAGGTGAGCAGAAATTGGACCAGAGCCTTGGCGGTCGCTTGATGTTTTACCGTCTTTGGGATCGTTATGGTGAATAGAATTGGCGCGCCGGTGACGCGCTCACCGGAAGGAATGGTATAGGAGACTTGCGCGTACTGGGCTGAAAACTTTGGATCTCCCAGATTAATTTCCGGTGGGAAGCTGACGAAGGGCAATTTATGAGCGACGACTTCATGTTTGTAGAAAATTCCGGCGTCGAATTGTCCTGACTCAACTCTCGCCAACAGCACCGTCTCCGGAAATACCTGGTCGGGATTTATAGCATCACCGAGTAAACCGGAGAGCTCTGGCCGCTGGTAAAATTTGCTAGCCAACTCAAAAAGAAAAAGTGTCCGGTAACCTTTGGGATCGGTTCTCGGATCACCGCGTCCAAAACGTAAGCCGGGTGTCTTCAGGACTTCATACCACGGAATACTGCCCGCTTCTGCCGCACGAAATTTGTCCGCGAACTTGCTATTCGGATTATAAGCAAGAACTAGCTGAGAAGAGGCGAGGGTCACAAACCACGTCACGAGGTTCTGGTTGGCGTCACCCATCAAAACTTTTTCGTTGACTGATGGATCGGCGCTAATGAAGACGTCAGGATAGCGCAGTCCGTCTCGAATCATCCGCGCAGCGCCTAATGAACCCTGGGCTTCACCCTGATATTCAAATCCGGTAGCTTTGGAGAAAGCCGGGCCTAAACCGTTTTCCATTACTGTAGCTAGCGAACCTGCGTACAGAACGGACACCGAATGATCTTGCGAACGCTTACTGCAGGAGAGAACGAACAGAAGTACGATCGATAAAAACACGCTTATTGAGAGGTTGGTTCGCGTCATTTATCCTCTTCGTTGGGAACGTGCTCTAACTAGGTTTGAATACCCGGCTGGATTTTTTGTGAGTTTGTAACAAACTCTCGTGAGAATTCAGCCGCTGTCTACAGGACGCTGTAACTATACTTGACGGGCATCAGAGTTCAAAGCTTGCACCTGGAAATGAGATGTCTGACACGGATTACACAGATTAATTTTTAGAATCTGTGTAATCTGTTGCCAGCAGTCGAAGCAAGACTTATTGTTTATGTGCGGAAGTAGACGTTAACGATCCGCTAAGCGAAGGCAGGCAGCGTATCTTGTGAGAGTTTCCCCCATCATCGACACGCTCGGTCCACTCTCGTTCGCCGAATTTCAGGCTTACAGGTCTCCCGGCGCCGTACTGTGGTGCAACTTCGATCTCCTGCGCGAGCTCGGCTTCGATGTTCCCGTTTCCAATCAACTCACTCATGAGCTGAATCAACAACTCCTCGACGCGTTTTCACTGCGCGCGGTTAATGGCGACGATCTCAACGGCCACGAACTGCTCACTCTTTACGCTGACAAGTACGGCGGTGACGGCGTTAGTCCTGCGCTCGGGGCCGGCCGCGCCGGGTTCCTCTCGCACGGAAACTTGTACGTCAAAGGTCTCGGTTTCACGCCGCTCTTCCGGCACAACGACCCTGACGATTTCGTCCATTCGCACGGTGGCGTGCATCTGGAGGATTGTTTATCGGAAGCAATTTTTGGCGAGGTGACTCATAACCTCTTCACGCTCGGCTCGAATCGCATCGTCGCGATAATCGATCAGGGCAAACATGTGACGATGCCGTCCGGCCGCCGCAGGCACATCGCGATCGCGGTGCGCGCCGGGGCACAGCTTCGTCCTGGTCACCTGCTCGCCAAACGCGCGCGCGGCAGTCGTTCGCCGCTGGAGACGTTCATCAGCATCACGCAGGCTACTGGACAACTCGTCATTACGTCTGATGTGCCGGACGTGAGCGCGACGATGCTGCGCGTCATCGACGATCACGCACAAACAGCCGCGGATTCGTTTCGCTGGCGCATGATTCACGGCGCGCTCAGCCCGTCGAACATGGACATCAGCGGCGCGATGCTCGACTTGCCGACGCAGTCGACGCAGCCGCGCACCGCGCCGATTTTCCTGCTCGACTATGCGTGGTCTCATTTCGGCACCGAGCACAAGGAGCGCGGAGTTCATCTTGCGGAGATGTACCGGCGCGTGTTGCGTGCAACTGATGCGGCCACGCGCGAGCGTTTCAATGCGAAGTGGATCAACGTCTCGAACGTGATGGACCAGGCTTATCAGCGGCACTTGCAAGTGAGGCTGCTGGCGGCTACCGGGCTCAAAACCGATGTAGCGCGACAAATTCAACCGGGCATGGCGCATGAGTTTGCCACCCTGCTGCTGGAGATGGCGGCGTTGAAGAATCAGGGTTCGGCGTGTGTGGCGAGGAAGGTTGTTGAAGACGTTTCGGTGGTTGATGTTTTCAATCTGCTCGGCAAGGCGCCACGCGAGTATTTCAGCGATCGTTTGACGCGAGGCCGGGTCGTGAAACATCTGAAGCCGGTTTACAAAGGCAATCAATTTCACGTTGCGAAGCGACGCGTCCAGGTTGATTCTCTGGCTCGTGAGTTTGTACGGCTTTACGGTGAGGTGATGAAGTGTGCAGGTGATTACTACGATAGTGTTGAAGCGATGAAAACGTCGATCGTCGCGCGTGCGAGTTTTGAGAATGAGCCGATCGATGCGTTGTACTGTCACAGTTTGTACCGGAAGTTGAATGAGGCGATCGCGGATTACAAAGCGAGCGGAAAGACGGAGTGCATCAGTGAAGTTATTGACGCGACGGTCGCGCAATCGCTGCGGAGTGTTGATGGATTATTGGCGCAGGGTGATTGGCGGATGCTGGAGGATGGTGGGATTGAGATCGAGAGACGGACGATCCGCGGTATATCGTATTCTGTGCGAGCGTGGGATGATGAGGCGCAGACGCGGCGAGTTTGTGTGGATGAGATTGAGTTGGAAGTCTCAGGGGTTATTGGAAGGCTGGAAGGTGGATACGTGTTCGCGATCCCCGATCGACAGGAGTTAAGACTATTTCTCACGCAGCGGCGCGGCGGCGCAACGCGAGCAAAGATCTAGGATTGTTATTAGCGATTCCGTTGCGCCGCCGCGCCGCTGCGTGAGCATTCTTATGTGGTCAATCGCAATCTATACCGGCCTCTCGCCCTTCAACCTTGAACCCGCGCCCCCAGTCTTAACGAAGGCTGACATCACCGACATCCCCGCAGCCTTCGTCGCCGATCCATTTATGCTCCGCCGCGGTCACACCTGGTACATGTTCTTCGAAGTCATGAATGCTGAAACAAGACTCGGCGAGATCGGGCTCGCCACCAGCCACGACGCACTCAACTGGTCTTACGATCGCATCATTCTGAAAGAGCCATTCCACCTCTCGTATCCACACGTCTTCGAATGGCAGAATGACTATTACATGATCCCCGAAATGCTTCACGCCGACGTCGTATGTATCTACAAAGCTCTCGATTTTCCATACAACTGGACCCGCTTCGCAGAATTGCTCAAAGGCATGCATGCCGACCCGTCGCTCCTTGGCTTCGACGATCGCTGGTGGCTATTCACCTGTTCCCCGCCCTACCAGCACGCCACCCTTAAACTCTATTTCGCAGACGAATTACTTGGCCCATGGACCGAGCATCCAAAGAGCCCGCTGATCCGAAACGACATGTCCCGCGCACGACCAGCAGGACGCATCCTGAAACTTGGTAATCGCATCTTCCGCTTCGCCCAGGACTGCGCGCTAAGATACGGCTCGAGTGTGCGAGCCTTTGAAATCATAACTCTGACGACAGATAATTACGCCGAAGTCGAACTTAGCATCCCGATTCTTAAAGCCAGTGGTGACGGCTGGAACGCCAAAGGAATGCACCACATCGACGCGCACCAACAAGCTAATGGCTACTGGCTCGCCTGCGTCGACGGCACAAATAGCTGACTCATGCGCATACTGCTCGCGTCCCCCCATCGCTACCCGGCCTTCGGCTCGACCGGAAGTGGTCTACACCCGCGCACCTATCCGTCGGGCTCAGGCTTCTGGATGCACGACCTGTTGATGAAGGGACTGACGGAGCTCGGTCACGAAGTTTTTTACTTCCTCGCCGACGGCGCAGCCATGCCTTTGCCGCCGGGAGCAAGACTCGTCTCAAAACCCGTTTGGGATTGCGACATACTGCACACGATCTCCGATCAGTTTCCAAACTTGACGCGCGAGTGGGCAGCGAGTGGCCGCCCATGGGTCGCGACCTGCCACATCGACATGCGCACGATCGGCGCGCCGCAACGCGCCACGACTGAGAATTGGATCTTCGTCTCACGCACACTCGCGCGTCTTCACGGCCGCACGCGCTTCGTGCTCAACGGCATCGATCCCGATGCGTGCATCTACTCGGAGCAGAAGCGAGATTACTTTCTGTTCATGTCGTCGATGGATTGGGAGATGAAGAAGGGCCTCGACATCGCGCTCTCGCTTGCGGCGCGACACGGCATCAAGCTCGTCGTTGCGGGGACGGGAAATAACTACAAACGCATCATGCGGATTACGTCGCTGTGTCGCGAGATTGGCGCGGAGTATGTCGGCGACGTGCGCGGGAAACGTAAAGCCGAGCTGCTCGCGGGAGCAAAGGCTTTTCTGTTTCCGACGCGCGTCGACGAAGCGTTTGGACTCGGAATGGTTGAAGCCTTGATGTCAGGGACGCCGGTGATATGCAGCGACAAAGGCGCGTGCCGCGAGATCATCACTCGCGACGTGGGTTTCATCTGCCGCTACGAGCCCGATTACCTGAACGCCATTCGATGCCTCGGCGAAATCTCGCCACAAACCTGCCGCGAAAAAGCCATGCGCGATTTTCATTACCTGCGCATGGCCCAGGATTACGTTGCCGAATACGAGAAAGAAATTTTAGCCGCGGATGAACGCAGATCTACGCTGATCTGCGCAAATCAGCGTTAATCCGCGTTTCATTCAACCGGTATTGCCGCGACGAGGTCCATCATGACGAGCGCGCCGGCGGGTAGCGTCGCGGCGGCGAATGCGGTGCGTGCCGGCAGTGGCGTGATGCCGAGGCCCGGAAGCCATTCAGCGTAGATCACGTCGACGGCTTTGAAGTCTTTGATATCCGCCAGCAGCAGTGTCACCTTAACCACATCAGCCGCCGAACAACCTGCCGCATTGAGTATCGCGTCAAGATTCGAAAACATGCGGCGCGTCTGCGCTTCGAGTCCTTCTTCGAGCTTGCCCGTGTCCGGATCGCGTCCCGTCTGCGCTGTCACAAAAACCAGATCGCCCGTGCGAATTGCCTGCGAGTAAGTGCCGAGCGCCGGCGGCCCTGCGTCTGTCTTGATGCGTGTCTTGTTAACCATGTGTGCGTTCCGCCTTTAATGGAATGTGGAAGTCGACCTTGACTGGACCACCACTGAGTGGCGCGAGATCGACTAGCTGGACGTCGCCCGGAAAGATGATCTGCAACAGCACGACGTTCGTCGGGTTCGCAAACTCGAGGTCGAAGAAATGAAACTCCGTGATGTTCGAAGCATAGATCCAGAGGTTGTTCTGCTCGCGGATCCAGTTGCGAAAGCCGTCGCTCTCCATCGGCTCGGTGCGGATCTCGAGCGGCGCTTCAGTCAGGATCTTCTTCGTCAGATCGAAGTGTTCGAAAGCGTATTGCCAGCTCTGCTCGTACGGGCGCTTCGTAGAGCCGCGCTCGCGCGGCAGGTTTCCGTGCTGCTTCATGCGGATGTTTTCGCGCACAAACTGCTCGCGTTCTGTTTCCACTTCGTAATCGCCGTCAGTGAGTCGCTGGAGAAAGTGTGCGACGTCGCGGCTCGTGATGAAAACGCGGCGAATGATCTGGAAGTAAGTGATCGCCGTGGGATTGATGTCGAAGATCGTGATGCGCGACGGTTTCCAGAGCGGGATCAGATTGAGACCGTAGAGGCCGCCCACGACGCTGATCATGTGAATGTCTTCGCGTCTTTGTGGGGAGACGCTGTCGTAGTGAGCGGCAATCCCTGTAAACTCGGAGAAGGAGCCGTCCTGGGCGCCGTCATCGGTGCCGTAGAAGACGTTCTCCGGGTGATCGTGATACATCTCTCGATTGAACGCGCGCGGTGCTTGTACTGTCACTGTGATCCTCCCACTTCCCATGCTGGTCTGTTGAGCTGTTGGTAGTTTTGAAATCTGTCTTTCCACTCCAAACTTATTTCCGGATTGCTGTAAGTGATCTTTACTGTGTCTCTGATCGATTCGAGTGCGTCTTTGACTTTGCTTGTGTCGGGATGACAAAGTGTGATGTAGCCGTCGCCGGTGTACGTGTCTGACTTTCGCGCGCCGGATTTGGGCCAACGGGCGTCGACGATCAGATCGCCGAGGTCGCTCTTTATCCGTTCGATGCCTTCAACGTTCTCAATCACACCGGAACCTGTCCCCCGCAGAAAGATCGTTCCCACTGCGTACTTGCGTTCACAAGGCCCGTCGAAACAGCCATCGACTGTTACTCTCGCCCAGGCGCGATACGGATCGATGTCGTATGCAAAACCGAGCATTGGGCCGATGCGAGCGCCTGCGGGACGGAGTGTCGCGTCAGTGAAGCCGAGTAGTCTGCCTTTGTCGTCAAGGAAGCCTTCCATGTGAGTGAAAGAGTTTCCGACCGACAACGCTCTCACTGCCGCCAGACCTTGCTCGATGAAGTCGCTGTAAAGATCTTCGTTTATCTCACGTGGCATGAGGCAGCTCCACTGCTGCTCCGGATGCTCCACAGCTTCGAGTATCGACGGATAGTAGAAACAAATCGAATGGAGCTGTGGTTCGTTATATAGCGTAATCGTATCGAAGCACAGCTCCTGCCCGTGCAGATAAGTTTCGGCGAGCACGGGATGTTCCGTTGAAGGTTGCATAAGGTTCAATGCGTGATCTAGATCAGCAGCAGTGTGGATCAGGAGTGTCGCCAGCGCGCCGCTTCCGCTCAATGGCTTCAACATGATCGGGAACGCGACTTCGCTCAGGAAACGCACGGCGTCACTCTTGCTAGTGACAATGCGGTCGGGTGGCGTCTGCACTCCTGCACGGCGCAAAGTCGATTTCAGGAGCGATTTGTCGAGCGTTTGGCGGACTGTTGCCGAGCTCATACCTGGGATATTGAGTGCTTCGCGCGCTTTTGCCACCGGTTCGAGCAGTGTCTCTTGCGCAGTGAGGATATGATCTAGAGGTCCAAACTTTTGCGCCGCAGCGATCAATTGATCTGCGTCGTGAACATCAGCGACTTGAACAGCATCCGCAAACACGTCATCACCTGCTTCTACGATGCCGAATAATTCCACGTCATCGAGATTGCTGAGCGCTTGAGCACTCCGCAGGCTTTCTCCCACCGCACTACGACATACAAAGACGACGCGCCTGCTCATGTCGTGGCCCTCTCTTTAGCACGCAGTTGTGCTTCGCGCACTTGCTTGTCGTGCAGCACATACTGAATTACGTCGCGACCTTCGCTCTCTACATCCGTCTCCGACAGCGGTTCGAGTCCGTGAAACGAGATATCAGAGCGCATGAATGCAAGCATCGAATTCGGTTTGTACGGCGCGGTCTTCACACGAATGAAGTCTTCAAACGGATAGTGCTTGCTATCAGGACAGCTAAATGATGGATCTTTCGGGCGGTACAGCGAAGTGCCGAGATGCTCGGCGCTGTCATCGGGCGCCAGATAGATCAACAGCACGACGAGCTTTGTGTACAAGTCCGAGTGTGGGCCGAGGAAGTAACCGGCGCGGTGCCGGATGAATTGGGACTCGACGGAGACTTCGGGCCACGACGATCGTTGGCTGTGAAACGAATCGAGCACCGCGTGGGCGAGATCAGGGCCGAGGAACCAGTCGTTAAAACATTTCCAGAATGGTTGTAGATCTGACGGGAGCCGATCGATCCAACCGGCGTCCATGTCGCGCTGGTTGCGGTGGCGAAAGTGATCGAGTTTTAGATCCGTGACTTCGTAGAGGTTATCGTAGACGTCAGTGGATGGGAGGTTGCGTAAGAGTTCGTGGTAGTAGTCGTCGGGAAAAATGTTTTCGAGATAGAAGTGTGGGAACGGATCGAGATCGATCGTGGCGGTCTGTAAACGGTTAATGAGATGAGACAGTGGGGTCATGATTGTTAACAAATAGTTCCCGCAAAGACGCAAAGGCGCAAAGGACGCAAAGGCGGGCTAAAATTCTTCTTTGCGACTTTGCGTCTTTGCGGGAGAAACCCTTCCTTCCAACTCACGCACGAGTGGCAGCACCTCGCGCCCGAAGATCACCATCTCGTCAAGCTTGGGCCAGCCCGCGATGATGAACTGCGTCACTCCAATCTCCTTATACTCCATGAATGCGCGCGCCAAGTCTTCAGGCGTTCCCACGAGCGTGATCGCCGATGAACCGTAGTACGGTACGAGCCCAGCATACAGATTTCGATTCATCCAACCCACGTCGTCCGCCGCCCGCAACGCCTCCTTCAACGTCTGCGAATCGCTGCTCGACAAAATTTTTCGCTCCTGCTTCTCGATCTCTTCCGCCGGCATGAGCGCCTGCACGGCCGCGAGCGCATCGTCCATCGTCGGCCTGCAAATCACACACAACCGCAAACAAACCTCGACACCGTTCTCACGAAAACGCCCAACAATGGGCGATAGCTTCTCCGGCGTATCGATCAATCGCAGGTAACATGACGCCTGCGTCAGCGCGAGGTGCTGCGCCTGCTCCGAGTGTCCCGACACGTAAATCTCCGGCTCCGTTCGATCCGGCGCGAGAAACGGCGTGAAGATCTTTCCTTTATCCACATGACAATACTTGCCCGAAAAACTCACGTCGCCATTACGACTCCAGAACGCGTGACATACCGTCAGAAACTCTTCCGCGCGCGCGTATCGCTCATCGTGGTCCAGATAATCTCCATACCCGCGTTGCTCCACCGCCGAGCTGCCCGCCACGACATTCAAACTCACGCGCCCGCCAATCAACCCCGATAACGTGTTGATCTGTTGCACGAACGTCGCTGGCTGCATCAGCCCCAGCCGATACGCAACGATGAACCCGAGCTTCGCCGTCACCTGGCCCATCGCACACGCGACAAAGATCGTGTCAGGCTCGTAGCGGCTAAACGACAGCAACACCGACTCGATACCCGCCTCTTCCGCAGCGCGCGCGAACCGCAGCCAGCCGTCCATGTCGGGCAAAGCGGCGGGCGAATGCGCGTGGGTGGTCGCCACACGCGACGTCTCCTGCGCGGTCTTCATGCCGACCTCGCCGCCCTTCGGCATCATCCAGTGAAATCTGAGACTCATGCTTGATTAATGCGAGGCAGTATCTCGCGTCCAAAAACATCTACCGTATCCACTTCGGGCCAGCCGGAAATGATGAACTCAGTCACGCCAATCCGTTTGTACTCGCGAAACGCGGAGGCCAGCTCGTCGGGCGTGCCGATCATCGTGGTCCATACTGGGCCGTAATGCGGAACGAGACCCGTCCAGAGCCACGGCTCGGGCCAAAACGCGTCGCGCCCCAGCTCGTTGCCTTCGCGATACATCTGCGAATCGTCCTTCATCGTCGTCGTGCTTTCCTTCGCGTCTGCGGGTAACAGAGTTTGAGCCGCGCTGATCGCTTCTTCACGCGTGGGACGGCATAACAAGCAGCAGCGCAGGCAGACCCCAGTTCCGCGCGCGCGCGTGCGTGCGACGATCGGTTCCAACTTCGACGGACTCTCCGCAACGCGCAACCAGATAGTGCCCTGAGACGACGCGAGATGCTCCGATTGTTCGGAGTGACCTGACACGAAGATCTCCGGCGCACGTTTGTCCGGCGCAACAAACGGCGTTGCGAGTTTCGCCTGCTCGACGCGATAGTATTTGCCGTCGAAGTTGACCTCACCGTTCGCTCGCCAAAAAGCATTGCAGACGGCGAGAAACTCTTCGGCGCGCGCGTAACGCTCGTCGTGCGAAAGGTAGTCGCCGTAACCGCGCTGCTCTTCACTCGAGCTGCCGGCGACGATGTTGAATGACACGCGTCCCTGGACGAGTGCTGAAACAGTATTCATCTGTTGCACGAAGGTCGTTGGGTTCATTAGGCCCGAGCGATACGCGATGATGAACTTTAGTTTCTTTACTGCCTGGCCCAACGCACACGCCACCAGAAACGGATCGGGCTCGTAACGGCTGAACGAGATGAGCGTTGAATCGATACCGGCTTCTTCGGCGTGACGAGCGAAACGGGTCCAGCCTTCGAGATCAGGTCGCACAGCAGGTGACGTACTCTGCATCGACTCGATGCGATACCTCGCGGCCTCGCGCGGACTCTGTTGTCCATCCCGCGAGACCTCCCCGCCTTTCGGTAACATCCAATGAAACTTGAGACTCATCATTTTCCATCCACAGATTACGCAGATTTTTCTGTGCAATCTGCGTAATCTGCGGATACCACACAGCAGTGCTGCCACTCACGACATACGGGCGCGTGGATCGTGGCGCCGGGAAACAATTCCTTCATATAGTCGGTCGTAAAAAACGACGTGTACGACTCGAGCGCTTTGCCCTCACGCGTTTGGTGACACACGAGGTTGCCGGGCTCGACGTACAAACGATCGTCGATGATCACGAACCAGCGCGCGCGCTTCACCATCTCACTCTTCCCGCGCGGTCCGAGATTGCGCAGCACCGTCATTCCACGCGGCTGCGCCGGAGCCGACAACGACCGATCATATTGCGGATCGAAGAACGTAAACGCGAGCACGCCGTCACGCGCCAGCATCCGGCGCAACGCGCCCACCGTTTCAACCATCTCGTTCACATCGACATGCGTAAAAACCGAAAACGCGAGAATGAAATCAAACTTCACCCCGCTGCAATCGGGTATCGCGAGGTTACGAATGCCGTGCGGGTTATATTGCGAGCTGTAGCGATTGAAGTGAACGAAATGCGCGCGCGGGTACGTGAGCCTGCCATGCTCGATCACGGCGCGATTGATGTCGATGCACCAGTAATCTTCGTGGTCCACCTTGTCGCCTGCACTCTCGAGAAACGTGCCCACGTTCCCACCGAAGTCGAGTATCTTCCGCCTGTGCCATTCCGGATGCGCGAGCACTTCGTCGAAGTATGGAAACTGCGTGAGTCGCGTCGAGACGAGGTTCCACGAGAACGTGCGGCTGTCGGCGAACAATTGTTTCGCTTCGTCGCTGAGTCTTGTTTCGTCGTGTAAGGACATATTATGCGTCTACAGTCCATGGCGCCGGCGCGCGCGATACGCCGTGACGCTTGGCCCAACGCTCGAGGGCCCACGGAGGCGTGTCGACGTCGCGATAGCCGCCCAGCAGTTGTCGCGTGATGGGATCGACAGTCAGTAGTTGTTGCTCGTCGGGTGTTTCGAGATAAACCTCGGGCTTCATCCAGCGATACGCGTAGCCGTAAATCACGACCTTCGACGTGCGATCGCTGCGATTGGGCGCGGCGGTGTGAAAGATGCGGTTCTCGAAGAAGAGCGCATCACCCGCGTTGAGTTTGAGATCTTTGACTTCGATGCCGATCGGATCGACTTTGCCTTTCGCTAGCTTCAAAGGCTCGGTGCGCAGGTGTGTGCCGCGCGCCATGAGGGTCATGCCGCAATCGGGTTGCTGGAAATCCGTCAGGCAATAACAGACTTTGATGCCGACGAGCGGAAGTTTCTCGTGGCCGAGATCTCTCGGCATGCGTATGTCGCGATGCCAACCGCGACGGAACGTCGGCGCGTCGGGCGTCTCGGGCCGTTTGTAGATGACGGTGGTCGAGTGCAGGTGGATGTTCGGGCTCAGTAGTTGGACCAGCAGCGGGACTGTAGTTGCGTTGGCGACGAGCGCGAGTAGTGCTTTGTGTTTCAGGAGGCCGCGACGCAGATCGAGATGGTTGTACTCGGGTCTGCCGGCGAGCTCCGGTTTGTTGAGGAATGGCGCGCAGAGTTGATCTGCTTCGGCGAGGAGATTGTCCACCGTGTCGCGGTCGAGCGCGTTCGGGACGACGAGGTAGCCGTCCTCCGCGAATGACTGGCGCTGCGATTCTGTTAGTTGAACAAACTCCATACAGACCACTTCTTCTCTGTGCAACCTCTGTGTTCTCTGTGTCTCTGTGGTGTTCTTAGAGATAACCACAGAGACACAGAGAACACAGAGGTTGCACAGAGAAGCATTACAATCTCCTGACTACACAACAGTGTTGCATCTCGTCGTTTACCGGGGGGAGGATTTCGGCGTTCGGGAATAATGATCGCATGTAATTCACTGTATAGAACATGTGATAAGTGCGTTGCTCTTCCGGGGCGTAGTGTCGCGTCTGCTCGGTTTCGAGATAGAGATCTTCACCGTTGACTAACACAAACCACTGCGCGTCTTTCGCTTCATCCGCGAGGCGCGGGACGTCGATATCGAGAGTATTTCCCTTTTCGCCCTCGAGGTAAATCTCGCGCTCGAGGCGCCAAACGAGATTGTTTCCATCATAACGCCCCGGCCACGAAGTGTAATGCGGATCGATGAACGTAAACGCGAGCGCGCCGCCGTTCGCAAGCTTACTTTCCAACTGGCTTACGAGATCGAACATGTCCGTGCGCGACGTGTTTGTGAAGACTGAATACGCAACGATGTAATCAAACTTCTCCTCAATGGACGGCAGCTTCAAGTTTTTAGCTCCCTCCGGGTTGAAGAAGAATGAATAGCGATCGTAGAAGATCCAGTGCGAGCGCGGAAACTCCTCTTTGCCTTTCTCGATCGACTCCTCAACCACGTCGAGGCACCAGTAACGCTCGTGATCGATTGTGCTGTTCGGATCGCGCAGTATGTTGCCGATATTGCCGCCGAAGTCGAGCACGTTCTTGCCACTCCAGTCCTTGTCACCAAGTTGTAGCGCGAAGTAAGTGAACTGCCCCGTTTTCGATGAAAGGAACCCCATGATTACGAGTGACGATAAAAGAACTCCCGGTTGAGATAACTCGCGCGACCGCTGTCGTCGAGAAACGTCGCGAACAAAACGATCACGAACACGCCTTTATTGATCCGGATGTGTGTATCCGCGCGCATGAAACCGAGATCGAAAGTCGCGGTCATCGCGGGGGTGCGCTGGCCCGCTTCTTCTTCGAGGTTTGCAAGCGGTGTCGCGCGTGCGGTGGGCCAGTGAATCGGCCCATCTTCGCCGACGCCGATGATATGGACGTTGATGTCGTCGCCGTCGCGCGCGACCGTACACTCAGCGATGCCGCGTGTTTCCCAGTTTGTATTTATCCAGCGGCCGAGAAGTTTGTCGGGGTTGAGATTCGCCGCCGCCGGATTGAGTAAGTCGGGGTGAAGATGGCTCTTTTGTTTGTAGTTCATCGGTTGAAGTGATCTTGCGTCATCGCGTAATACTCGCGCATGAAGTAGCTCGCGCGGTTGCTGTCGTCTTTGAAAGTATGAAACTGGGCCAACACGAGAAGGCCTTTCATGATCATCGCCTGGAAACGCGCTTCTGCGAATCCGAAGTCGTAGGTGCACGTGAAGCCGACGCCCGTGCTGGATGCCGGGTTGGGTGCGAAGACTTCGGCGGGCGCTGGGCCCCAGTCGATCAGTCCGTCTGGGCCAACGGCGAAGACCTGGAGCTGGAGTTTGCCGTTGGCTTCGGTGATGTTGATGCGTGCGATGCTGATCGTGTCGGGGTTGGAGTTGATCCAGTGACCGAGTAATGATTTGGGATCGATATCGGTGATCGAAGGGTCTGGTTCCACTTGGTCGCTGAGTTGGGCAAATTGAATGTTAGACATGATTACAGGATTTACAGGATTAACTTGATGTTCTTATCCAACTGCGGATCATCAGGCGATTGGAGTTTGGGCCGGCGGCGATCGGCGTGCGCGCGTGGATCGTGCGGCGGTTGTCTGAGAATAGAAGCTCGCCTTCGCGCATGAGGAAGTCGAGCGTCTGCGGTGTTGTGGAAACGAGATCTTCGAAGTTCTGGAGCGCGTCGAGCATGCCGGGTGAAAGCGTCGCGCCGGTTGAGTCGAGCGCCATGTCGATCGTGTAGCGACGCCAGCAGAGGCTCGACTTCGTCAACACGGGACGCCAGCTCACACCGCCGCCCCAGTAAGGTGCGAGTTGCCATGGGACGGGCTCTGTTTCGAGGCGCGTGAGTGTGTCGTGGCCGAAGTGAGTTTCAACTTCGGTTCGGATCGTGTCAACGTCGAGCACGCGCGAGCGACCGCCTCCGTCTGGATCTGCGCGGACGCACACCATCGAGATTAGCTCGACCGGCGGCTCCCAATCGGCGCAGTCGGTGTGCAGTCGTTCGCTTTCGTGACCGCCGCGAGTGGAAACGATGTCGGTTGAGGGTTGGATGTAGTGAACGAGTTGCGCGCGCGGCTTTTCGTAAGGACGAGCGACGAGCTCGCCGAACGCGCGGTTGATTGCGACGAAGACGCGGTTGCCGTCGTCGAAATTTAAGCCCTGCACAAGTGCGCAATAGGGCCAGCGTGTGAGACGCACTTTTATCGAATTAGTAACTTTATCGAAGGCTTCGGGACAGCTTTCGCGAACAGAGTTCAGGACGTGCGTTTGCAGATCGGTGGAGTAAAACTCACGGTTGTCGTACTGCGGCAGACGCTCGGCGGCCGCGAGTATCTCTCGCGCGACGAGCGGGTCGACGTTCAGTTTTGCGTTATCTGGAAAGCTCACAGCAGTGCTGCATTTCTCCATTCACGGGGTTCTTGATCTGCGCGCCCGGGAATTGCGCGCGCAAAAAGTCTCCGGTGTAGTAGACGTTGTACGTGATGCAACTCTCCTGCTCTTCACCCCATTGCCCGGCGCTGCTCACGTACAGCTCAGTGCCATTCACGAGCGAGCACCATTCAGCATCACGGCTTGTTTCTAATAACTCTTCTACTCGGTCGGGTGAGTTTCGCTTTTCCAATCGCCAGCGCAGGTTCGAGTTCCAGTGCGGATCGATGAACGTGAATGCCAGAACTCCGCCCGGTGCGAGGCGCGCGCGCAACTGCTCGACGAGATCCTTCGTTTCTTCCCAGGCCGTGTGCGTAAAGACCGAATAGGCGAGTACGAAATCAAACTCAACGCCCAGATCCGGTACCGGCTGATCGACGACTCCGTCGGGGTTGAACGAACAGTTGTAGCGGTTGTAGTGAAACCAATTTGCTTGCGGAAATGTTTTGCGACCTTCTTCGATTGCGTCACGAATTATGTCGAGACAGTAATAATTCTCGTGACGGATCGTGCAAGCCGGATCGAGCAGCAGGTTTCCCTTGTTCCCGCCGAAATCGAGCACGCGCTTATCAGACCACTCAGGGTGATCGAGCTGTGCGTCAAAATAGGCAAACTGCGTCGCCTTCACGAGCTGCGACCGCATCGCCCGCTGCTCTTGTGTCCCGCGCCAGAGGTGTACTTCCTCAATCATCATAAAAATGATCTCCCGCAAAGACGCAAAGCCGCAAAGAAGAACTCAAATACTACTTTGCGCCTTTGCGTCTTTGCGGGAGGAAAATAACTTTCTTGCCGTGTCGTCACGGAAACGCTCAAGTTCTGTCGCCAATTTCGCATCAAGTCCTCGTAGTTCGGTGCGCTCCATCACCGTCAATCGTGATCGCAACAGTATCATCTCCTGCTCGGGTGTTGTCGGTCTGCCAGGCACGTTCCGACCCATCCGCGACGCATCAACAAACCTTCTTACGTGCGACCAGACCTGCGGCAAAATGACCACACGACACGCATGGTAAAGCCGCATCTGAAACTCCCAATCCTCACAACACACCAAATCTTCAGCAAACAACGTCTCCCCAAGCCTCGCCAACGCTTCACGACGCACGGTGATCGAGCACGTGTGAACCGTGTTCATGCTGTTCGTCCAAAGCCAGTGACAATCACTCGCGAGCCGCACCTGGAGACCCGTCGCCTCGAGCAAACCATTTTGCGCGAAACGACTCTCGCCATCCGCCTCACCTTCGAAGAAGTTTTGACTGTCGGAAACCACGACCTCGGCCTCAGGAAAGCGCGCAAACACTTCGAGCTCGGCAGCGAACTTGCCCGGCAGCCAAACATCATCCGAGTCTAGAAACGCGACAAACTCTCCACGCGCGAGGCGCGCACCGGCATTCCGCGCCGCTCCAGGCCCGCGACGGTGCTCGAGCCGCAACAAACGTATGCAATCGCCAAACTCTCTTTCGACCGTCTCGACAGTCGCATCCGTTGAAGCATCATCGACGACGATAACTTCGACTGCGCCTTGTGCGAGCACACTACGGATCGCGTCGCCCACCAACTGGGCACGGTTCCACGTAGGAATCACAACACTGAGCAGTGGAGTTATCACTTTGCGAAAAGAACCTGGTGCTTGCCGGCGCAGTAAGCAGCAACTGCTTCTTCGGTGGAGCACAAGCGCGGCGCCTCAACGACGCGAAAACGATCTATTGGACCGTGGCCGCGCACCCACGCGACGGCGGTGCGGCTGCTCAGCAACGCCGGTGTCGAGTAAGTCGCTGAGAATCCGATGCGTGCTTCGACGCTGCGATTGGGATTCGAAGCGTGCAGCATCAGCGGATGATGCAAACTCATCTCACCGGCGCGCATGACGACGTCGTGCGGAGCCTCAATCGGCACCTGCGCAGTCGCGCCCTGCGTCGTTAAGTTGTCGGGGTTGGGAAAATCATCGTGACGCACGAGGCCGAGACGATGCGATCTCGGCACTACGCGCAAACATCCGTTTTCAGCAGTCGCGGGGGTCAGTCCGAGCCAGATCGCAGGCACGCACGCTTCTTTGAGTTGTTCAGTGAGACCATCCTGATGCCAGCCAACGAAAGAGTCGCTACTGCCAAACTTGTAGAACAGGCGCGTGGACTTGAGCATGATGTTTGGTCCAATGAGCTGCTCCATGCAGTCGAGCACGCGCGGGTGCGTGCTGAGCTCCCACGCCCAGCGAAAGTAGTAATGCGGCTGATCGAGACGCGTGATACGACCACCGAGCGCCGCGCACGTCTGGTCGACTTCGGCGCGAAAATGGCGCACTTCATCCGCCGAGAGAATCGGGATCGAATCGAGGAAGCCGAATTCCTCGTAATCAGCTAAATTTTTCTCCGTAAGCGTTGACATGATTCACAAGATTTTTCAGGATTGACATGATTTACTTGTTCATCCTGAAAAATCTTGTCAATCCTGTCTACAAAAATCGTTTGCATCAATCTCGATCGACGGCCCGAGCGCTGGCAGCGTATGCAAACTCAACTGGCGCTTCACGGCATTCATAACGTGCAGCGTTTCCCTGCGGTAGACGGCAACAGTGTTCTAAAGCCTGTTGGTTGGACTCATAACAACGGCGCTTATGGCTGCCTGCTCAGTCACGTCGAGGTGGTCCGTGAAGCGCAACGGTCCAACGCGCCCAGCGTGCTGATCTTCGAAGACGACACAGTCCTCGATCCTGAGTTTCAAAGCAAGTTCGCCAGCTTCAGCAAGGAAGTGCCTGACGACTGGGACATGCTGTATTTCGGCGCGCTTCATAAAGACGAGCCGGCGCAGATTTCCGAACACGTGGGCCGTATCACAAAGGCAAACTCGACTTACGCCTACGCGCTGAAGAACACGGTGTTCGATGCCTTCATCGAGTTAAACGCGCGGGCCGAGCACGTGCTCGACATGAACAGTTACCTCTTGCAGGAGCGCTTCAACTGCTACTGCTTCATGCCCAATCTCGCGTGGGTTGAAGCCGAATACTCCGACGTTCAAAACCGTCTCGAGCGTCACTGGTACCTCGAGAAGTCGCTCGTCCTGTTTGGCGCTCAGATGGACCAGCTTTTGAGCCGCACAACGATCGTCATCAACGATCGCGGTGATGCAAAGAATCTCTCATTCCTCAAGCGCTACTACGAAGAATACTTCGCGCCGCTCGTCGAGATCATTGTCGACGGCGCGCCTGAACGTGACTTCGTCATGCTCTCGGAGAGCGATATTTATATCGAAGCGCTCGACATCCGCGCCAATCTCCGCATGTGCGAAGAGTTTGACGCCGCGACTGGGTTCGATCACGTCATCGATCTCACTCACGATCAAGCAGAGTTACTGCGCCGGACGAGCATCACGCGCGGCATTGATATCACAAACAATCATGTATCAAAGAACAAAAGCGTTCACTTCTACAGACGCGGCGCTAACGACACTAAGGGGGATCGCGTCTTCCACTCGCCCAATCACGCGCTAAGACTTCCGCGCGGTTGAGCTCCACTCGGCTATCGCTGCTTCCAAATCGTCGTTGACCGGCGGTTGCGCCAGTCGCAGGTGACTGCAATCCGCATTGCCGCGCGCATGCACGACAAGACGATCGCGATTGGGCGTCTGGTTCGTCACGAAGCGCACGATGAACCCGATGCGTGGGCCGTCCGACGTGTTTGCGTTTGAGCCGTGCACGATGTTCGTGTGGTGCAACGACATCTCACCGGGCCGCAGCACAACGTCGATTGCATCCGATTCTTTCACGTCCATCCGGATCACTTCGCCACGCCGGTTCAGCAGGTTCGGATCGTTCTCAACGTTGTCGTGGTCCAGCAGTCCCAGCTTGTGCGAGCCGGGAACTACTCGCATGCAGCCGTTGTTGCGGTTGCTCGACGTCAGCGCGATCCACGCCGAGATCGACGGCGTCAGATGCCAGCCGGAGTAAACGCTGTCCTGGTGCCACGACGCATAGCTACTATCGTGCGGCGGCTTGTAAAAGACGAGCGTGCCGTCGATCACGAGGTCGGGACCTAAAAAATTCTCGACTACATCCAGCAGAGCGGTATTAGTCGCAAGCTCGTAGGCCCACGGGAAAAACAGGTGCAAGTTGTCAAAGCGTTTCAGACTGCTTTCACCACACCGTGCTGCGATTGCGTCGAGCGCCGCGCGGTACTTAGAAACTTCATCCGCGGATAGCACGGATATCGGAAATACGATCCCATCTTGTTCGTAACGTGCATTCAAGATCCCAACTCCATCCGCAGATTACACAGACTGCATTAACTCAGTCTGCGTAATCTGTGTAATCTGTGGATAAAAGAGAAAGCTGTTGCGCTCGAGAAAACCGACGCTTTTGTCACACGCCTCCGTGTAATAATCGAAGGCGTCCTTCTCGTAGCCTTTATCAGCGAACAACTTCTTCATCTTCTTTTTCCACTTTGCATCCTGCACCTGCCCCGCGAGATAGCCGCGCACAAACTCGTCCCAATCAAACAGACGGCTCATGAAAATATCACTGAAGAACGCGCGCAGCCGGCGGTCGTTCAGCATCGCCTGGTGCGTCTCGTCGTAAGCGGCTTTCAGCTCCCTTTCCGCCAACGCTTGGGCGCGCGTTCCGAGGTCACTATCGATTCGATAAATGCTCATCAGGTAACCGACGATGCTCGTTGGAAACAGCGCCGGGTTCGCGCGTCCCCAAAGGTGACGCTCGTCGAGCAGCATTGCCTGCATCGCGCCCTGCGCGAAGAAGTGACCGATTTCGAGATCGGGAAGCGAGAGGGCGTCGTGGTCCATGAAGATCAGTTTGACCTTCCATCGACCTTGCTCCCAGACGCTTCGCAGACCAACGTTGCGCGCGACGAACGATTCGCCCCGCGAGTGACCACGCACGCCCAGCAGCGTTCCCCAAACAGTCGCAATCTCGCGCACGAGATCGAGAAAGATCTCGTCAGCACGCGCGCGATTCGCCGGCACTGCAAACGCTGCATCGACGTATCCGCCGTAATCTACAAGCGCGACGTCGGGCGGCTCGTAAACGCCGAGCACTTCCTCGAGCAACGTGTCGGCAAACTGTTTCGCGTCGGCTTTTACGAAATCGACGCGGAGCCAGTCGTTGAAATAAGTCTGCGCGCCGTAAGCCGAAAGATACAGGCCGAGCTTATCGATGCGAAACGAGCTCGTGCCCGTGAGTATCGATTGCGCCGGAGCCACATGACTCAAAAACTCCGCCGTCAGTCCCATGTCACCGGCAACTTTGGGCAGGTTCTTACCTTCCTCTTTAACTAACGCCGCGGTCGCATCTTTCATCGCGTCGCGCATGTCGTCGAAGCCACCGTGACCGAACGCGTGGGGATCAGTTAAATAGCGAAACAAAGCGACTGGTCCATGACGCGTAGGGATCGAAAACACGGTCGTGCGCGAGTGATAGCCAGGCAGCGGCGCGTCACTTCCGTGTACAAGCCGGTAAATCATGCTGAACTTCGCTGCGGCCTTCTCCTCGTAACGCAGTAGCCACTGCATGCTGCCGCCGTCGAGTCGATGAGGCACCGGCACGCGGTTTCCGCCGCGCCGGAAGACGACGTTGAACGGATTCGCACCTCTGCGTCCGGCGCGTTTGAGCTCAAACTCCACCTCGCTGCCCGGTGGTTTGATCACGAGCACGACTGTCGTGAGTGGATACTCGACGAGCGAGTTGATTCGCTGGCTCGCTTTGTCGCCCACCCAGTAAGTCTTCTGTCCGGCGCAGAGCAGCCGCAGGATTCCGGCTTCGTAGTCAGGCAGCCGCTGCAATGCATGCGTTGTCTCCGCGTCCACGAACGGGGGCTGCATGACGTCGACATCTTTTACTCCGTCAGTGATCTTGATCTCTTTGACGATTCGATCGACGACTTCCGCCGGGGTGAACAGGTAGCGCGCCAGCGTCAGCTTGCACTCGTGGCGCGAGACGGCGACGAATTCGCGCAACGCGGCCGCCGGCGTATCCGCCCCGCGTATTTTTCGATGCACGCGATCGAGGCGCGCGAGTCGTTGCTGAAACTCTTTTGTGAACTGGCGCGGCTCCACCGTCGAGTAACCATCTTTGAGCAGCGACGGTTTAAGCGCGTCCGCGGTCTTGAGATTCAGCTCGTTGAACAACCAGTCGAATGTGTTCAGGTCGTCTGGTTGTAACTTCAGAACCAGGTGTTCGGTCATGAGCACGGCCAAACATCGCTGTTCCCACTTCACGCGACGCTGCCGTGCGAGGTTGATCAGTTTGCGGCAAAAGGTCTTCTGGAATTTGCGTTGGCGCAGAAATTCATCGAGCAGATCGTTAGAGATCTGCTCGTGATTTATTCTGGTTGTGAGCCGCGCCGCAACCAAAGAAGTTCCCCCGCAAAGACGCAAAGTTTGCTTCTCTGTGCACCTCTGTGTCCTCTGTGTCTCGGTGGTTAATATTCACCACAGAGACACAGAGGACACAGAGGTTGCACAGAGAAGATCTCAAATTAGGAGGCTAACGAGCGTCTACTTCTTACCGCCCTTACCGCCCTTACCATCCTTACCGTCTTTGCCCTTGTCCTTCTTCTTCTTGTCTTTCTTCTTCTTATCTTTCTTCTTTTTCTTCTTCGGACTCGGGAGCGTGCCGAGGGCGACGACGAGCGCGGCGTACAAGGCTTCGGCGCAGTCACGTTTCAATATGACGGCAACGGTGTCGGTCCAGTAGGACTTGTCGCCTTTATTCTTTTTGTCCTTCTTCCCCTTCTTGTTGCCATCATCTGTCTTGCCGGCCATAAATTCCTCCTTCAAGGATAGTCAATAAGGTTGAATCACATCACGCTTACGGTTTGCTCGTTGGATTGAGTGGCGGACGACGGAAGCGATCGATCAAGTTCTGAATCGGCCCTCGTTGTGAAGGCGCTGCTTCTGTAGGCGCTCCCGGCGTACAAACTCCACTCGGAGGCGGCGTATTAAAGTCGGTAGCAACGCGGAAAATGCCCCACGAACCCGACGACGCATCCGCTGGCAAATAGGTCGTGTACAGATAGTCACCGGGCCGCTTGGATGCGCCTCCGGCACTGGGAATTACCAGATCAAAGTGATCGGTCGAACCGTGATTATCACGCGAGCCAATCCATTGCGAAAGGTTGTTCGGCGCGATAGTGGTCGAATTGTTCTGGTAGGGATTCTTCTGCCAGGCATGACCATGAATCGTAAACACCTCGGAGTTGCCGGTGCCGAGTGGGTGCGTCATGCGGAACCGCACCTGATCGCCCGGGTTCGCCTTAAAGATTGGTGTTTGCGGCTCACCGATCTGGACCGGTGTGGCCTGCGTCGGATCCGCCAACGTGTTCGACGTCATACAGGAAACGTCTGTTCCCGATTTCGCGAAACGATGGTTCGCCGGTTCAGTGGCGTAGTTGATCGCATTAACCGCCGTTGCCGACGAAGTGATCAAAGCATCACTCAGCATGATCGAGAATTCACGGTAGCGCCCGCCCGTTGGCAGAGTGACCGTGGCTGACGTACGAGAAACCGTGCTGCCTCCCTCGCACGATCCGAGCGCACCGGGATCGCCACACTGATACTTAGATCCGGCTGGCTCGATGATCATCTGTCCAAACACACCATTCGGATGTTGGAACATAGGATCCGACGGCAATAAACCTAACGAGCCAAATTCCACTGGAGTGTAATTCAGCGTTCCATTGCTGGCGCGAGCGATCGTGCCGGCATACCACTGATACTTGACCGTCTCATTGAAGTTGGCGAACTGGTCTGCATAGCCTTTACTGTTCCAGCCCACGTTCATGCCGAAGCTCGTCGCCGCATCGTAACTAAGCAGTTGCGGATGCAGTCCGACGTACCTCGACATCTTCGAGTTGTAAGCGGGCACTTGCACCGTGCCGTCAGTGGCATTAGTGCTCGGTACAGTGACGTTGAATGGCGCCGGCCAATTAAAGTTGTGGCTGAACACCTTCGACGACGGATCGATCTTGTTCGTCAGGTTGACGTCGATGCAATCACCGGCGTTTGCACGCAGAACGAGGGGCTCAACCTTAACACCGGGTTTGAGCACGCCGTTGCTGTCGAGATCTTCCGACCGCACATACATGACACCCAGCAGCGTGCTGATATTCCCAGGACTCGATGACGTGCTTGGCATGTTGCGGCTGTTGAAGACGAGTTCGCCCGGCGACTGCGCCTGGCCCGAGAGTGCTTTCTGGGCCGTCACAGCAGTGACGTTGAAAACACGTTTCTGCGAGGGCTGAAGAGTGCTAGGGCACGTTGCGTACGAGACGTTATTCGTCGGCACGACCCGGTTGTTCGGCAGCTCCGCAAGTCTCGTCGCCTTCGTTGTCGGATCGTAAGACCGGAAGAGGCCCCAAAGTCCCTGGGCAATTCCTGACTCGTCGAAACTCGGACTGTAGAAGTAGTCGATGCAGTTTGCGCTCGACATGCCGTCAGGACACTTACGCACGGCCGTTGCCGGCGCCACTGGATTCGGCGCGGACGACGAAGGCACGTTGAACAGCAACTCGAAGTGTTCCGACAAGCCCATCGGCTGGCCGCTGCGATAACCGGAGTTCTTCCACGAAGGCTCCGCGAACCACTGTGGACCAGCAAACTGGAACTGGTGCGCGAACACGTGCGCGCCGACGAGCGTGCGAATCTGAACCTTGTCGCCCTGGTACGCGCGCATCAGCGGCGTGAGGGGATCGGGATTCGGGTTCTGCACGTTCGGGAAGTTCGGGTTGACCTCGAGCGCTGTCTGGTTGTCGAAAGCGTACGAGAGATCCTTGAATTGCCCGAGACGCCACGCGATCGGCTCGTTGTAATAGTTGACCGATTGCGTGCCCGTGATCGGAGTTATGTTTCCGGTGCTGACCAGTCGCGGACGGATCTGCTGGAATTCCGGAAACACGGTCGGATTAACCGCGTGATTTCCATCGCGCCAGCCCTTGTCCTTCTGTGGACTGGGAACTTTTATCGAGCCCTGATCATAAGCAAGCTGTAGATCCTGAAACTCGAGCACGAATTCGCGGTAGCTGTCGTCCGGGGTGGTAGTGACGATGTTGGCTTGCCAGCTCGTGGGACCACCGTCAGGCCTGACTGGCGGCGTAGTGATCGAGCCGCCGCCCATCGGTGAATTATCGATAGCGCTCTTCCACTGCGAGTCTTTTGGCTCGACAACCAAACCGGCGTAGAGACCTGCCTGCTGGTGGGTCGATGGTCCAAAGTGATCGTGCGTGAAGACTGTGCGCAGCGTGCGATCTACGTTCTGGCTGTCGACAACCGGATCGAGATACCAGCGCTGAACTGTTGTTTGCGCGCCTTTCCACTCGTTCGCGCATTGCGCCGGTGGATTCGGTACGTTGCAAATCGGAGCCGGTGGCGGTTTTGGTCCCGGCAGTGTGGTTGCTGTTCCACAGCCGGCACACGGCGTCCAGCCGCCGCCGGGCTGCGCGTTGATCGCGTGAATGATTTCCTGAACTTCGTCAGGACTGAACGTGCCGTCTTCGTAATTGAAGCCGTTGCCGGCGCCGTCTGACGAGGTCACGTCAAACTTCACGAGGTGGATGTGTTGGCCCAGGATGTCCGTCGGCGTGCGCACCTGAAAATCGTCGACGAGGTAATAATTCGGGACGAGGTTCGTGTGCCAGTACTCGACGATGTCGCCTGAGTTACCGCGGAAGAACAGTGGCTCCGGCGCGCGACCCGTGCCGCCGCCGGGGGTGTAAGCAAATGTAGGCGCCACGTCCTGCCACAACGTCAGAATGCGTTGCTGCGGGAAGTGCCAGCCTTTCTTATTTAAGGTGACGTTGAGCTGGATCGCAGCAGCTTGATAGATACGCTTCTGCTGTTTTCCACCTACGACGTTGATCGGCTTGCCGTTGTCGTCAACAGCCGGATCGGCGAACGGCGCGCCCATCTGTGGACCAAGCGGCAGCCCGTTCAGTATGAACCCTTTCGGCGGTGTGTTCTGCGTCATGAATGGCGACGTCACAAGCGGCGCCGGACACGAGCCTGCCGTTCCATCCGGGAAGAACGACGGCCGGCAACGTGTACCGAAGAACTTCATCGCCACTTGCTCGACGTTCGTGCCATTTTCAGGAAGCTGATTGGCCGTCATCGTGGCGAGGTCTTTACTCCAGTCAAACTGATCGTGCTTTTCATAACTGATGGTTCCCCCCGTGACGATGTGTCGCGGCAGTCCACCATCCATGAAGCCACCCGATCCATCAGGAGCAAAATCGAGCGGCGGGTGCGGTGCACGCGCGCCGGCGATGCCGGGAATGAAGAACGGGAAGCCGGGATTCTGTGTGACGTTTTTGCCGGTCGGATCGGCGCCGGCGCCCGGAGTTCCATAAACAACCTGTCCATTTTGAATAAACACCGAAGACGGCATAGGGGCCATGGGCAGCGTTGGCATCGGCACCAGGCCGGGCGTGGGTGTGCCCGCCATGATCTCCCCGTCCGGTAGCGCCCGCGTTCCGGTTACGGGAACACCATTTTTGTCTAAGGTAGAGCCGACTTCAAACGTGTCGTGGGTGCGCCACATGGCCCACATGCCTGCCGCAAAGTGGGGATAGAAGTGACAGTGGAAAATCGAATCGCCCACCACCTTGTTTCTGTTGCCGCTACCGTTGAAGGTCATTTCCAACGTGTAGCTCGCGCCCGGGCTGATCATCTGGCTGTCGAGATACGAGCCTTCATCGCTGTTGGGCGACTGCAGCCACTGGTGAGCGTGCTGGTGGTGAACGTGAGTAGCGACCGTGCCACCATGATGAATTCTGAACTTGGTATGGTCGTTGATGTAGCTGTGATAGACGTTCGACGGATCGTCGGGGTAATAAGCCTTGGTCGCTTTGATGAGCGGCTTCAGGCTGTATGCTCCACCGGTTGTCGGCGTTCGCGCATTCGCGCAGTTCGGATCCGGTGGCGCGCCAGTGTCACCGAGTTGGGCCGCGGAACAGACCACAGGTGGAGCTGTTGCCGGCGGCGTGTTTGGTACTGGCGGGGCTGCCGGTGTTGTGGTGAACGCCGGCAACACGCTCGAGTTCGCCGGTCGATCGACCAGCATCGCCGGATCGCCAACCGACCATGCGCTCAGGAAAAACTCTTCAAACTTGCAATCGACGCACGGGCCCATTGGACCAACGCCGATACGGTTGGCGTAGACTTCCGCGCCGATGCCGCCGGTGCCGTAGTTGATCGCGAAGCCGTCAAAACCCGCGTTGATCGTGTCGCGCATTTGCGGATCGCTGAACACGGGAAATGCTTGTGTCGCGACCTGCCCGACCTCGTGATAGATGATCGTGATCTCGCGATAAGGCTGTTTGCGATCTGGCGCTGACGGGTTCGCGCAGAATAGCGGATTGGTCGCGCCGCTTCCGTTGTTTGCAGCGTTACACGGCGGCTCGGGATTGTTTACTCCAGTCGAGCCCGGGAACCTGCCCGCCTTTGGACCAGTGATGATTGCCGTGAGATCGCTGTAGACGAGATTGTTTTTGGCGTCGAGCATTTTCAGGATCGGCGTGCCCGGCGGAATCGGTGTTCCGTCAGCATGAACCGAACCGTTGGGATAGACGGCGTTGTAGTCGATGACCGGTTGTTTGTCGGCAGTGAACACTGGTTGTCCCGATGAGTTCTTTTTCTGCGCGAGAGCGAGATCCTGTTGTGACACCTGGCTGCGATACCACTCGGCGCCGTTCGGCTGAACGTTGAGCGCGCCGAAGAGACCGCGACTGAGCTGGCCGCCAACCGGATCGCCTTCCGTGTCGCCCATCGTGTAAAGCAGGAACGTTCCTTCGTTCTTCACGAAGAGCCTGTAGATGCGGCCACTGGGCGGCGCAGGCGGTGGGGTTGGTATTGGTGATGGTGGAACGGTCGCGAGGCTCGTGTTGTTCTTGCCTACAAACGATCCATCGTCCAGAGGACTTGCCGCCCATTCCTGTCCCTGAATGTGTAACGAGACTTCAGTCGTAGCGATGGCAGGAGACTGCGGTGTTGAGTTGCTGAAGTTCGAGGCCGGGATCGCGGCCTGGAAACTGACTTGAAGACAATCGCCGACGTTTGCACGCAGTACGATGGGGCGTGGTCTTCTACCGGGGCGAAGTTGGAGATTGCCGAGACCTGTCGTGACGGTGTCGGAGCGCAGTGCGAAGACGAAGCCATTGGGGATCGTCGCTCCGAGCCGGTTCAACATGATCGCCTGTGGTATTGCGACCACGTCTGCGTTGACCACACGCGCGCCTTGCGGGCACGGTGTTACAACTTGCGGTGCTGCCGGCGCAGTTGTGCTCGGCGTCGCGGTGTCTGCTTTGACAGGTTCAGTTTCAGCCTTGACTGTTGCTGCTGTCGGAGTTTCTTCTTTTGTATTCGTAATTGGCGCCTGCGGGATCTTCGGTGCAGTCTCCGGCGCTGCTGCACTCGATTCAACCGCAGCTTTCTCAACCGTGGCCACTGGCGTTTGGGCAGCCATCATCGACGCACTCATTAAGACCAGAGTGATCGCTGCCAACCAGATGACAAATAGCCTGGGGGCCAATCTCAGACCGAGCATTTCACTTCTCCTTTGTTGGGTTGCTCAATGGCGACATTGGGCTGAGGGATCGTTTGGTGAACTCGGCGTTACCGAGTTGGAAGTTATAAGTTTGAAAGCGTGTTATCGACCGTGTGGTTCTTTAGCCGAGTGAGAAACAAAAACCCGTGTTGACAGACGCAGCGTAGTTCTCTTAACCTTCCGTGTCAAGCAAAATTCCTTGCACGTTGTTGTTGCGTTATTTTAATTCTCAACCTGAACAAACTTCACCTCTCGCCCAGTAAGGTTCACCAAGTTTTGTTTCAGTTTTAGTTGTAGATCATGAGGGTACTCAAGTTCGGCGGAACCTCCGTCGCCGATGCAGGCGCATTCGAACGCGCCGTTCAGATCGTGCGTGAACATACGAGCGCGCCGGTCGTGATCGTCGTGTCTGCGATGAGCGGAATTACGGACGCGCTGATTTCCGCGAATCGAGATGTAATTGAAAATCATCTTCAGCGGCATTGTGAGGTTGCGGAGAGTCTGGACCTGAATAACGCGGCGGAATGCCGCTACATGATCGAGACTGCCGCGCGCGAAATTGCCACACTGCTCAATAGTGACATGGCGGAAATTAAGATCGCGGATGCGATTGCCGCTTACGGTGAGACGCTCTGCGCGCGGCTGTTCACGATGATTCTCGAGCAGCGCGGAGTTCCGGCGTCGTACGTTGATGCGCGTCGATGCATCGTGACGGACGATCACCACGGGAATGCGAATCCATTGACTCGTGAATTGACGTCGCGAACGCGAGCTCATCTTGATCCGCTGTTGACGAAGAGACGGGTGCCGGTGTTGGGTGGGTTTATCGGTTCGACGCTCGCTGGAGTTACGACTACGCTCGGTCGTGGCAGCTCTGATTTTTCAGCAACCTTGATCGGCGCGGCGCTGGTCGCGGATGAGATACAGATCTGGACGGATGTTGATGGTGTTCAGACTGCGGATCCGAAGCTTGTGCCCCGCACGCGAACTGTTCCGATCATCTCTTACGATGAAGCTGCGCAACTCGCGGTGCTTGGCGCGCGCGTGATGCACCAGCGGATGATCGAGCCTGTGGTGCCGCAACGAATTCCGATCCGTATCCGCAATTCAAGAGCGTTTGAGCTGGATGGGACGCTTATCTGCGCCACATCTCAATCCCACGGCATCGTCAAAGCGATCGCGCACCGGATGAATGGAACGCACGCTGTTATCGGTTGTGTGGGAGATGGATTGAGTAACGGCAGCGCGGGCGCGGCGTTGGTCCGGGAAGTTGATTTGTCGCTCGAGTGGAAGAGCACCGCACCGTCCAACCTCGTCGCCACCGTGGAACGCGAGCGCGTCCCGGAAATCGTGAGACTCATCCACGAGCGCCTATTTTGATTCTTCTACTTGCGGCTTGCCGCTTCGATCAGGTCGACGAGCTTCGCGGGGGATGAGAGGCCGTAGGCGCGTGTCCAGTAGTCGAGGGAATCGTTACCGATGAGGATCATGGGTGTGTGATCGTTTTTATTTGTGACCGCGACGCCCAGCGACTGAAGTAACGAATCAATCTCGGCCTTTTCTCCCGTTACAAACGTCCACCCTTGATCGGCGTTAAATTTCTCCGCAAACGCACGGAGACGCTCAGGTGTGTCAATCACCGGATCGACGCTGACCGAAACCAGCTTCACATCGAGCCCGCGTTCCGACGCCGTCTGTTGCACCTTGCGGAAAGTCGCGGTCAGCGGTGGGCAAACGGTCGTACACGTCGTGAAGATAAAATTGATAGCGACCGTCTTGCCCTTGATTAGATCGTTGTAGAAGCTGAGCTGCTTGCCGTTCTGATCGAGGATGTGCGTATTTGGGATCTTCGTCGAGCTGAACGAAGCGGCTGCGTCACTCGGCGGAGTCGGCGTCGGCGTTGGTGATGGTGATGGTTTCACCGGCCGCAATTGCATGTTGCATTTCGGACAGCGCCCGGGTTTGGATGACGTCACCTCCGAATGCATCGGGCATGCGTAAACAACACGCTTCGGCGCGGGCTTGCGAGTTGATTGAGCGTTGATGACCGTTGGAAGCGGGATGAAGATGAATAGAGCGATCGCAATTAGTTTTAGGAGCATGATTTTCAACCGTAGTTTTAGACAGGATTTACAAGATGTTTCATGATTTACATGTAAATCCTGTCTTAATCTTGTTAATCCTGTCTAAGGCTTGGCTGCTGTGCCGGGGTCGTTGACGACGCTCTCCACAACCTTCATCAACTCTTCACTCTTCGCGAGCCCGAACGCCTTCTTCCAAAGCCCCGTTCGATCGTTACCGATAAGGAAGATGTTGAGATGATCATTCTTGTCATCAACAAACTGGCCCAACTTTTTCAAGATGAAATCAATGCTCTCTTTATCGCCCGTTAAAAAATACCAACCGGGCTTCGCATTGAGTTTCTTTGAGTAAGCCTTCAATAGCGTCGGCGTATCTACATCCGGATCGACGCTGATCGAAAGTATGTTCACGTCCTTCCCGAGACGATCGCCGAGTCCTTCCTGAAGCTGCGCGAGATTGCGGTTCATCGGCAAACAGCTCGCCTGGCACGTCGCGAAGAATGTATCGATGATGACGGTTTTGTCTTTCATCAAATCGCTGTAGAAGCGCATCCGCTCGCCGTTTTGATTCACCAACACGGTGTCAGTGAAATATCTCTGCGCGTTGTTTTCCTGCTTCTGAGGCGCGGCTGGTTGCTGAGGCGCGGTTGGTTCCTGTGCGCTAACCGAGACGGCCATTAGCAAAACGAGCGTCAACAGCGCCCACGTGTATGAATGCTGAATTGATTTCATGTGAGACCTCGTTGAAAGATTCGCCTGGGGAGACTTTACGGCTTCGCCGCTTGAATCGTCAGCGGCATCGACTGATTGTATTGCATTCCAAGCGAGGGGCTTTGGAAGTAGACATAGTACACGCCCTCGTTCGGCGGAACAAAACTTGTTTCGTACACGCCGTCCGGCAGCGATTTCGCGAGGTCGCGTTGCTGCCAGATGCCGGGCGCGAGAAACACGAGGACGCTGAGATCGTTCAGTCCGGCTTTCGCGGCTCCGGTTTTTTGATCGACCACCTTGAAGTGCAGCGTGAAGCGTTCGCCCGGCCGCGCCACTGCTTCTTTCACGACCGGCTCGATCTTGTATGAGCTCTGAACTTTCTTCGGCGCGTTCGGATTGTCTGCGACTTGTATTTCGAAACAGTTGATCAGCCGCGGCGCGTCGAGCAGGAACGCGACGTCGTATTTGCCGGGATTGTTCAGTCGCGCAGTGGTTGAATAAATGCCGCGCGCAGTTTCGCGAAGGCTGTTGTCCATCACCAGCAACGCTCGCGGATCGCGCTTGTAGTTTTGAAAACTTCCCATCGGCGCGGCCATGCCTTCGGTGTAGTAGTAGATCATCTTGTCGGCAGGATTGGCGACGAGCACCGCGCCTTCTTCGGGCGCAGGGACGATCGCCGCGGCGTGCGAGCGCGAGAGCGACTCGCCGGGCGCGCGCTGTCCGGCGGGAAACTTCGTGACGTTCGCTTCCTTGCCGATGTTCGCCATATTGATCATCGTGACGAACTCGCTGCCGGACGCACGCACGTAAGCAAACTGTTTCGTGAAGCTGAGCTGATCCGATCCGGGTCCGACTGGAACCGTCTGCGCCACGCGATTCGAAGAGAGATCGAAAGCGTAAGCCGTGCTCTTGACCGTGTTCAGAGCGATACCGTAATGACCGCTCGAAGGAATGCTGATAGTACTTAGGCCGGGCGCGGTCGGGATGCGCGCGACGATATCCTGCTTCCCCGCGCTGACCGCGGCGATCGTTCCGTCGCCTTCGTTTGCGACGTACGCAGTCTGGCTCAACGACGAGAAAGCAATCGCCGCCGGTTGTGAGCCGACTTTCAGATCTTTCAAGACACTTAGGCTTCGAATGTCGACGAGTGAGAGAGTTCCAGTCTGTTTGTTAGTGATGAAGGCGAAGCGATCGTCATCGGTGAAAGCGATCTCGTGATGGCCGAGTCCGGTCTTGAACTGGGCTGCGACTTTGTTTGTTGTGGTGTCGATCACCGTCACGCCGCTCGCGGTGTCGCTGTCGTTGCCGACCCAGAGGTATCGCTCGTCGTGTTGTAAAGCGACACGCGTGGGTGTTGCTCCTGCGTCGACGTTCGCGATCACTTTCCACGTCGGGATATCGATCACGGCGACCTGGTTGACTTGCGGCATCGAGACGTAGAGCCGCTTGTTGTCGTCAGCCAGCACCCAGTCTTCACCGGGACTCTTCAGAGGGATCAGGGTGTAGAGTTTGCTGCCGCCAAAGCCTGAGAGCGGATCGATTACGGAGATATTTGGTTCGTTATTTAGCGCGAGGATGAAATAGGCGTTGAGATCGAGCGTGGCGCGGCTGCTGAAGCTCGGCTGCAAAAACGCCTGCACCTTCTCGCGACAAACACGCGCATCGAGCATTTGGTTTGGCTGGCGCTGATCGATCCACGCGACTGGTCGCAGGCTGCTCAACGCCGCACCGTTCGTGTCCGTAATCTTGAATTGAATCTTCATCTCTTCACCGGCGACCGTGTGCGTGGCGGTGAATTCAACCTTGATTCCCTGCGCGGTGAACGTCTGCGGTTTCTCCTGCGCGTGTAAGAGTTGGACGCTTGTAAGAATGAGAACGATAAGGAAGAGCTTATGCATGCGAGGATTATACGAGAAATTTCTCCCGCAGCGGCGCAACGAGAGCGCAAACCGTTGCGTCGTTGCGCCGCCGCGTGAGTATTACTTCATCAGGAGGCTCCACAACCAGAGCACTAAAAACATCCCGTAAAACAACGACAGCGCCACCAACGCTAACCGTCGCCACATCGGCGGTCTCAACTCAACCGGCAGCAGACGCGTGTTCACATAGAGCAAGTGCAACGAGCTGATGATGAAAACGATCCCCGCCATGTTCGCGCTCAACGCCAGCAACACGATCGGCTGCGTCATACGCAACGCCACAATACCCCAGACCGTGATCACCGCGAGCACCGAATAATAAACGACGCGCACGTCGCCGCCGCGCCACGCGCGAATGCGCGCGCTGCCCGCCCAGAGAATGTCTGTGACTCCGCGCGTCATTGCTTCGAGAATGTCGAGCTGCGTCTTGAACAATAACCAAACGCCGAGAACCGCGATCACGCCGCCGAAGATCGCGCCCTTCTGTGTCGCCACTGCCTGCGCGAGCGCCGCCGCGATACCGAGCCCGCGAATGTCGCTGCCCGCAGGCACAAACGTGACGTACAGCAATCCCGGCAACATCATGCCGAGAATCGCGCCCGTGAAATAAACACCCCACTGGTCCACACGCACGATGCGCCACCAACCACGCCAGCGGCTGAGCGCCTCTGCATCCGGTTTGAACGTACTGCCCGAGTGTGCGAGCGCGACTTTCTTGCCGCCAACCGCCGCGGGAATGAACCCGACGATGCTGCTCATCCCGTAGCCTTTGTCGCGCGCCCAGTTACTCAACGTCAGGTTCGCAACACCACCGCCGCCTGCATAAGCCGCGAACGCGCCAATCAAAAAGAAATCAGCCCCCGCCGGAACGAGTTGAAACGATCCCGTCTTCACGTCAAAGCCGGCAAAGCCAGCTACTCCTGCAACCCACGTTGATAAAGGAACGAAGAGGATAGCGAGCACGCCGAGTCCAGCGATGATCACCGAGACCATGATCCAGTTCAGATATTCGAGCGTGCGCTCGATGCGACGGCCTATCATTAATATCGAGGCGCACAGAAGAAAGAGGGCGACGCCGATGCCGTAAACCAGTCCGGCTTCACTCGCCACGGGCAAACGTTTCGCGAAGAGAAAGAAGACTGCGCCCGCTGCCGCGCCGGCCCAACCGGGCCAGCCCATTTGCAGGAAATAAAGCGCCGCGTAGAACCACGCCCAGAACGTCGCGTGTGGACGCGTGCGCATGAAGCCCGTGAAGATGGGCTCGCCCGTGGCCATCGTGTAACGCATCAACTCGACGTTGAGTAATGTCTGAAGCAGCGCCGCGACGCCCACGACCCAAAGCAGCGACAGACCGTATTTCACAAACGCCGCTGGTCCAAGCAGGAATTCACCGCTGCCAATCGAGACGCCGAGCGCGATCACGCCTGGTCCAATCGCGCTGAACCATCCGAGGCCTTGCGGTCTCGGCGCGTGTGGGAGCACGTCAATCCGCCACGGCTCGAGGCCGGAGCGAGCTTCGGGTGGTGGTTCAGTAACGGTTTGTGTGGTCATGGCTCAGAGGGGTTGCAGCATAACATGTAAATCTTGTCTAATCCTGTAATCCTGTAAAAAATGACTCTCGCATCAAAGCCAGCTAAATCTTCGATCCGTGTCGCGACATCCGAGGACGCGCCGCAGATAACCGCCGTCATCAACGCCGCGTTTCGTATCGCCGAGGAATTCTTCGTCGACGGCAATCGCATCACGCAGGCGGAGGTTGAGGACTCGCTAACCAAAGGCGCGTTCCTGCTCGCGGAAGTAAATGGCGAGTTGAATGGCTGCGTGTACGTCGAGCTTCGCGGTGAGCGATCGTACCTGGGCCTGCTGTCGGTTGATCCAACGAGCCAGCAAGGCGGGCTCGGCTCGGCGCTGATGACGGAGGCTGAAAAATATTGTCGCGAGCGAGGATCACGCGGCATGGACATCGTCATCGTCAGTCTTCGTGAGGAGCTTCCGCCGTTCTATCAAAAGCGCGGGTATGTCGAGAGCGGGACGAGCCCGTTTCCACCGGACGTCCCAACAAAAATCCCCTGCCATTTCATCAACATGTCGAAGTCTTTGTAAACCGTGGCGAAGCGTAAGGAAGAAATACTAACTGTTGACGGGCGCGAGGTCCGCGTCTCGAATCCCGACAAGCCTTATTTCTCCGTGCAAACGAAGCTCACGAAACTCGAGCTTGTCCAATATTACCTATCGGTCGCACCGGGTGCGCTCGCCGGGATTCGCGATCGGCCTGTGGTGTTGAAACGCTTCGTCGACGGCGCCGAGGGGCAGGTGTTTTACCAGAAGCGCGCACCGGAGAATCATCCCGAGTGGCTGCGCACCGTTACGTTGTCGTTTCCGTCCGGGCGCACGGCGGACGAAGTGGTGGTTGATGATGCTGCAGGGCTGGTTTGGGTCGTCAATCTCGGTTGTATCGAGCTTCATCCGCATCCGGTGCGTTCCACCGATCTCGACCATCCTGATGAGTTGCGTGTCGATCTCGATCCTGGTCCGGGTGTGGAGTGGGAGAGTGTTCGGCTCGTTGCGCTTGAAGTGAAGGCGCTGCTGGAAGAGATGGGTTTGCGTGGTTGGCCCAAGACGAGTGGCTCGCGCGGGATGCATGTGAACGTGCGCATTGAGCCGCGCTGGACGTTCAGCGAAGTGAGGCGAGGAGCCGTGGCGTTGTCGCGCGAGATCGAGCGGCGCGTACCCAAGCTGGCGAGCTCGAAGTGGTGGAAAGAAGAACGGCACGGCGTGTTTCTCGATTACAACCAGAACGCGAAAGATCGCACGACGTGTTCGGCGTATTCCGTGCGGCCGCTTCCCGATGCGCGTGTCTCGACGCCGCTCGAGTGGGACGAAGTCTCGCAATGTGATCCCGCAGATTTCACGGTGCTGACAGTGCCGAAGCGTCTGGCTGAGATTGGCGATCCACATAAGGACATGGACGCTGCTGTTGGATCCTTAGCGAAGCTTCTCGAACTTGCGGATCGAGACGAAGCGTCGGGGTTAGGCGATGCGCCGTGGCCGCCGCACTTCGCAAAGATGGAAGGCGAAGCGCCGCGTGTCGCGCCTTCGCGCGCGAAGAAACCCGCGGCTAAGAAGCGCGTGCGCATGCCGCTGATCGTCGTGGCCAACTCGCCTGACAAGAAAGCCGCACTCGAGGGACTTGAACGTTGGAAGAAGAAGTATCCGAAAGTGGCGAAGCTGCTGGCTGTTGATGATGTGCTGGTCGACACGATGCGTGGTCGTTCATCGACGTGGACGCGCGTCAGAGTCAATCTGCGCAATGTTCCTGAAAAAATCCGGCCCGAGCAGGAGACACCCGACCCCGACGACGACCCCACCCGCGAATGGCGTGAAATGCACCGCAAACGTGGACAGGATTAACAAGATGTTTCAGGATTTACATGTTCATCCTGAAAAATCTTGTAAATCCTGTCTAAGACTTTCTCTTGAATATCAACTCGATTTCATGCGGCGGCACGACCTCTAACTGCGCAAACGTGCAGTCGCTCGGCTTCTTATCACTCCGCCACCTGCGAAACTGCGCCGTGTGACGAAAGCGATCGCCCTGCATGTGATCGTACGCAACCTCGATCACGAGCTCCGGCCGCAAAGGCTCCCACGTCAAATCCTTCCCCGCGCTCCAGCGACTCTGCGCGCCCGGAACCCTGAGATCGTCACCGGCCCACTCTTTCCACGGATGATCGGCGAGCGCGTTCTTCCTATAAGGCTTCAGAAATTCCACCAGCTCGATCCGCTTCTGATCGGTAAAACTCGCGCACACACCTACGTGCTGCAAATTACCCGCATCGTTAAATAGTCCTAACAATAAGGACCCAATCCGATCGCGGTCGCCCTTTTTGTGCCAGCGAAACCCGGCGACGACGCAATCACAATCGCGCTCGTGTTTGACCTTCAGCATCACGCGCTTGTTCGATTCGTAAGTTCCTTCAACCGGCTTCGCCACCACGCCATCAAGCCCTGCCCCCTCGAAACGTCGAAACCAATCAGACGCTACTTCGAAATCACTCGTCGCGGGCGTCAGGTGCAGCGGCGGCTTCGCAGATGCAAGCACCGACTCCAAACGTTCGCGACGTTCTTCGAACGGCTGATTGCGCAGGTCTTTCTTCCCTTCACTCAGCAGATCGAAAAACACGATCGACGCGGGGATCTGTTCCGAGAGCATTTTGACGCGCGACGCGGCGGGATGAAGACGCAACTGTAGAGAATCGAAATCGAGTGCGCCTTTCTGTGCGATGACGATCTCGCCGTCGAGCACACAACGAGTCGGGAGTTGCGCCAGTATCGGATCGATCAGTTCAGGGAAATAGCGGTTCAGCGGCTTCTCATCGCGGCTCTGGATGAACACTTCTTTGCCGTCGCGAAAGATGAGTGCGCGAAAGCCGTCCCATTTAGGTTCGAAGATCCACGCGCCTGCTTTGGGCAGTTCGCTGACGCGTTTTGCGAGCATCGGGAGAATCGGCGGGTTAACTGGGAGTTCCATAATCTGTGTTTTGCTCCACAGATTACACGGATTGATTGTGAGGTTGCGAGTCCGCGGAAGCGTTCTGGGCGTTATCGCTTCCGCGAACTCTCGTGGCCCCCTCACCAAGGCCACTCTCTGAGATCGAGATCCCGAACCTCGAGTCTCAGAACCCCCCGAGTCCGCAGAAGCCCCCTCGACGCACCACGTGCCTCTGCGGACTCACACCTGGCCCCCCACCAGGCCACTCAAGCCTCGTCCTCTATCAATGATTTTGGCTGAACGCTCTACGATGCACTCGTCTCATAACGAGTGATGAGCTCCACCGTCGTAGCGAACGCATCCTACTCTCATTTGAGTGTAAATACAAGTAGTAAATTTCAGCCGGAAAAAAGCACAAGGGCTTTCACTAAACCGTTTTGGATTTTGCCCCTCTTTGTGGCATCTTTTTCTCCATGACGGACGGCTTTGAGGAGATTGCGACCGGGCTCGCGGCGACGGCCAAAGGATTTCATGCGCGTGGGTGGTTGTTGGGGACGAGTGGGAATCTTAGCGCGGTGGTACAGCGAGAGCCGCTTCAGATTGCGATGAGTCCGAGTGGGGTCGATAAGGGTGAACTGCGCGCCGAGCAATTACTCTCGATCGATGAGAATGCTCGTATCGTCGGCCAACAGGGTGGGAAGCCGTCTGATGAATCGCTGTTGCACATTCGCATCGTGAAGGAGCGTGGCGCCGGGGCTGTGCTGCATACGCACTCAATTTGGAATACGATCCTTTCGGATCTTTACGCGAACGATGGCGGCATAAAGATCGAAGGTTACGAGATGCTGAAGGGTTTGCAGGGCGTGCGCACACACGAGCACGCCGAGTGGTTACCCATCGTCGAGAATTCGCAGGACATGCCGGCGCTCGCCGAAACGATTGGTGCGACGCTGAACGATCACAAAGCCGCACACGGTTTTCTGCTAAGACGTCACGGGCTCTACTCGTGGGGCGAAAACCTCGCGCAGGCAAAACGGCATATCGAGATTATTGAGTTTCTGCTGGAAGCGATTGGGAGAACAAGATGGCTGTAGTAACGATTGTTAACGAATTCAGGAAGCTCACAGACACGCAGGAAATAACAACAAACCTCGCGAGTCACGGCATCGACTACGAACGTTGGACGCCTTCACATCCGGTCTCCGACGACGCATCGCCGTCCGAGATTCTCGACGCCTACTCGCGCGAGATTGACGCCCTCAAAGCGCGCGGCGGCTATGTGACTGCCGACGTGATCGATGTCAGTCCCGACACACCTGGGCTCGATTCGATGCTGGCGAAGTTCAATCGCGAGCACTGGCACGACGAGGATGAAGTGAGATTTACCATCGCCGGACATGGGCTATTTCACATTCACACGACAACGGGAGCCGTGCTTGCAATCGAAGTCGAGGCGGGCGATCTGATTCGTGTCCCACGAGGCACGCTGCACTGGTTCAACCTCTGCACTGATCGTCGCATCCGTGCGATTCGTTTGTTTCAGGACACGGCAGGTTGGACGCCTCATTACACTGAGAGTCGCGCTGACGAAAACTTTCTTCCATTGTGTTTCAGCGCATGAACGTCTGCGCCATTCTTCTCGACGTTGAAGGGACCACTACGCCGATAGCCTTCGTTCACGACGTGCTGTTCAGCTACGCGCGCGATCACGTGAGGGAGTTTCTGGCAACGGGCTCTGCCGCGGAGGACATCGCACTCTTGCGTGAGGAACATGCGGGTGATGTAAATGATGCGCCACCGCTTACTGATGAGACAGAGTCAATTGCGACGTATGTTGAGTGGTTGATATCGATCGATCGCAAATCGACGGCGTTGAAGTCATTGCAAGGGAAGATCTGGCGGCAGGGTTACGAAGATGGATCGTTGAAGTCGCGGGTCTTTCCGGATGTGGCGCCGGCGTTTGAGCGTTGGCGTGAGCGTGGGTTGAAGATCAGTATTTTTTCATCCGGAAGCGTATTGGCCCAGCAGCTCCTCTTCGCGCACACCGAGGTCGGAGATCTCACGCCGTTTATCGATAGTTATTTTGACACGAAGGTTGGGAAGAAAGGTGATGCGGAGAGTTATCGGAAGATTGCGGAGATGATTGGCGTCCCTCCGCAAGAAATACTCTTCGTGTCTGATGTTGTGGCAGAGCTTGATGCAGCGAATCAAGCCGGGATGAAGACGTTGTTATCTATAAGGCCTGGGAATTCAGAGCAACCGCAAGTTTATCCTTCCACCAGAACGTTCGATTCGATCTGAGTCTTTAACAAGATTTCAGGATTTACAAGATTACAGGATCAGCGCCACTCTCCTTGAATTGTGAATGGGGCCCAGAAGTGGGCGCTGTGCCAGCGGCGGTCGTGGAGCATGGAGAGTTGGGCGGCGCGAAGGGCGGCGGAGGGGCGCAGGCCGTCTTTGAGCATTGATTCGTAAAAGCGCCGCATCATGTCGGCGGTGGCGCGATCGTCGATGCGCCAGAGGGTCGCGATGTCCCGATCACCAATTTTCGCACTGAGCGTTCGCGGTCAAGCGCCTTCTGCTTGTCTCCGAGATGGGCGTAGCAGTTCGCAATGTTGTTGAGCGAAATGGCGCGGCCATCACGATCGTTCTGTTCCGGACGAAGAGCAAGCGCTTGCAGATGAAACTCGAGCGCCTTCGAAAAATCATTCAGCTTCGCGTAGTTAACACCGATGTTGCTGAGCACGTTCCCCAGACTGTTTTTTCTATCCCGCTTGCGGAAGGGCTCGATGGCCTGCGTGTAATACTCGATAGCTTTTTCATACTCGCCGAGCTGCCCGTAAGCCCAGGCGATGTTATTAATGACTATCGCGGCGCCTGTCTCTTCCTTCATGCTGTTGTGAATCGCGAGCGCCTGCCGGTAAAGATCCAAAGCTTTCTGGTAATCACCTAAACTTCCATAAATGTTCCCCGTGTTACTCAACGTAAGGGCCTGACCTGCAAGGTCTGCAATTTCGCGCTTCATTGCCAGCGCCTGAATACACAGTTCCAGCGCCTGCTTGTATTCTCCGAGATCGTTGTGGAGCACGCACATGTTTCCAATCGTCGTCGACTCTTTCAGTACTTCGCCAGTTTCGTGCAGAACGGGCGCAATCTGTTCCATGTAGCTGAGCGCTTTTCGGCGGTCGCCAATTCCCCAATAGGCGACGCCGATGTTCGACAATGTCCTGGTCCGGCCGATCGGATCGGCATCAGAGCGAAGTTTGAGCGCCTCGAAGAAAATGTCGAGCGCCTGCTTCCTTTCACCACGATTGCTGAAAGAGGCGCCGAGCTCGTCGAGCAGGCAGGCTTCGAGATCCCGATTGCCGGCTGCCTGCGCTATAGAACGGCCCTGCCTGGCGGCCTCCGCCGCGTCAGCATATTGGCCCAACGCGTTCTGCGTATAAGCGACGAAAAAAAATGCCTGCGCTTCGTGATCGCGATCTTTAGCCGCTTGCCAGACAGGAATCGATGTTTGAAATTTATCGAGGGCTCGAGATTTTGAGGTGGCAGTTTGGTTGATTAAAACATAAAACGAGGCCCTTTGTGGATTGATTCATCTCTTCCTCACATTGAAGTAATAGAAGCCAACATCTTCAGAGCCGCCGCCTTCGGTGAGGCCGCGCAATCTGAGCTCATATTCACCTGACTTGAGTACCGTTGCGGGCAACGTAAGCCCGACAGTGCGTGATCCGCGTCGCGTGCGCGCGGCGAGGTTTTCGCGGTTCCAAACTTGTCGCCCGGCTAACGTGCGCAGCTCGACCGCAAAACTCTTGTATTGCTCTTCGGGATCGATACCGATTTGAAGCCTGACCAAATGTGCGTCATTTGAAAGATCGAGGGCCGGCTTTTGTCCACCGCCGCGTGAAAGACCAGGCAGAAGCGTTAACGATGCGATCACAGGCGGTGGCGCCGGAGTCTGCGCTTCTGGTGTTTCGGTTAACTGGCGCAACGACTCATCAGTTTGTTCTCGCTGTTGCTTTTCCTGATCGAGCCGCGCGTTCAGCTCGGCGTTACGTTTGCGCTCGGCTTCGAGCGACTGTTGTAAGTTTTGCCCTGCCTGCTTCTCGGCTTGTAGCTGCGTGACCTGACGGCGCAATCGCAGCGTTTCAACGAACAGCCATGCAGCACCGGCGACTACGAGGATCGCAGCGGCAACGAATGCGAGGCGCGCCGCTGGATTTAATCCATTAAGGAACGCGTAAAGCGACTCGCGCCAGGACCACCCTGTTGCTGTTGGGATCACATTTCTTTCCGGAGCCTTTGAGACTACAGTTCGCAGGGCTTTCGCGAACTCGACGCGTTTGCGGCGTTCGGCTGAGGCGAGAAAGCGACTCTCGAAGCGCTGTCGATCGGCGGCGGAGAGTTCGCCACGGACGTACTCGTCGATCAGATCGTTTTCAACCGTGGTGATCGTCGCGAGGTAGTCTTTGTCGGAGAAGGCGCGGTCTTCGATTTCGACCTGCTGTTCTTCCGGCAGTTCGCCAAGCAGGTACCGGGAAATTAGTTTTTCGTTATCAACTGACATCGTTTTGCTGGGGGCTCTGCGATCTCTGCGTATCTCTGTGATCTCTGCGTTAATGGCGGTCCTAAGAAATACTTAACGCAGAGCTCACAGAGGTACGCAGAGATCGCAGAGAAGATTTCAATCTATATTCGTAATCAAGACTCAACAGTGCGGGGCCTTCCACTTATGTAGTGGCCAAACATTTGAATCCATCACAAAGAAATTTTTTAGATCGCGCCCTGGCACTCCTCGACACACGCTTGCAGCCTCTCACGCAGCCGCAAAGCTCTCATTCTCAACGTATTTACCGGGATTCCGAGGCGATCGAGCAGCTTCTTACGGTTCTCGATCTTTTCACCTTTATCGCCCTGGTAGTACTGAAGAATCAGCTCGCGGTTGTCCGGCGAGAGCGTCTGGAGGCAGCTTCGGAGACAGGTGAGACGGCTTTCGTCATCGTCTTCCGGCACGAAAACGTCCGGCGCCGCGCCAATTTCTGCGAGCGCCGACTGCTCCCGCTGCCGGCCTTTATTGATCTCGAGTAACAGCAGACGCGCGACTCCCATCGCGTATCCCGAATGGTTGAGGATCGCTTCGCCTTCGAAGACCCTCTTGGCCATCCGGTTGATCGTCTCGTCAGCGTGGTCTTCGGGAAACGAACACCCGCGCCACTCGAAGAAGCGTGTTAGATTGTTTCGGATTTCGAGGTATTTCCGGCCGGCAGTCTCGCGGTCGGCGTCAAACGTGATGAGCAGCTTATCGAACGCTTCCTGATTCAGCGCCCATTTTTGGCGAGGTACGGCTTGAACATGGTCCTGCCCGTCGCGCATGCCGGTATTTGATTAAGGTGAGACCACTACTTGATCGCGTCGTAGAGCTGTTTCGCCATTTCAGCGTTGAGGCCCTTGAGCACCTCATATTGGGCCATCGCCTGAGTCTTGTCGTTGATGGCGCGGTAAGTCAGACCCAGATTGAAATAAGCCTGGGCCAGGTTTGGTCTCAACTTGATGACTTGTTTGTACGACTCGATCGCTTCCGAGTAACGCCCCGCGTTGTAAAGAGTTAACCCGAGATTGAAGTGCGCGGACGCGTTCGTCGGCTCGATCTCGGACGACTTCTTCAACACAGTAGCCGCTTCTTCATAACGCTTCAACCCGTTGTATGCGTTGCCGAGATTCTTATAAGCGTATGACCGGATCTCGTTGCGTTCTTGAAATCCGAGTTTGTACGCATCGCCCGTCTCGCCCAGCAACTTGATCGCCTGCTGGCTCGCCTCCACCGCTTCCTCGTACTTCTCGCTGTGGTTGTAAGCAAAGCTGAGATTGTTGTAGACCTCCGGACTCGGATCACGCTTCAGCGTCTCTTTGTAGACTTCGATAGCTTCCGAATAGCGATCAAGACGGGCCAACGAAAAAGCTAGCGGCAGGTAAGCGCCGTTGTAATCTGGTTTGACTTTGATGGCCTTCTGATAGGCGTCCACGGCCTGCGCAAACTTGCCCTGGTCCACGTAAACATTTCCCAGACCGGCGAACGCGCGTGCATCGGTGGGAGCGATCTGCGCTGCGAGTTGATACTGCTGCTCCGCTTCCTCGTAGCGTGGCTTGGGGGCGCTTCGGGCGGCATTGGCTTTGGCGATGATGGAATCCTGTTGGCGGACAGGCGGCTTTTTGCCGGGCTTAACGCGCCCGCCGCCGGTGGCTCCACTCGAGACTGCCGGGTTTTGCGGGGCGCGGAAGATCAGGGCCGCGCCGCCGGTGATGTCGCGCACCAGACTGCCGCCGCCGGTGATGTCCTGCGCCGTGGCGATGGGCCATGCCTGCGAGACGGCGACGGCCAAACCCAAACAGAGCACCCAAAAGAGACGATTTCTCATGCAAACTCCTTCTCCTTCGGCGCAGATTACAACCCATTCCGGCCACAGACACAAGCTCAAAAGAATTTTTCACGCAGCGGCGCAACGGCGCAACGAAAACGCAAAGAAGATATAGAAGCATATCTTTGCGGTTTCCGCTGCGCCGTTGCGCCGCTGCGTGAGAAATCTTCTATTGAAGCGCGTCGAGCTGCAACCCGATTGGCGCGGCGCCCGTTGCCTTCAACCCATCCATAACCCGAACCACTTCACCGTACGGCAAGCTGCGCGGGGCTTTGATGAAAACCGTCTTCTCAATCCGCTCACTCTCGGGCACATCCAGTCGCGCCAGCATGTCGCTTCGATATGCGCGGTGTTGAGTTCGCTCTTCAAAAATAGATCTCAACTTCGAGCTGAGCGGCGAGAGATCGTCGATAGTTCCCATCTCGGACAAGTTGTTGAGCTTCAACGTTCGATCGGGCTCGATGGTGACGACGAGGGTGTTAATGTTCGGAAGCACGTCGGGCCTATCCTGCGGCATGGATGGAACTTTCGAGAGGAACCGGTGCGGCTTCATCGGCGCCGCCACCATGAAGATGATGAGCAAAACCAGCAGCACATCGATCAGCGGCGTAACATTGATCATTGGTCCAACAACAGCGCTCTTGTTTTCACTCATCTGCATTTCCTCCAGGAAAACGTGCAAGCTTAGACACTTGATCAATGAAAAGGTTCCCGCATACCTGTGGTAAAGTCGGAGCGTTACGCATGCACATAAACTTACTAATCGCGAAATGCGCCAGTGTAGCCAGAATTGCCCCCTTTATACTTTTGTGTTTTTCAGCGTGCCACTTTCAACGTGTCGAACACGATCCTCACCGAGCAGTGCTTGATACCAATCGCTTTCTTAAAGCGCTATACATCGATGAAAATCCATCCGAGGCTTTGAAGTTCTGCAGTGAAGAGGTGCGTAATGCCGGCGCCGCTGACGGTATTGCAAAAGTGCTAAGTAAAGCCAAGGAAGACCGTGGACGGTTGCAGAAACTTGCCGCGGAGTCATACCTGATGGAGCCAGGCGCGGAGATGCAGCTCTTTTATGTCGGCACTTACGACAATGGAGTTTTGTATCACCGTTTAGTCGTTGTAGGTAACGCCTCGGCTGGGTATCAGGTGACTGGAGTCTGGTTCAAGCCCGACCCTTACCCTGAGAGTACAACGCGTCGGAAGTTTGAGGCGGAGATTCCGGTTCAGTAGTTCGCCATAAAATAAAGTCAAAATCACAAAAGAAAACGCCAAAAGACAAAAGATCGAAAACACCGGCGCATTACTCTAAAGCCTCAATATCGATCGGAGGCCATGATGAGTAAGCAGACCGTCGCGCAGGTTGTTGTAGACACGCTGGCGCTCGCCGGTGTCAAACGCATTTACGGAGTCGCTGGTGACTCTCTCAACGGCATCACTGACGCGCTCCGCAAACGCGGCGACATGCAGTGGGCCCATACTCGACACGAAGAAACCGCAGCGTTTGCGGCCGGAGCTGAGGCGCACCTGACCGGAAGTCTCGCCGTTTGCGCCGGGAGCTGCGGACCCGGTAACACACACTTGATCAATGGCCTCTACGACGCGCATCGCAGTCGCGTGCCTGTGCTCGCGATTGCGGCTCAGATTCCGAGCCGCGAAATCGGCAGCGGCTATTTTCAGGAAACACATCCGGAGCTCGTGTTCCGCGAGTGCAGCCATTACTGCGAGCTCGTGTCGAGCCCGCAACAGATACCTCGCATCCTCGAAATCGCGATCCAAACGGCGCTGTCTCGCAGAGGTGTTTCTGTAATCGTGCTTCCCGGCGACATAGCTCTGCAGGAAGCAATCGAAACCAAGCCGCGTCTCAAGTTCACAACTGCCGAGGCTACTGTTCGACCATCCGACGATGGCGTTGCGCGGATGGCCCAGCTTTCCAGCACAGTGGGATCCGAAGCTTGGAATTCACGTGACTTGAAGTCGCGGC
>JADMIO011627934.1_pt1 | contig 50050 bp, 48 predicted proteins | sample 8958161 | NCBI WGS metagenome assembly JADMIO01 (sample SAMN16585339, study PRJNA669376) | soil metagenome | isolation source: Crop rotation soil | place: USA: Cullars Rotation, Alabama | collected 2011
GAAGTGACGAGCCGCAACGAGCACAGCCGTCTTTGGGATGGATTATGAGCGGGCCATTGATTGCAAGTTTCGAACACGGCGATGTGCGTATGAGTCCGGGCGGTCTGACCGTTTATGGCGACGATGAAGCCTATGAGATCAAGCTCGGTGTCGAAGGCGAGGACGGCCGCGATGGGCGCATCAACACTTTCTATGATGCCATCGTGCACGGCCGGCCGCTGCCTGCCGACGGGGCCTGGGGAATGGCTACTCTGGAAGTGCTACTGGCGATCGAAGAGTCCAGCAGAGCGCGGAAAGAAGTATTTCTTCGGCACCAACGGCCTACGATCGACTAGCGGCGGCTGCGCAAACTATACTGGACTTCCCTTAGTCATTCGCACTCGTTATGCAACGTTAATTGTTTCGATGTCTGTGCGTTAACAGAAGGAGAAAAAGCGTGAGGACTCGCTTGTGGATATGCAGCTGCCTAAGTGCTGTCGCTGTGTGTATGCTCCTCGGTCTTGCCTATGCGCAGAGCGCGCCGCCGTCGCGTGAATCACTAGAGAAACTTGTCGATATTGGACCGACCGGGATCGCTATCAAACGGCCGGTGTTTGCAGGCGCCTGCAAGGCTTGTCCCTGGGGTGTTCTGGCTTTCGTCACGCAAGCCGCGCTAAAGCCTTCTGGCTACGACGTCAAAATCTGCTGGGTATGCTGGTCGAGTTACGGGCCACGACAGATGGCGGACAAAACGAAACCAACGCTACCGGTGGGTGCGGAGGAGAGCCCGCTTGTCGAGTACATTGAGCCACCGCCGAATGCGGTGCCCGATATCAGTGCTACGAGCGAAATCAACCTGATCAACGCGTGGAACGGCGAAGGCGCGTACGCTGGCGATCGTAAGAAGCGGCAAAATTATCGAATTATTGCCGCCGTCCAGCAGCCGAATTTTTTGATGATCGCCGCAAACAAGAAATCCGATATAACCGATCTGTCTCAGGTCAACACGCGAACTCAACCGACATGGATCGCATTCACAACGCGCGATAGACCCGTGGACCTTATCCTTGGCCACTACGGAATCACCGAAGAGGGTTTGAAGGCTAAAGGCGGGGGATTTAATCAAAGTCGAGATCGGCAAAAACGGGCCACCGCCGATGTATTCATAGGCGGAGCCGTCTTGGCCAACACGCCCGAGCAGAGGATGTGGTACGAGATCAGTCAGCTAAACGATTTGGTATTCTTCGATATCCCAGAGCCGTTGCTGACGAAATTGGCGGCGGAGCGCGGCTTCCAACGGGCGACAGCACCGATCGCTTTCCTGCGTGGAGCGGAGCGTCCGATTCCCACGGTGGTGCGCTCGGCTCATGTTATCTATGTTCGCGACGATGCACCGGACAGCTTCACTTACACAGTCGCAAAGTCTCTTGATGAACATCAGGAACTTTTCCGGATGTACGGTGACCCCTGGTACTACGATACGAGGTTAGTTGCCAAAACCAGTGTCATACCGTTAGCGAAAGGTGCGGCTCGATATTATCGCGAACGGGGTTATCTGAAATAACGCGTTACTGCCGACGATTTTCGCACTGCTTGAAACTCGCTCCTTCGGTTGCGATGCGAAATCAGGCTTTTGCCTGTGAGCGGCGCAGCCATTCATCGAGACCAATGCGGCCGAGGCGCGCTTCGTCCAATGGCACGAGCGAGCGCTCTTCGATTCGGCCGCCGAAGTATCGAGCCTCGGCATCACTGACGACCTCACGCGGATCGCCGATCGCGTTCAAATAGCGAGCGATGATTTCGTTGAACGGTGCTCGTTCCGGGCCGGCGATGTCGACGATGCCGTTTCGCGGTGCCGCGAGCGCCACATCGGCAACGATGGCAGCAACGTCGTCCGCAGCGATGGGCTGGAACAGGCCGGGTGAGATTCTGACGGTGCTTCCCTTCGTAGCTTCAGCCGCGATGCCACCGAGGAATTCCATGAACTGGGTCGAGCGGATAATGGTGTAGGGGATGGCTGAGGCTTGTATCAGTTTCTCTTGGGCGACCTTGGCGCGGAAATAGCCATTGTCGGGCGACCGGTCGGTTCCGACGATCGAGAGCGCGACATGGTGCCGGACGCCGGCTGCGGCCTCTGCGGCAAGAAGGTTGCGGCCGGAGGTCTCGAAGAATTCCAACACCGCTTTGTCCTCCCACAAAGGCGCATTCGCCAAATCGACGACAACCTGAGCACCGACAAGCGCTTCCTTCAATCCTTCACCAGTAATCGTGTTGACGCCTGAAGAGGGCGATGCGGCCAGCACCTCATGATCCTTTTCACGAAGATTCTTCACTAGCTTCGTCCCAATCAATCCGGTGCCACCTATAGCGACGATTTTCATATGCGCTCCTTTGTCTAGTCGCACTCCCCCAGTCACTTCACTGGCACGAGCGCCGGGGCTCCCTTGTCCTTGATCATGAACACCAGAAATTTTGCTGGTTGTGATTTGCTGGCGTTGCGGTCGATGACATGAACATCGTCGGGGCCTTCATAGAAGCTGTCCCCCGGTTTGAGCGTCACTTGTTTTCCGCCTTTCACCTGCATCACAACCGAGCCCTCGAGTACGTAAACCATCGCATGTGCATTGTGCCGGTGGACAGGGCTCGACCCACCGGGCGCATGCTCCACTATGATCATCAGCCCTTCTTTGCCAGGGAAGTCCTTCAGATCTTTCGACATGAGAGACGTTACCTTAGCCTCCTGCGCCATCAGCGTGCCGTTAATGAGAGAAAACAAAACCGCCAGTATCATTTTTTTCAGCATAGTTGATCTCTTGTTCGTTCGCCTAGACACCACGCTGCCAACCGGATCGATGTACTAACGATCGCCGAATGGTTCATTGAGCGGATGAAGACAGTCTTAGTTGAATTTTGCTTGATCGGGAAAACAGGGATGGTCTTTAACCGGGAGGCGATGTGATAGGGATCATGAGTTGCGCGAGTTCGACGAAATGAAAATTGCTCGGCATTCTTGGATAATCGGAAGATTCTCGACGGCGTCAACGGCGTACTCCCCGATGGGACGGCATATACAATTGCGATGAACAGTGACGGAATTTCTAGCACTACGCTAACATAGAATTGACATGCGGCAAGTTAATTTTCGGTTGGTAGCGTCAGGAAATACCGGATTTTCCACTTCTGCCATTTTCCCTAGGAGCTGATCAGAGGTCGATCAGCAAATCGCGGGCATCTTGTGGTTGATGAAAACCAATCTTGTAGCGGGCAGCCGCCGGTAGCGGTTGTCGTTGATCGTAGCGTTCTGGAGGTGCGTTGTGGTTAGCGTCAAATTTGAGGACATCTCTTTAGCTTTCGACTTCGTGAGCTCTGCGGCACCGATGGAACATCACGCGGTCGTATCTCTCGACACCGGCCGGATCTATTGGAAATCCGAATTCGGGGATGACGAAGAAGAAGTCCCGGAAGACGAGCGTTGCGTTGCGATCCCGCACAAGAATGATCTCGACCTCGGGAGAGAGCTGGCATTCCGTTTCGCGTGCGATCATCTGCCGACTCGGTACGAAGACGTCCGCGCATGTTTCAGAGGAAGCGGCGCTTACTCACGATTCAAAAGGCTAGTAAACGATGAAGGTATGCTCGACCAGTGGTTCGCCTATGAAGAGGCAGCAATGAACGCGGCAATTCGCGAGTGGTGCGACGACAACGGCATCGAAATTCTTGAAGACTGAAGTGCGCCGAAAAACACTGCAGTGGCCATATGTCGGAACATCGGACGACGGCGATGACTTAGTGGGCCCGTACCTGCGAAGCTCAGACGGATGGATACGTGAACGGGGCGTTTCGCGCCGCGGTCGATTTCGGTACAATAGGGTTGGTGAATCAGTCGCAACAATGTTACGGAGGTCCGATGATCGCCTCAGAGCCACGGTATAGCAAAGACGAGTTTTCGCGGCGCGGAACAGAGATATACGAGCGATCGATCCGTTCCAAAGTGGAAGAAAATAACCACGGGAAAATTGTGGCAATCGACATTGAAACGGGCGCCTATGAGATCGGAGAAGATACGTTGACGGCGTCACAACAGCTTCTATCTAAATATCCGAATGCGCAAATCTGGTGCATGCGAATCGGCTTCCGCGGTGTGCATCGCTTTGGACTGCGTCCAACCGCGGGCCGCAGCGAATGATCACGGGAGCCGTCAATGCGAATCACGAGGCGACGATTCAACTATTTGTCAGCGCGCCGAACGGCAAACAACAAAACATCGAAGCGATAATCGATACAGGTTTCACTGGGTTCTTGACGCTACCTTATCACTTCATCAGGGCTTTGGGCCTATTTTGGCTTAGCCGCCAACCGGGAATCTTAGGTGATGGCAGTGAGCATGTTTTTGACGTATACGTGGCCAATTTAATTTGGGACGGCCGGCCTCGCGCCGTCGAAGTTGAAGCGGCGGAAACCGAACCGCTCATAGGAACGAACTTGCTTGTCGGTTACTCATTGCGTATGGACGTGTTCCACGGTGGGCCGGTAACCATTACTAAGCTGCCATAAGTTGCTGAACGACACAGGACGTTTACTGATGATTCTGCTGAAAAACCCACCCCGAGTCCTTCCACACGCTCAGGACGAACGGAATCAGAACTGAAATCATTCAATAAAATAGCCGTTCATGCTGAGCCCGTCGAAGCATTTTTCGGTTTTTCAGCAGAATCTACTGATAGTGTCTTACCCGGAACGCGCAAACACTGCGCGGTTGATGCGCCGCGCTGCCTGATGGTGCTTGTCGACACGTCGGTGTGGATTCGCTTGCTCGGGGGTCGTGAACCCTTCTTTACAATTGTATGAGGGAAAGGAAAATCGACCCATCGATCGGGTGGTATAAACAACTCCGGGGTGAATTCCCGCTTGATCGGTCCTTGCTATACGTTCAGCGTCGTTCCGGTTTTTTTTGCTTTGACGTTCTCCAGCACCTTGGCGCCGAGCGCGACGTCGGCGACGCCTTGGCCGGCGTTGTTTTTGTAGAACGTGATCTGATCGAGGCGTGTGCGGCCTTCTTTGTTGCCGGCTAAAATCGAGCCGATTTCGATCAGCTGTTCCCACTTGATCACGCCGCGGTTCACCGGGTCGAAAATATCCGCCTGCTCATCCTGAATCGCTTGTTGAATCGAGACGATGCCATGCACATCGCTGCGCGCTAAAGTTGCGTCGTCGATCTCGCGTCGCTTGGCCGCGGTGAAGCCGCCTTTTACTAAGCCGACATTGCTGCCGACGATGGTTGTGACGTGCTGGCCAGGTTCGAGTAAATTGCCGTCGAATACCGGCACGCTCGAATTCGTCGCGGTGAGGATGATATCCATGCCGCGCACGGCATCATCCGGTTTGTCGACCGGCGTAATGGTCAGGTTGGTGATCGGTCCCATCTCTTCGGCAAATTGTTTTCGATTGGCCGGATTGCGGCTGTAGACTTTGACGTCCTTCAGCTTGCGCACTTGCATGAGCGCGAGCAGATGGTTTTTGGCCTGGCCGGCTGCGCCGAAAATACCCACACTCTTGGCATCCGGGCGCGCCAGGATATCAGTGCCGACCGCACTCGTTGCTGCCGTGCGCAAACCGGTGACGGCGATGTTATCGGGCAGTTCCGAGCAAGTAATCTCGCCGATGATAATGCCTTTCAATTCTCCTTCGGCAGAATCGTAGAGCACTATCACGGGATGATTGAGCCGCGGATAGACTTGTTCCTGTGCCATCGGCTTGACCCACTCGCAGTGAGTCATGAGGCCGGTCGCATGGGCCGCCGGCACGCCGCCTTGATGCACACTGACGCGCACGCCGCTCGGAATGTGTATGCGCCGGCGCGGCGCATTGATCTGCGGGTTCTCGCCCCATTCGCGAAAACCGAGCCGGACCGCTTCGACGGCTTCGGACATTGTGACGATGCCGCGGATTTCGGCCGGGCTTACAAGGATAGGTTGCATTCAGAATCCTTTAAAACTGAGTACTGGAGTATTGGAGTATTGGAGTGATGGCTCGGATTCCGGAGCCCATCACTCCACCACTCCATCACTCCAAGTATTTCAGAGCGTTTCCTTCACCTGCGGGCGCGCGACCAGATTTTCCGCCCAGCGCTTTACGTTGGGGTAGTCGTCGAATTCGGTTTTGTAGCGCTCACGCCTGGTGTAAAACGGAATGAACGTTATGTCGGCCAGCGAATAGCTGTCGCCGACCAGAAACTCATTCCTGCCGAGCTCGCTTTCCAAAGCTGTCAGGTGCTGTTTCATCTTTTCCCCCGCTTTCTCCGGCTCGCGATCTTTTTGCAGATCGGAGCCTGCGGGATGCAGTCGCGTGTTCATGAAATCAACCCAGATGCGCACCTTTGAGCGCAGCAGAAAGTCGTTCGGCAGAAGTCTCATCTCAGGAAACTTCTCATCGAGATACTCATTGATGATCGCCGACTCGTAGATCACACCATCGCCATCAACGAGCACCGGCACTTTGCCGTAAGGGTTCTGTTGGACGAGATCGTTCGGCTTGTTCTTAAGATCAACTTCGATCAGGTTATAAGGGAGCCTTTTTTCCGACAGGACTATCCTAGTCCTGTGAGCGTAGGGTCAGGTGTGAGCGGAATATAATTTCATGATCGCCACCTCCTCTTTTTGCTTTCGTATCACTACACAACGTTTGGTTCAAACCGTTCCAGCCGTTCAAGCCGTTCAAACCGATTCGGATGCGGAGGTTCCCAGATTCTGACGGTTTGAACGGAGCGCAGCGGTTGAACGGCTGGAACTGCTGGAACTATCGATAAAGTCGCTCGGTTAGTCCGTCGCCCACCAAATTTAACGCCAGAACGGTGAGCATAATCGCCAAGCCTGGATACGTCGTCAAATGCGGCGCGACCAATAAGAATTGTCGGCCGTCGTTCAGCATCGATCCCCAGGATGGCGTCGGCGGCTCCACGCCTAGACCGAGAAAGCTCAGGCTGCCCTCGGCGACAATCGCCGCTGCCAAACCGAAAGTTGCCTGGATCAGTAACGGCGGCAAGAGATTCGGTACGAGATGTCGTGCGATGATCCGTCTCGGCGCGCAGCCGAGTGCGCGCGCGGCTTGAACGAACTCGCGCTCACGCAATGCTAAAATCTCACCCCGCACCAAACGCGCGTAACCGGTCCAACCAATTAAGCAGAGCGCCAATATCACGTGGTGCAGTCCGGGGCCGAGCACTGCAGTAAACGCGATCGCGAGCAGAATGCCTGGGAATGCCAGCAGAATGTCGACTAAGCGCATGAGCAACTGATCAACCCAACCGCCGGCGTAGCCTGCCAATGCTCCGATCGTTAATCCAATCGTTAGAGAGATTACTACTGTGGCGAAGCCGACGAGCAACGAAATGCGCGCGCCGTAAATTACCCGGCTCAAAATATCCCGTCCGAGCTTGTCGGTGCCGAGGAGATGATCGCGCGAGTAACTCAGCAGATCGCGATCGAGATCCTGACTTGACGGCGGATACGGCGCCAGCAGCGGTGCTAAAAGTGCGGCGATTAGCAGCACTGATAGAAGAACGACTCCCACGTGCAGCCAGCGCCTATGCTTCATAGCTGATGCGCGGGTCGACAAGCTTATAGAAAATGTCGGTGAGAAAATTTACCGCAATGTACGAAACCGCAATGACAAGTACGCAACCCTGCACGACGGGATAATCGCGCGTCTGGATGGCTTGCACCGTCAACCGGCCGATGCCGGGCCAGGCGAACACTGTTTCCGTGATGATCGATCCGGCGAGCAGACTGCCGAATTGCAGGCTCATGATCGTGATGACCGATAATAGCGCGTTGCGCAGCGTGTGCTTTAGCCAGACGATCTTTTCGCTTAACCCTTTCGCGCGTGCCGTGCGCACGTAATCGGCGCGAATGATTTCGAGCAAGCTCGCACGCAAGATCCGGGTGAGGATGGCCGCCATGCCGAGTCCGAGGGTCAGCGCCGGTAAAATCAGCGATGAAAAAGAGCTGCGACCGGACACCGGCAGCAAGCCAAGCTGGATAGCGAAGACGATCATCAGAAGCGGTCCGAGCCAGAAATTCGGCATGGACAAACCGAACAGGGAGAACAGCAATGCAACACGGTCACCGCTTCGATTGTGGTAAAGCGCGGCGCAAATAGCCATGGGAAATGAGATCAGAACCGCGAAGACCATCGCGCAAATCGTAAGCTCACCGGTCGCGGGCAAACGCGCAAAAATCAGCTCCGCGACACTGGCCTGCTCATAGAGCGATCTGCCCAGATCCGCGCGCGCGAGCCCAGCAAGAAAACTCGTGTACTGTTCGGACAAGGCCCGGTCGAGGCCGAGCGCTCGCCGCAGTTCTTCCCGGTCGAAAGAGCTTGCTGTTTCACCGAGCATTACCTCGACGGGATCACCCGGCACCAGGTGAATCAGAAGAAATACCAAAGTCAGCGCGCCGAGAAGCGTTGGGACCAGCAGCAGCAACCGGCGTAAAAGATAGCGGCCGTTGTTCATGTCATTACAAGAGGCGATTCATCAACTGCCTTTGCGGACCTGTTCGAATGAAATCAGACTGCCGTCTGGATAGGGGAGAAAACCCTTGAGCGACGGACGGTGCACGACGACATTCTTCACCCACCAAAGCGGGATGTAGGGTAACTCCTGGGCCAGCAGCTTCTGCACTTCAGAGTAAATTCGTTTTCTCTCGCTAATGTCGGTTGTCGTCCGGCCTTTTTCCAGAAGATTATCGAGCTGGCGACTGACGTAACGGCCACGATTGTCGCCGTTGGGCGGCGCGCTCGCCGAATGAAACAGTTGGTAATAAATGTCAGGATCGTTGATACCTACCCAGGCGAGTGAAAACAGGTGGAAGTTTCCTTTTTTCACGTCGCTAAAGAAAGTGCCGAATTCATACGTGCGAATTTCCAGCTCGATGCCGACTTGCGCCAGCTGTTCCTTCAGCGTCTCGGCGATACGGCGGCGCAAATCGATGTTGGTGGTTTTATAGGACAAACGAAAACGCGGTTGTGGCCCGTCGCCGTCGGGATCGGGGTAGCCGGCTTCGTCCAGGAGTCGCTTCGCTTTCCCGGCGTCGTAGGGCCAGCGATTCACACGATCCTCGTATGCCCAATTGAGCGGCGACAGTAAGCCGCTTGCTTCTAAGGCGGTGTCCTTCATCAGCCGGCGTATGATCGCGCCGCGGTCGATTGCATGGGCGAGCGCCTGTCTGACTTTGACGCTGCTGAGAATCGGATTGGCGCAGTTGATCCCAATGTATTGAAAGGTCGTGCCTTGATTCTCTTCAACCACGGCATCGGTATTGTTTTTGAGCCATGGAATGATGTCGGGCTCGATGTCATTTTGGAGAAAATCTATACTGCTTTTTTTGAATTCAAGGACGCGCACCATGGCGTCCGGGACGGCTTTGAAGACCAGCCCCGGAGCTTCAGGTTTTCCTCCCCAGTAATGGCCATTTGCTCTGAGCGTTACGCGATCGCCGGATTGCACGGATTCGAGCATAAACGGACCGGATCCGGGTGGGGGTTTTGCTGTTGTTGGACCGATCGGTTGCGCGTTGGCGGGGACCACGCCGATCGTGAACTGTTCGGGAAAGGGCGCGTGCGGCGCGCGCAAATGGAAACGAACTGTGTAGCGATCGACGGCCTCGACGGATTCGAGCGGCTTCAGCAGGCCCCGTTTGGGCGAGAGATTTTTTCCTTCAAGGATCGAGTCATAGGTGTATTTCACGTCGGCTGCGGTGAGCGGTCGCCCATCATGGAATACGACATCCCGGCGCAGCTCGAAGAGGTAGCTGCGCTCGTCGGTCATCGACCAGTGACTCGCCAGCTCCGGCTGCAGGCGGGACGTCGTGTCAAGTCGGAGCAAGGCGTTGTAGATCAGGTCGCCGATGCGCGACGAGTTGGCATCGGTGGCATAGCGGGGATCGAGTTGCAGCGGATAGCTTTCAATGCCGACGACCAGATAACCGGGCGGCGGCTCGCCGGACGAATAGCGGCAGCCGGCGCATAGCAGAGTCAGCAGAATCAGATTGAAAAGGATCGGGCGCAACGGAAAAGCTGCGTTTTGACGATTGCTGAAAAAGCCAAGCATGCTTCGACAAGCTCGAACGTTCAAAATTGTTTTCGATCCGTTCGTCCTGAGCCCGTCGAAGGACTCCGAAAAACTTTCAGTGCTAGCGAATTTTGACTGAAGATAGCTCGTTTGTTAGGATGGGTCAATTTTAGCGTTAAGTATGAAGCCCCGGATGCTTAAAAGCCTTGCGGTTATCGCCGCGCTCTTTGTGGCGGCATTCCCTTCGGCCAGTGCGCGTGCGGCACGCCCGGTGAACGGTTTTGCCATTCCAGCTGGTCTGGAAAGCGCAGTAGAGTTCTGGAAGCAGATTTTCGCACGCCACGATTCGACCACCGTCTTATTTTTTGATCCGCTCGATCAGTCGACCGTCTATCACACGTTGAAAGCCGCCGACTCACCGGACGGCCGCGTCTCGATCGAAAAGGAGCGGCGCCGGATTTTAACCGATTATGATCTCGATGAAGAGATGGGTCGGGTGCGCGTTCAACGCGGCGCGCGCGAACAGTTTCTTTCCGGGTTGCGCATCGCCGGACGTTATTTGGCCGAGATGAAGACGATTTTCCGCGACGCCGGTATGCCGACCGACCTGGCGTATCTGCCGCTTGTCGAGTCGTCGTTCAATTTGAATGCCCGCTCGCCGGTGGGAGCCGCGGGCATCTGGCAGTTCATGCCGGAGACCGGCAGAAAGTTTCTACGCATCGACGATACGATCGACGAACGGCTCGATCCCATTGCAGCAACGCGTGCAGCGGCGCGCCTGCTAAAGGAGAACTTTCAGATTCTCGGCAGCTGGCCGCTAGCGATAACGGCCTATAATCATGGTACCGAAGGCATCTTTCGCGCCATCGAAGAGACCGGTTCGCGCGATCTTGCGCAGATCATCCGGCGCTACAAATCGCCCAGCTTTGGCTTTGCATCGCAAAATTTTTACGTCGAGTTTCTCGCTGTCGTCGATCTCGCCAAGAACAGCGAAAGGAACTTTCCGTTTCTCCGGCCGGATCAGCCGACGGCGCTGCGCGAGATCGCCTTGGCGCGGCCCCTACCGTTACAACCGGCGCTTCGATCGGCGTCCCTGACATCGCGGCAATTTTATCAGTGGAATCCGGCGCTAAATCCTTCAGTGCAAACGCTGCCGGCGGGCTTCCGAGTGTGGCTGGCGCCGGAAAAGAGCGATAGCTTTGTTGGACCGCAGAAAGTCGCGGTGAAGACGCAAGTTAAGAATGAAAATCCTCGTGTCACACCTAAGAGCCGGCCGGCCGAAGCGCGGACGCTGTCCAAGAACAAAACCAGCCGCACTGTGATTCCCGCTCAAAAGGTCAAAGCAGCGAAGGGCGGAAAAGCCAAAGGGGACTCCCGCCCCGTGCAGTTAGCACAACGTTAGGACGCTGCACCCTGCCAAAAGCACTATTTCCTTGGATCCGCGGCAATTTTGATCAGTTCGAGGGTGGTTGCGGCACGCGACTTTTCACCGCTATGATGTGACTCCATGGACGTAAGCCTACTGAAGATAGCCGCGCTGCTGTATCTCCTGGCGAGCGCGTGCTTTATCGTCTACGTCTTTTTCCTGCGTGATTCGGTTTCGAAGCTCTCACCGTGGATCCTCTTTGGCGGCTTTGCCGCGCACAGCGCCGCGGTCGCTGTGCATTTTCTGCAGACGGGTTATCCCAACGTCACGCAGTTTCGCGAAGCGCTCACTCTCTATTGCTGGATTCTCGTGGCCGGCTACTTGATCGTTCAACTGAAGTACCATGTGACCGTGCTCGGCGCGATCATCGCTCCGCTGGCACTGTTGATGACGCTTGCGGCTTTTGCTTTTGGCACTGGCCCCGAGCAGTTGCCGCCGGAACTGCACACCTATTGGCTGCCGGTGCATGTAATGTTGGCCTTTCTCGGCAATGCGGCGTTTGCGCTCGCATTCGCGGTCAGCCTCATTTATTTAATGCAGGAGCATAAGCTCAAGCAGAAAAAAATCACCTCGCTGATGAAACGCTTCCCATCGCTCGAGACGCTCGACCGGTTGAATTATGTTTTTCTCGTCTGGGGCTTTCCACTCATGACTCTCGGTATTTTGACGGGAAGTCTGTGGGCGGGCATTCACTGGGGCAATTACTGGTCTTGGGATCCACGGCAAATCTCTTCCGGGCTGGCTTGGCTATTCTACGGCGCGATTTTACATGGCCGCATCACCGCCGGATTGCGCGGCAAAAAAGCCGCCGTGCTCACCATGGTCGGTTTCTGCGTCGTTCTCGGTTATTTTCTTTGGGGCGATACGTTTTTCTTTAGCCGCCATGGCGGGCGGTTCGAATAAGCCGTGCAAAAAGAGATTGTCATCGTCGGCTTGAATCACCGCAGCGCGCCGCTCGAAGTACGCGAGAGCGTTGCGTTCGAAGATGCTTATGTGCGCGATGCACTGGCGTCTTTGCGCGCATATCCATCGATTCACGAGAGCGTCATTCTGTCGACCTGCAATCGCGTCGAAGTCGTGGCGGCGGCGGCGAGCAGCGAGGCGGCGTTTACCGAGATACTCGACTTCCTACACGAACAGAAATCGCGGCGTCATGCCGGTGCGCTCGATGAGCATGTCTACACATATCGAGGCGACGAGGCGGTGCGTCACCTGTTTCGAGTCGCCGCCAGTCTCGACTCCATGGTGGTGGGCGAACCGCAGATTCTCGGACAACTCAAAGATTACTACGACATTGCGCAGCAAGCCGGCACGGTGGGAACGATTCTGCACCGGCTGTTCCATCGTTCGTTTTCGGTCGCAAAACGGGTGAGGACCGAAACCGGCATTGCCAGTCGTGCGGTGTCGATCAGTTCGGTCGCTGTGGATCTCGCCCGACGCATCTTTGATCGTTTCGATGATAAGACTGTAATGCTGATTGGCGCCGGCAAGATGGGCGGGCTGATGGCGCGCCACCTGCGGTCGAGCGGCGTCGGCAGCCTGATGGTTACCAACCGCACTTTCGAACGAGCGGTTGAGTTGGCTGAGAGAATTCACGGCAGCCCGATTCTGTTCGAAGAGTTTCCGCGTTATCTAAAAATGGCCGATCTGGTTATTGCCTGCACCGGCGCGTCGGAGATTTTGATCGACGCGGCACTAGTCGATCGCGTGTTGCGAGAGCGAAAACAGCGCGCGATGTTTTTTATCGATATCGGCGACCGGCGCAATTTCGATGCGCGCATCAATGATCTCGATAACGTCTATTTATACAATATCGATGATTTGACCAGTGTCGCTCAAGAAAATCTGCAGGAGCGAGCGAGCGAAGCGCAGAAGGCCGAGGTGATCGTTCTGGAAGAAGTGCAAAGCTTTTCCGGCTGGATCGCATCGCTCGAGCAGGTGCCGACGATCACGGCGCTGCGCCAGCGCTTCGAGGAGATTCGCCGCGGCGAAATCGAGAAATCGCTCGTGGGCGGCCTCAAGGGGCTTTCCGAGCAACAGAAGAAAGCCGTGGAAGATATGACGGCCGCCATGATCAACAAGATGCTGCATGGCCCCACGGCGCAGCTAAAGACGCTGGCGCAGAGCGACGATGATGAAACTCTGCTCTACGTCGCGGCGCTCAAGAAGCTTTTCGATTTGGAGGGCAAGTGAAGCGCCTGCGCATCGGCACGCGCGGCAGCATGCTCGCTCTTGCGCAGGCGAACTGGGTGAAGCAGCAGATCGAGACAAAAGGGTTGGAATTCGAAGTCGAGCTTGTGATGATCAAGACCAGCGGCGATAAATTCACCGACCGCGCGCTGCAGAGTTTTGGCGGAAAAGGAGCCTTTACCAAAGAGATCGAAGAAGCGTTGAATCGGCGTGAGATCGACTTGGCGGTTCATTCGATGAAAGATTTACCGACCGATTTGGCGCCGGGGCTGGCGATTGTCGCGGTGCCGGCGCGCGAAGATCCACGCGATGTATTAGTGAGCCGCAGTAGTCAGAAGGTTGCCGATCTGCCGGCGGGGAGCAGTCTGGGTACTGGCAGCCTGCGGCGGCGCGCGCAGCTTCTGCACTATCGCCGCAATCTCGACCTGGTGCCGATTCGCGGCAATGTCGATACACGCCTGCGCAAGCTCGATGCCGGTGAGGTGGACGGCTTGATTATGGCGGCGGCGGGGCTCAAACGAATCGGACGCGAGGAGAGAATAACCGAATATCTTTCCGATGAGATCTGCGTTAGCGCAGTTGCGCAGGGAGCTTTGGGGCTCGAAGCGCGTGCAGAAGGTACGCTGGCCGAAGATATTTCTTTTTTGCACGATGCATCAACCTATGCGTGTGTTTCAGCCGAGCGCGCGTTTTTGCGCCGTTTGGGCGGTGGCTGTCTAATTCCAGTCGGCGCCCGGGCGAAGCTTCACGATGGTAAAATCGCAATGGTCGGCGTGGTAGCGGCGCCGGATGGCGCTCGACTAATTCGTGATAGCGTTACTGGCGAGAGTGGTGACGGTGAGGCTTTGGGGACTGATTTAGCGGACAAACTGCTCGCGCAAGGAGCGGATAAAATACTCGGCCGCAGTTAGTCTATTATCTGACGATGGCGGAGAGACGTTTTTACAACACGCGTTTAACACAAACCGTCGGATTCTTGCTCCGATGTGGCAGCGCACGGCGAATTTTGTAGGGGCGCAATTTATTGCGCCCGCGGTGTCGCGCCTCGGGCGCGATGAATCGCTGCTACAGCGGATTCGGAATTTTACCTGTGATCTTCGGATCGAACTAACAACCGCGGACAATTTCCAAACCGGGAAGGCATCGGCAATTTTTGCGATTTGACGCTGTGATGACTGTGGTGACAAGCGCAGAAAACAATTCGGATCGCGGCGCGGCTTTGGCTGGCCGGCGCATTGTCATCACGCGCGCACGCAAACAGGCTGATCGTTTAGTGCAGCTCATCGAATCCCTAGGTGGCGCGGTCGTCGAGTTTCCTACGATTGAAATTTGCCCGCCCGAAGATTACAACGCTCTCGATCGCGCGATCGAAAACATCGAAAGTTACGACTGGCTAATCCTGACCAGTGTGAACGGGGTCGAGCCATTGCTTGCGCGCATGACTGTGAAGGGCCGATTGGTTTCGGCGCTCAGTTCACTGCGCGTTGGCGCGATCGGGCCGGAAACCGCCAAAGCGCTCGAGGCTGCCGGTGTCAAATGCGAACTCGTGCCGGCGCGTTTTCAAGCCGAAGGAATTCTCGAGACGCTCGCGCCGGAAACGATGCGCGGCAAGCGAGTTTTGATTCCGCGCGCAGAGAAGGCGCGCGAGATTTTGCCGGAAACCCTGCGAAGCTGGGGTGCGACCGTCGATGTGATGGTGGCCTATCGAACGCTTGTGCCTGATACTAAAACTACTCCACTTGTGCGTTTAATCGAGCAGCGCACGATCGACATGATCACATTCACGAGTTCGAGCACCGTCAGCAATTTTACCCGGCTCTTCGATAATCGGCGTCTAAACGAAATTTTGCGCGATGTGCCGATCGCGTGTATCGGGCCGATTACGAAAGACACCGTCGAGCATTTGGGAGGCAGGGCGGCAGTCGTGGCGGCGGAATTTACCATTCCGGGATTGGTGCAAGCGATCGCCGATTATTTTGCCGGTCTTAATGCGATCGCCGGAGAGGAAGGAGCGTAGCGGAATGGACTTCCCGACGTATCGCCCACGGCGGCTGCGGCGCAATGAAATCCTGCGCGGTATGATTCGCGAGACGTCGCTCGACGTCAGGGATTTTATCTATCCGTTATTTGTCGGGCCGGGCCAAGACAAGATGCAGCCGGTCTCCTCAATGCCGGGCGTCGCACAGTTATCGGTCGACCGCGTTATCGGTGAATGCCAGGAGGCGGCGTCACTGGGGATTTCCGCGGTGATTCTGTTCGGTATTCCCGAAGAAAAGGATCCCGTTGGCAGCGAAGCTTACGACGATAGCGGCGTTGTCCAGCAGGCGATTCGCGCGATCAAAGAAAAAGTGCCGGAGCTGCTCGTAATCACCGACGTCTGTTTGTGCGAATACACCGACCACGGCCACTGCGGCGTAATCAAAAACGGCGATGTCGACAACGACAGCACTTTAGAGCTTCTGGTCAAAGAATCCTTGTCTCACGCGCGCGCCGGCGCGGACATCATCGCGCCGTCGGATATGATGGACGGCCGTGTCGGGGCAATCCGCAAAGCGCTCGATCAAAACGGTTTCGAGCAGATTCCAATCATGGCTTATGCGGCAAAATATGCCTCCGGCTTCTATGGTCCTTTTCGTGAGGCGGCCGAATCGACGCCGCAATTTGGCGATCGCCGTTCGTATCAGATGGATCCGGCCAATTCAGACGAGGCGCTGCGCGAAATCGAGTTGGATATCCGCGAAGGCGCCGACATCGTGATGGTCAAGCCGGCGCTCGCTTATCTCGATATTATTTATCGCGCCAAAGAAAAGTTTGGCTATCCCGTAGCGGCTTACAACGTCAGCGGGGAATATTCGATGATCAAGGCGGCGGGACAGAACGGCTGGATCGATGAGGTAAGAATCATGATGGAGGTGTTGGTTGCGATCAAACGAGCCGGCGCGGACATGATTTTGACTTACTTCGCCAAAGACGCCGCGCGTTTGTTGCGCGGTCAGTGATTTCAGTGCATCAGACCGAATCCGATGTAGCGACCCTGTGTGGTCGCCCGTCCGGAAGGCGGACACGCAGGTCCGCCCCTACAAATGCATCGCAAAATGGTCATGACCGAAGGCGGAATTGATATGAAAAAGCTGTTGGCAATGCTGCTCTTTTCTTTGTGTGCTGTGAGCAATGCATTAGCAGCAGAAGCCAAACCCTCTTGGCAGGCGAACTGGGAAAAGACTCTTGCCGCGGCGAACAAGGAAGGCAAGCTCAACTTATATGTCGGACGCTACGGCAGCGAGCCGTTGCTCAACGAATTTCGCAAGGAGTTTCCCGAGATCAAACTTATCACCGTCAACGGTGCGGGAAACAGTCTGGGTACGCGCATCATTACCGAGCAACGCGCCGGGCATGTGCTCGCGGATTTGTTCAGCGGCGGCGCCAACACCAATTACGAAGTGCTCTACGAAGGCAAGGCGCTCGATTCGATCAAGTCGCTGCTGGTTTTACCGGAGGTGGTCGACGAGACGAAATGGTACGAGGGCCGCATTCGCTACACCGATGTCGAACAGCGCCACGTATTGGTTTATATCGCAAATCCGACGTCTTCTGGATTCTACTACAACACCAATATGGTTAACCCCAAAGAGTTCAAGTCGTATTGGGATCTGGTGGCGCCGAAGTGGAAGGGGAAAATTGTCTCTCAGGACCCGCTGGGCACCGGGTTGGGCGCATCGCTCCAGCACTGGTATTACCATCCCGAATTAGGACCTGACTTCATCAGAAAACTGTTCGGAGACATGCAGCCGACTTTCGGCCGCGATCGCCGTCAAATCACCGATTGGCTGGCGCAGGGGCGCTACGCGCTGTGCGTGGGTTGCCGCGACACCAATCGAGCCAAGCAGCAAGGCCTGCCGGTTGATGAAATGGATCAAGTCGAATGGAAAGAGGGTTTTAACATCACGTCGGGCGGCGGTTCGATTGGTTTCATCAAAGGCGCGCCAAATCCCAACGCGGCGAAAGTTTTCGTGAACTGGTTTCTCTCGCGGCGCGGTCAACTCGCGCTGCAAAAATATCCGGACCTCTACGGTGAAGACGCGCCCAACTCACGGCGCATGGATATTCCGAAAGATATGCTCGTGCCGGCGATGCGTATGACCCCAGGAAGAAAATATTTCGACGTCTCCGATCCGAAGTTTGCGGATATGACGCCGATGTTTAACCTGATTAAAGAAGTGTTAAAGGCGCGGGAAGGAAAGAAGGAGTGAGGGGGGAGGAAGGCGGGACGATTATTTTCGCGAAGCCTCGAAACGGCGGGCCAAAAAATTATAAATCACCGCAACCGTATAGCCGGTGATAAATCCGACCACTGCCGCGTAAATCAAACCGATAAGACTGCCCAGGAAAGAAACCTCATAGCCCGGGAAAAACTGATTCAGCAGCGATAGTCGTGGTCCGACGACGTCCCCGCCTTTGATCACGAGCCAGTTGGTAGCGAGGAACAGGCCGAGCCCGGCGACAACGGCGGTGACAACGCCCTGGACCATCGCGTTAAGCCGCACGGTGCGCGTAAAAATCAGATCTTCGAGCGCTTGTTTCTCTTCACTCATGCCAACAAGAGTCATCGAGGGTGGGTCAATCATCACAAAGAGCGGCGGCGAATGCAACCGCGGTCAATCCGCGGCTGCATTTTCGAGTGTGCGCACGAACTCAGCCGGTACAGGCGCATCGAGTCGATTCGCGAGATAGAGCAGGATAACCGCCAAGGGGAGCACCAGACGGCCGCGCAATGCTGTGTTCAAAACGAGACGCCAATCGAGATCATGGCATTTTGTAATAATCTGCCAGGCGTCACTGACCCAGCGCAGCGATTGGCGAGTTTCAGAACCGAAGGCATGCGCGCACACATGGAGAAGATTGTCTTCGTTGCCGAGAATGTCAGCCGTCGTAGCGCCAATAGTCGCGCTGCGCCGTCGCTGGAGCATTTCGTTTGCGATGACATTTGCGTCGCGATCGAGAAAAATTTCGCTGTGCAGTTCGAGAGGAAGCTGCGATTTATGCTCGAGCCGCACCGATCTTTCATCGAATCTCGGCTGTATTGACCTGGTAAAACGCAGCGGCTCGACGAGTGCTGCGGCGCGTTCGAAATCTTCGGTCCTCAGAAGCAGGTCGATATCATGACAGTGGCGCAGCGCCGGAGCATATATCGTTTCAGCCAGGGCCGCGCCTTTGAGAACCGTGAACGCTATTCCCGAACGATCGAAGGTTTTCAAAACGTCGCTGCAGATGCGCCGGTAAATTTCTCTGCGCAGCACTTCCTTGAAGTAGGACAGCCGCAGAAGTGTCTGACTCGGCTTACCCATCGCGAAATTATTACGTTGATGCGCCTGGGCGAGCAGCAGGCGAAGCTTTTGAATCGCGGGATTGCGGCCGATAAATGGGGTTTGTGTTTTCTCTTGCCACTCGCGCCAAGCGACGCGAGCACGATCGCCGGACCATAGGCCCGCGCATAAGAGCAATGTCTCCTCGGAATTCGGCAGTAGAGCCGAAAAGGGTTGCAAGAACTCGGATCGATCAATCATCGGGAAACTCGTCTGGATTGGTTTCTCGGTAGTCGTGGATTACGATTAGCATCTACCCTTTCAAGCGGGGCGTTAACGGCAGCGTTTGCGATTCCTCGGGCGATCACCTTTCGATAGAGCGCGTCGGACTCATCGACGTAGCGTTCCAACGTGAACAGCGCGTTGGCACGCGCGCGCCCGGCTTCGCCCATGCGCACGGCCGTTTCGCGGTGGTCGATCAGAAAAGCGATCGCTTCGGCCAGCCTTTTATCATTCTCCGGTTCGATAACTAGACCAGTCTCGTTGTCCACGATAATCTCCTGGAAGTCCTCCGGATTTGGCGACGATAACGGGACGGCGCATGAAGGAGCGTTCCAAAGCTGTTAAGCCGAAAGCCTCGTCCCAACGGGACGGTACGATCACCAGAGTAGCGCCGTTTATCAAATCAAATAGCCGGGTTCTGTCGACTACCAGTTGTTTCAGGATTGCAGGCGGGACACCGGTCGGAATCGAACACGCGATCAGTGCGATGTTTGTTACTAAAGAGGAAAAATACACCCGGAGTTTACTTCGATTCGTCGTCGGGATCTTTCCAGTTGAAGGTGTCTAGCCCCGGGGTCGGCGGATCGAGCGCGAGCAGATCACCCATATCTCGATAAATGTTTAGGATGGGCGCTTCGTACGCGACCTTTTCTGTACCGTTGGACGCAATCGCACCGGCGGGCGCCGCGCCATTTTCCGCTAGCTTGACGAGATTCTCCTGCAGCAACTCATCGGCAAGTCGCTTGAGATCAGCTTCCGCTTGATCGGTCGAAACCGCATAACGCGCAACAAGCGCGGCGACAATCTGTTGCAAGCTATGCTTTTCGGCGATCATCTCCCAGATCAATGCGCCGGCCTTGTCCATGCTGTAATAGACGCCTGTTGCCAGATTGATTAGAATCGCTTCGCCATCGATCACCTTGGCGGCAACTTCCTCGGCAACCGGCTCCAAGCGTTGATTCAGTTCCATCACTTTTCCTCCTGTGCGCATGCGAATTTATAATCTGCCGGCTGCGCCTTCAAGGTTTGTTCTAGCTCCTTTGAACGCGGCGGCGACGATCCAGAGACGATTTCAGGATTTTCAAATACTGTTCCCGGCTGAGCGCGGCCCTGTGTCGGCTGCGGTTTTCCTTATGCAGTCGTCGATAGAGAAGCACGTCAGGAAGAATTTCCGAGACCGCTCCACATTCGGCGGCGCGCAAGAACCAGTCGGTTACATCGCCGTGCGGTAAGTTGGGATTGAAAAGGCCAACCCGATCGAACGTGCTGCGGCGTGTCAGCAGCGTTGCTGCCGAATAGGCGGGGAGCGGCTTGGCGATGCGGTGATTCTGAAACCGCGTCTTTTCTGCGCTTAACTCGGAATCCCAAAAGTTCTGGGCATAGGCAACGCAATAATCCAGAGCTGGGCGCAGCCGGAAACGGGCCATCTGGCGCTCCAATTTCTGCGGATGCCAAAGATCATCAGCATCGAGGAAAGCGACAAAGTCACCGGTAGCGGCGCTGAGCCCGAGATTGCGCGCTGCCGCCGGCCCCGCATTGGACTGTTTTAAGTAGTGGATTTGGCTATGGCGTTTTACCATGTCAGCCGTTTGATCCGTCGAACCATCATCGGCGACGATGACCTCGATGGGCCGGTGGGTCTGAGCGAGGATACTTTCGAGCGCCTCGGCTAAATATTTCTCGCCGTTGTAAACGGGAACGATGCAACTGATCAGATAACTTTCAGTCACGATTCGATGACGTCGTTAGTTTGGGATGCGCTTACCGTATCTATTGGCTGCCAGCCGAGCAGTGCACGTGTGCGGCTGAGATCGCACCGCGCGTTCACATGTCATACGGCTGCTTTAAGATGCAATACTCGACTCGGTACCGATGCCGATCTTGCGGCCGTGCAGGTAGCGCTCTTCCCAGAGAGCGAGACTCAACAAAGTCCAGAGTAGCCAATCGAAGTTAGCTTTCTTAGTAAGATGTTGATCAAACATCGCCCGCGCGGCGCTTTGATTCAATGGCAGACCCAACAATTGATTCCGGCATAACAGAAGCTCTTCGTAGAGCGAACGCAAAGGGCCTCTTAGCCAATTATCCATAGCCACGGTAAAGCCTCTTTTCGCCAGTGTGGGCTTGGTTATATGGCGCGCCAATGAATGACGCAGCGGTAACTTCCCGATCTTGCGTTCGGCATCGAGGCACGTTTGCCAGTCCACCTGGCTTGCGACCTCGATCACCTCGCGATCGAGAAGCGGCACTCGCACTTCAAGGGAGTGAAACATGCTGCCGCGATCGACCTTGAGCAAAACCATGACGAGATGGCTGGTAAAATCGTTCCAACGCAGCCATTGGGCGGTTCTATTGGGATCCTGTCCGGCATAATTAAATAGCTCAAACTCCATCGGCCACTCGGGCAGGTCGGGAAACATGCGCTTGAGCCAAGGTTCTGAAAGGTGGGTGAGATTCAATCGATAAATTTCACCCACCGTACCGGGCCAATGTCCATTCGCCGAGCCGGATTGTGTGGAGAGTATTTTGGCGAGGCGTAGCGATGTCGTCGTCTCCGCGGAGCTGCCGGACGCCGCTAGGTTGGCCAGCAACGAGGAATAGCGGTAGGGATAACCCCAGAACAACTCATCACCGCCGTCGCCGGAGAGCGCGACGTTGACGTGCCGGCGCGCCAACCGGGAGACCGCCAGCGTTGGAAAAATGGAATAATCCGCAAAGGGTTCGCTGCACGAGGCGATCACATCATCGATTAATTGCACGGCCGCAGCTTGTGAAAGCTGTTCGACGAAATGCTCGACGCCAAGCTCACTCGCGTACGCTGTCGCATCTGCGGATTCATCGTGCGGATCGCCTTGGGTGCCGATGGTGAAGGAGCGAAGCTCCCGGTTGGATGCGGCGCAATATTTGGCTGTTACAAGCGGTGAATCGATGCCGCCGGAAAGAAAACTGCCGACAGGAACGTCGCTGATCAGTTGACGGCGCACCGCCGCCATTACCGCCGCGTCTACGGCTTCATGGGCTGTCTCGCCGCGAAGAAGCGGTTCCCTGTAACGTGGGAATTCAAAAAATCTTCCCTGCTGCAGCCGATTATCGCAATCGATCGACAACCAGGCGCCGGGCTCGAGCATGTGACTGCCGTCGAGCAAACCGTACGGGGCAGGGATGTAGCCCAATCTCAAATATAGGCCTAAAGCCGCCGGACAGATCGATGATTGATCCGCCCAGGGATGATCAAGCACCAAATCGAATTGAGATGCGAACACCAAACCGCGCCGGGTGCGCGCATAGTAAAGCGGTTTGATGCCGGCGTGATCGCGCGCCAGGAGCAGCCGCTTGGTCAGACGATCGTAAAATCCGAGCGCGAACATGCCGTTGAACCGCTCGAGCGCCTGTTCGCCCCAGCGCGCAAGCGCATAGAGCGCCACTTCGGTGTCTCCCGTGGAGCGGAAACATTGGCCGCTGTCTTCGAGTTGCCGGCGCAGCTCTCGATAGTTGTAAATCTCGCCGTTGCAAACGATGGCAAAGCGCCCGTCATCGCTGAGCATCGGCTGATGACTCGCTGATGAAAGGTCCAGGATCGCTAAGCGGCGGTGCCCGAGCGTGACAGGACCATCGCACCAGATTCCGCTATCGTCGGGCCCGCGCCGCGCCATGCGATCGATCAGCGGTTCGAGAAGAGCGGGCCCATTGGCCGCGCGGGAGGAATTGCTAAAAAGAATCTGACCTACTATGCCGCACATGAGCAACTTCTGTCGAAGTGAGAAAAATTCAATTCGGAACGATGCGCCTGTGGTCGACGCCTCTTCAGCCGTCCTTGTCGTTTGAGTAACCGGTGCCGTCGCTCGATGCTAGTTGCCTCGGACGCCAGGAAAGCAGCGTCTGGGTGTGGGTTAAATCGTACGGCGCCGACGATTGCGCGGAAACGCCGTACACGACGTGAAACCCGGCAAACTCAGCTTCCAAACAGCGCCGCAGCAAACTGCGCATGTCGTTAATCCCAATCCAGAGTCTCTGAACTTCCTCTTGCTCGGTGGGGGCTGTACCATAAGCGCCGATACGCATCGCAACAAAGGATTCAAGCCGGCCCTGATCGACAAACATTCGTCCCGCCGCTTCACCAAGCGCCTTCGAAAGTCCATACGCGTTCACCGGGCATGGCGGCGCATGTGAATCGATCTTGGGACCGGTCGGAAGATAGCAACGGGGAGCCAATTCGTTTTCCAGAGCTTTGACCGCCCAATTCGAACTTGCAAAGACGAAGCGCGGGACGCGGTGTTTTGCAGCGGCCTCAAGAACGTTGCGGGTGGCTTCGACGTTCGCGCGAGAGACTTCCCGCCATGATGCATGCTGATCGGGATTGGCCGCCAAATGCAAAACTGCATCGGCATCTGCGAACACGCTGTTCAAGCTATGCTCGCTGGCGGGCTTGGCCAAGTCGGCGACAACCGAAGACCGCGAGTTCAAGGATCGGATATCGGTCAGGCGGAGATCGTGGAATGCATGCAATTCTTCGATTGCCTGAGTGGCAATTTTGCCGGCTGCTCCGGTGATAACGATGCGCATGACGGCCGTCGCAAATCTGCTGATGGAATCTAGTGTGGGTTCTTGCCGTTGCTCAAGGCGCGGCGCCGGTCGAGAGTACCTTTGAGGAGTTGTAAATATTCCGCACGGCTGGCCGAAGCCATGCGGCGGCTCAAATTGTCGCGATGCAGGCGCCGATAGACCAGAACATCGGGTAACAACTCCATGCGTAGCCCGCGTTCTCTGACACGGAGAAACCACTCGGTTGAATCCGCATACTTCAACATTGTATTAAAACCGCCGACGGCATCGAACAGCGCTCTGCTCGCAAGCAAGGTCTGCGGCACGTAACCCGGTATCGGCAGAAATAACCGATCATCATGCACGGGTATCTCTTCTTCGGTTAATTCAGGGCTCCAGAAATTTTTTACATGCGTCACGCAACCGGCAAGCTTCGGTAACGCGTGCAAGCGCATCATCTGCCGCTCGAGTTTTTCCCGGTGCCACAAATCGTCGTGGGCCAGAAAAGAGATGAACTCGCCGCGCGCGGCACTCAACCCGAGATTGCAGGCCGCGGCGGTTCCCGCATTGTCCTGACACAGATAACGCACGCCGTGGCCGTAATTGACAACCAGTGATGGCGTGCCATCGCTCGAGCCGTCGTCTGCCACGATAATTTCGAGCGTTGGATATGTTTGCGCGACGATGCTGTCCAGTGCTTCGCGCAAATAACGCTCGCTGTTGTAGGCTGGAATGATGCAGCTGATTAGAGGAAGTTTGCTCACAGCGTTCACGATTTGATGAGCTCGCGATAAAGCGCGTCATAGGCATCGATGTGACGATCCCAATCGAACGATTCTTTCACCCGACTACGCGCAGCCTGGCCCATGTCCGCTGCTGTTGGCGGGCGAGCGAGCAAAAACGAAATCGCTTCGGCCAAGCCCGCGCTGTCTTCTTGCGCGACGAGCAAGCCCGTCACTTGATCGACAACCACTTCTGGAATCCCTCCCGCGCTCGTTCCCACTATGGGACGCCCTAGCATCCCAGCCTGCAGCGCTACCAGGGGCAACGATTCGAGGCGCGAGGGCATGATGAGCAACGTCGAGGCGTTGATCAGTTCGGGTACGCGATCGGGGTGAACCCAGCCAACAAATTCGACGCGATCGCGGGTGTGCAATGTGTCGGCCTGGGCTTCGAGCGCAGCGCGCGCCGGACCATCACCGGCAATGATTAAACGAGCTCGAGGAAACTGGCGGATAACCGCTGCAAAAGCGGCGAGAGCCACATCGAAGCCTTTTTCAGGAGCGAGCCGACCCAGGCACAACAAACGCGGCGGATCGAACGGCAACGGTGCGGGAGTTATGCGCGACTCCTCGATGCCGTTCAGAATCAGAGAGGAGCGCGAGACGATCTCCGGCGTAAGGCGCCGTCCTTTGTCTAGAATAGCCGCTGAGCAGCCTACGACCCAATCGGCTGCGCGCAGCGTGCGCTCTACGATCGCATTCGCTTTGTCAGGCCATTCGCCGTGCAACGTGACGAGCGAGGGGCACGAGTGAGCGGTGCTTGTAACCAGATGAAAAAAGCTGGTCAAGCCGACATGATTTAAATGGATCAGGCTCGGTGCAAAGGAGCGTTTGAGCTTCATCAATCTCTGCCGCGTGTCGGCGACATGCTCCACTCCGTCCTGACTCAGGTTATTCCAGAAAAGAAAGCGATAAACCGGCACGCCGTTGAAGGTCGCCTCATCAGGCATGTCGGGGGAGACCTTTGACGCTACCACGGCATACTCATAGCCGCGCGCTTGTAAAGCCGGAAGAAATCGGGCCGCCAAAACCTCGACACCGCCGATCTGCGGCCAAAAGGTTTCCGCCCAGAAGAGAACGCGCATCAGGATTGCGGAGCCAGGTTTGTTCTAGGAAGCGAACTGGGATGCTGTCATGACGCGGGAACTGAGACCGCGCCACAGTTCGTCGTACGCGTTGACGCACTGCTGCCAGCTAAAAACTTCACGCACCCGTTGGCGCCCGGCTTGGCCCATTTGCATCGCGCTGTCCGGATGATCGAGAAGCGCGATGACGGCGCGCGCAACGCCGCCGGCGTCTTCTCGGTCCACCAATAACCCGGTCTTCTGGTGCACGATAACGTCCGATATGCCCGAGACTTTTGCTCCGACAATGGGGCGAGCCATTATACTTGCCTGCAGGGCTACCGAAGGAAGACCCTCCCAGCGCGAAGGCATCAGTACCATCGTTGCTGTATTGATAAGATCGAATACCTCATGCGGCGCGACCCAACCGAGAAAATCGACGACGTGGGACAGCCGCAGTTCTGCAGCCTGGCGTTCCAACTGCGCCCGCTCGATGCCGTCTCCGGCGATGATTAAGCGCGCGCTGGGAAAGCGTTGGGTGATGCAAGCCATTGCGGTCAACGCAAGATCGAACCCTTTCTGGTTATCGAGGCGCCCCAAACACAACAGCCGCGGCGGCGACAAAGCTAGGGATGTGGGTTCAATGTCGGGTACCTCCAAGCCGTTGTGGACTACGCTCGACCGGTTTCTGATCTGCGGGACCAATTGGCGCGCTTCGGTGAGCACCGTTGCCGACTTGCCGGTTACCCATTGAGCCGAACTTACCACACGCTCGAGCATCTGATGCTTTTGAGTCGGATGGGATAATTCAACGATCAACGTAACCAGCAAAGGAGCCGGCGCCACCGTTGCCGTGTCCAGGTAAAAAAACAAGCTCGGACCGAAGCCGTGGACGTGCACGAGGTTCGGCGCGAAGGTTCGCTTGAGATGCGCGAACCGCTGGCGCGTCGAAAGTATCCTTTCGGTGTTATGGGTGGTGATTGCTTCATAAAACGGAAAGCGAAAAATCGGAATCCCGCGGTAGTGATCCTCCGGCGCGAGTTCGGGGGACTGGCGCGTCACCACAATGACTTCGTAATTGCGCTCACGCAACGCCAGAAGCAAACTGGTGCCAAAGACTTCAGCGCCTCCTATGTGTGGCCAAAAAAGTTCTGACCAAAACATCACGCGCGTCGTCAAAGTGTTTTTCCTCGTAGTTCAGTCGTTGTCGCGCCTGAGATAAAGGCGCAAGAGCGATTCTAGCTCTTCTCTTCGCGCTGTGGGGCGGGAAACTTGAGCCGCGCGGGCTCGACTCTAGCCTGACCGCGGCGCCGATCGAGGGACGCTTTAACCACGTGCAAAATTGAGTCTTGCATAGGAGGTTTCATGCGGCGCGTTCCGGTTTCCACCGAAAGATTATTCTCGTGCATGCGTTGATAGACCAATAAATCAGGCAGCAGCTCCATTGCGGCACCTTGTTCGGCTGCGCGCAAAAACCAATCCATCGGATCACCCAAACGTCTCGAGGTATCGAAGTAACCGACGGAGTCAAACAGACGACGGCGCGCCAGGAGCGTTTGAGTGACGTAGCCGGGCAATCTTTCGGCGAAGCGGTGCCCTGCGAAGCGTTGCCGCTCGTTTTGCAATTGCGGCACCCAGAACCTTTGCAGGTGTGTGACGCACAGATCAAGTTCCGGGCGCGCTTCGAATCGCGCCATTTGTCGCGTCAACTTTTTCCTGTGCCAGAGATCATCCGCGTCGAGGAAGCCGATAAACTCACCGCGAGCTGAACGAACGCCAAGGTTGCGCGCGTGCGGCGATCCCGCGTTAGGCTGCGACAAGTAGCGTACAGCCTCGCCGTAGGAAGCCGCGATAAACTGCGTCCGATCGGTCGAACCGTCATCGACAACGATGACCTCGACGGGCCGGTAGGTCTGCGCGAGGATACTATCGAGCGCCGCGGCTAAATATTTCTCGCCATTGTAAACGGGAACGATGCAACTGATTAGATGCGGTTCACTCATGGCGTGATTCGCGGCTAACGCGACTATTGCTCTCTCGGGGCGCTATAGCGCCGGGGCGAAATGTCGATCTTCTTGCCCGCCGGCGCCGGTCCACTCGGTGCCATCGGACAGTTGCGGCACAGAGCGTAAAGGTGACGCGCTCCGGCTAAAAGATTTACGATGATCTGCTGGTGACGATCCGAAAACCACAACTGCTCGATCGAACTCTCGTGGACGTTGCCCAAGGAAAAAAACCCCCCGGTGTCTTCGCAGCAGTGACATACTTCGCCATCGTGCTGAATAATCATGCGAATCAGTGGACGATGGCACGGTGCGTTGGCGTAGGTGAGATCGGGGATAGCCATTCGCGAATCCGAAGGGACCAGCGCTTTGGGAACTCCGACGCTGTGAACCGAGCGCGTGGCCGCGCTGGCGATGCAGCTAAAACGGATATCGATTTGCGGCAAGCGCCTGCGCCAGTAGTCTTTGGTCTTTTCCAGCTCCTCGTTGGTTGCATAATCGTAAATACCAATCACGATATTTTCATAGACAAGCTGTACCTCTGCGGCGAGCGCATTGTCGAGCTTAAGGACGTCGCCATTGGTGTGCAGATCGGGCTTCATGCCACGTTTCTTCGCTTCGCGCGCGAGCATGATACTGCGCTTGTCGAGCAAAGGCTCGGAGAAGTGGTGGAAACCTACGGCCCCGGTAAATCCCATCGCTTGCGCTTGGTCGAGGAGATCGAGAATTTTCTCGGTGGGCATCTGATTAAGCACCGCATGGCCCGTGTTGTCGAGGTACTTTCCCGATCGGTCATAGGTCCGCGAGCAAAACCAGCACGAGCGATTACAGTTTGATTGCGACTCGATCAGCAAACGCTCAAACAAGGGAATTGTCCGCTTCATTGGAGAGTTTTTCTCAGTGGAGGTTTTCACGGCGTTTGCCTGGGTTGCCAGCCCAATAACTCGCGAGTGTACGTCAGATCATAGGGCGCTGAGGCTTGCGCCGAAACTCCGTAAACGACGTGGAAGCCGCTGAATTCCGCTTCGACGCAGCGCCGGATCAGGCTGCGCATGTCCTGCGCACCGATCCAGCGCGTACGCAGCACTTTGTCCTCGGGGGGCGCGGGATTGAAGTTGCCGATGCGCACCGCAACGAAAGATTGAAGTTGTTGCTGGTAAACGAACATCCTGCCGGCGAGTTCGCCGAAAGCTTTCGATAAACCGTAGTCATTCACCGGGCACGGAAACGCTTCGGAACTGATCTTGGGTCCGCCAGGTTCGTAACATGCGGGCGCCAGCTGTTGTTCCAGCGCTTTGACCGCCCAGTTGGAGCTGGCGAACACGACGCGAGAAACCCGGTGGCGCGCCGCTACATCCAAGACATTCCAGGTTGCCTGGATATTGTCAGGAAGAACTTTCTCCCAGGAGGCAAGCGCTTCCCGGTTGGCTGCAAAGTGGACAACCACGGCGGCGTTTTCGAAAGCGCTGCTCCAGTATCCACTGTTGACGCTGTCGGCATCGCGCGGTTGTACGGAGAGATCGGCGCTATACGAGTTGACGCCGTCAATCAGCCGTTGATCGATCAAACAGAGCTCGTGGAATCGAGAGAGCTCTTCAATTACGGCGCTGGCGATGTTGCCCGCTGCGCCGGTAATGACGATTCGCATGCTTGCCTTACTTGGAGTGAATTAAGTCTGTGTATAAGGCTTCGTACCCGGCCCAATATCGTTCGAAGGTGAAAAGTTTCGCGCTCTTTGCCGCGCGCCGGTGCCCAGCGCAGTCGCGCGTTCTGCGGAGGCAGGAGCAGTAGCTGCACCTGCCTTGGGTGACAAAACGGCGTCGGGAAAATCGCGCCGAAAGCTTGCATTAAGGCGTGCTCATCAGTTCTTCGACAGCTGACCGAATGGCACGTTCGGCTGCCTGCCAAGAGTACTTGTCTGTGACCAATGCCAAGCCATTTGCCGTTAATCGCTTGACCAGCGCGACATCGCGCCAAATTCGTTCAACGGCGCAGACAAACTCGTCGGCGCTTTCCGCGAGCAATAGATGTTTTTCGTTTTCAACCGCGAGGCCTTCGACGCCCTTAGTTGTACTGACCACGGGTAGCGCTGCGGCAAATGCTTCGAGTATTTTGAGGCGGGTGCCGCTCCCGTGACGCACTGGCACGATCATCGCCGAGGCAGCCTGCAAGTGCGGGCGCATATCAGGTAGCGGTCCGGTGACGATGATCCGGGGCTCGAGGGCCGCGGCCGCGATCATTTGCGGGTTCGGCGCGGCGCCGGCAAGCACCAGCCGAAAATCTTCGCTGCGGCCAGCCAGCCGGGGGAAAATCGCCTCGATGAGAAATGTCGCAGCGGCCTTGTTCGGCAGATGGGCGAACATGGCGGGGAATATTACGCCCTTTGAACGATGGGCGGGGCTCTGGCGATTTGCGCATTGCGTATAATAGCTGGTGTTCACCGTATTGGGCACTACGCGAACCGGGACCGTCGGCTGATACAGAGTCGAGATCAACTCGGCATCGCTCTGGCTGCAAGTCCACAACTGATCGACAGCATTTGCCGCTCGTTGTTCGATTAAGCGGATTCTTTCCGGTAAAACCGTGCGCGCGAGTTTCGCGGCAAGGTCGTTTTCGGTGACTAAACCGCCGAGCTGCCGGGTTAAAGGCGCCAGCACGTCGTGAAGATCGAGCACAATCCTGCACGCATGAGCCTTGATAAGCGGGATATAGCGATGGGTGAATAGGCCTTCGAGTAAGACCAGTTGAGGTCTAAAATCTCGCAAGATGAATCTTAGCTCGGCGCCGGCGGTTTCGGAAAAGTAAAAATCATTGGGATGGCCGAGAGGGTCTTCCAGCCAGCGCGCTGCGGCGCCGTTATGACCTAACGGTGGCGGATAGGTAATCGCCGGGTCCGATGAGACACGATAAAATTCAAGGTCCGGCGGCTGAACTTGGCTCAGGTTCGGATCACGAGCACATAGGCCGAACACACCGACGCTGGCGAATTTTTTGAGCGCGTTGACGTTTTGCCAATTGCGCAGGTCAACCCCTGAACGCACTGGGTGGGGCAGATTGGCCGCGATGATCAGAATGCGAAGATTCAAGCGTTTTTCGTGGCGCTTTGCCGCGACAGGAAATCGATCAACGTTTGAGTATTCCGGCTCTTGTTGCGCCCCAGGACGAATCTATACGCGGGAGCGCGCGAAAGCAGCACAAGGCTGTTGTATAAGCGCGAGCCGACGACGGTGCCTTTTCCAAAAAGATCGCTCATGCCGCGCTCGAGCAGGAACTCCAGACCCTGATAGACGCCGAGCCCGACGATCATGTATTTGAGCAGAGCTTTGAGCGCTTTTGAGTGAGAGAGCGGGACGATCTCGGAGACTTCGCCGAGATTGCGCTCGCCGACCAAAATAAAAGCGGGCTCGGCTGCATCGGCGATCCGGTCTTTGAAATATTCGATGTCGATCAAGGTTTTCGGATCGAACTCCATTCGTTCGACCGTCCGTACGTACTGCGGCGGAACATCGGGGACCTGCTCAGGGCGAACGCCCATTCTAAGCGGAAACGGCAGCACACGGCCATGACGATCGATCAAGGGCGTATCTTCACCAAGCAGCATAAAGCCCGGTTGACGCATTAGCTCGAGTGCCATCGTGCTCTTGCCGCCACCCGAGGGCAGCAGAAGTAAAATAGCGCGGCCCGCGTACGTGACGCCAAGCGCGTGCAAGCGATGAATGTGACGGCTATCGAGATATTGCCCTACGATGGACAGAATGAAGAGATATGCGATCTCGTGCAGGAGATCGTACTTGGTCCCGTAAACGACGCAGTGCTTCTGTTTACGGTCATAAACTGCCAAGCCCTCGCCGAAATAGTCCAGGTATGAAACCTGGCCATTTTTGAAGCAGACGTTGCGTGGCGTAAAGAACGCAGCGGGAAGCGCCGGCAACTCCTTGTACGGCGGACACTGCAAATTTAGTTCGATGGTGACTCGCTCCGAGGTCGGCGTGGCCGAGAAATACGCGAAGTGGCGCCGCACTTCCTCGTGCAATTCGGCCGACGCGCCGGCGACAGCGACCGTGAGTCCGTAAAAATTAAAAAACTGTTCCATCAAAGGCGGTGCGATAAGTGGCTAGGTCGCGAATCGGCGGCGCCATCACGGCTTGCGGAAGGTGAACTTGGTGATGTTGTCGCCGACAATCTCTAATTCGTAGAACTCGCATAACACGCGCAACATATCGCTGGACACATAACGCCATTTATCCAGTTCGGCCTGATAAACTTTCAGCCCTCCTTGCTGCTCGATCTTGCGCAGCAGTTGCACGACGTCATCCTTGCCGTTCCATTGCTTAAATTCGAGGATTGCGACGCCGCCCCGCTTTAAGACGCGTTTGATTTCGGCAAAATAACCCACAACCAGCTCAAAGTCGAAGTGAAAAAAAGTCGTGAAAGAGTACACGCAATCGAACGATTCACTATCGTAGCCGGCTAAATCATAACCGTTGATCTTATCGAAGGACACGTTTGGGAAATCTGCCAGGTGTGTTCGTGACGCAGCCAAAGCTTCGTCAAGGATATCGCTGCAGTGCAGCTGACGGCAATGTGGCGCGATGAACCGGCTGACGCGGCCGATACCGCACGCGATCTCCAAGACATCGGAAGACTTGGTTAAATAAGGCAGCACGATATTGGCTGTGGTTTGGCCGTCATACCACCAGCCGTCGAGGAGGGCTAACGGGCTGACATTGCGAATGCGCGCCTCCGAAAAATAATACGTGTAATAGCCCTTCCATTCCTCGTCTTTTTCCATCGGGAGCTCCCCGCCGACGTAAACGCACCGTTCAAGTTCAAGCATTGCATTAGTGAACGGCTGCCAATTGCACGTGAATCGTTTCCGCCAGCATCTTGAATTGATCAAACACCTTGCGATCACTCGGTGAAACGGCGCCGGTTTGAATCGCGCGCAGAGTTTGCATCTCTCCGGGGTAGCGCCGCTCGCATTCGTCTAAAGGATTCTGCAGCGCGGGTGGGATGAAATGATGTTCGAGCCACAGGCGGAGAAGCAGTCCGCGCTCCAGCAAAGAGGCGGAGTCGTTTATTTTTGCGGCGCAATGAAACTGGCGACTCTGGGCGAAGCCCAACACGTTGGGAACCTGGCCAAGTAAAAACTCGGCGAACGCGGATCTCGGCGGCGGCGCGATCTCGAGAATAATATCCGCGCCAAAAGCGAGTTTGCGATGGCGCAAAAGATGAACGTATTCAAAGGGCAAATATTCTCTGAGCATGTAAGTGAATACCGTGCGGCTTACGACGGTCACGCTCTTGGCCGCGCTGCCAACCGGGTGTCTCAAGGCGGCGAGACAGGCCGCGACGGACTCGACGGTTAAGCTGTCGCGAAAGATCAAATAGATTTGTTCGTTGAAATCGACGAGCACACTCTCGATCAAGTTGCCCCAGGGCGCGAAGACCGACTGATCGAGAGCGCTTTGCTCGAGCGCTGGGTGTCGTTCGACCGCGAACTGCGCATTCCATTGAGCCCGCTCGCTCGCCGTTTCTCTCGGTGGATCCTCCGTGCCAGCGGAGCCAATCGCCGCTTCCATCGCTGCAATGACACGCGCGCAGAGCTCGTGTTCATCGCGGCAGGTCTCTTCCCATCGATCGTATTTGCCTCTATCGGCCGTGATGTGCTGCAGCGAACGAAAAACTTTTGAGCCAAGCCGAGCGAGATCGTGGCGCAGTAAAGCGGAATTTTCGTCTCTCGCAAAGAATTTACGGGCGAAATAACTGCGCGAGTACCATTCCATCCAGTGAAGGGTGTAATGGCGGCAGTCGCGGGCGAAACGTTGCGCGTCCGGCGCGCCGTTCTGAGGGATCGATGCCGTGCCTTTCAGCAAACGCCAATTGGGCGCCATGTGACCGGTAAAGCCGAATTCTATCCAGGAACGAATGTGGCGCTCGGTCAAGATCTCCACCTCGCCGATCATCGGAAAGAGTTTCTTAAGCGAGGCAAACTGCCGCCAGAAATTCTGCAATTGGGCAAACTCGTCGTCATCGATGGCGCCGCTGTCGATGACCACCATAAAATCGATATCACTCAGCGCCGGAACCCAGGCCCGTTCGACCATGCCCGAACGCAGATAAATCGACTTGATGGACAGATGGCGCGCGCATGATCGAGTGAATCGCTTGATCGCAAGATAATAGGGATACTTGTTGATGACAGAGAACGGCCAGTAAGGGTTCGTGGTCAGGACTGCGATGCGGAGCGCGTCGCGAATAGTCACTGTAGGCGGCACTCAGTAACCCATCATTTCAGCAGTCTCGAGAGTCGCTTTGCTGAAAGCGATGCCGGAGTTTTTCCAGATGCCGACCCGGCTCGCGGAAATAGCGCCGGACTTGAGCAGTTCGTGACGCTCGAGCTTGAGCATCGGATAGTGCACCGTCTCGCCGTCCCAACGCGCGATGGGGCTTAATGGCAGGTTCAGCACTCGAGAGATCGTCGCCATTATCGTCGCAGTGTCTGCGACGAGATCTTCGTAGCGAACCCAGGCATCGAACCGGTTCGAATGACTCCAAACCAAGCGATAGGCGCGGTTTAGCCCTTCTTCGTCGATCCACGGCGGCAGCGGGCGCACGAGCGCGTCACGAATGTCTCTGATGATGGCGATAACCGGATAGCGGCGCGCCAGATAAATGTTTCCGTAGTCTATGAAAATCTGATCGCAAGTCTTGATGCCGAGCTCGATCGGATGGATGGCGCGCTCGCACGCTTCGATGAGATGGACGGCGTCGGCATAGCTCAACGGCCTATCGGGACGTTCCGGAAAAGGCTTTTCAGGAAAGAGTGTTTGGAGAAAAGGAATGCCGCGATGACTTTGAGCCGGATTGTGAAAATCGGGTTCGTCCAGACAAACACTATTCGCTTGATTGAGCAGCAGCGTGAGCAAAGTCGTGCCGCTGAAGGCTGGACCGCCGATCAGAAACATATCAAGCGTTCCAGCCCATCCTGCGAAAGAAGGCGAGATAGCTTTCCAGCACGCTTACTGTGTCCCAATGGTGCATGAAGTATTCGCGCGGCTTATAACACGGGCGCTTGGCGAGCACACGGCGCATGACCTCAAGAAAGTTATCCTGCCGGGCAAATTCGCCGGTGACTCCGGGCACAACGAGATGCTTGCCGCCCCAAATCTTTTCATTAACGACGATCGGCAGCCCGGCGGCGACGCATTCCCACATGCTCGCTGGACTGGAAGCGCTGTCCGCAGGGTACACGGCTATCCTGGACGTTTGCAGCAACTCGACGACATCGCGCTGGTTGAAAGCGCTCGTGGTAATTCGCGTGCCGGTCAGGTCAAGCACCGATGGTGCAACGGGATGAAAGTGGCCGCTAATCTCAGTGCCGCGCACCGCGTTAATAATGATATCGTGCCGCTTACCCTGGTAATTTGCCGCGAGATAGATAAAATCGCGCTCTTTCCCGCAGTCGTTCGGAGCAATCACCCGCGTGTTTACCACGGGGATATACATCATCGAGCGCGCATCGAGATACTCTTCGGAATCGAGCAGATAACAATCGGCGCCGGTGTTGCCGCGTAGATCGGCGCCTTCGCGCAGCGCCGGTACGTGGACCGTGAAGCATTTGTTTCGCATCAGCCCGAGAACCGCCCGACCGTAGGTGCCGTGGTTAATGAACAGGTCGGGATAGCCAAAACGATCTAAATAGGCTTTGACGTCTTCTTCATTGTAGAAGATTACCCGCAGGATGCCGTTGGAGTGATATTCTGTCGAACGCGGCTCGCCGAAGTCCCAGAATTCGACGTCTTGCGCGAGTCCCCGATCCAGCATGTGCACCCCGAGGGCGTAGATGTGAAAGCCCCAGTCATGCGGCTCCTCGAACAACGAATTGCGCCGCCGTTTGGCGGGACGGACGTAATCCGCCCAGGCAGAACGAAAGTCCATGGTGCGGTCAACCGGCGCGCAGACGTTCGCAATGACGACTCTCAAAAAACGCTCCTGCTGACGTAGTCTTCTTTGAACACGGGGCCTGGCAGTGGCGCGCTTTCGTCTTCCAAGTCGACACTCTGCTGTCGCGTAAACAATCGGACGTAGCGCGTCACGTTCTTCGCAATGTCGAACTTTTCCTCCACGCGCCGACGCGCCTGCTCACCCAAACGCCGGCGCAAATCCGCATCGAGCAAAAGAGCTTCGAGGGCATCGGCGAGGGCGTTCTCCTCTTCGGGCGGAATCAGAATTCCACTAAGGCCATGCTCAACCATCTCTGGAATGCCCGTCACCGTCGTCGAGATGACCGGCAGTTTCATCGCCATCGCCTCGAGCAGGGCGTTGGGGATGATGTCGCGGCTGCCGTCGGCGGCGATCACGCAGGGCAAAACGAAAATATCGGCCTTGGAGTATTCCTTCAGGACTTCGTTGAAAATCAGCGAACCGCGAAAAAGCACGACGTCTCTGAGGCCCAAATCGCGGTGCAGTCTCTTAACCTCGAGATAGTAGTTCATAAAAATGTCTTCGGTGCCGCCGATGATCTCACAGCTAAACGCATGGCCGCGCGCGCGCAATTCGGCGCAGGCTTTGAGCAGATAAACCAGCCCTTTCTGCTCGATCAATCGCGCTACACATAGAATCCTGAGCGGGCGCGAAGCCGCTCTTTCGACGGGCGGCTCGAAGCGCGCCAGGTCGAGCCCATTGTGAATCACTCTGAGCTTCGGCCAGTGAGATTTACGTAAAAACGTCTTCATGTAAGCTTCATTATAGCGTGTGTTGGTGACGATAAACTCGGCTGGTTCGAATTTCTCCGCGAGCGCGAACAAATCGGAGGTACGGTGGATATCGTGGGCGCGCGCCTGAACGGAATAACTGATGCCGGCGATGCGGGCGGCTAGCATCGCGACAAACGCGCAGCGGTCGGACCACGGCGCATGCAGATGATCGACGCCGCGCTCGCGCGCGACTCCGGCGAGGTAGATCGCTTGGTAAAAAACCGCGATGTCTGTGGCGAAGGTTTTATACGAACCGTAGCGGCACGAGATAACCAGAGCGAGTACTTTCAAATATTCAAGTGGATGGCTGCGCAAAAACTCTTTACGATAGCGGCGTAGCCGCGCGGAATCCACCGGGTCGAGATAATGCGCTTGGCTCAGGACCTCGCGCGCGTTGTCATCAGCCAGTTCGATCGGCTCGGGCTCATCGGCAAATATTTCTACCTGCGTGCCGGCCTGCTTCAGGGCCGCCAGTTCGCGGTTGATGAAAGTTTGGCTCAGTACCGGAAAATGCCACGTATAATAACCGATTGCGGTGCGCGGCGGCCCGGTGGCGGTTGCGCCCGTGGTGTTTAGGTGAATCGCGGAACAATTCGACAGCGCGGCGGCGACCAAATGGTAAAGCCGGGTTTGCGCAAGATAGCGCAGCCGATAGCACAGGGTCACAAACTTTTTGGCAGGAATCCGCACGAGCGCAGAGCCGCCCAGGCCCGCCCAGCAATTTGCCAACAAGGTCTCGAGTATTTTTCGATTATCCAGGAAAGTGATGCGTCGGCAGGCGACGAGGCGGCGACAATGAATGGCCCTGCGGAGCGTCCAGAAAAAGCGACGCACTCCGGGCGCGCGCTTCAACTTCGCGGAGGCATAACGGTAGTAGAGACATTCCGAAACGATCGCAATGCGAAAGCGATCGGCAATCTTCAAGGCGATATCCAGATCCGTATCGATGCCGGGGCGCGGATCGAACCGACCCACCGCCGCCAATGCGGACGTTGTATAAAGCCGCACGTGTTGGGCGGTGTCGGCTTGGCGCAAAAGCAGCCGCCCATAATCAAACGGTGGAGTAAAAAGTTCTTGAAGCGATGCTGCCGTCGAACGTATCGCGTCCCGCATCGGACGCCCGCTGCTGTCGACTGGAAAGTAGTACCCTTGTGCCATGCCAATTCCCGGACGGTTCCAGCAAGCATCGAGAAGCTTTCGTAACGCGCCTGGAAGCAGCGCGCAGGTCGGATGAATGGTTGCGAAAAATGCCCCTCGGCTGCGCTCCAGGGCAAGGTTGTAACCATAGCCAGCGCTGCGATGAGCGCCGGCCTCGATAAATGTGACTCGAGGATCTTTGATTGACCGCGCCAAGCTGGCACTGCCGTCAGCGACGACGAACACTTCACAATCGACTTCTGCCTGCTCCAGTACGCTGTGCAGCGCGTGCGCCAGCGTGGGCACGCCGTGGCGCGCGCATAGCGCAACCGTCACTTCGGGTTTGTCAGATGAGTTCAATGATATCGATCAGCTTGCGGTAGGTTTGACGATCGAGGAAGAATTGCATGTTATCGGCGTACTTGCGCGTAAGCGAACGGCCGATGGCTGTGGCGAAGGTCTTTACATTGAACGGTTCGACCAGCAGATCGTCATGGCAGATCATCCAATTACCGCAATTCTTTGACGCGACAATATTGCAGCCCATAGCGGAGGCTTCAAATAGAATTCCCGGAGCGGAGTCGTAAACTGACGGACTGGCAATTGCTTTCGCCCGGCCCATCAGTTCGAATACCGCATCGCGGTCGGTCAACAGACCGTGATAGTAAGCCGCGGGAAGTGTCTCCCGCTCTCTTATTTCGCCAACGATGTGAATGACCGCGCCGGGCATCGTCGAGATCAATTGTTTTATCCACGGATAATTTTTTTCCCGTCGGCCCCACGAGCTCGCCAGGAAGAGAACATCGATGTCGCGCTGCGCAAATGGCTTCGCGAGCGCGCGATAACTCTGCGCCTCACGGTATATCCACTCGCCGAACCAGATCGGCTCCTGATAAATTTTGCCGCGTATGTAAGGATAAAAATAATTGAAAAGCGCAAGCGTGATATTTGAGTGAGTCAGGATCAGATCGCAAGTATCGGCGGCTTCGGTTTCCTCGAGGCACGGCCGCCGCGGCACGGCTCCCTGACGATCAATCAGCCGCTCCTGGGTCATCAAATCGTTGACGATCCGTCCGGTTATCGCGTCCTTGACTTGCTGGCAGCCTGCGGTCAAAAGGATCACGGTTCGCTTTGGCGCGGCGCGCTTCAGCAGCAGCGCTGCGATAAAATCGATGCCGACAATGACATCGGGGGCAATCGCGTCGATCAATTGCGCGAGTTCAGGATGGGTACCGTAAAGAATTCCTTTGAGGGCGCAATTGTGAACCCGCGCGAGCGATTCGGGATTTCCATAGCTCGCGCCGAAGGCGAATTCGAAGAAGCCAACGTCCTGCTGATCGATGAGATTGACATAGTGCACATCGCGGCCGTCTTCCTGCATGGTGCGAAATAGCTGGTACGAGGCGGTGTTGGCGCCGCCGTAGCCGGGAATTTCGTAACAGGCTAGAAGGATCGTTCGCGAATCCATAGCTCTTTCGCTCATGCGAGCGCGCGCTCATGCGAATGCATCCATCGCCCGGACCATGAGATCAGAGCGAACAAACTCCAAATCATATCGACACGCTGGGGATTTCCGGCACAGAACTCTTGCCACAGGGCGCGCGCCGGCTTGGGGCGAATTCCCAGTTCTTCGAGCATGCTGCCCGCGAATGCGCTTGATATGCGCTCGCCCAGGCCGGCGTGAAATAAATCGACCAGCGGCACGGAAAAGCCCATTTTGGGTCGATCAACGAGTGCGCGCGGAACTTTGCTGTAGAGCAACCGGCGCAGCAGCCATTTGCCCTGGCCCTGGCGCCATTTGAACTCGAGGGGCAGGGCAAGCGCGAACTCGATGACGCGGTGGTCCAAAAACGGCGCGCGCGCTTCGAGGCCTACTGCCATCGAAGCGCGGTCCACCTTGGTGAGAATCTGATCCGGCAGGTAGGTCAAAAGGTCGAGTAGCGGCGCGCGCTCGAGCGGCACAAAGCGCTGCAGGAGGCGACGCATCGATTGATGCGCCGGGCTTCGGATCGCTGGGCCGCGCAGCATCTCCTCGATCTGGCTCTCCTGCCACGACATATGCCAGTGCGCGTAGCGTTGTATTTCCGGGTCGAGCAGTGTTTCCGCCGTGCATCCGCCGCCCTGGGGCGCCGCCATTTTCAGCCAACGGGTGGCAAAGTTGTGATAACGCTCGTAGCCAAAGAACAGCTCGTCGCCGCCATCGCCGGCGAGCGCAACGATCGCTTTGCGCCGCGCCGTGCGCGCGACGAGGTAAGTCGGTATGGCCGAGGGATCGGCGAACGGCTCATCGAAGTAGTCGTGCAAACGGCCGGCGATTTCGACCATCTCATTGATGCCGCAGATTTCCTCGTGATGATCTGTGCCCAGGTGGCGCGCTACGGAGAATGCATGATCGGCTTCATTGAACGCCGAATTTTCAAAGCGGATCGTAAAGCTTTGGATTCGCTTTGAACTCTCCTCTTGCATGATTGCGCTTATCAATGACGAGTCCATGCCGCCCGAAAGAAATGCGCCGACGGGCACATCAGCGATCATCTGACGACGCACGGAATCGCGCACCAGCTCTTCAAACCGTTGCGTTGCATCGGCTTCGTCCAGGGCAGTCGCGCCGCGCAGGGCAATGGCCAGCGGGTTCCAATAGGACACAATGGTGAGCGCGCCGTTTTTCCAGAGTGCGTAATGCGCCGGAGGAAGCTTACTCGCGCGGCGAAAAATCGTGAACGGCGCCGGAACGTAGCCGTAGCGCATATACATCGACAGCGCTTCACGGTTAACCTCGCGCGGGAAGTCATCCTGCGCGAGCAGCGCCTTTAGCTCGGAGGCGAACTCGATTTCGCCGTCGTGCTCGGAGTAATAGAGAGGTTTCTGACCGAGCCGGTCGCGCGCGAGAAAAAGCTGTTTATGCGGCGCATCCCACAGCCCGAAGGCAAACATGCCGATGAAGCGGTGCAGGCAGTCGATGCCCCAGCGATCGTAGGCGGCAAGAATTACTTCGGTATCGGTGTGCGAGCGAAAGCGGTAGCCGATCGCTTGAAGCTCGCTGCGCAGATCCTGATGATTATAGATCTCGCCATTGTATGTGATTTGCAGCCGTCCATTATCCCAGGACATTGGATTGCGGCCGAGCGGCGAGAGATCGAGAATCGATAATCGTCGGTGCGCGAGAGCGACGGTATGATCATCGGATACCCAGATGCCGCCATCGTCCGGTCCGCGGTGGCGCAATGTTTCCACCATCGCTGTCACCACGGCGGGGTTAAGCCCGGCGCGGGAGACTATTCCGACGATGCCGCACATCAGGGATTGCGGAACGGCTGAGCGGCGCGCGTATACACGGGATAGATTTTCACATTTGTGGCCTTGCGAATTGATCTGATGTAGAGGTGCTGTCGATGTCTAGGTCACGCGCGCTCGCGCCATGGCTGGTGTTCGGCCCGTTTGTCGCCGTGGTTCTCCTGGTCAAGTTGTCCACCCTGACGGTTCCGCCCTATTGGGACGAGCTGGGTTGGCTCGATGGCGCCCATTGGTTATCAGAAGTCAATCTGCTCCGGGTCATCCCCGGCCTGCGCGCGCCGTACGCTTTTTGGGGACATCCGCCGGGACTTCATTTCACGCTTGCCGCTCTGGCTAAAATCTTCGGTTTTTCGATAGCACTGTCGCATCTGATCGCGGCGGGCTTTGCCGCGCTCGGAATCTATTTTGTTTATTTGTTGGGGAAGGATTTTTACGACCGAGCGGTGGGGTTGCTGGCTGCGGCCCTGTTGCTGGTTTCGCCGATCTACTTTGCTCAAGCCGGCATGTTCCTCGCCGATCTGCCGGTTGCCGCGCTCGGCGCCGGCTCGGTGTATTTTGCCTTGCGCCGCCGGCTGATTGCGTATCTGTGCTGCGCGATCTACATGGTTTTTCTCAAAGAGACCGGCATTGCAGTGATCGCCGCATGGCTCACCTATCGCGTCATCATCCAGCCGCCGAAAACCAAAAGTGACTTTGTCGAATTGTCTGGTTACGCTATCCCGCTCGTTATGATCGGAGCTTTCTTCGTTCTGCAAAAAATTACGGCGGGTAAGTTTTTCTTCATTTACGGACCAGGGCTACATTTTGAACTGCTCCAGTTGACCTCTGCTGTCGCGCTGGCACGGGCGAGCGAAATTACCTGGTGGATTTTTATCCATCAGTATCGCTTTCTGCTGACTTCGGCGATTGCACTGAGCCTGATCATCAAACGCGATTTTCGCTCGGAGTTTTTGCTATTTTTGCTGATTTGTCTGTTCTGCGGCTATTCGTTCTCGGCGCTGTACTTCCTGCCGCGCTATATCTTGCCTGTGCTGCCATTTTTTTATCTCGTGAGCGCTTGGGCGCTATTGAATGTTTTTAGATCTCTGACCGGAAAACTCCTGGCAGCCGTCACTTCAGTCGCCTGGATGATCTTTTCTCTATTTACCCAACCGTTTACCGGCAACGCCGAATTCAGTCTGCGCTATCTCGATGCGGTGCGGGCAAATCAAGAGATGGCGGAATTTATCGAAGTTGCATTCCCGCGGGCGCAGATCCTGACTCTCTGGCCACATGACATGGAGTTGAATTTTCCGTCCATGGGTTACGTGAGAACTAAATTGAACGTCCCGTGGATACCGGCAGATCACGGCGCGGATCGCCTGGAGCGCGCCGATTTGATTTATGTGACGGTTGCGCCCGCCAGTCTGGCCATGAAAAAACTTACAAACATCGCTCTGGAAAATCGCTGGACACTCGTCCACACGGTGCTTCGCGGGCCGGTCAGAAACGAGCTGTATCAGCGTCCCCAGTAGCTACGTGTCACCGTCACAGGTCGATAAAGCCGAAGCGGATCGATCCAACGATCTTGCCGAGCTTCTTTGCCGCGTTAAAGGTAAAGTCGCAGCGCGCCGCGCTCTGCGAGCCGCGGTGCAGGCTTTGTCGAAAGCTCGCGAACAGCGCCGCATAAGAGGCGGGAAAGATTTTCCGATGTCCTACGGTTGCCAGAAGACCGCGGTGCTTTTTGTTGTTGCGCACGCAAAAAAAACCGTGCCGGTAGCCCTCGAGAAATAGCGTGGTGTAAGTTTTTTCATTTTGATGGCGCACGATCGCCTCCGGGGCGAAGGTGAACTTGTAACCGGCTTGATAGGCGCGGTAGGAAAAATCGACGTCCTCACAGCGCAAAAAGCTATCGTCAAAGAAGCGCAGTTCGCTCACCAAGGATTTTCGCGACGCCCAATTCATGGTGATTATGTAAGGCGGAATCCACTTCTCGATCGCCGAACGATGATCGTGAATCTGCTCACCATAGCGTTCGATCGCATTACAGGGTTGCTTCGACAAGATCGTGCCGCCGACCAGCCCAACGGAGGGATTGCGCAGCGGCTCGACGAGCCGGCGCAGCCAGAGCGGATCGGCGATGCAATCAGCATCGGTCATCGCGACGATCTCGTGACGCGCCGCGTACAGGCCGCGATTGCGCGCCGCCGCAGGCCCGCGCTTCGCTTCATAGGCCACCCGGATTCGATCTTGGTACGACGCGAGAATTTTTGCGCTCGGATCCGTGGATGCGTTATCGACAAAGATCAGTTCGCGAGCGGCTTGCGGATAATCGAGATGCAGCAGCGACTGTACGCAGGCATCGAGGCTTTTCTCGCCATTGAAAACCGGCACGATCACCGACACTGGCGGTGTGAACGTCATGCGCAGCTGCGACTCGCTCGGTGACGGCTACTGATAGGTGTCGCGCCACCCGAGTTGGGCGTTGTAGCCGGCTTTGGTCTTTTTTTCTTCGTCGTTGGGAGTCGCAAATAGACATTGTTTCAAGTATCCGCGTTCCGCAGCTTCGACGCGCGCGTCGATTGCGTCCGGCGCGATTCCGTGTTTCTTGAGAATCTTTCGCAGCGCCCATTTTTGACTGCTGAGCGGGATATGCGTCGTCAACCGATAAGCGGCGCGGTGATCGCGGTAAATATAAAGCGCTTCACGGATCGCATAGAAGCGCGCGCCCGCTTCCGCCATGGTCCAGGGAAAATCATAATCGTCCGGGCCGTGGCTGTGCGATTCATCTATACCGCCGACGGCCAAACCCATTGTTCTGCGCCAACAGAGCAGATGTTTCACCGGCGAACCCTTTTCGAAATCTTTCAAGCGAAATGACGCTTTGCTGTAGTGCACCGTGCTGATCGGTTCGTCGCTTTCGTCGATGATGATGCGTGAGCTGTGAAAAAAATCGGCTTTGGGGTTTTTTTTGATCGCGCGCCGCAGAACGGCAACCGCTTCGGGCGCCCACATATCGTCGGCGAATAAAATGCCGACAAAAGCGCTGCGAGCGTGGCGCATGCCGGTATTGAGCGCGCCGCCGATGCGCCGGCCCGCGTTTACGATCAAATCAACGCGCAGGTCTTGCAGTTCGCGGCTCAGGATCGCGGCGAAGTGGTCACGCTCGCTCTTCTCCACGATGATGGATAATTTCCAATGCGGATCGGACTGTTGAAAGACCGAAGTCAGCGCCTTCGCCAAGAAATCCGGGCGATACTGCTTCACGGGCAGCAGAATGCCGACTGTCGCGCTCGATAGATCAGTTCGATTTCGAGTCGAGCGCATAAGCCCTCGCGCCCATGAACGGGCGCTCGAAGAACTTGAACAGCACGGCGCCAAGCACGAGGATCAATGCGCCAAGCAGCGTTACCTGGATGAGCAAATCTGAAATAAACGGCCGGTCGGGCGACGCCAAAGTAAACGTCCAACGGCCCAACTGTTTGATGATCAGAACATGATAGAGATACAACGTGTAGCACATGCCGCCAATGATATAGATTGTCGGATGGGTCACCAACCGGCTGCCTAACCGCCCTAAAAACAGACTGAGATAAAAAAGCACGATCAGAAACGGCAGCAGCCAGCCGATCCAAAATCTATCGAGGATGAAAAACATTGCCGCGGCCGTCGCAAAACTCAGCGCATCCCAGGAATATCCCTTGCTCTGTAAGCGCGCTGGATCTGCGAGGTAAAAGTCGACCAGGAGAAATCCCGCGATAAAATACTGCAGACTGCAGACGATGCTTAGAGAGGCGCGCTGGGAAGCAACGCAAACCAGCCCTGGTGCGAACCGGCCCCAGATAAATATTAATCCGACTAATGCGCCCCGACGCAGGAAGCGGCTCTTGATCGCAAATAACGACGCGAGAAAGGGCGCGATCAGATAAAACTGCACCTCCACTTCGAGAGACCAGAAGACGTTCTCGATGTGGCTCATCTCTCCGTAGATGAAGTTGTGAAGGTAAAAGAGGCTTGCGAAAAAGTTCGGTATGTCGTTGCGCCAACTTGTCCGGGTGGCAATAACCACCGCCATCGAGATGGCGAGCGCTATGACATAAGGCGGTTCAATGCGGGTGAGGCGGCGCAGATAGTACGCTTTCAGACTCGGCTTCTGTGTGCCTTCGAGACAGTGCCGCGCAAAGGGCAGAGCGAGAACGAAGCCGCTGACAACAAAAAAGAGATGTACCCCGAACCACCCGAGGCCAACGAGCCGGATGAGAAAACTTTCTCCTTTAAGCGTGGTCCAACCCTGGGGCGGGATGGCGAAGCGGCCGGTCGATTGAAGATAGATCCCAAGTAGATGATGGGCGATCACGATGGAAATGGCGAGAAAGCGAAAACCGTCGATCTCGCGAACGATCGGGCCCGAAGCCGTGACCCGCGAGAAGTTTGCAACGAGCCAGCTTGTCAGACAGCGGGGCCCTTGGCCAGCGACACTACACGGCATGACTCATGATCGTTAAATTCAATACTTCATTCAGGGTTTTGAATGTTCCTAAAGCGGCGACTTTTTCAAGAAAGCTTACGTAATGCGGCAGCCAAAACTGCGCGTAGCAATCGTGCATCGAAAACGCGACAAACTCGCTCCGTTCAATGGTTTGCAATGCCTGCTGCTGCCATGCTTGCCAAGTCGTCGATCCGCGGTAGAGGTTCCAATCGTCGAAGGCGATCGGAATTTTGACGAGCCCGTGACGCAGCTCCGGCCGATGGACTCCGAGCGAGGAAACCGAACTTGCGAGCCATTCAAAGTTGTGCAGTAAGAGATTCTCGTCGGTCAGTTCGCCAGTGATTTTCGACTGCGGCGGGCGATAGCCTTTGAGCCGGTAGTCGATCTCGCGGCAGCGTCCGAGCTGTGCCGATTTTGTGAAATCCTGATGGTCGTAGGAATGGAAGCCCAAACAATGATCATCGGCCTCAATGGCGCCGCGCAGCTCCGGGACCAGTTGCCCAACGACATTGTAAGTCGCTTTGATGTTCAAACGACGCTCGATACGGAGGATCTCTTTCAAATGCTGCGGCGCGGCACGATCCGCCAGCTCGGCAAACGGCGGATCGTCTTCGAGGTGCCCGAGGCCGCGTTCGATGTCGTGGCACAGGCAGATAGTCTTTTCATTCAGTAGTCTTTCCACCCTGGTTTCCGGCCGGATCAGACGATTGCGCTCGGTGTCGACATCCAGTTTCCACCAGGATCCGGCGCGGCGGACGGCAAAAATGTGTTGCGGCTGCTGATCGTAGATGCGCTCGAACAGTTCCGGGCGCACGTTGCGGCTGTGATCGGTATGGTGCAGCGCCAGCTCGGCGCTCGGCATGTAAACATTTTTAACCCGCTGTTCGACAGCGAAATTGAGAATGCCGTTGAGCAGCATGTAATTCCAACCTTTGAAGCGGTTCTGCAGGCGCGTCCGATAACGCGGCGTGCGCTGCGCGCGTTGCACGAGATCCGACTGGTGCACCATCGTATATAAGTCGGCGCCGTGCCGCAGAAGGTTAACCGTCGCGATCTGGCCGGCCTTGCCGAATTGCTGCTGATGCCAGCTTAGGTCATTGTCAAAAAACAATTCCCGGGGGAATTCCGCGACGCATGACGGATGGGCGTAAAGGACAAGTTCAGTCAACTGATGCGGTTCGCAATCGCCGCACATGGCGCGCGCGAGCTGCAATCCGTCGGGACCGCACTTGGGCAAGTAGTGAATCTGATGGGCGAAGAAATGACGCGCTCTGTAGCCCTGGGTGAGAAACTCGGAAAGCCGCTCCGGAGCCATTTCCCGGTAACGCGCAAGCGCAGGTTCACCGCGGGTTCGCTCAGGCACGGATTTTTCGGGCCTCCTCGATAACAGCATGTGAGCTTTTATCAATCTCGTTTCAACTCGGTTTTAATCACCCGATCGTAGATCTGCGCCCGATGGTCCCAGGTATGATTGTTCAGGATGTAATCAACTGCGCTGGCGCGGTTCCACTTTTTATGGGCCGCCGTTTCGATCATCTCGGCTATCATTTGAGCGTCACCGTAATCCGCAACCAAACCGAGCGCGGCTTCCTCGATGATGTGATTGTTCGGCACCGAACTTTCGCTCACGACCGGCAGCCCGGTGCGCAGATAGTAGTAGATTTTGCTGCTTTCGTTATGTTGAACCTTGCCCTGGCCAAGGACGAGGCCAACGTCGGCAAAATATTGAAAGTCCCAGATGCGCCTGCCATCGATAGCGCCGACACAGGTCACCGCGTTTTTGTCCAACTTATCGATCGCTCCCGGTCCGACAAAGAACAATTTGATGTTTCTGGCTCTCAGAAGGTGGCCGAGCGTGTTCAAGCGTTCTTGCCACAGCAAATTAATATCCCGTTGGAATCCCTCGTATAGGTTACCTATGTAGACGGCGACTCTTTCGCCGCGCACGCGGTACGGGTTGGCTCCGGGAGGCGGCACTTCACGGTCTACGCCCGTCGGAATCATGAGCATGTTCGTGGTTCGGCCGTGTTCTTTTTTCCAGAGATCGAGACTCGGCTTGGTTAAAATCGTAATATACCGGCTGCGCTCGTTGATTTCTCTTTGCGTTTCGAAGAGATCGATTCGTTCTTGATTGAAGAAGTGCACGCCCTGGGTTTGATCATCGTGACCTACGACCGAGCCAAGTTTGCTGATGATAAATGGATGATCGGCGCCGCCGCGGTCACGCAGTGTCTCGTAGCCCTGGTGGAAAAGCGTTTTTACCACGTGATAATGACTCCAGTCGACGAGCTTCAACGAACGGTAGCGCAAATTCGCCGACGCGCCGTTCAGTCCCGATGCAGCATCAACCATCATGTCGACTTCGTAACCGCGGCGCGCCAGGGCTTCGGACATTTTCAGCCAGCGCAGCAGACTCATGTCCGATGGCAAATATTTTTGAAAGCGCGTATTGCGGTAAACGGTCGCAATTCGGATGGCGTTGATATCAGAACGGCTGTTCAACATGTATGAAAGTACCTTAAAGCTGAGTCTTAAGTATCAGACAAATATGCTCGGCGGAGATCATCTATGCTCCGCCATGCGCCTTTTTCGTTCTCTCGCAAACAGAAACATAAACCGCCGTGCGTACTTCACTGCGCCAAGCAAAAACGATCGACCGAAAGCCGCGAAATCGCTGGGCGCACTCAGGCAGCGGCCGCCCGCGCGCCTTGGTAGTGGCGGTCTTCCCACAACGCCAGACTCAACAGCCGCCACAGCAGCCAGTGCGCGTCTAAAAGACGCATGCGATGGCGGCGAAATAGGCGCGCGACTTGGTTGACGTCCATCGGCAGCCCGAGCAGATCGGCGCGGGACAGCACCTTGTCCTCGAACAGCGCGCATAGCGGACCGCGCAGCCAAGCCGCCATGGGGACGGTAAAGCCGCGCTTACGCAGGGTTTGAAAGCCGGTCCGGCGCTGGAGCGCCGAGCGCAGCGGCAGTTTGCCGATGCCGCGCGCCAGATCGACCGCGCTGCGCCAATCGACGCGTGCCGCGACGTCGACAACTTCACGATCGAGGAGCGGCACTCGAACTTCAAGCGAATAGTGCATACTGGCGCGATCGACTTTTTGCAGCACGCGGCCTAAGTGGCCGGTGTACTCGTTCCAACGCAGCCAGCGCGCCAGATCATCGCGACTGCCGCCGGGATAGCTGAATAAAGAAAACTCTTCCGGAAATGACGGAAGGTCGGGAAAAATGGCGGCAAGCTGACCCGGGTCGACGAAACGATGCCGGCGCAGTTGATCGAGCCCGGTCTGTTGAGCGCTGGGCAGGCGGATGGTCTCTCCCGGCTGCGGCCGCGCGCGCCCTAATAGTCGCGCCAAACGTGATGGCGCCGGACCGTTGAGCGGTTGGATCATCCGCTCGGGATAGCCCCAGAACAAGTCATCGCCGCCATCTCCGCTCAAAGCGACCGTGACCTTCTGGCGCGCGACGCGGCTGATCAGCGCAGTCGGAAAAATCGAGTAATCATCGTGCGGTTCGCTGTAGGCGGTGACAACCTCGTCGAGTAGCTCGAGAATATCGGCGTTGTCAATGCGCCGTATCTCATGGCTGAGTCCCAAGGCTTCGGCGTATCGGTGCGCGTCAGCCGATTCATCCATTTCGTAGGCGCCGGCCGAAAGCGTAAATGCCGGTATCGGGCCGTTGCTTGTCTGGCGCATCTTGGCAGCGACGAGTGGCGAATCGATGCCGCCGGAAAGCAAAACTCCGATCGGCACATCGCTGACTATCTGCCGCCGCACGGCGCTTTCCACGGCAGCATCGACCGCCTCGAGCGCAGCCTCTCCGAAAAGCTCGGGTGCGGGATTTTGTGGAAAAGAAAAATGATGGCCGTGGTGAATTTGTCCGCCGAGGCCGACCCTCATCCAGGCGCCAGCTTCAAGCGCGCCGGAGCTTTCCAACAGCGCGAACGGCGGCGGAATGTAACCAAGAGTGAGGTAGAGCGCCAAAGCGCCGTCCTCGATCCGCAGGTCGCGCGCCCAGGGATGCGCGGTGATTTGGTCGTATTGCGATGCGAACAGAAGCCCGTCCCGGTGACGCAGAAAATACAGGGGCTTGATCGCGGCATGATCGCGCGCGAGCAGCACCGTGCGAGCGTGCGCATCGTAGAACGCCAGAGCGAACATGCCATTGAACAGCTCCAGAGCGGCGGTGCCGAACTCGGCGAGCGCATAGAGAACAACCTCGGCGTCGCCGCGCGAGCGAAACGAGATGCCGCGCGCTTCCAGTTTCCGCCGCAGCGCGCGAAAATTATAGAGCTCGCCGTTATAGACCAATGCGTACCGGCCATCGTGCGTAAGCATCGGCTGGTCGGCGGCGCGTGAAAGATCGAGCACCGAGAGGCGTCGGAAGCCGAGCAGGCAATGGGCTCCGTCGGACCAAATGCCGGCGGCGTCCGGACCGCGCCGCGCCATGAGCGCTGCTGCGGCTTCGATCTGCGCACGCCACTGCTCGACGGCAGCGCCGAAGGTGAACATCCCGACGATTCCGCACATGGTCAGATCCCAGCCGACAGGTACATATCGCTTGCGATCTCGTCCAGAGTGCGCAAGCGGCCAACCTTCTTCATATCACCGAGCCAACGCTCGTAGTGCGGCAACCACTGAGCTGCATAGCGATCGGACAGATTGAGAGCGACGAATTTTCTTTGTGTTAGGTTCTGTAAGACTTTTCCGGACCATGTCTCGAAGTTTTTTCTTACGCTATGGCGGTCTT